>OCVQ010000950.1_pt1 | contig 23998 bp, 21 predicted proteins | sample 1539061 | NCBI WGS metagenome assembly OCVQ01 (sample SAMEA3355526, study PRJEB22509) | marine metagenome | biome: marine; feature: river plume; material: water | place: USA | collected 2010-08-08 | depth 0.5 m | reverse complement strand
GTATTGGTTAATTCTTCAATTGATGTCTCCAATGGTTTAGCTAATATCATATTCAATTGAGCACGACTACGGTGTTTATAATCATTGGTGCTAAAATCATAATTTAGTTGTGCGACAGAAACCTTTGGATTAAAATAAGTTTTTATACCACTATCGTTGTATAATCTATCAATCATATCAGGTAATCTTTCTCTGGCAGGATCGAGATGATGAAATTTTTGTATATTACTGCCATCAATATATTCTGGCGGACTAATAATTTCATCATCTTTTTTAAGACCTATATCTCCTTTACCCGACAACATGCTAGTATCCCAATATGAGATGATTTCATTTAAAACAGTCTTTAAATCTTTCCCTTCATTGAGATTCTCTGGTGTATCTCGAAGCAATGACCTAAACGGAAGTACATCCAATACCACAAAATTATGATAAAGAACACTCATTGAGCTAAGTATCACTGCCCAGAAATTTTCAGCCTGATCAAGACGAGTGTGTTCTATCCAGCTTAGATAAGGAACACTTGCTTTGTGTGCTGTGTATTCAGATTCCCAATTATGATAAAAGCGTTCATTTTGTGCTTTAATATATAATAATTTTTCAACAGCTTCGAGACCTGAACGGTTCCACATCATTATTTCATAATTGGTCCACCATATTGTTAATCCTTGTTTGACTTTATTCCCATCACTTACGTCCAACTCTTCATACCTACTATCCCGATGCCGGTGCATATTACGATGACCATTTGTTACAGTAGCAACGGCAGGGATATTTTCTGAATTAGCTAAGAATTTTTGAAAGCTCCGAGCTCTGGCATGCTTTATATTTTCATATCCGACATTACTATCAAGTCGATGAAATATAAAAAAGTCAGCACCGCTGCACAACGCTTTTGTTACTGCGAGATGATATTCGATTCCCCATCGCAATGTACTGGGTTTCCTAATATGAATGTCCCAAGACAACTCTGAGAGTCTTGAGTCCACTGAGCCCATCCATTTGTCAATGTTTTCTCTGATTTTATGTTCTGGTAAAAAATGTTCAGCGTTCCATTTTTGGCCATTACGGTCAACCATGTAACTGTTATCCCATGGTTGACTACTAACTCTTTCTGCAGTAACCGAAAAACTTACATGTACATTTTTAAAGTCCTGTATATCTGGCCAATTTAAAATATAATCAAGTTGATTTGTGCCAGGACACTCGTCATGATTTCCTATGCCGCGTGGCTCACCATACAATACGATTAATAACGTTTTATCTAATAGATTCTGATTTGCGTCCCTGGGATTTCGCATATTACTCGTTGTCTTTCTCAAAATATGTTATATCGAAAACACTATAATCTAATTTTTCAAAATAGGCATAACATTGTTCTGCAAGTTTATATTTGTTCTCTATACTCATGTGATTTATCTCATCTTTATTAGCATAGTTTTCTATCTTAGTGATCATGTGTAGGCTAAATTTATCATTGAGTAAATTTTGATCTGTGCGTAGTGTATCAAAGCCTGGTAGAAATAAATTTTTGTTTGCTAAATTATTTATAAAACTATAAATTAACTCAATTTGATTGTCAACATCATCAAATTTAAATACTTGATCAAACCATACATTCCAAAAACTGTGTTCACGGCTGTAGTATGCATCAGCGGTTACCCGATTCTGCATGGGTTTTCCTGGTTGTGACAGATAAGATAGCATATAATTCTGGTAACAAACTATACCTTCATTCATTGTGAACGGTGCTCTTCCTTGATATGTGGTTCCAAATATTATGTAATCTTTTGGATTATATTCTGTACGATAGTAATGAAAAAATTGTTGCACACTATAGTTTATGCTAGTTCCTGCCACTGCGTAATTAACAATATCAAAATTAAGTCGCTCGCTCAGTAACGATGGCCAACATACTTTGTCTGGTATATCTTCAAAAAAACTGTCACCAAATACTACTAGCCTGCCAGAATTTGGTTGTGTCTCAGATTTCTTATCGTAGCGCCGGCGGCGGTCGTAATTGATCTTGTTATCTATATTCTCTTCAAACTGCATACCGGTCATCGTAGATAATCTCCGTATTCAGATAATATGTTTTCTGTCCATATCTTATTTGTTTCTACACCTGGGTGTAAATCGTCAGCGCCGAAATCAACCGGTCTGTGTACCCCTGGTGAAAAATTTGTATATACAATATCGTCATCTAGCCAAGTAGGCAATATACTGTGACACTTGTCTTTGGTAGGATTGAAAAGAAACTCAGGTGGAAGAATGTGTAAAATTTTCTTAACGCCAATTTTATTTAAGGCTAGTTGACTATAATTCATTAAGTGTATTGCTTCAAAAAGTTCGTTGTCCAATACACTAAAATGTTCAGCCCAAACTTCGTGTCTATTATGATAGAAGCAGACCTTCTTATCTGCACGCCAAGATGATAACAGGTGAGTATTTTTCATCCAAGGCCTCGTCACCGGGTTTGCCCATTTTTGATCTGGATCTGGATTATCTGGCCAGTACATCATCTTCCTGCCTAAATGTGTCCATTGAATGATCACCGCCGAGTCAATGGGCATAGTTTTTCTATGATGCAGTACAGAAAGATTGATATGCCCATTGCTTTGTCCGAATACCGAACTATTGATTAGTTCACGGTTTAACCCGTCGGCGATGTTTTTAGCATACCCCATTTGACTAGATGTGGCGTGACTTGGGTTAACACAATCTGGTAAACCGTGTCCGTATGTATAACTACACCCAAATGTATACAACTTAGTCAACAATGTTTTCCTTAAATTCTGGCAACCAATCGCCAATATTCTGATTTCTTATTTTATCTAATCCTGTTGTATACATTTGTGCTCTACGCCACTGTTCAGGGTTATCCGGAGCACTAAACATGTTTTTTAGTTCTTGTACCTTTTCGTCTGGTAATATATTATCTAAACGCTTGTGTATATTATCACGCATTTGTTTTGGCAGCACTGCGGGACTTAATATAACTGGATCATATACATAGTTATGATGTACCCATACACCGTGTTGATTATGGAAGAAGTCATAAAAGTCTCCCAGTGTTGAATAGTTCATAAAGCTCACAGTTTGGGTCACATCTAAATCAAAGTCTTCCTCTTTGAGTCTCAGAAAATTACGCATAACATCATCCCACTTAGTGGGGTGTCTTATGTACTCATTACGTTCAGCTAAATCGTCTATACTGCAAGATACTTTGACATTATCAAACTTACGCCATAGTTCTATCATTTCTTCACTCATACGAGTCATATTGATATTGTACCATAGTTTAACATCTGTTTTGCCCATGTCAACTAATCGTTGTAGAAATTTAAAGTGTTGCTTTATCATAGTAGGCTCACCGCCATTGATGTAAAATGTCTTTACACTGTCACAATGCTTGAGTAAATCCTCCCAAAAGCCTTCACGTTCTGGCCAACGAAATCCTTGCATGGTGTTATAGTTAGTTAAATCAAAGGTTAAGTCTGCCTGTAACTTATCGTAGTCATTACGCCACTTGCTACTACTTGCTGGGTTACAAGTTCTACATGCAACATTACAAGTATTGCCTAGACGTAGTTCCACAAAATCTAGTTGCACATCTTGTATGTAACCCTGTGCATCAGTCGCTAACTGTGCTACATCTTGTGTGTAATCAGGATAATTTTTTATTTCCTCCAGTCGTTTACTTTGCATGCCTTTGGCTTCTTCGCTGTAGCATCGCATACATGCTTTTGGCTTTTTATTATCAAGTACTTCGAGTCTAGCTTTACGAAAACTTTCGCTGTTCATGGTATCATGTACAGTATCTGTGTTTAAGTTATAATAGCGATGACCCGAGTCCGTGTTGTCTCGACTACTGCTAATTGCTTTACGATGATCTGCAATGCAACAATGTGTAACACCGCCGTGTGGGTGCGTTGCTAGGTGTTGAAATAGTAGTGGACAAAATGTGCTCATGTGTTAAGCTTCTTAAAAAATTCTTTAGCTACTGTTAGATAGAATATTGATCCAGGATGTGCCCCATCTCTTCCAACATGAGTTTTTATAGGATTACCTACAATTTCCCAATCCTCGGGCGTGACATTCTGGCTTATTCCAAGGTAAGTTTCAGCTTGGGGATTTCTAACTTCAGGAAACAGGTATGCTATCGGAATGTTTCCAATGTCGCCAATCATTTTTAACTTATTCACAACTACATTCGTTTCAAATTTTAACTGTTGCTCGACATATAGATAATGTGCTTCTATAAACTTAGACATCTCTTGTCTATTATTGTAGCATTGTGCGTTTGGCATTTGATTACTCCAAACAGAATCGCTTGTGTTCCAGGGCCCTAGGTTGGTCATAATTCCATTTTCATCTATTGCAAGTTTTCTGTCTTTAGGGGCTAATAATACAGCAATATAATCTGGCTTAAATCTGTGGCACCAGTTGAGATACACATCAATTAATTGATTGCTGCCTCCCGGTGCTCCGAGATTTATAACATCTATTTTTTCATTCTTACGATGTTCAAATTGACTTTTTAACATCTGCGGCCAAGTATGTTCTTCAGGAACACCAATGCCATATGTATTACTGCATCCTAATGTTAGCAACTTTTTAGTTGGTCTGTTCATAATGTCTTCAAATTCATCACATCTATAACCATGTGCGTTTTGATGATATCCAAACTCTGCACTATATTCTTGTTTCTCGATGTTTTCATTCCACCTTTCTAAAGTGTCAGATGACTTCCATGGAAAGTACCAAGATTTAGAATCTTGATCACTAGAAGTATATGCATCAACAGGAAGCTGTGCCGGACAAATTGGCCAATCATTACTTAATATATTACGCCATTTCACGAAAGGATTCGTGGTGTCAAGCATCTGGTAAATGTTATCTGAGGCTTGGTATTTTCTCATTTTATTCCATTGATTGTTTCATGAATGTCTATTCCACCACTGATATAACGCAGGATCTTCTTTGTATATATCTTCTAAACGTAACTGATCTTGTCGAATTTGATCTAGTCTATCCTGAAATCCTTTACCATTTTTAAATTGTTGTTCGTGTGTATCAGGCCATTGCTCTGCGAACGTAGGTCTTGTTTTCATTTCTCGCAGTGTATTTATTAGTGTCATTTGATTATCAGTTGCACGTGGTTCCATATACTCTAGCATACTGTCTATATGGGTGTCTAGTATATGTCTAGGCCAAGCAAACGGACTCATTACAATGTCAGGATGAAATGCAAACATAATCTTTGTCTCCATACGCACACCTAGTTCAAGACTTAGATCAAACAGTTCACGTAAACTAAACATTCCTGGACCAGTAATGGTTAAATCAAATCTCATTTTTTCTTGTCCGCCCGGCAACAACAACCCAGCTTTAAAATTGTCCAGCCATTCTTCCCATACAATACCTTTGCGTATAAACTCTACAATGTCACCGGTACCGTCAATACTTGCACACATCATCCAATCTTTAAACTGTGGCAAGTAATCATATAAGTTTTTGCCTTTGAAGTCAATCCTTGATAGATTACTATTGTAACGCAAGTAACAGTTTTTTGCACTACCGTTCTGTGTCATTTCTTCTAGTGCCCACCAATGCATATCATACATCAACGGTTCGCCGCCTACCCAATATATTTCTTCTACAATACCATCACTGATTGCTTTCTTGAATTCAGGCTCAGCTACGTGCTTTTGGAAGTTGTTCATTTTCTTTTTAACTTCAGGAATCATAAACGGTTGTTGCTCAGGGCTCCATAAATCATGTTTCTTTTTTTCAGCTTCCCATGCGCTGCTCAATTGTTCACCACACATGCGACACTTAAAGTTACATAAGTTACTATAACGATAATCAAATGAAATAGTAGGCATTGTTGTATAACCGTCATCATCTGTTGAGTCAAATGCTTCTTGTATTTTATCTTTAAACAAAAATCCAGTGAACCATTTACGATAACTATTGATGCTTAGTATATCATCATTACATACATCACACTGGCTAATACGCTCTCCTGCCATTAGCTTTTTGCGTATGTCTCGCATATATTCGCTGTTCCAATGTTCTTCCAATGTTACTGGATTAAACTTGTCAGCATCAGTTTCGCTTTCACGTATCTCTCCGTACTTTTCATCATTGGTAGCGTCGATGTATTGTTTTTGGAAAGTGTGTTCTTCACGACTTGCACAGCACATTCTTCTCTCGCCTTGAGGACTTATATATGTATGTGCCCATGGTGCCATACAGAAAGTTTTGTTTTCACTTTCTTCTGCACAACTGCCGTCGTCTTTCCAAATTGGTATTTTTCTAGTCATCATTTTCCTTTGTTATATTATACTATCATCGATCATTTAAGTCAATGATGATAATTTTTTTACCATATATTCAGCAATTTGAAGATAACCATTACTGTAAAAATGTCCGCTTTTACTCATACTGTCAGCGTGTAATTTCTTGACTATTCCAGTTTCTTCAATAATTGAATTATCAATATCCAGTGGATGATTTTTAAAAGTCTCAAGAGTTCTCAGATTTGCATGAAGATCAACAACTATAATAGGTACGCCATATTGTGCGCAAATTGCTTTGGCAGCATATACATTTCTAACCAAGTTAAAGTAGTGTGCGATTTCGTCTTGTGCCATATACCCATCTCTGTATCCTGTATCAATGCATGGAGCAGCAGGGGTTGCAACCGATTGAAAATTATAATAATGCTCATTTAATTGTAGAACATCCCATAATGGGAAATTAGATTCAGCTCGCCTAGGCCAACGATAATTATGTATTTTTGCAGCCCGTTCATCATCCATATATTGGGTGCGATGAATCTGTGTTAAATTAAATATTATTCCACTATCCTCTTTTATGATGTTATTATATAAATCACTAAACAGTTGCATAAATGAAACGTCATTGCTTGAGCCGGACCTTGCATGATTAACAATACCATTACCTAAAATACGACTGAGATGATTTGGATATGAATTATGCAAATTATGTTTACCATCGCCGTCGCTATCAAAACCTGCAGCAAAGCTACATCCATAATGATATAGTGTACTATACTCAGTAATATTTTTCATCTTATATAAACCTTTCTGAATACTCCGGATACATATTATCAAAGTCTGTATTTCGTTTTAGATCTAATTGTCGATTATACTTTACAAATTTATCAAATAATATTGGATCATACTTGTGATTATTCGTTAACCAGTCTACAGCACTTTGTAGTTTTTGAGGATCTAGGCTATGTCTGCGCAAATAGTCTATTCCTTTTTGTGTGTTTTCAACTGCAATATGTAGTGCTGATTCGGGCATAATAGTAGCCATCTGATAATCAGGATTTACTAGTATATTAAAAACAATCTGATCCATATTCTCAATTGCACCATCTTCAAACAATCTAATAATGAAGTCGCCTAGTCGAGTAGCATTGTATATACTGTACACACTGGTAACTGCTGGTTGTATATTATTATATCCAGCAAGTTTTATCTCTTTTATGTTGTCCAAGACAACATCGTAATCACTGCCAGTCCTAACATACTTGGCATACTCTCCATAATGGTCAACGCTAGCAATAGCACTTACTTTTGTAAACTTAGGCCAATAGTCCAGCACATGTCGATTACCCAAATGCAATCTACTAAAGTTACTGGTGTACAATAACTCTATATCAGTGTTAATACTTACTAGACGTTCTAAAAAATCATAATGCTCTGGTGTCATAAGCGGCTCACCGCCAGCAAAGTATACCTTTTCTAATTCGCCGAGATATGGTAACAATTTACTCCATGTGTCGTTGTACAACAACGGCTTGTCAATTCCCAATTCATTAGCCCAGCTAGTGCTCCAGTCTGGTCCACACATACGACACTTTAGATTACACAAATTGTTAAATCTGATATCAATATATTTTAACTCTAGCGTGTCTAGTGTACCGTCAGCTTGTGTAGTTTTTACTAAATCAAATGTATCACTAAACTCATTGTTAAACCTTTGGCGTTCAGTCTGATTAATATTGCCTTGCTCTCTGACATAACACTGACTACAGTGTTTAGGCAATGGCTTACCTTCAAGCATACTACGTCTGACCATTCGATATTCTTTGTTATTCCATATTTCTTCAGGACTTTGTTGATTGAGATTTCCTAGACTCTGCTGATGTTCATGCTTTAAATTGCTTGCACAACATAATTGCACATCGCCGTCGGGTTCAACATGCATATGCATCCATGGTGCTATACAAAAAACACCGTTGTCTTTTTTATCTGAATCCATGATTTTCCAATGCTTTGGCGAGCTCGGCGCCTACATATTCGACGGCAGCTGTCGACGGGTGGTCGCCTGGGACTGACACATGATTAACAATGTCAGTCCCGTAATAGTCACGTAACTTATTTCCCACCGAGTCATTCATTATACTCGGAACAGATCTGATATAATCCGTATCTCGCCAAGAATTCCACCAGCGGAATGTATATAAATTAATATTTAGGTTTGCCATTAACATTTGGATATAGCGAAATGCAGTATCAACTTCCATATTTTTAAAATACGATGGCTTCGGCTCCTCAATACTTTCTACATGTTTTACTATATCGTCAGTACGATCAAAATTATCTCCGATATAATGACAGTATTCTAAAAATTCCAGCTCACTGTGTGCGAATCGACTCTTATGCTTTTCAAATTGAGTTGACGGATGCATAGATACCAACCAATCATTTTTTACATTATGCGGAAGAGAACTGTCACCTGATACATACTCAATGATGTCTTGCATTACTTTATTCTGATTCATTTGTATGTTTAATCTAGGCTCATATGTTTGTTGCAAGATTAAGTTGTCAAATTGTTGTAATAAATTCTGTTGATGAAGTGTCTCGATTATACTAGAAAATGCTACTATGCCTTCTCCAGGACATGATATAATTTTCCAATCTTTATCATTTAAAATGTCTCTGGCAATAGTACCATAGTTTACTTCCGTATTCAAAGGTTTATTATCTAAACTGTAACTACCACCCAAGTGACTACATCCAATCATTAATGTCTTAGACATCCACATACCCTTTGAGTTCAGGAAAAGCTTCGAAGAAATCTAAGTTCGGACGACTAGGAATCAACCGTTCTTTAAGCCAATGATCGCATTCAAGTTGACTTTCAGGAGTAGGGTCATTCATAAAATAGTTGACAAACCAATTATCTGTTCCTACAATTGGATTGTTTTGCCACTTGGGATCACTTGTTTTAGCAAATCTCTTTAAGAGTACTTGTTTAAAACTTTTCGGAAGTTCTCTTGCACCAATAGGCCCTAGTATAAGATTATTATGAACTTTTACACGATTTCTCCTTGCCCATTGGTGAAATTGTGGCAAGTGATATGCGTTTAACAATCCAACACTATGACTAATCCCAAGTTCAATAATTCCTTGATCACTTAGTTCTTTAAATTTTAAAAATATCCCATAAGTCTCGTCCCATTTCGCTGGGTATCTAATGTATTCAAACTGTTTACCAGTGTTGTCCAATGACAACATAATTCTCACCATCTTAAATTCTTTGAAGTGACTTATAATTTTTTCTGGCCAAAATGTACAATTGGTAATCCACAATATGTCAATATCTTTTGCTAAGTCATGTTCAACTAAATGCTCAATGAGTTTGATTTGCTTCTTAATCATAAATGGTTCACCGCCAGCAATCTCAATTTTTGTTAAATTTTTAGTGACTAGATTTAAGTCTTCCCAAAATATATCTTTGTCATGCCATTGTTCTACCTTGGGAGATTCAACACCCATACTTTTAAATATACTAGCCCACTTGCTGCTACTGTCAGGACCGCACATTGCACATGCTAAATTACAAGTATTGCCCATTTTAATGTCAAGTAACTGTAACTTATCATCAGTGAACATTGGCAATGATTCGTGTCTTTCAAGGTTATAATGATATTTCCAATATTTTATCTCACGTAGACGTTTGCTTTCGCCGCCACCTTGTTCAGTCTCAAAGCAATGTTTACATTTGGATTCAAAGTAATCGTCGAAGTTCTCGACGAATTCTTTACGGTCTTGGCTCGCCATAACAGTACTGATACTATCATTGGCAACATTAAATTTTTCACCATCATCATTGCGGTATTGTTTAGTGGTAATACAACATGGACTAAACGCTCCAGTTGTTTCTATCTCTAATGCGTTATATACCATTGGACAAAAATATTTTTGTTTTTTGCTCATTATTAATTCCCTGGATTATGCTTTAATATATTTATCGATAAATAAATACGTAGTTAATTACTATGAAGGAAAATACATAAAATGTCTATACTAAAGCAAAATGAAAATTTTTGCAGTGCCCCTTGGATAACTTTACATATAGAACCAAATGGTGGCGTAAGTCCATGTTGTATAGCAACGTGCGGACCAGATCCCGACAATGCGGTTTATGGAAATTTGCACAAAGAGTCCCTTGATAGTATACTACGTGGCAGCAAACTTAAAGCATTTAGAAAACGTTTTATGAATAATGAACGACCAGAAGAATGCAGTACATGTTGGAGACAAGAAGAATTGCACGGCAAATATAGTAGCCTTCGCAGTGATTTTAATCACACTAAGTTCAATGAGAACGTCTATTCGGACACATTAGAAGATGGCACATATGACAATATGAAGATTACATATTGGGACTTTCGTCCTAGTAATAATTGTAATCTAGCATGTTTGATGTGTTGGGAAGGATTAAGCAGTGGATATTTTCAGCTAGCAAAAGATCTGGGTCTGAATGTTCGTACAGATGAGAAATTTTTAGAAGTTCCCAACGACAGATTTGAAGAAATTTTTGAGATAATTAAAGATACACTACGCACACACAGTGCAGAAATGCATTTTTATTTCGCCGGCGGCGAACCGTTACAGATGCCGCAGCATCATAAAATTTTACAATATCTAATAGACAATGAATACTTCGATGTAAGTTTACGTTATAATACAAATCTAACAACACTAAAATACAAGAAAACCAATTGGGCAGATATATGGAAAAAGTTTGACAATGTAGTAATAGATGCTAGTATTGATGCAGTTGGAGCCGCTGGAGAATTCCAAAGAATGAATAGTTCTTGGGCTAATGTTAAGTCAAACATACAAAGATTAATCGACAATGACATAACTGTAACATTTAACATGGTGCAAACTATGATCACGTATCCTTACATCATTGACACGCTAATAGAAATCTCAGCAATGTTTACTGAAGATTATCTTCAGAGACATATGAATAACCATGAAAAAAATATAAGACTAGTTGGCACTCACCATCCAGATCACTTAACATTACTCAATACACCTGAGGAATTCATTGACTACAGTATATTAGATCAGATCGACGAATTAGGTTACGACTCGACTCCGCTGAGGGGTTTACTGAGTGAGTATGATGAATTCAACGCTAACAGATCTACTGTAGATAAAAGATGGCAACAATTAAAAAATTTAGACAGTAAATTACGAATCAAAAAAGAGATAGGCTTCAATGACTTGTTGCCTTGGTTCGATAATCATGTAAAAGGAATAATCACCAATGGATGACAGAATGTTAGGACTAAAGTATCACAATAGTTTTAGAGGAGAATGGAATCTTGCCATTGACATCGGTGCTAACAAGGGACACTATAGTGAACTATATACTCGTTTGTTTTCAACTGTAGCTGGTATTGAACCAAATGAAGATCTTATACCCTTGTATACTAATTTAAAAAAACGTTTTAACACTTTTAATTTATATACGCAAGGCATAGGCGACAGTAACCAAGGTGCTGCACTGTTTTATAAATGCAGTGATTCAGCACTGAGTGGTTTTGATTTAGATTATATCAATGAAAACATTTATGAATTCCACGGCGACAATCCAGACATTGATATTTCATATAACCTTAAAGGAACAAAAGTACAGACCTTAGATAGTTTTATGCATGATTTTTATCCAAAAATACAACTAGATTTTCTTAAAATAGATGCCGAAGGTCTAGGTCCATCTATACTTAAAGGTGGTGCATCTATAATAGAAAAATACGCACCCACAATACAAATAGAATGCGGACATGAACGATCAATGCTTCATGACATTGGATATATCTGCGTCGCAGAAACTCTCGATAACAGCGACAGTGTATATATACATGCAAGTAAACTTATTAATAAATTGGAGTCAAAAAATGTCTGACAACGTATTTTGTATATTACCGTGGACTCACATGCACATATGGCCAAACGGCACAACATACCCTTGCTGTCTAGCTACCAATGATTATATTGTGGGAAACACAAATCAAAGTACTATGGAAGAATTGTGGAACAGCGAGAAGATGACAGATCTTCGTAAAAATATACTAGCAGGTAAACCCACGTCAGGTTGTAACAATTGTTACGAACATGAAAAGATGGGTGCCCGTAGTATGCGAATGAACTTAAACAAAGACTTCAAACACTTACACGATCGCACTGAACTAACCAATGAAGATGGCACACTGGACGAAATATACATGGCATACATGGATATAAGATTTAGTAATATATGCAACTTTAAATGTCGTAGTTGTGGACCAGAGCTTAGTTCGTTTTGGGTTGACGATGCAATTAAGCTAGGAAGATATAAAGAAGATCAGCCTAAAATCTTAAAGATAAAAAACACACTAGATGAATTATGGGAAGATGTAGAGGAATGGATCGATACTGTTGAAAGAATTTATTTCGCTGGCGGTGAACCATTGATAATGGATGAACATTATAAAATTCTAGAGCACTTAATAAAGATTGGCAAGACTGATATTGCTATAGCATACAATACAAACTTTAGTAAACTCACATATAAAAACAAAGACGTTATAGAGTTATGGAAACACTTTAGTAATTTAACTGTTGGTGCAAGTCTTGACGCAATGGGCGAACGTGGCGAACATATGCGAAAAGGTACCGACTGGACGCAAATAGAAAAAAATAGGCAGAGATTACTCAAGGAACTACCCGACGTCAAATTTTATGTAAGTGCAACTATCAGTGCATATAACGCAGAACATGTTCCTGATTTCTTCGACGACTGGATAAGCAAAGGGTATGTTAAACCTGACTGTATAGAATGTAATACTGTATTGTTCCCAGACTACATTAGAGCACAAATATTACCAGAATATAAACGACAAGAAATAATTTCCAAGTATCAACAATTCTATGATAAACATGGACTAGACAACTACGGACGGGGTAGTAGCTTTACTGCGTTCATTGATTCGTTAAAAACAGATAAGTCAGAACTTGCTCCCAAGTTCGTCGAATACAATGATAGGCTAGATGCACTGCGAAGCGAAAGTCTAGTGGACACATTTCCTGAACTTGAATGTTTATATCGCTGATCTATTTTTATAGCGTTGTCTAGTCGAATCGGTGTGTTGATTCCATGCAATTCTTTTTTGTATTAACTCGTCGTCTGGCTGCATATCTTCAACTAGTTTAAAAAAGTTACTTAGATCAGATAACTCACGTGATTCTGGTGTTAACATCCCTAAGATTTTAGACTTCTTAGAAATAAATTCATCACGTTCTTGTTGTGTTAATCCCTTGTACGTAACTTCGTCTTGGTGAATAACAGTGGTAAACACAATCTGTCTACCAGGGGTATCTCGATTTCTCCATTCTATAAAATCACATATTGACAATACGTTAAATGCTTGTATTGTATAAAAATAACTCAACCGCAATTTGTTTATATTGTGTAATTTTACAGCATTATTCCTGAACTTTTTCCAATTGGTAGGCCAACGTATATAGTCAAATACATCTCCGTATCCATCTACACTTGCGTTAATGTCAAGTGATTTTAATTCGTCGACCCAACGTTTGATAATTTTCATGTTTATTGTTATAATATTACTAAACACATCAACAGCAATCTGTTCTTTGTTTTCTAACTTATCAACAAAGTTAACATAGCTGTTGCCGTAAAATGGCTCGCCGCCTTGTAAACTGATTCGCTTTAAGTCGCCCGTCTTGTCCATTACTTTGTTTACAAGTTCTTCACTTAGTGGAGCAGGACTAGCTTTGCCGTTCAATTTACCCCATAATGTACTGACATCACTGTGGCACATATTACAAGCAAGATTGCATTCATTGCCTAATCTGATATCTAAATATGTAATTCCTTCGCCTAAGTATGTATGGGCGCTGTCGTTGCCTGACTGCCGAACACTTGTTATGCCTCGATCTTCAGCTTGCCAACATAATTTACATTCTGGTATTTTTATTCCAGCATCGAGTTTTTTTGCATACTGCTCAACAGTTGATCGATAGTTTTCAATGGGCAATGACGTTGTGAAATTACAACAAGGGCTGATCCTCTTTGGTTCAACCATTATTTGCTTACGCATTATTTCACAACGTATAGCTTCCATTTAAACGTCATCGTTCACATAACTGTCTAATGTTTCCACATTGCCCACTAGCTCGATACTTTTGTTTTGTAGATTGGCTGCATCAAATGGTATACTATCGTACCAATCAACGAAACTTGGAAATGCTTCTCTGAAATTTTTACCACGACGTTGATCGTATGATTCGAAGAAATATCTAAAGTCATTGTACAACTTAGGAGTTTCACTTGTATCTCTGTGTGGTGTTTTCACTACGTCCAGGTAATCAATTAGTCGTTGTATATGTGAAATTTCGCCAACGGTTAAGTGATCCATTTGAGTAGGGAGCCAATTTTCAATTTTATCTTTGAATGTTTTTTTCAATTCCACAGGAATGATTGCACAACTTTGAAAACTAGGAAAACGTAAAATGTTCAGTGTCATTGTAGGAGCACGTTGTCCGTATTCTTTACGAAGCTCTAACATGTCATCCATAAAGTCAGTTATGGTTTCTAAACATAGACTGTTTATAGTCATCATGCAGTGTAGTTTACTAACATTAGATTGTTTGAGCATACGTTCAATATTAGATCTCCACTCAACGTAATTGAATCCGTCACGTATATATTCACTTTGTAATGCTCCAGCTTCTGCGCTAGTATAGATTTCAAAATTCTTAATACTATGACTTGCATCAATTAATTTCTGAAATTGTCGTTCATTTTCTGGTACTAAGTTACTGTTGATTGCAAATCGCATATCGCTAGTAGGATTATCTTTAAACCAATCAAACAGTTTCCAAATACTTTTATGCATAAGCGGCTCGCCGCCAGTAACACGAATTTCTTCTAAGCTATCACTGAGTCCAGTATCCCACCATTTCCAAAATGCTTGAATGTAAGGATTATCTTCTTCCCTCTTGGTGCTCCGAGCTGCCCAAGGAGCGTTATCATTGAAATGTCCACGTCCGTCACTTTGGATATTCATGTAAGGACCATTCTTGTTGATATCCGCTGCCCATGTACTACTAAATGCTGGATTGCAATAGCTACATGCAAAGTTGCAGGCACGGTCAAATGATATTTCTAATGTACGCAACATAACATCTTCATCCCACGGAGTAGTTGCACATGCACTAACATCTTCGTCTGAGAATATCTCTGTTTTGTGAACACGGTCACTTATGTTATTACGTCCAACGTCTTCAACTTTCCAACAATATTCACACTCTTGCGGACGTTCGCCTTCTTGCATCATCTTTCGCATTAGTTTTTTATGCTTGGTATTATGAATGGCACTGGGATTGTCAATTAGTTCTGAAGGTTCGATTCGATGCCCCGGCGGGTGATGACAACTTGTAGATTGACCGTGCCCTAGCCAAATAGTAGCATTATACCATTTTGCTGCACAAAAACTATCACTGATCGGATCAATCATACGTTCTTTATACTGTTGGAAATCTTCGCCGCTTTTCCTCATTGTTCTACCTCTTTACACTGTTCTTCTAGTTTACATGCGTTCCACCATTCTGATAATTCAGGAAACACTGTAGTGAAATTTGTTTTTCTACGTTGGTCAAGTGCTGAAAAATATACATAAAAATTCTTCTTACGCTGTACTAACTGTTGTTGACTCACGTCACTTGATGCTTGTTCGATCCATGCTATGTTTCTTTTAAGTTTAGCTACTTCGTAATCTTTAAAACAATCGTCATTCTGTTCCATATAATCTACACATATATTTAAGTAGTTTACAATACCTGGATAATTTGCAATATTTTGTATTGACATCCAGTCTGGTAAACGTAGATAAGGAATATCAAACCATACTCTATGACTATCATTGTCTGTTTTATAAGTTTGTCGCAACTGCATAACTAATTTTAGAAAATCTAATAATCTAGGGATACTCATAATGTTAAATGTGTTTATAAAATTTACATGACTATTCTTAGATTCTTTTAAAAATCTATGTGTATTACTTAACAATGTGTCGTAGTTAAGTCCTGTACGCAAATACTCAGCGTGATCTCCGACTGTATCTAAACTTACATAAAGATTAAAATGTTTACATGCACTGCCTGTGTGCTGACTTTGACCATTGTGCCAAGTTCTAGGTGTTTCGATTTCTTTAACAAGTGTCATAAATTTATCAAACAGTTTAGCACTAGGAGGATTCATATTACTAGTGATACTTAACTCTAGATCTTGTTTGGGATTATTGTTCACATATTCCAACACACGAAACGTATTTTTATCCATAAGCGGCTCACCGCCTGTCATACGAAATACTTTTAGTGTTTTATATAGTTCTGGCCACCATTCCCAAAAAGCCTCTACATACGGATTATCTTTACTCGATCCCGATAACGGCATAGCGCCTTGCTTCTTCAACAATTCTAAGTTATTCCAAGTTTCGTATTTTCCACTTAGTGGTAACGGTCCGTGTTCATCTGCTTCCTTTTCCCACTCAGTACTATATACAGGCCCACAGTAACTACATTTAAAATTACATGCTTGGTTAAAATTAACTTCTACATAGCGAGGATTAATATTACCATTTGCACCTGCTTCTAATACTTCGTTCCATCCATCTTCCCCTACCCACTCTTCACTGCTTCTATAGTGTCTATCACTGAGGTGTGGGCCGTTAGGAGCATCTTCGATGTTCCAACAATACTGGCATCCACTCGGGCGCTCACCTTTTAACATCATACTACGTTGTAATGATTTTTCTTTTGTATTATGTAGTGCAGTCTTGTTTTGTTTTAGTTCGTCTAACGGAATATTATGTGTAGGAGGATGATAACAACTCTGAGTTTTTCCCAGTGGTAAATGCATACTAACTTGTAGCCATTTGGCCATACACATACTAGGACTGATAGCATTTAGTTTTTGTTTTGCTTCAGCAGCTGAGTCTAAGTAGGTTTTAGTCACTGTTTTTCCTTAATAGTGTTTGCTCATATGTTTCGCCATTTTGCTCTTTGTAACAATTGTTCCACCATTCACTAAGCTCAGGAAATGTGTTGATAAAATTTGTATTTCTCCGTTTATCAATTTGATTAAAGTATTGATAAAACATACGTTGTCTTTTTTTAAGCTCAGTATCACTGATGTCATCTAAACCGTTTTCAATCCATGCAAGATCTCTTTTTAGTTTCTGTATCTCATATTTCTTAAATCCGTGTGTTGTGCGCCAGTAATCGTCATCTTCTACATTTGCCTCCATAAACTGGATGCATTCTTTTAGTTCTTGGATAAGTTTATTGTCGAATGCTGCTAACTGCGCACTCATCCAAATTGGTTCTCTGAGGTACGGAATATCAAACCATACCCGTTGTCTAGGAGTTCTTACAAAATCAGGATGTTCAAACTCTCCGTTATTGGGAGGCTTAATACGCTGCTCAGTCTGATTAAGTTTACCAAACTCTACTCTTAGATCTAATATCATTTGTAAGAATTCACGTAATTTTGGTATGCTTAATAAACTAAATGTGTTTATAAATGTGATCTCTGTGCCTTGTGTCTCAGATAGTACACGTCTGGTATTAGTCAACAGTTGGTCAAAATTTAATCCAGTACGAATGTACTCTGCTTGTTCTCCAACACTATCAACGCTCACAAACAAACTAAAATGTTTGCATGCCGGTGCAACATACCAATTATTACCACTGTCGGGATTAACCTTATCTTTATCCTCCCAAACTCTGACTTCTTCTATCTTTTTTAGTTTAGATATAAATTTGTCAAACAGTTTAGGCTGAGGAGGACACATATTACTAGTAATGCTAAGTTCAAGTTGTGTATTTGGATTTTTGTTTACATAATCTAATACTTTAAAAGTATTTTTATCCATAAGCGGCTCGCCGCCTGTCATACGAAATACCTTCAGATCTTTGTATAAATCAGGCCACCATTTCCAAAAAGCTTCTACATACGGATTGTCTTTGACTGCACCTTTGATTGGCATTAGTCCAGCTTTTTCTAACCAGTCAGTGTCATTGTGTACAAGGTCGTCCATCACAAACGGACCATGTTCTTTGACTTCGTCGTGTATTGCTGTACTCAAATGTGGACTACAATATGTACACTTAAAGTTACACGCTTGGTTAAAATTAACTTCTACATAGCGTGGGTTTATATTTTCATCCCATCCGCCTTCTACCACTTCATCCCATCCGTCGGTTCCTACCCAATCCTCACCGCTGCGATAATGTCTGTCACTCAAGTGGGGTCCATTGGCCGCATCTTCAATTTTCCAACAATAACTGCATCCGTCGGGTCGTTTACCTTCGACCATCTGCTTACGTTGTAGTACTTTTTCATGTGTATTATGCAGAGCTTTTGGATTACCTTGCAATTCACTTAGTGGAATTTTATGTGTCGGAGGATGATAACAACTTTGTGTTAATCCTTGTGGCAGATGTAAACTAACTTGTAGCCATTTGGCCATACACATACTAGGACTAAGAGCATTTAGTCTTTCTTTAGTATGTAGCGCATTGGAAAGGTAGTCTTTGTTTTTAGTCACTTTATTTACTTTTCAATTGATTCAGTTACTTGAGCTTCTGTTATTTGCGGTCCAAGCCTACTAGGATTACGATACACTGTTTTCCAAAAACGACTTCCGTCTATGCCAATATCAGCGATTTCTAAATCTAGTTTTCCCCTGAGGTCATTGCCAATACGTACAGTTTCTTGTTTAAGTTTATTACTATCCCACTGCATGCCTGTCCGCGGACACAATTGATCACCGCCAGCGAATTGCGGAGCAAGTTCTTCGTTGAAGTATTTGGTCAACCAATCAAAGTCTCTGACATTACGCCAATCCCAATCATGACGTGTTATATTAGTCATATGTGCGCCCAATCGTGCGCCATATATTGCCCAAAGTCCGTTAGGAGTATCTTCTCCTACTGTCATCCATACCATAAGTCGTCTATAATTTTCTCTAAAAATACGTTTTATTTTAGCTGGATCTACTACATCGCCATCTTCTAACCCCATCTTTACACCTTCACGGAAACCAGCACGCCATGCTTGTAGTGGGCTACCATTATTGTATACCCAACTATGCCAGTCATTCATTTGTACATATCGTATATTCCAACAAAAATCTACCTGTGCTCGCTTATCGCTTTCAGGTGCGGCTTCATGTGTACGCATTGCGTTAACAACATCCACAGGCCACATTTTAATACCGCCATTTCCGTACACTAATCCATTAACTACGTTTTTGGCTGCGAAACTAATAACATCATTACTTTTGATCTTATCCATATCTAGTTCAATGTTGAAAAAATCTTCATTGACTATATTGTCTGCGTCAATAGTAATAAAACGCTCAGTTTCACTAAGTGCTGCTGCTGCTTTGTGAGCTGCATCACTTCCCCATACTCCGTGACTGCGTTTTGCCCAAGGACATTTCTCAAGTAGGTCTGCATAGTTTTCATCAGCATTTGGCTCGTCGTAACTTATATACACTATATCAAAGTCGTTGATACTAACTAGGTTTGTCATATTCAATATCCTCAAATTTAAAGTCGATGTTACGACCTTCTTCGCCTACTAATATCTTACAAGTTGTAGGATCTACTTTTGTTTTAATAATATACTCTTGATGGTTACCAATCATGTCAAATGGTATTACTATTCTGTCTAGCATAACATTAGGATTGTCTGTTGTCAAGAATAGTTTAATGTCTTTGTATATTTTGTATTCATGTGCATGTTCAAAGTTACTGCGTAAAATCCAACCTTGCGTACTAGGACTAATAGTAAACGGCACGTTGTCTACAAAACTTTTATCCAATATACTTATATGTCTACGCTTATTGCTGATACTAACGTTATAATCTGGATTTAAGTATTGATTTTTGTACTTTATACCATAGGTTTTGAAAATACGTTTGGTAAGTACATCTACGTTTCTCAGCTCTACTTTATTTTTTAAGTGACTCAGATCGATTATTTGATATCCATTTTGTAGTAGCTGTAAAATATTTATTGTAATATTTTCATACAACACCATAGGATTATTTTTAAGTGTTAAGAAAAAACTAATGTCATCGTATTCATTTTGAGTTATCTTAATTTGACTCTGTTGTTTACCGCTAAGTTTATGTATTAGTTCGCTTCTAATGTTCACTTCCATTTTATAGTCGCTCAGATACACCACAACATTAATATCAGTTTGTGTTGATAATTTAATTTCACTTAATTTACTAAGCTGTTGTTCTGCCCGTCTGAGTCTAATAAAATTATCCTTTTGTATTAACTTAAATCCGTGTAACAGTTCTGCAACAATGTACTTTTTAGTACTAACAACTCCAAGCATTAATTTTTGACAAATTGGATCGTCAGTGAGTAAATATTGTTCACGAATGCTACTATTAGGTTTGTTAGTTATTGCTGATATAATTCCTGTCCACTCGTCAAAATACACACAGAACTTATGCGGAGTTGCTGACTCGGAGTTTGTTTGTGTTAAAAGTATTTCTGATAGCATCTAATATTTCATCTGTTAAAAAGTTTTTATCTCTGTAGTGAATAATTCCACTAGATATCAAGCTGTTTTCTATTATTATTTGGTCGTTTGGTGTGTACCAGTTGTTGAATATCGTTGTCCACTCGTTGATTGTCGTATCACTGTTCCACAACTGTTGTGCATGTGCATCAATGTCGTATACGTTATTTAAACGTATACCAATATCGTATGCATCTACTGCGGTTGTTACTAAATTATTGATAACTGTTTTACTAAAACTTTCTGGTTTCTTTTCTTTGAAGTATACTTCATACAACTCTCTCCAATTCTGATAAAAAGGATCTGCCATTTTAAACCATGCTTGTGCTTCATCGCTTTGATTAAAATAGCATATATTGCTGTAATTTGTAGGCAATTCATAATTATGTTCGATACTAAACCGGGTTGTCTTATTTGCTATACCATTTCTATAAGTCCTCATTAACGATGGCATTGCGATATTATAAGTTTCAAACTCTTCCCATAATAAGTCAATGTCTACGTTCAAAAACAATGTGTCGTAATCTAAGTATATTGTTTCGTCGAACGGAGTACAATGTATCATTTGCCAAAAATTACTAGCGTGAAATCCATCATCGTGTCCTGTATTACCAAAAGGTAGTTCAGTTATATAATCAAAACAATCATAGTACATCGGGTCAACAACTTGTCCAACGTCGGTTACTAAGCATACTTCACTATTGACGTCACAGTTCTTTATAGTCATTGACAGTGCTGATGCATATTTTACATTATCTACATCAGTATCAATTCCTAAAATTACAAACCCTCTACTCATACAGATTCTCCTGTAATAAATGTTCTAACTTAGATGATATTCTCCCAATTGCTCGTTTATTCATAGCATGTAAATTATAGTCTTGGTTTCTTACTAGTAAATTTTTCCATTGCTCTGATCTATTGTGACTGAGTAGTGCCCAGTCGTTTAAACTATTGATCTTTATAATATCATCTTTCTGATCCATGTTTTTCATTGGCACACCCATAAAGTCGTGTACAAAATTATTTTCATTGTACCCGTTTAGCAGATGCGATGCAATACTTACACAAAAATCTGTTCTGAAAAGTGCAGGCGGAAATTGATATAGCAAACTATAATAATCCCAATTTTCCTTAACATGGCTCCATGTATCGAAAAATACCTTGCTTTCATAACTCTGATCAAAATAAACTACTGTACTCCACCAATGGTGTATGCCGCCATCACTCAATGATATTTCATTCATATAAGGTTGTTGCTGTTCTAAGTAATGTGCTGTCCGGTGCATAGCAACAGGAACTTCACTGTCAAACAAGTAATCATAAAAATTATTTTGTATAATATAATCAGTATCCAGTAATATAGTGCGTTCAAATGGCGTGTATTCGAATATTTTATCTTTGTTACTGTTGTGAAACGGAGCAGTGAATTCACTCCACGGACTATCAAAATGTCGTCTCGGGTTGCTATTATCTAATGTTCCTGCAATCACAACATGATCAAAACAGGTTTCATGCCATTTCGAATCGATACTATCTTTAAGCCAAGAATAAGTACCTTCGTCTGTGACTAGGCAAGTTTTGTTATTACTCATATTAGCCTTAACATATCCAGCGGCGATATGTGCTAATCTTAAATAATCTATTTGTTCGTTGTTATAAGCAAAAAAGCATATGCCATTGTCTTCTTCTTTTTCTGACATTACCAATCCATAATTTTCTTAATGTTTCGTGCTTTTTTAATTTTATCCATTTGGACTTTGTATTCGTTGCTGGCTTGTGTATACGCTTCAACCAACGAAGATTGAAAGTCTGACAGATCATCAATTTCGATCGGATTGTCTTTGATATCAATTATAATTGCTGATGTTTTTGTAAGTTGAATTAGCGTATTTACAAAACTAATTGTGAGTTCGTTGGCAATAAAGCTACCACCCTTGTAATGCAGAGTCTGCAATACCTGCATACGAGCTCTGATGTTTCTTTTTTGCATACTAAGCGTTGTTCTATAGTTGGCAAATTCGAGTGCTTTCTCGAGTCTCTCATCCATACTGAGTTTCTCCTTATGATTAACTACTACTATAACTTATTTATGTAAGGTTTGTCAAGAGTTTTCTAGGAGTCGTCGCCGGTATTAAAATTATCAGTGATAGCCATAGTAGGGTCAGGACTAACATCAAAATCACTGTTACTTAATGTAATGCTGTCAGGCATCAAATATCTATTTGTAGCTTCTAATGTGCCGTCAACAGGCTGGATTAGTGATGTGTTGTCTAAAACTAGTTTAAAGTGTACTTCTTTACCACCGTTTGCCCATTTACCGTATAGCTTAAAATATCTAGCACTGTATGCACTATATCCACTAAGTGGAACAAGATACACAGTTGGGCCACTAGGGCAACTACCACTATACTTCTGGCTCGAAGAACCGTTGGCTACAAATATACCAGGTGCGCCTCCGCTGCCATATCCATACCCGTATCCGTACCCATATCCGTACCCTGTATTCTGTGTGACCCCAGAACTAGTAAAAAGTAGACCTTCATCTGCAAGTCCTGCGTCACTACCGTCTCCGTAGTTCTCAGTTAAATCATAAAAACCTTTTCCTGCACTAAACCCCGCTGTGGTTGCAGAACTTTGAGAAACTGTATCCCAATTGAATACTAGTGTACCCATTTCATTTATCATATCAGCCCAATTGAAATAACCAGCAGTACAGCCCCCTGACATTGTCATATCAAGTTGTAGATTTCCGCCGCCATTAAAGAAATATCTAGCAGCATTATAACTACTCCAACTCCATTTGTGTTCACCTGTTAGTTTTGTTTGCCATGGTGTTGTTCTGGAATATGGGCCACCACTTAGTGGTGTTGCTAGTAATAGACTTGCGTCAGTAGGATCTACAGTAGTGTGGTTGTTGTTTACAAGTATATTGTTATTAAATTTGCTGTCTATTAGATTTAAATCTTCTGCACGTACAAGTGTATTTGCACTAACAGTTTGTCTATTCAAAGGCGCTGCATAAACTATAATACTATCTGC
>OCVQ010000947.1_pt1 | contig 24016 bp, 17 predicted proteins | sample 1539061 | NCBI WGS metagenome assembly OCVQ01 (sample SAMEA3355526, study PRJEB22509) | marine metagenome | biome: marine; feature: river plume; material: water | place: USA | collected 2010-08-08 | depth 0.5 m | reverse complement strand
ACTAATTCTGCTGGATACATATTTTTTTTTTCAAAGATATAAAAGTAATGTCTTATGAATATGTTTTGTGGCGCCGATTTTATTTGTCAAATTTGTATTTATTATTTTAATTACAGAATGATTAAATGGGTTGCAGCCTTTTTAGGTTATTATTTATTTCGTTTCCCCGGAGCTATTTTTGGGTTTTTTGTTGGGAGTTTTTTGGAGAAATTGATAAATGGATCTCGAGTTAATTTTCAAACCTTTTCACAAAGTGCAGAACCTGCCCAGTTTCAGCTAAATCTTATTGCTTTTGCTGCCATTGTAATTAAAGCCGACGGACAAGTGAAGGCGCAAGAATTACAATTTGTACGTAATTTTTTTATTACCAATTATGGCCCTCAAAAAGCAGCTACAATTTTTGAAACATTTAATGAACAGGTAAAAAAAGAAACGCAAAATATTGATGAATTAGCACAAGTTTTTGTGTCTGCAAGTAGATATGAAACGCGTTTACAGGTTATTCATTTTTTAATGGGTGTTTCTAATGCTGATGGAAGTATTTCTCAGTCAGAACTCTCAAAAATTAGGCAAATAGCATTAGCCCTAGAGATACGTGCCGTTGATTTGGATAGTATAAAAGCAATGTTCGTAAAATCCACAGGTAATGCATATCGTATTCTAGAAATCACACCTTCTGCCACAGATACTGAGGTAAAAAAGGCATATCGAACTATGGCAAAGAAATACCACCCCGATAAGTTACAGTCTAAAGAGCCCGCCTTAATTAAAGGAGCTCAAGAAAAGTTTCAAGAAGTGCAAAAAGCATATGAGGAAATTCAAAAAGAGAGGGGAATATAATGGATACTTTTTTGTTTTATCTAGATTTGGGATTTAGGCATGTGATGGACTGGAACGGTCTAGATCATCTTTATTTTATTATTACACTTGCCTTACCTTTTGATTTTAAGGCAAGTAGAAAGTTGCTATTATGGGTAACTTTATTTACTCTGGGGCACACCCTTTCATTAGTTGGGAATTTCTATTTAGAATTTTCATTTTCGAGTTACTGGATTGAATTGTTAATTCCTATAACAATAGCCTTTAGTGCGGCTTCACTTTTATTGCCAAAAAAGTATAGTGAAACTTCAATAGGTCTTTTTTTTCCAATAGTTACTGTTGTTTTTGGGATTATTCATGGGCTTGGTTTTGGGCGCTATTTTAGTATGTTAATTCCTGAAGATGCGGTTGGACTATCTCTTTTTTCTTTTGCGCTGGGAGTTGAGTTTGCTCAAACAGTAATTGTAATTGGGGTCTTGTGTTTGAGTTTTTTAGTTTTGAAAACTCCAAAGTTGACAAAGAGTATTTGGAATATTGCAATAGGAAGTTTCATTTTTATACTCGCTCTTGGGATGATTTTTGAGCGAATTTAAAATAAGATTGATTGCTAAATTGGTATCTTCGCTTTAATGGTAAAAGGAAAACAAGAAAAGTACGACAAGGCCTATCTCAAAATGGCAAAGACATGGGGTCAGCTGTCTTATTGTGATAGAAAAAAAGTGGGAGCACTTATCGTAAAAGACCGTATGATTATTTCAGATGGATACAACGGGACACCCTCAGGTTTTGAAAATGTATGTGAAGATGAAGAGCATTATACTAAATGGTATGTTCTTCACGCCGAAGCTAATGCTATTTTAAAAGTTGCCTCTTCTACTCAATCTTGTAAAGGAGCAACATTATACATAACCTTATCTCCCTGTAAGGATTGTAGTAAATTGATTCATCAATCAGGTATTGTTAGAGTAGTTTATGCCAAAGCTTATAAGGATACTACGGGGTTAGATTTTTTAAAAAAAGCAGGAGTTCAATTGGATCATGTGGTTATAGAAAATGAATAGTTGGGGTATGGGTCACTTAAGGAAAATAAAATTTTAGCAATATGAAAACAAATACCTTTTTCTTGGTTTTGATTGTGTTCCTTTCTATTGCAATTGGATATGTATTTGGATCACACAGGGTAGACTTTTCCAACAGACAACCTATATCAAATCCAAGTGTTCAGAAACTAAACAGACTCCTTTCTTATTTGAAAAATGATTACGTAGATAAAATTAATACAGACAGCCTTGTAGGGGTTGTAATTGAAGATATTGTGGATGAGTTAGACCCACATTCAGTTTATATTCCTGCGGTTCAAGAACAATCCATTTCTGAGAGTATGCAAGGAAATTTTATGGGAATAGGGGTCAGTTTTTTTATGGTTCAAGACACTATTGCGGTGGTTCGAGTTTTGGAAGGAGGTCCAAGTGAGAAAGCAGGTTTAAAGTCTGGCGATCGGATTTTAATGCTTGATCAAGACACACTATATCAAAAAAATCTTTCAAGTTCAGATATCGTTTCAAAACTAAAAGGTAGTTCTGCTGCTCCCATTCGACTTTCTGTCTATCGTAAAAAGGCAGATTCCATTTTTACTTTTGATCTTACTAGAGGTCCCGTTCCCTTGCCAAGTGTTTCGTCTTCTTATATGATAAATGATGAAACAGGATACGTAAAGATTAATCGTTTTTCTCAAACAACTTTTATCGAATTTACTCAAGCCTTAGAAAGTCTGGTGAAACAAGAAATGGAACATTTAATTCTTGATTTAAGAGGAAATCCAGGAGGGTACCTTCTGCCAGCAAAGCAAATTGCAGATGATTTTTTGAGTGACCAAAGGCCTATAGTTATTGTTGAAAGTAATAATGGTATTCGAGAAAGAACGGTTGCTTCCTCAACAGGATTATTTGAAAATGGAAGCTTATTTGTATTGGTAGATGAAAATTCAGCTTCTGCCAGCGAGGTGATAGCTGGTGCTATTCAGGATAATGATCGAGGATTATTAATCGGTAGGAGAACTTTTGGAAAAGGACTGGTGCAGCAACAGATGCCTTTGGGTGGAGGAGATCAAATCCGACTTACAACCGCGCGTTATTACACACCCACCGGGCGCTCTATTCAGCGACCCTATGACAGCACCTCTCGAGATGATTACTATGCAGAGGTACAAGAGCGATATAATACTGGGGAGATGCAAGATGAAAATCAAATCCCTTTAAATGATAGTCTTGTTTTTACTACCCCGAAAGGAAGAAAAGTTTATGGCGGCGGAGGGATCTCTCCTGATTTATATATTTCAAATGAAGATTCACCAGAGGAAATATGGAACAACTATTTTCTTCGTTCTAGTTTGCTGAATAATTTCATTTTCTTAGAAATGGATTTAAAGCCCCAAAAATATAATTTTGATAATCCAGCAGAGTTTTTTAATGAACCCCTTCCTTATAAAGAGGATTTTATTGATGCATTTAAAACCTATTGCCTTGAAAACAGTTTTCCAATAGAAATAAATGATAAAAATCAAGAGATTTTCTTAAACTCGGCGAAGGCATTTATTGCAATTCAGCTTTTCGGAGAAAATCTGCACACAAGGATTGTAAATCAAAAAGATCCTTTCATTCAAAAGGCTTTAGATACAATTGATGCGCTCTAACGTTTTTTTATCTTTTGGGCTACTCGTTTCGAGAGCATTAAAATAAGTAGCAATAAAAAGGCGCTTGCAGAAGCCATTACTCCAATAACTGCCACACTGCTTTTGCCAACTAAAGGGTCTGTCCAATTGACTTGCGTAAGATTAAAAATGCAGCCCGCTAAAGCTAAAACCATAAATAAAGGAAGTAATATTCTCATAGTGCAAAGATATGATTTTGCTATAGTTGTCCTATGTTGGTTGTGAATAATTTTACTGCAATAGCTAACAAAATGATTCCAAAAACCTTTTGAATAATTACAATACCTGATTTACCAAGAATCCGTTTAATCAGCTCTGAGGATTTGAGAATGATATAAACAAAAATAATATTGATTACAATTGCAGCAATGATATTGGCTACATCAAATTCAGCTCTTAAGGAAAGTAAGGAAGTCATTGTTCCTGCTCCTGCAATCATGGGAAATGCAATTGGCACTATTGAAGCTGTTTCAGGGGCTTCATTTCGAAAAAGAGTAATTCCTAAAATCATTTCTAGGGCTAAAAACAAAATTACTAAAGAGCCAGCTACTGCAAAAGAGTTAATGTCAATTCCGATGAGTTTTAATATTTCCTCCCCCAAAAATAAAAAGCCTATCATAATCACTGCAGCAATGAAAGAAGCTTTTTCAGACTCAATACGGCCTACTTTTTCTCGAAGTGTAATGATTAATGGGACACTACCTAGAATATTAATTACAGCAAAAAGAATAAGACTAGCAGTTAAAATTTCTTTAATATCAAACATGGTTTGTAATTTTCTGCAAATGTAGATTCATTCTGCATATCTAGAGGTTTTAATTGCTTATTTTTACGTTAAAATAGGAAACATGCTTGCGATAGAAAATACCCTCATTTCTGACACTGTCATTTCAGAAGATTTTGTCTGTAATATCTCTAAATGCAAGGGCGAATGTTGTGTGGCAGGAGAGGCTGGAGCCCCCCTTGAGAAAGAAGAAGTGATTTTTTTGGAGCAGCATTATTCAAAAATTAAACCTTACCTAAATAAAAAAGGAATTGCTGCAATTGAAGAACAAGGTGTTTTTGTGAAAGGAATTGACGGTGATTTTGAAACCCCACTAGTGAAAGGTAAAGAATGTGCTTACACGGTCTTTTCGGAAACAGGTACTGCCTCATGTGGTATTGAAAAGGCTCATAACAAAGGGGTGATTGATTTTCAGAAACCTATTTCATGTCATCTATATCCTGTTCGGATACAAACATACGATACAATGACAGCTGTGAATTATCACAGTTGGTCCATTTGTTCAGACGCATGTGATTTTGGAAAAGCACTAAAGATTCCTGTATATCAATTTGTAAAAACTGCTCTCATTAGAAAGTTTGGATCGGATTGGTATGATGCTCTCGAGCAACATACGAAAAAGACCTCCTAATGACGTTTTAATGTTTTAAGGGGCTGCGAACGTTTATTCCAATTAAGTACCTATATAACAGTCTGTTATACTTTTTTGTTTTTTCAGGAAATATTTAATAAAAAGGGTATTTTGTTAAAAACTAGGCTCCATTGTGGAAAAGTAACCCTTTCTATTTTGGATACAATTTCGAATCTTTGTGAAAGCAGAATCAAACAATTTTTAATTAAAATAATAAAACAGCAAAATGGCAGCAGTAGAACCTATTCTCCAAGAAAATGAAAATCGATTTGTAATCTTTCCAATTAAACACCATGATATTTGGGAATGGTATAAAAAAATGGAGGCAAGTTTTTGGACTGCAGAAGAGATTGACTTACATCAAGATCTTACGGATTGGAATACTAAGTTGACAGAAGACGAAAAATATTTCATAAAACATATTCTTGCATTTTTTGCTGCTTCAGATGGTATTGTAAATGAAAATCTTGCTGAGAATTTTGTAAATGAAGTTCAATATTCAGAGGCTAAATTTTTCTACGGATTTCAAATAATGATGGAAAACATCCATTCTGAAACCTACTCTTTGTTGATTGATACATACGTAAAAGACGATGTGGAAAAAGATCGTCTTTTTAAAGCCATTGAAGTGTTTCCTGCGATCAAAAAGAAAGCAGATTGGGCATTACGTTGGATTGATTCTGATTCTTTTGCGGAACGTCTTATTGCTTTCGCTGCCGTAGAGGGTATTTTCTTTTCAGGTGCTTTCTGCTCAATCTATTGGTTAAAAAAACGTGGCCTTATGCCTGGATTAACCTTCTCAAATGAGTTAATCTCCAGAGATGAGGGAGTGCATTGTGATTTTGCAGTACACTTACACAACCATCATTTGGTGAATAAAGTCCCTCCTGCCCGTATAAAAGAAATTCTTTTAGATGCCTTGACTATAGAACGCGAATTTATTACAGAGTCATTACCCATCAGTTTGATAGGGATGAATGCTAAACTCATGACTCAATATTTAGAGTTTGTTACGGATCGATTGTTACAAGAGTTAGGTTTAGAAAAAGAATTTAACGTTACTAACCCGTTTGACTTCATGGACATGATTTCTCTTCAAGGAAAAACAAACTTCTTTGAAAAGCGTGTTGGTGAATACCAAAAGGCTGGAGTCCTGAACAGTGAAGATCAAGAAACAAAAATTAGTTTTGACGCTGATTTTTAATTTAAGTAAACCAAAAACCAATTATCCTTCCAAGTTTTAGAAGAATTCAATAATTAATTAAATCTCAAAGTATGTTTGTTCTCAAAAGAGATGGTCGTAAAGAGCCCATCATGTTCGATAAAATAACCGCCCGCATTCGTAAGTTGAATTATGGATTAAATCCATTAGTAGATCCTGTTCGTGTTGCCATGCGAGTTATTGAAGGATTATATGATGGTGTGACGACATCTGAATTGGACAATCTTGCAGCTGAAATTGCTGCAACAATGACTACAACTCATCCGGATTATGCAAAATTAGCAGCTCGTATTTCGGTTTCTAACTTACATAAAAACACCAAAAAGTCGTTTTCGGAAACGATGACAGACCTTTATAAATATGTCAATCCCAGAACTGGGAAAAAGGCACCTTTACTTTCTGATGAGGTGCATGACATTATTCAGAAAAATGCTGATAAACTAGATTCAAGTATCATATACAACCGAGATTTTGGATATGACTTTTTTGGATTTAAAACGTTAGAGCGTTCTTATTTATTAAAACTGAATGGAGTTATAGTGGAACGTCCCCAACATATGTTGATGCGTGTTTCTATTGGAATTCATTTAGAAGATATTGAAGCAGCCCTTGAGACATACGAGTTAATGTCCAAGCGATATTTCACTCATGCAACCCCTACTTTGTTCAATTCAGGAACACCTAAACCACAAATGTCATCTTGTTTTTTATTGACCATGAAAGATGATAGTATTGATGGAATTTATGATACCCTAAAACAAACAGCGAAAATTTCTCAGTCAGCTGGAGGAATTGGACTTTCTATTCACAATGTAAGAGCCACAGGTTCTTATATTGCTGGAACCAATGGAACATCAAATGGAATTGTTCCGATGCTACGAGTTTTTAATGATACTGCACGTTATGTGGATCAAGGAGGAGGAAAGCGAAAAGGATCGTTTGCAATTTATGTTGAACCGTGGCATGCAGACATCTTTGACTTTTTAGAATTAAAAAAGAACCATGGAAAAGAAGAGATGCGTGCGCGTGATTTATTTTACGCAATGTGGACTCCAGATTTATTCATGAAACGAGTAGAAGAAAACGCAGATTGGACATTAATGTGTCCTAATGAATGCCCTGATTTATATAATGTTCACGGGGATGAATTTGATGCAATGTACCTCAAGTACGAATCAGAAGGACGTGGTAGAAGAACTATAAAGGCACGTGAACTTTGGGAGAAAATTTTAGAATCTCAAATTGAAACAGGTACGCCATACATGCTATACAAGGATGCGGCAAATAGAAAATCCAATCAAAAGAATCTAGGTACAATACGTTCATCAAACTTATGTACTGAGATCATGGAATATACAGCCCCCGATGAGGTTGCAGTATGTAATTTGGCCTCTATCGCATTGCCAATGTTTGTGAAAGACGGAGCTTTTGATCATCAAGCACTTTATGATGTTACGGTACGAGTAACTAAAAATTTAAACCGAGTGATTGACCGTAATTACTATCCTGTAATTGAGGCTCAAAACTCAAACTTTAGACACCGTCCTGTGGGACTTGGGGTTCAAGGATTGGCTGATGCGTTCATTATGCTTCGCCTACCATTTACCTCTGATGAAGCCAAAAAGCTAAATCAAGAAATTTTTGAAACGCTTTATTTTGCGGCTGTCACAGCTTCTTCTGAAGAAGCTAAAAGGGAAGGACCATATGAAACGTACAAAGGTTCTCCTATTGCAAATGGTGAATTTCAGCATAATTTATGGGGTATCAAAGATGAAGAGTTAAGCGGACGATGGGATTGGGCAGCGCTTCGTAAAACGGTTAAAAAACAAGGAGTGAGAAATTCACTTTTAGTAGCTCCTATGCCTACGGCAAGTACCTCTCAGATTTTGGGAAATAATGAATGTTTTGAACCCTATACTTCTAACATCTATACACGACGTGTACTTTCTGGAGAGTTTATTGTTGTCAATAAACATCTTTTGGAAGACCTTGTAGACCGAGGATTATGGAATGAGGACATGAAACAAGAACTAATGCGTAATAACGGTTCTGTTCAAAGTATCGAAGGGATTCCAGAAGATTTGAAAGAATTATACAAGACGGTTTGGGAAATGAGTATGAAAGACATTATAGACATGTCACGCCAACGTGGATATTTTATTGATCAATCTCAATCATTGAATTTGTTTATGGAAGGGGCAACGATGGCTAAATTAACTTCAATGCATTTTTACGGATGGAAATCAGGTCTAAAAACAGGAATGTATTATCTAAGGACAAAGTCTGCTGTGGATGCTATTAAATTCACTTTAGACACTAAGTCAAAAGCGAAAGTTCCAGAGGTAGAAGCAGCTGTAGGAGCTGTTTCAACCGCAACAGCAGGAAAAGCAGCCCAAGCTCCGGTTCCGGTAGAGCCATTGTCTCCTCAAGAATTAAAGCAAATGTTAGCCCAAGCCAAAGAAGGTGAGGATGATGATTGTTTGATGTGCGGTTCTTAGTATATCAACAATTTGGAAAAAATATTGTTTAAATATGATGAATATGGTAATGTTTTGGTAACATTAACTTAATGTTTTATTGCAACTTTTGTCTTTTGTTTAAAAACACTAGTCATCTAGTTAAAATAAATTTCATCATGAATAAAACAATTCAATCTTTTTTTTTACTGTTTGTTGGTTTACTTTCAATTGTTCAAGCACAAGAAATAAGTGACACTAAATTTGGAAAAGGAATGATAAATTTCATTGCAAAGGACAGTTCCTTTAGTGTGAAATTTGCTCCAAGAATCCAATCCCGTTTTCAAAGCCAATGGGACTATAACGAAGAAGAATATGATGATGCAGAGCTCAATTTTTTAGTTAGAAGAGCACGTTTAAAGTTTGGAGGCTTTGCTTTTACTCCAAAGTTAAAGTACAAAATTGAGTTGGGACTTTCCAATCGAGATCTTTCAGGAGCCAGTGTTTATAACAGAAATACACCTCGATATATCTTAGATGCGGTTGTGATGTGGAATTTTCACGAAAATTTTGAACTATGGGCGGGTCAAACAAAATTACCAGGTAACATAGAGCGCGTTGTATCATCAGCAAACCTTCAGTTGATAGATCGATCTTTGTTAAACAGTAAGTTCAATATTGACCGAGATATGGGCATCCAATTACGGCACAAAACTAAATTGGGAGGAAACTGGATATCAAGAGAAAAATTTTCAATTTCTCAGGGAGAAGGGAGAAACATAACGGAAGGTAATATCGGAGGTCTTCAGTATACCTCCCGACTTGAATTACTTCCTTTTGGTGAATTTTCTTCTAAAGGAGATTATTCCCAAGGTGATTTAAAACGTGAAAAATCAATCAAAGCCATGTTCGGATTCACCTACGATATTAATAATAATGCAGTAAAGAATAGAAGTAATATGGGATCTTATATGACCCAATCCAATGGTGGTCTTTTTGAAACAGACATCACTACAGTCTTTATTGATGGCGTTATAAAATATAACGGATTTGCATTAACTGGGGAATATGCCAGCAGAAACGCCGATACAATCGAAGCGCTTGAGGCAGACGGTAGAACAAAAACAGGGGCAGTTGTAGGGGCTGGGTCAGCTATCAATTTTCAGGGGAGTTATCTTTTTAAAAATAATGTAGAAATGACTTTAAGGTATACGAATGTAGACTTCAAGGAAGTAACACGGCTTTCTGATTTACAACAAATCACCTATGGAATATCAAAATATGTTGTTGGTCATAGTCTCAAGATTCAGGCAGATCTTAGTTTTTCACAATCTAGTTCAATGAGAGATTTTGTGCTTTTCAGAACAGGATTTGACCTTCATTTTTAATATTATAATAACATAGCAATTCTAAATAAAACGCATCTTTACCTAAATTAATTTTTTCTTATGGATAATATATATTTGTTAATGTTAGTCGCTCTCGCAGTACTTGCGGTAATCGATATTGTTGTTGGTGTCAGTAATGATGCAATCAACTTTTTAAATTCAGCAATTGGTTCTAAGGCTATTTCTTTAAGAACAATAATGATTGTTGCGAGCTTAGGAATTTTTATTGGAGCTGTTTTTTCAAGTGGAATGATGGAAGTTGCAAGGAAGGGTATTTTTAATCCAGGAGCTTTCTATTTTGATGAAATTATGGTCATTTTTATGGCAGTAATCATTACAGATATTTTATTGCTAGACTTTTTTAATACGCTAGGATTGCCAACCTCTACTACCGTATCTATTGTTTTTAATCTTTTGGGAGCCTCTATAGTTATGTCCCTCATAAAAATTGGAGCTTCGGATTCGGAAACCTTTGCAGATTTAAGTAATTATATTAACACGGACAAAGCGATTACGATTATCAGTGGAATCTTATTGTCGGTAGTAATTGCCTTTTCTGTTGGGGCTTTTGTTCAGTGGATCTCAAGAATGATTTTCACCTTTCAATTTGAGAAAAAAATTAAAAATTTTGGTGCTTTTTTTGGAGGTATCGCGCTTACATCAATTACTTATTTTATTTTCATAAAGGGTTTAAAAGGTACCCCTTATTACAAGGACCTCTCAGGAATCTTAAAAAATAATGAGCTACTTATCGTATTTGTGGCTTTTATAATTTTAACTGTGTTCTCTTATTTATTTCAAAAAATCTCACAAAAAAGTATTTTACTGGTAATTATTTTAGTTGGAACATTTGGATTGGCACTTGCCTTTTCTGGAAATGATTTAGTAAACTTTATTGGGGTTTCAATGGCTGCCTATCATTCTTATGAAGCGTGGAGTATTTCAGGGATCGACCCTACCTTATTCTCTATGGAAGTTTTGGATAAGAAAGTTCCCGCAGAACCTCTTTTATTATTTATAGCTGGAGGAATTATGGTTGTAACCCTATGGTTTTCTAAAAAGGCAAAGTCTGTAGCTGAGACAGAAATTGGTCTTTCTAGACAAAATGATACCCATGAAAAATTTAACCCAAATATGTTGTCTAGAGGACTTGTAAATGTATTTTTTGGGATGTCTTCTGCCTTTGGATCTGCAATGCCAGAATCTATAAAAGCTAAAATTGAGAAAAGTTACGAGCGACAAAGTGCTTTTTTAATTTCTAAAGACCAAAGTGTGAATGCTCCCGCTTTTGATATGATTAGAGCCTCCGTAAACCTTATGGTTGCTGGTGTTTTAATTTCCATAGCAACAGCAATGAAACTTCCCTTGTCAACAACCTATGTAACTTTTATGGTCGCGATGGGTACTTCTCTAGCTGATAGAGCTTGGGGTAGAGAGAGTGCTGTATATCGTGTTGCTGGTGTTGTTAACGTAATAGGTGGTTGGTTCCTTACAGCTCTAGCTGCACTTGCTGCTTCAGGTATCGTTGTCTTTTTAATTCAGTGGAATAAAGTAACAATGATTCCTGTATTATTGCTTTTGACAATAGTTTTATTAGCTAGAAACTTTATTGCTCATAAAAACAAAACGACCACATTAGACCCCAAACAATTGAAAAAATCTGAGAGTAGTACCGTCCAAGGAATTATTTCAGAAAGTGCAGATAACATTGTGAATGTTATTTCTAGAACATCTAAAATTTACGCTAACTTTTTGGAAGGTCTTTCCACGCAAAATTCAGATTTGCTCAAAAAGAGTAAAAAAGGAGTTGATAAATTAGACAGTGAAATTGAAGATTTAAGAGATAATATTTTCTTCTTTATTAAGAATCTTGACGAGACCAGTGTGAGAGGGAGTAATTTTTATATTACAATTTTAGCTTACCTAACAGATATTGCACAGTCGTTAGATTTTATCTCAAAAAAGAGTTACAAACATGTAAATAATCAACATCAAAAACTAAAATTCAATCAATTTAAAGATCTTAAGGAGATTGAAGATCGTTTAGCACATTTGTACAAAGAGATAATAGATGTTTTTATGAGTAGAAAATTCGAAAGAATCTCTTTTATCATTGCTCAAAAAGAAGAGTTGGTTTCTTTTATTTCTGAAAAAATTGATGCTCAAATTGATCGGACACGAACAGAAGAATCTAGTCCAAAAAACACAACTTTGTATTTTAATATATTACTGGAAACCAAAGATTTATTAAATAGTATAATGTCTTTGATGGATGAGTATTACAGTAGTTATAAAAAATAAGTATTAAAATATAATTTAGAAATTCATATCAAAAACGAATAGCATATCCTAATGAAAATAGACGTCCTACATTACGTAATTTAAAATATTGACTTTCGTTATTAAAGCCTTCAAATCGACTTTCTCGTTCGTCATTTAATAAATTTGTTATTTTAAAAGTAAGAGATCGATTTCCTTTAAATTGCTTAATTAAATTAAAGTTTAAGCTATTAAATGGCATGGTGTAAACATCAGGGTAAAAGCCATCTCCAACTACCTCCAACGTTTTTCCTTGAACATTGAAATACAAACCAATTTGTACGTTTTTTTCTTGATTATTATAATCTAAGCCGGTATTGATTAAATAAGGTGATTGACCCTGTAAAGGTCTAGAATTACTTATAGTTTGTCCTTCTCTTAATCCTAATGTTCTTAATTTAAACTCATCTTCACTATACTTTTCATCAGAAATAATGTAAGAACCATTAAAGTTTAAAACTAGATTTCTTATACTTGGAAAGAGCGAGTTAATACTGCGTCTCAGTTCTAATTCAACTCCGAAAACAGTAGCGTTTTCTAAATTTAAAGGGGTATAATTTGAAGTAGAAGCCGCTACAAACCCAATTTCAATTGGATCCGTTAAGTTTTTGTAAAAAGCACTAAATGCTAATAGTTGTGCCTTTTCTCCAAAGGCTTCGTATCGAATATCAAAATTGTCAATATAAGTGGGTCTAATGTTGATGTTTCCTATAAAAAATAGGTTTGATAAAGGATCGTAGATTTCTGCAATAGAGGCTTCTTTAAAACTTGGTCTAGCAGTAGTCAATGAATAAGCAATACGTAAATTTTGATTTTCTTTTAGACTATAAATAAAATTTAAAGAAGGGAAAAGGTTGCTTTTATTTATAATTTTTTGATTATCATAGATTTGACCCAACTGACTGTTTTCTCCGGTATAATGCACTTGATAGTTTTCAAATCTAAACCCAAGAATGGATTTCAGTTTTTCTGAAATATTAAATTCATTGGAGATATAAGCTGCTAGATTAAATTGCTTTGAATTGAATAGGTTAGCATCCTGACTAATAGTGGTTTGAGGGTTGATATAAGATCCCTCAGGATTGGAAGGGCCAATAATGTTATTGGGATTAAATAATTGATTTGGATCTCCTGCATAATTTGACCAATCCTGCTCTGAAGTATAGGTTGAACTTACGGAATATTGAGCAATGGAAAAGTCTCGCTCTTTTTGTGAACGATAAATTCCAAATTTAAATACAGCATTTGATCCTAAAAACTGATTTTTTTTTGTTGCATCAATCTTTCCTACAAGATTGTTTTCGTCTAGTGTTCTCCAAATTCGTTTAGGTTCGGTATTTTCCTGAAAACTGAAGATACCTTCCTCATCTTGGAATGTAGTATTTCTTATATCTTTATCATGAACTTTTGCTAAAGTTCCTGATAAAGTCCATTCAATTTTAAAGTCACCCTCTGAAAAATTTTGCAATCCAGAAAGCATTCCATTTGAAATACTTCTCTCAGTATATTCTAAATTATATTTATTGAAATCAATAAAGTCAGAAAAACGAGTAAGCTGTCTAAAACTTCCAGAAGTACTTTCACCATTTTGAATATGAAGTGCATTAAATTTTATTTTAGTAGCTGCAGATTTATATGTTGCTCCAATCAAACCATTTGCAATCACATTTTGGTTCCCTATAGTTCCTGACTGAATTCTATTTTCTTCAAATGCAAACACTTTTTTATCTGGACTGAAATTGTAGATGTTGTTTTGAGCATTTTCGTAAACAGACTGTTCGTTTTTATATGAAAGTGACCCCAAGATTCCGATTGATTTGTCTTCTCCAAATTTGAATTGGTTACCATAGAAAATACCAAAACTATAATTCAAATTACTAGTTCCAACATTAGGAGCCATTTGTGGGTCAAATTGATTTGCTATTTTATTTATAATGGATAACCCTTCTTCTGTTTGATTGAAACGAGGATCAAATGTATTACCTAAGAAGCTATTTGCAATTTTATTTTTTCGCATCCCGTTGTCAAAACCCAAGAAATCGGTTTGACTTCCTTTATCACTTAAATAGTTTGAATTAAAATGCATGTCTGGGTTATATGCAGTGTTCAAAGAAATCGAGAATTCCTCCTGATTAGGAAATTCTTTAGTAACAATATCAATAACACCTCCAGTAAAATCAGCAGGTAAATCCGCACGTGCTGATTTTATCACCAATACATTTGAGAGCATATTGGTTGGGAATAAATCCATTTGTATTGTATTACGATCTGGATCTAGTCCAGGAATATCTACTCCATTTAGAATCGATTTTGAATAGCGATCACCCAAACCCCTCACATACACATATTTTCCATCTTGTACAGAAACTCCAGGGACACTTTTAATTGCTGATGCAATATTGCTTGCGCCAATTTTTCTAAAGGCTTGAGCAGAAATCCCATCCAATAAGCTTGCTGATTTTCTTTGAATTTCAAGTACTGAAGTTTCTGTATTTCTTCTTGCTTCAATACTTACAATTACCTCATCTAATCCTTGAGCGACACTATTTAAAACCACATCGGTAGTTGTGTAATTATCGCCTATTACAATGATACTGGTAATCTCTTTTGTTTCATAACCTACAAATGAGAAAACAAGAGTATATGTCCCAGCACTTAATTCAAAGGCATATTTCCCGTCAAAGTCTGAGGTTATTCCATCTCCCGTTTCTTTTACTAAAATATTAGCAAAAGGAAGGGGTTCATTAAAGTCACCATCAATTAAGGTTCCGGAAATACCTTGTTGTGAATAACCCATAAAACTGAAGAGTAATATAAAAAACGATATGTAAGATTGTTTCATTTAATGGATATTAATAGTTAAGTAAAATAGAATTGCCTGAAAGAATTTCAGGCAATTAATTTAATTAGAGGTTTTGCTACTAACGCGAGTAAAAAGTCCAATCAAATTCCGATTTGTTTGTTATTCCCTCACTTTCATCACTACTTATTATTTTCGCAAATGTTAAAGCGTCATTTTCAAAAGTGCTTTCATCGGATTTGTCATCAAATATTTGATTCAATAATTCAACATCTGAACAGGTTATTCCATCCTTATCACTTGGATATAGTATGTTAATATTTGTAAAAGTCAAATTACCAGATGTATAACTTGTAGCATCTGCACTTGCATCTAATTCTACATCTTTACCAACTGCAAAATTGGAGAACAGTATATTTATCAAATTTCCAGTTGCACCTTTTCTGAAATCTGCCATTTCACCATCTACACCTGAAGCATTGCAGTTTAGTGTTGCACCAATAATTGTTGTATTTTTAATGGTAAAACTTCCTGGGGCAGATCCTTCAGGGCCATCAATTTCAAGACCATGATCAGATGCAGATTCTAAGATGATATATGCTCCATCAATTGTTCCTGCGTAGCCTTGATCAATATCCAATGCATCATCACCCTGACCCCAAACTAACAAGCTTGAAGCGTTAACAGTGCCTCCGAAAAATTCGATACCATCATCTACATTGGCGATGACTTCAATATGATCAATTGTTGTTCCTGATCCAACTCCTCCAAGTGTTAAGCCATTGATTTCATTGCCTTCTCCAATTTCTGCACCTCCATGACGGATTGAAATGTATTGTATTGTTCCTGAATTATCAGTAACGTCAGTTCCTCCGTATAATCCATTTTTATCGGAAGTGGGTATTCCTTCAATTTGAAGTTCAGTAACATCTCCCGCAAAGGAGCAAGGTGCTTTCCCTAAAACTATTAAACCACCCCATAAACCTCTTGATTCAACACTTAGTGAAGGACCATTACTAGGATAACTCCCACCTAATGAAATATTGTCTGACACTGATGTGAAGACAATAGGTGAATTTTTAGTTCCTAAAGCATTTAATTTTGCACCTCTTGCAATAATAAGTGTCGAGGCATCGGCTCCTGTTCCAGCAGCAGCTTTGATAATTGTTCCAGCAGGAATCGTTAACGTTGCTCCTTCAGTGACAGCTACACGTCCTTTAAGTAACCAAATCTTGGATGCATCCAATGTTAAATCAGAAGTGACATTTCCTTCTAGTGTACTGTCAGCATAAGGATTAATTTCCACTACGGTTTCAACTGTTTCTGTAACCGTTTCAGTGACAGTTTCAACAATTGTTATATACTCGATTATAGGATCTTCCTCCGAGCAGGCTAAAAATGTAGTTAGTAAGGTAACGACGATCAGATTTTTTAATTTTAATGTTTTCATTTTTTTGATTTTTATTTAATGCAAATCTATCTTGAGAACTTTGTTTTTATTTTAGCTTAAGGTTAACTTTGAGAATCTTGTCGTTAAGTTAACATCATGAATTATCTTTTAAATTAAAGTTTAGTTAACATACTGTTTAAGAATGTTAGATTTGTAATATGAATTGGGAATCATTATTATCATTAAAGCGCTATGGTGACAACAACAAGCGACTTAGAGTAGAACAGGACGATTTGCGTCTGGGTTTTGAAGTAGATTACGATCGGATTGTATTTTCAAATGCTTTTCGAAGTTTACAGGATAAAACACAAGTCATACCTTTTTCAAAAACAGATTTTGTTCATACACGTCTCACGCATAGTTTGGAGGTATCGGTAGTGGGAAGAAGTCTGGGGCGTATTGCTGGGAAAACTATATTAGACAAGCATCCACATTTACAAGCTTCTTTAGGGTATCAACCCAATGATTTTGGAGCGATAACTGCTGCCGCGGCTTTAGCACATGATATAGGAAATCCTCCTTTTGGTCATAGTGGAGAAAAGGCCATTGGGCATTTTTTTAAAACAGGTGGAGGTTCCATTTTTAAAAACGAGTTAAGCCTGATTGAGTTTCAGGATCTTTGTGATTTTGAGGGGAATGCAAATGGATTAAAAATTTTAACAGAATCACAGATTGGAACACCTGGTGGACTTCGTTTAAGTTATGCTACTTTGGGTGCCTTTATAAAATATCCAAAAGGGAGCTTGCCAATAAAGCCATCTAAACATGTAGCAGATAAAAAGTACGGTTATTTTCAATCACAAATGCCCTTTTTTAATGAGCTAATAGAGGAACTCTCACTACCCATTCAAAAAGGTCCTGTACGTCATCCATTAACTTATCTAGTTGAAGCGGCTGACGACATATGTTATACTATTATTGATTTTGAAGATGGTATTAATCTGGGTTGGATTTCTGAAGATTATGCTTTAGAATATTTAATAAATCTAGTTCGAGAACACATTGACTCTAAAAAATATGCGAAACTTGCTTTTAAGCCACAGCGATTAAGTTACTTAAGAGCTTTAGCGATTAATAGCTTAATTCAAGATGCTGTCAAAATTTTTATTGAAAATGAAGAGGCTATTTTGGCAGGAAAATTTGAGGTTGCCCTTTTAGAAAAGAGTAAATACAAAGCGCAGATTCAAGATATTATTGCACTAAGTGTGAAAAATATTTATCAATCTAAAGAGGTGGTGCAGAAAGAGGTAGTTGGTCATCGAGCCATTTCTACTTTATTAAATCAGTATACCCCCGCTGCCGTAAGAATGTTCAAAGGAGAGCCAAATTCTCATGACAAATTAATTCTATCTCTGGTAAATGAGGGAACTCCAATTGTTGGAAAGAACGTATACGAAACACTTCTCAATGCAACTTGTTTTGTTGCCAGTCTATCAGACGGAAAAGCCCTGCGTATGGCTCAAGATATTGGAGGCTAATTTGCATCTCTTTTTTAGAGTGAACTCATTACCTTTGCCAAAAAAAATAAACTATGAGATGGATTGTTACTATCCTGATTTTTTGTATCCTTCAATGGTATGCTTTCCAAGGAATTAAAACGATTAGTTCAAATCGTTGGATTTGGTTGATTTATGGGATCGTAGTTGTTGTTGTTGTGGGAAACCTATTACTTCATTCTTTAATCCTGGAACGACCGGATAATATGGAGCCTAAATTAATGTATGCTATAGGCCTTTTTATTACCCTATTTACATTTCAAGCATTAATCACTTTGGTATTGATGGCTGAAGATATCATTCGAGTACCTCAATCCATTTATGCCTATTTCTTTAAAATGCCAGGGCAGAGTAATTTCTTTCCAGAGCGACGTAAATTTCTATCTCAATTGGCAGTAGGCCTTGCTGCCATTCCGTTTGCATCATTGCTTTATGGCATGTATAGAGGGCGTTATAATTATAAAGTGCTCTCTTATGTTTTAGAATATGACGATTTGCCTGAAGCCTTCGACGGGTTCAAAATCACTCAAATTTCAGATATTCATAGTGGAAGTTTTGACAATCCGAAAAAAGTGAAATATGGAGTTGATTTAATTAACAAACAAAAATCAGATATTGTTTTGTTTACAGGAGATTTGGTGAACAATAAGTCTGAAGAAGTGCTTCCTTGGACAAAAATTTTCGGTGAGATAAAAGCCCCTCAAGGGGTTTATTCAATACTTGGAAATCATGATTATGGTGACTATACACAATGGGACTCTCCAGCTGCTAAACTTAAAAATATGGAAGACCTTTATGCGGCTCAAAAGCACATGGGTTGGGATTTATTATTAAATGAGTCTCGTTTTATTGAAAAAGACGGACAGCGTATAGCATTGGTAGGTGTTGAAAATTGGGGAACTGGACGTTTTAAAAAGGCGGGTGACCTCAACAAGGCCCTCGAGAATGTTGCACCAGAAGATTTTAAAATTCTAATGTCTCATGATCCTTCGCACTGGGAAGCAGAGGTTTTAACACACCCTTATAACATACATTTAACCTTAAGCGGGCATACCCATGGGATGCAATTTGGGATTGAAATTCCAGGTTGGATAAAATGGAGTCCAGTACAGTGGAGATATAAACAATGGGCAGGGGTTTACGGGGAGCCAAAACAGCGTTTGAATGTCAATCGAGGGTTTGGTTATTTGGCTTATCCTGGACGAGTAGGAATGTGGCCAGAGGTAACTTCTATCACTTTAAAGAAGTCAAAAACTACGGTTTAACCTTTTTCTTTTACATTTGTTCAATAATTGCATGTAATTATGTCGAAATTCGGTGATTTACTAGACGAAAATATACCTATTTTATTGGTTTTTTATAGACAAGATGAAGGACCAATTGATTTGAATCCCATCTTAAAGGATGTTGCGGCAGCTATAGGGGATAAAGGAAAAGTGATTAAAATTGATGTAGACAAAAACCACAAACTGTCTGAGGCTCTTCGCATTAAAGTACTTCCCACATTGATGATTTATAAGTACAGTGAAATGGTTTGGAGACAGAGTGGCGAACAAGATGCCAACACTTTAATCAGTCTACTTCAAGATCATATTGGGTAACCAGATATTTAATTAGCTTCTTCATTATTTAATGAAGCTGTAAACAATTCTATAGTTTCATTATACTCAGCTTCCTCATTTTTGAAAAATGCCTCACTCCCATATTTTTTTATCTGTTGAAGTAGATAATTATAATTTAAAAATTCATTTTTAATTCGATCTTCCAAAAGCAGCTGATTGTCTTGGGAGAATTGACTGTAAAGTTGAAGCCGTTTTTTAAATTCACCGGTAATTTTTTTACTCAAAGATTCTGCCAATTTCATTTCACTAATAATGAAATAACCTTCCGCTACATCAATCAAACTTGTATAGTATTCATAGTCTCCATATAGGTATTTGAACGAATCTGTGGCAGCTATAAACTGATTTAATGTTGGTAATAAGTCGGCTTTTTCAGCATGTTTAAGATCTGCCTCCACTAGGGTTCTATAACGTTCAATTTCTGTAATAATTTCTTCTCCTAAAGAATATTGTAAGTCAGCATCTAAGGAACTAAAATAGTTTAAACGGTCATAGTATTTGAATCCAATATTTCGAGATAATTCTTGGGCCTTTTCTATTTCATCAATACTATAATATCCATCTACAAAAGGAACCATCAGACTGTAGAAACCAAAATAGTCTAAAGGCATTTTTTCTAAAGCCAAATCAATAATAGTTTTGGCTTTATTTTTTTTCCCTTCATTAATTAGCTGTTCAGAGAGGCGTGCCATATTACTTCTGAAAGAAATGCTGTTTTTTCTAGTTTCTGGATCGTGGTAAATTTCTGGACTTTCAGAATTTCCCCAGTTCCATTGTGTTACAATATCATACATAAGGTCAGCGTCAATACGTCCCATCAAATAAGGATTGTCTTTGCCTAAGTCTGTTTTTATGGGAACCAGCTTATAAACTAATCCTTCAAGTTGAAGGTATTTTTTCATCCATAAATATTCTGAGTCTGAATAACTACCTCCTGTAAAATAAATAGGGCGTTCCCAATCGTTGTTAGCAACTATATCTAGCATCATCATCTGGTTTTTGAGGATGGCACTCTCGGGTAAATCAATGTCAATATAAGGAACTATTTTATCGGCATCTTCTGGGTTGACGATCCCACTTTTCAAAACATTCTCTTTATTTACAGGGATTCTTATTTTTCGTGTTGGATAAAAAACTCCTTCTTGCTGGCTTTCGGGAAGTTGGTTAACGTCATTCCCGGATTTTTGCATTAAATCTTTGATTTTGGTCCTTGGGTGATCACTGGCGACCCAATTCATAAAATCTTTTATGTCCCATCGTACAGAATCTAATACGGGTTGGTATCGGATTACGTCTCGAACACCATAAGCATATAAGTCATGAGTCATTTGAGAGGGAATAGGTTCACTCTCATATGTTTTTCTTTTCATCTGATCGATATACCAATCTGTTCCCAAGAGACTTGAATTTATGGTTCGGACATCAGTTCGGTATCCTTCAATGTCTTGTGCATACCAGAGGGCAAAAGTATCATTGTCTCCAATAGTAAAAATCATTGCTCCCTTATTCTTTTGAATGGATTGTAGATAGGATCGCGCCATTGATTGAGCAGTGAACCGATCAGAGCGGTCATGATCATCCCAATTTTGGTATCCCATTAATAAAGGAACACCAAGTAAGCATAAAGTAACTAATACGGGTTGCAAACTTTTGAATTTAATAAATTTTTGGACCCAGTTAATCAATCCCATACAACCTAATCCAATCCATATAGAATAGACATAAAAGGATCCCACAAGAGCATAATCACGCTCCCTGGGTTCAAAAGGGCGTTCATTCAGATACACTTTTAGTGCAATTCCTGTGAATAGGAAAAAGAGCATTAATACCCAAAAACGTTTAGGATCTTGCTGGTATAAAAAATAAAGTCCTACAAGGCCTAAAATAAATGGTAAAAAGAAATAAGTATTTCTTGCTTTGTTATTGAGAGCGTCTTGATGAAGTTCAGATTGATTTCCTAAACGTATCTCATCCACAAATGGGATTCCACTCAACCAATTTCCGTTTAGGACATTATATTCCCCTTGTTTATCATTTTGACGTCCTGTGAAATTCCACATAAAATAACGCCAATACATATAGCCTAATTGATATTCAAAAAAGAATTTCAAATTAGAAATGAAGGAAGGTTTTTCAATAGTCAAATACGGACTGTATTGTTTTAGGAAATCATGGTATTGCTCTCCAGAAACAGAACCATCAGCTATTTCTTCTCTAAAATCATTTATTCTTTGTTGAAGTTGAGGGTTAGAGCGATATGAGGATTTTACAGAAAATTCAAGAGGTTCGGTAAAATTCATATAGTTACCGGCATGATCACTACTCCATAGTCTTGGTAAGAATCCGCTATGTGCACTATTGGAATTAAAACGTGCATCTTTCCAAAAATTAACAATTTTGTAGCGTCCCGTTTTATAATCTCTTTCGTACTTGGGTTTGTCGTCAATAAAAGGCTCTACAGGATCTTGACCTGCATAGATATCAGAAAACATTGGACCGTAAAACAATTTAGTTTCTGGATATTGTTCTAAATTATAGTAGGCTAGTAATAATCGAGCATCAGATGGTGAATTTTCGTTAATAACGGTATTTGCATTTGCACGAATAGGTATCATGATCCAGCAAGAAAATCCAATAAGTACAAATAAAATCCCCAATACCCCTGTATTTAAATTTACCCATTGTTTTTTGCTTGTAATCTTTAAGCTGTAATAGAAAAATGCAATAAACAGGATTGCAGCAATTAAAGTACCACTGTTGAAGGGAAGGCCTATTGAATTTACAAAAAACACTTCTGCATTTCCAAAGAAGGCAAGTGTAAGGGGGAGTAATAATTTAAAAATAAACAGGAGAATTGCAGTTGCAATAAGGTTTGCATAAATAAATCCTTTGACCGTAATTTTCTTGAAGTTTTTAAAGTAGTATATCATTCCAATGGCTGGAATAGTGAGAAGTCCCATGAAGTGAACTCCAAAGGAAAGTCCAATAACAAATGCGATCATAAGCAGCCATCGATCTCCTCTAGGGGTGTTCATTTCTTGTTCCCATCGAAGTCCCATCCAAAACAGGGAAGACAAAATTAAGGTAGCCATCGCATAAACTTCAGTCTCCACAGCATTAAACCAAAAGCTATCTGAAAAACAAAAAGCCAAGGCACCTACAGCAGCACTTCCAAAAAATCCGATACGTTCTGAAATTGTGTCCAGCGATCTAAAAGAGGGTAGTTTTTTTAATAATAAAGTGAGCGTCCAAAAGAGAAAAAGAATGGTAAAGGCGCTTGAAAAAACCGACATGAAATTTACCATGACAGCAATGTTTTGAGGACCTGTTGCAAAAAGAGCAAAGAAGGCACCCATCATCTGAAAAAATGGAGCTCCTGGAGGATGCCCTACTTGTAACTTTGCGGAGGTTGCAATATATTCACCCGCATCCCAAAAACTAGCTGTTGGTTCAACAGTACTTCCAAAGGTAAATAAGGCAATGGCAAATAAGGTCCATCCTAGGCCAAGATTCCAGATGCGATAGGTTTTTTCAGTCATTAATTGTTAATCAAATTAGCACAACGAATGTAAGCATAAATCAAGGAAGAGAAAACCATTTTTGTTCGTTTAACAAGGGATTAATAAATTCAAACTTGTTCAAAAAGTCCGAGTTCTTTGTTTTTTTCAACTTCACTCCACAAAAAATACTGTCCTTGCATAGTGATATAAACATTTGGTTTTAAGGTTTGTACATAAGCCAATGCACATCCTAAATTAAAAAATCCATCAGATGAACTTCCGAAAGCATAGGGGATCATCGCCCCTGTCAATACGATTGTTTTAGACTCTAGATTAGCTTCAGCAAGTGCCTTGGCAGTTTCAACCATTCTATCTGTTCCATGGGTGATGACAATCTTATCACTTTTACAATTATTACATGCTTCTATAACATGCTTAATTTCTTTAGTTTGCATTTCTAAACTATCCACCATCATTAAAGTGTTGAAATCGATATTTAACTGACAACGACTTCTTTTTAGCATTTCTGGAAGATGAGTTTCTTTAAAAAATAATGAGCCATTGATGTAATCGTAACTTTTATCAAAGGTACCTCCAGTAATGAAGATTTGTATTTTTTCTTTAATAGACATAGGGTTGTTTTATTGAATTTGTTTTCAAAATTATGAGGATTAAAAGGAATATGATTTAATTTTTATAATAAAGTTGTTCTTAAAAAAACTTTCATGTAAATTTGCATCGCTTTTGGCCCATGGTGTAACTGGCAACACGTCGGTTTTTGGTACCGAAGAGTCTAGGTTCGAGCCCTAGTGGGCCAAC
>OCVQ010000945.1_pt1 | contig 24090 bp, 21 predicted proteins | sample 1539061 | NCBI WGS metagenome assembly OCVQ01 (sample SAMEA3355526, study PRJEB22509) | marine metagenome | biome: marine; feature: river plume; material: water | place: USA | collected 2010-08-08 | depth 0.5 m | reverse complement strand
CTATACATAATGTAGAACGTAAGTTCAACAGTGTGTATGCTGAAGCAGAGTGGAAATGGTATATGTCAGGTGATTCAAGTATAGAAAAACTTGGCGATATATATGGTAAAATTCCTTCTATATGGAAAAAAATGGCAGATAGTCTTGGCAATGTCAACTCTAACTATGGTTGGCAGTGGCAACGAAGAAATCAATTAGAATATGTAATTAACTTATTAAAAGAAAAGCCAAACACAAGGAAAGCTGCAATATCTATATACGATGCTAAAGAACACAGTACTTATGAGTTTGACACTCCTTGTACTTACGCTGTGCAGTTTACAATACTGAACAATAAACTAAATATGTCAGTCTATATGCGTTCTAATGATCTCTGGTACGGTTTTTGTATTGATCAGTATTGTTTTTCAATGCTGCAAAAGTTAGTTGCAGAAAGACTGTCTATTGAAATAGGTAATTATTATCATCACGCACATAATTTACATTTATATAATGACAAAATCAAATAAAAAGTATTATATTTACCACATACCGGGTAAAAAAATAGGGGTGACAAGTAATCTTAAGAATAGAGTTACCCTTATGCAAGGATATAAGGAGGGAGAGTACGAAGTTCTTGAACAGTCAACAGATATAAATTATATATCAGACCGTGAAATAGAACTTCAAAAGTCTTATAAATATAAAAAAGACTTCAATAGCTTTAAAACATTAATGAATCAATTTAATCAAGGAAATAAAATGGCAATAAACGTAACAGATCAGACAGTAACTTTTCCAGTAGGAAAAAAAGATTTAAAAGATTACTTATCAAAAAATACAGGCTTAAGATTTTCTGTAGGTAATTCTCAAATAAAATTAAATCAAGAAGTGCAAGATTGGATTTTAAAAAACAATAGAACTTCACACTTTAGAGATTCAAGAACTTATATATATAATAAGTCTTTGATTAATTTTGTAGAAGAACAAAAAGCTGAAAACTTATTTACTAAAAAAGTAAAACCTTTTTATGAGGAAAACGAAGAAAACGTTTACGACTTAATTAGAACTTGGGCTACTGAAAAAGGTATATACAAGTCTGGTGATTCTAAAACTCAGTACATAAAACTAATGGAAGAAGCTGGTGAGCTAGCTGAAGCTTTATTAAAAAACGACGAAACAGAAGTTATAGATGCGATTGGCGATATGGTTGTTGTGTTAACAAACTTAGCAAAACTAAGAGGTCATGATATTGAAGACTGTATAAGCTCTGCTTACAATGTAATAAAGTCAAGACAAGGCAAAATGATTAATGGAACATTTGTAAAATCTAATAATTTAAAACAAACATTATAATGAGAATTAAAACTGAAGATAAAATAGTTCAACAAGTGCTAGCTAAAATGGATCAACGTAGTTTAATTGGTCAAGAGAAATATGGAGCCACTATGATGCAAGAAATAATTGGTCAAGAAAAAGATCTTGATAGGTTCTTGGTTGATGTTCAAGAAGAGTTGATGGATGCTTTATTGTATATTGAAGCAGCGAGACGTTGCTTAACTGACGAAATAGAAGACGCTTTGATGGCTCGTATGGATGTAATAGGTCAAAACGGTAATACTGGAGAGCATTATAAAGATCTGCTAAGTGACTTAGAAGTGAGAGATGCGGAAGCCATTTAAAAGAAAAAGCGGCAAGCGCGGTCCAGTAAGAGCAAAGAAGGTATCATATGATGGTATCGACTTTGCCTCTGGTTTAGAAAAGTATATGTATATTGCTTTACGAAAAGCAAAAATAAAAACAAGATATGAAGGTGAAACCTTTGTATTGTTGAACGGATTTCATTTTGAGAACGAAGTATATGAAAGACAAGCTAATGGTAAAGGTGACTATGTAAATAGAGGATGCAAAAGAATCCTACCTATTAAATACACTCCTGACTTTATTGGTGAAGACTTTATAATAGAAACCAAAGGTAGAGCTAACGAATCATTTCCGATGCGATGGAAAATGTTTAAACTGTTAGCGTCGAACCAGTTTCCTGGACACACGCTTTACAAACCACAAAACCAAAAGGAATGCGACGAAACCGTACGAATAATCCTAGAGAAGCAAAACTCTTAGCTCGACAAAAGTATGCTGAGAGACAAATTGACAAGTGGGTTAAATGGAGTTGGGAAACTAAAGGTATAGTTAGATATAAAGATTTAGTTAAATTACAAACAAGATATGGAATAGTAAGCACATGAAAGAAAATGAAAACAAATCGGCATGGTCGATTGAATTAGGATTTTACCCTGGATTCTTAATAGGAATAAGAAGTTATGATATGGATGATTGTAGAATACACGTTCTATACTTACCTCTTATAGACATAGCTTTAACTATTTATAATTAATGGATGAAGATCTTAAAACTGTAATGGCTTCCGTAGGCTTATTTATAGACAACATATTGCATGATATGAATAATGTATCTAAGTCTACGACAAAGCTGGTTATACTAGCTCATATTGAAGCCTGGAAGAACGAATTAGAAACAATTAAACACTTTACACAAACATAATGGGATTATTTACACCGAGAGTAGCATACAAGCCATTTGAATATCCGGAATATTACACAGAAGGTTGGCTTAAACAAGCTCAAGCATTTTGGTTACACACTGAAATCTCAATGCAAGGCGATTTAAAAGATTGGAATGAAAGACTTACAGAAAAAGAAAAGCACCTCGTCGGAAACATTTTACTTGGGTTCGCTCAGACAGAATGCGCAGTGTCCGACTATTGGACTCAGAAAGTTGTTGGATGGTTTCCGAAACACGAGATCCAACAAATGGCAATGATGTTTGGTTCGCAAGAAACTATACATGCAGTTGCTTACAGTTATTTAAACGAAACATTAGGATTAGAAGATTATGAAGCATTTTTACACGAGCCGGCAACGTCCGACAGATTTGATAATCTGGTTGCTTATAACGGTGATAACCATACTGGCATTGCGAGAAGCTTGGCTGTATTTTCAGCCTTTGCTGAAGGAGTTAGTTTGTATTCTGCTTTTGCTGTTCTATATTCTTTTCAATTACGTAATCTCCTCAAGGGTGTAGGTCAACAAATGAAGTGGTCAGTAAGAGATGAATCTCTTCACAGTAAAATGGGTTGCCGATTATTTCGCCATATGTGTGAAGAAGACGAGCAACTACTGCACTTATGCCGAGAAGATATAATAAAAGCTGCTGAAGCTATGGTTTCTTTAGAAACAAAATATATAGATAAAATGTTTGAGATGGGTGACATTGAAGGCATATCAGCTAATGATTTAAAACACTTTATAAAAAAGAGAACAAATGAAAAACTTGTGGAACTTGGTTACGTTGACCTGGGATCGTATTTTGCGTATGACGTTAAAGCAGCAGCTAATCTTGATTGGTTCTATCATCTTACCGGGGGCGTCACTCATACTGATTTTTTCGCAATTCGGCCAACAGATTATAGCAAAGCTGGTGAAGGTGAGGACTATGAGGACATTTGGTAGAATAAATATAACACAACAAGAAATAGATAAACAACTATATGAAAGAACAGACATTAATTGAAATGAAAAACAAGATTGAAACCTTGGGGTTGATCAATCAAAAATTAATAGGAGAGTTAAACCAGACAGCTACTATAGCTTTAGGGGTATTAGAAACAATTAAACATATGCCGGGTTATGACAAAGCGATTTCAAAGCTTAAAGACCAAGATGCTGAACAGTCTAGTGAAAAGAAAGAGACTGACTCCTTGGGAAAGGATAGCAACTAGGATAGGATATATGGGTAGTGGTTTTTTAATTACTGCCCAATGGACTATAGAGCCTAAATTTTATATAATAGGTTTTATATTAGTAGTAATACAAACGAGCGCTAGAAAACAATGGAACCTAGTAGCTTTAAATATAAATGGGTTAGTAGCCTGGATAATACACTCAATAACATAATGTGGAATAATGAATGGATCAAAGGAGAAGATTACCTTACTAGTGATCACTGTGAAGGTTTATTAAGATCAGAAAAAGGTAGATGGGTATTAAATATAGACGAGAATAAGTATAAGACTTTGAAAACAAGTGAAGAAGTGTTAAATGAAATACAAAAAATAAATAATGAGTTGGAATGAAAATTGGATCAAAGGAAAAGATTACCCTACGTGGGGTAACACGGACGTATACAAGAAGACAATATCCGGGGGATACTTATATAACGGAGAAACGCCTAGAGAAGCATACCAAAGAGTCTCTAAAACGGTTGCTCAAAGATTATATAAGCCGGAAATGGCTGAAACTTTTTTTAATTATATTTGGAACGGTTGGCTGTGTCTTGCTAGTCCTGTACTCTCAAACACTGGGACTGACAGGGGCTTGCCTATTAGTTGCTTTGGCATTGACGTTGCTGATTCAATCCAGGATATCGGACAAAAAAATCTAGAGATGATGCTACTCGCTAAGCACGGCGGTGGAGTTGGCATCGGTATAAATCAAATCAGACCCGCTGGCGCCAAGATAACAGGTAATGGAACATCAGACGGAGTCGTACCTTTCTGCAAGATATATGACTCAACAATTCTTGCAACTAATCAAGGGAGTGTCCGTCGTGGAGCTGCCTCAGTTAATATCAACATTGAACATGATGACTTCGAGGAGTGGCTTGAAATCAGGGAACCTAAAGGAGATGTTAACAGACAATCGCTTAACTTACATCAGTGCGCAATTATTGGTGACAAGTTTATGCGTAAGCTTGAACAAGGAGATAAGGAAGCAAGATCTAGATGGAGTAAATTACTTAGAAAACGAAAAGCAACTGGAGAACCGTATATTATGTTTAAAGGAAATGTTAACAAAGCAAATCCACAAGCATATAAACAAAACGGATTAAAAGTTCATATGACTAACATATGTTCAGAAATTGCATTACACACCGATGAGAACCACAGTTTTGTTTGCTGCTTGTCATCATTAAATTTAGCTAAATATGAAGAATGGAAAAACACTAACCTTATATACGACGCCACGTGGTTTCTTGATGGGGTTATGGAGGAATTTATTCAAAGAGCAAAAGGACTTAGAGGTTTTGAAAACGCCGTTCGTTCTGCTCAAAAAGGACGAGCGCTTGGGTTGGGTGTCCTCGGGTGGCACACGTATCTCCAAGAAAAAGGTTTACCTTTTGAAGGTTTACTTGCTCAGTTTGAAACTAGGAAAATATTTTCACAGATTAAAATTGAAAGCGAAAGAGCTTCCATGGATCTTGCTGAAATTTACGGTGAGCCTTTATGGTGTGCTGGCACTGGCATGCGTAATACTCACTTGCGCGCTGTTGCTCCTACTGTTTCTAATAGTAAGCTTAGTGGAAATGTTTCGCCAGGAATAGAACCTTGGGCTGCTAATGTATTCGTAGAGCAAGGTGCTAACGGTACGTTTATTAGAAAGAATCTTACACTAGAAAAACTATTGGTGAAATTAAAAATTAACAATAATGAAACATGGGATAAAATACTGGCTGACGGTGGTAGTATTCAAAATATTAGTGAGCTTGATGATGTTACAATCAGCCATGACATACCTGTCAAAGAAGTGTTTAAAACCTTTAAGGAGATCAATCAACTGGAGCTTGTTAATCAAGCTGGGCTTAGACAGCAGTATATAGATCAGTCGGTAAGTTTAAACTTAGCATTTCCTTCAGAAGCAACCCCTAAATGGTTAAACAAAGTTCACTTTGACGCTTGGAAGCAAGGTGTTAAAACTTTATATTATACTAGAACTGAATCTGTTTTACGTGGTGACATTGCTGCAAGCGCTATGAATGAAGACTGCTTAGCTTGTGATGGATAACAAGTGTGCTATACACGTTGTAGTGTATAATTAAAAAAAGGGCTCTCAATACGAGGGCCCTTTTCATTTACAGGAATTATGGGTATGGTACGCCCAGTTTATTTATTCCTTTTTATTTTTCACCACATTTTTTACTTGGATTAGCAACTTGTCTCCAGTCTTGCTTCACCCAGTCTTTTAAGTTTTTGCTAGCAGTGCCAGTAACATTACTCTTGCTAGATCTTTTGTACTTACCCTTACTAGCGGCAGATTTCTTAGCGTTTATGACTTTTTGTTTATCTTCACTACTCATGCTAGCTATCTTAGCTTTAGGTAGACACACTTTGCTAGTTCCACCACCTTTTGTGCCTTTTAAAAAAGGAGGATTTATCGAGAAAGCCATTAGCACTTACCTTTGCCTTGTTGCTTAGAAGCCCAAATGTTTGCGTAAGCTGATGGATATGTATCAAATTTTTTCTTTGCAGCAGCTTTACATTTAGATGTCAATGTTCTTTTAATTGGAGACTTCATGTCATCAATGTGTTTGTCAATTTCTTTTAGTCTGTTTTTTTTCATTTGAAAAGGACTATTATGACCTTTACCTAAAGCTTTTAATCTAGCCTCGTTATCCCAATAGATTCTTTTATTCATATGTGTTAGTTTATAGTTCTTTTGTTTACAACTCTTTTGTTTATAACTCTTTTGTTTATAGTTCTACCTTTTTTAGGTTTATTTTTTTTATCGTCTTTATCTATACCTAATTGCCATTCAGACCAACCAGCAAGTAAAGCAACTCTTTGCATAAAAGATAAATTAGCTCCAGTAGAAGCAGTTATATTGTCAATTTTCTTAACAACTCTATCTAGTGGAATGTTTGAAGCAGCAGAAATAATATTAGCGTTAGCTAAATAAGCTGGATTATCTAAACTCCAACCTTTTTCTTTCATTTCTTTTTTATCCCAAGAATAAGATCTACCAGCCGCTCTTACTTTACCTATTTTAGAAGCTACTGGTGGAGATATTTTCAATAACTCTATAGCTACTTCTTCGTACTTAGGATTTTTCTTAGCATTTTCTTTTGCTAATTTTAAACCAGCATTTTTAACTGTTGAAATTATAGCACCACCGATACCTATACCTCTTAACAATGAATCAGCCATACCGTTTGCAATACCAACAACCTTCTTTTCATCTTCTTCTTCGTCTTCACCAAAACTTATAGCAAACAATGCTTGCTGCAATGCGTTAAATATCAAGTTTTGTGCAACTCCATAATATATAATCTTAGATATGTTTGTCTTTGCATCACCACGTCCATTCTTAAGATCACTAGCGGCTTTTTTTATAAGCCTAGCATATTGTGCTGGTGTATTTGCAAAAGCTAATACAATACGTCCTAATGGACCCGCTTGTTGTTGGCTAATTTTATCAGGTCTACTAGATTGTTGTGACTCTTCTGCTATTTCTCTAAAATCACTCATAGCTTGTTTTTCAGCAGCCTGAGTATTCATACCGCCTTTAATTAAAGCATTTAATCTATTTCTATAGAATGTTGAACCACCACTAGCTATAGCAAAACTATCTGCTAATTGAGTAGGTGTAAAACCTAGTTTTAGTAATTTGTTTATAACACCTCTAACGCCTTTTTCTTTAGCAATATCAGCGATATCAGCTTCATTTACATTCATCTTCAAGCCATCACGTCTTTCAATTAAAAACTCTGAGTTGAATAACTTCTTAAAGTCTGTCCAATATTGTTTTTGATTAGCAAAGGCTTTACCAGCAGCTAGTATATTGTTATCTCCAAAGTTTATAAAGTTTACAGCAGACAGTGTCTGTAATACTGCTGATCTAGTATTAAAGAACATAATAGCACCAATACTACCTGTTAGCCAGTCAGTTACTCTAGTTGTCAAAGAATCACTACCTGTAACTCTATTTTTACCGGTCTTCATTCTAGTTAATATATTCTCCATAGCCTTACGGTACTGCTTACCATATATAGCTTCTAGTTTGTTTAGATTTTTTTCAGAAAATATAATGTCAACATTTTGTTGCCAAAGCTCTAGATACTCTTTTCGTTTAGTAGTATTTAACGTTTCAAGTAAATCAGTAGTTATAGTACCTGTGTTCCACGAGTCAGTAGGAGATGCGTAAGCAGTTCCTTTATTTAACTTCATTATTTCTGTACCAAAAGATTGTAAGTCTGGTCTAGAGTTAACGTAATCAACTAAAGTTTTAACATCAGCATCGTCTAAACCCGGAACATCTTTACCTATTTGATTCCATATCCAAACACGAACAGCTTGTTCAGTTGTAAACGGCTCGCCTGGTAGTTTCTTTTTTAAATTCTTAGGCACTATTTTTAATGTCTTTTTTAGCGCTCTAAAGTCTCTACCTAAAGAATTTCTATCTCTAGATACATTTTCCATTGCTCTTGCAAAAGGATTCAATAAGTTTTTCTTATACCAAGCCATTTGAGCGTCACCAGTCTTGTTTTTACCTAAAGTAGCATACAATAAACCTACAAAGTCTTCAGCTGATGGTGGTATAAAGAAATTAAATCTACCTTTGCTAGCTCCAAGAACTTCAGCTTTAACACGCTTGTACTCTTTATCAGATGCAATACCTGATTTTTTCTCAAGTATATCATTAAATTCTTTGTCTAAGTTTTGAGAATTACTAAACTGTATACCTGCTTCAGCCTGTTGGTCGTCTAACTCTTTCATTTTATCTAACACTTCTTGGTTAGTAAAATTACCGCTAAGTCTAAAACCTTCTGGTAGTGTTTTGTTATTTGGTTTTCTAGCTTTTTCTACAGCTTCATATAGATCAGCTTGCATTTCTGCTTCAGTAGCCCACACTGAGTAAAAATCCTTTTTATTTTGTTCATATGTTTTTGAGAATGATATTTTTTTACCAGAATAATCTACTTTAAATTTATCAGCAAAAGAAGTGCCATCTATATCAATTAATTCGTATGGATTTATACCACCATCAATAGCAGCAACTTTTTCATTAAAATACCTATCATACCAGTTTTTCCAATTTTTAGGCATTTCTAAAGCGTAACCAGATTTGTTTAATTTGTCATTATTTGATTCGCTTATAGCTATTACTTTGTAGTTATCTTTTATTTTATCAAACTCTGATTTAAAATCTTTATTTATATCTAATATAGATTCCATTAAGCTCAAGTAAGATAACTGAGACTGCACAGCGTGTTCATAATATAATTTACCAGCATTCAATTGATAACCTATAATAGGAGCACCCATTCTATGAGGATTAGTAGCCTCGTTTATTGAGTTTTCTAGAAAATACATAATAGGAACAGCCATGTTTTTATCATTGCTTACAATGTTATTTATATCATTCCACATTTTGTCAAAAACCTTAGAGTTCTTTTTATTGTATTTATCTATTTTGCCACTATTTAAAGACTTTTTAAATTTTTCGACAGTATTACCTATAGCAGAAGAAGGTTTTGTTCTACCAACGCTAACTCTTTTTGGTAGATTTAATTTACCCAACTCGCTTCTTAGGTAGTCAGATATAACCTTATCACCTCCTAGTGATTTAGATCTAAATTGAAGTACAGTTCTATTCAATAGCTTGTAATCTTCAGAATTAAAAACATCAATTAATGGTTTAACCATGTTTTTAATGTAATTATCTACATCTTGCTTGCTTCTTATTTCTGTATAATTTAAATCATACTTATTTAAAAGATCTTTACTTGATTTACTAAATTGAATATCAGACTTACCTGCAGCTATGTTTTGAGCTTGCACATCGGTAACACCTTCAAGCTGTCTAACTTCTGTGTTAGTTGCTAGTTTGCCAAATAACGTTGTTATGGCTTTTAGTCTTTGACCTATAGCCCTATCATAAGTGTTTGGTTGACCTTTAACGATACCTAGTTCTTTTAAGAACTGTTCATACGTCAAACCTGGTTTAAGCTTCTTAATTGCAACCTGAGACGTTACTCCTTTACTACGTTTACCTGTAGCTTCGTAAAAAGCTTTCATTAAACTATAAGGTATTTTAAGACCTGTACCTTTAACACTTCTATATGCTTGAGCGTCTACAGTGGCTAACTCAGGAGCTACGTTTTCAGGTGGTAACAATTTAAACAAGTCCGGCCCCATTGATTTTATGATATCTTGAATCTTACTAGACTCAGATTTTATAACCATACCTACTTTAGCATCAGGATAATATACTTTTATTTTACTTATATTACTAGCATCAACGATAACATCTTTAAAAGCGAGATTGTCTGCTGGATCAGTAACCTTTAGTAAAGGTATATCAAATATTTCCGCAGTTACTTCAGCAGCTAAGTCTTTTAAGTTACCAAAAGTGTTTCCATCAATTAAGGCTTTACCGCCTTCCACTATCTTCTTAACAGCTTCTTTGTATTTCTTTTGTAGACCTAAATTTCTAATTAACTCTATAGGTTTTATTTTCCTAGAAGGTTTCTTTACAGTTTCTTGAGTAGAAGTAGATTGTTCTGCTGCTGTTTCTTTTACAGATCCTAATTCACCAGCTATAACGTCTAAACTTCTATCTGCTATTTTTCTAAACCTTTCATATGTTTGCTGAGCTTTAGGAGCCATTGTATTTGTAACATACGTAGAGAATTTGGATTCACTTGCATTATATCTCTCTATTATTCCAGGTAGAAATTGTCTTAAGTAATCTCTAATTTCAGTTCTATCGTAGTCACCTTTTCTAGTATCGTACTTTATAGCTTTTAAAGCTAGAGCGTCAAATGAATCTAGTAATTCAGTTTCAGCAGCTGCTTTTTCTTTTCTAGTAGTTTCTTTAGACTTTATAGTCTCTACTAAACCTTCATTATCAAATGTCTTTTTATCTGCTACTACTTTTTCTTTAACTTCTTTTTTAACCTCTCTTTTAGCTAAAGTTTCTTTTCTTTTAACAGTTCTTATTTTGTTTTCTAAGTTAGCTACAGCTTGATCGTACTCAAATTCATCGGTAAAATCGTACTCATCTAGATTATCAAGCTCTTCCTGGAGAGTTTCTACTTGTTCTTGGGTTGTTTTAGAAAAAGATGATTTTTCTTTTTTAGAGAAATCAGTTGTAACACCTAACGCAGGTGCTACAAATTGCTTAATGTCTTTACTTATAGCTCCTTTTTCCGCGGACTTACTATACTCTCGCATAAAGTTGTAAACATCTTTACCGGTGTCAAACTTTAGTTTGCTAAAACCTAGTGATCTAAATAAAGGCATTAGCATGTCACCTATTTTAGTAAATAGTGTTTCATTATATTTTATCTCTTTATCAGCAATGGCATCTGAAAAAACGGTAAGATATTCTTTGTTATAAGTTTCTGGATTAACTTTTCCAGTTTCTTTGTCGGTATATCTAGACTTAATCATACCTTCCATAAAGTCTAATTGTTCTTGAGATAGCTCTTTTTTAAACTTTTCTACTATTTTACCTTGCTCGTCCGCGTTACCTACTAAAGCGTTAAGTATAGGGTGTAATGTTTCATGAGCACCAACATTTAATTGTTCTAATTCTATAAGCTTATCTTTATTCATAAAGAACTCGCCATTTATAAAAAAACCACCACTGTTTTTACTATAGTCTGTATTGTTTATTTTATTTGTTTTTTCAGCTATTTTAGATTTGCTTAATTTTTTATTTATATTGTTTATTTCAAACTCTTTAGCTTTTTTATTAAAATCTTCAGTATTTAAAGCGGTGCTCTTTATACCTAGACTAGCAGCGTCTTCAGCAAACTGCAGGGTTTTAGCTTTTCTTTCTTGAGCCAAGGCATCGGCCTTAGTTTTATACATATAGTTTAACTTACTAATGTTTTGCTCTTGTGTTTGTTTATTTAACTTAGATTGATCCTCTGTTAAATTCAAGTTTTTAGCTTCTGCTTGTAGCTCTGTTTGGTTTTGTAATATGTTTAGATATTCTACTTTTTCATCTTTACTAAAACCATCTACTATCTCTCTATTTACAGCATTGTTTTTAAGTAATTTAGCTTTTTTTAATGCAATTTTTTCTTTTATTTGGCTATTATCTACACCTGTATTTAATTTTTGTAGTTCAGATATTTCTTTAGAAATTTCAATATTTTGTTTTTGCTGTAAAGGCGACATCATTCTGTCAGCTTCTAAAGCTTTTTGTCTACCACTAAGTTCACCCGCGACAGTTGTACCACCACCTAGAGCTGCTGATATTAAGAAAGTATCAAAAACTCTAGTAAGAGTTGATTGAGCATCGAAATTACCATCTTTATCATAGTATTTATTTAAACCCCAAGTTTGATCAATAACATTGTTTAATTCTTCAGATCCTACTTCTGAAGCTCCTTCAAAAAACATACCGGCTGATATTCTTCCTAAAACGCTTTTAGCTATAGCTTTACCTTCCATTCCGGCAATTTTTCCTACTCCTTTGAAAATACCTTTAGTTACTAACTCAGAAGCCAGCTCTACACCACCCTGAACTACAGAAACACCAAGCATAGCTAAACCTCTTTCTTCTGGGTTTTTTTCACTTTTTTCTTCATAATGTTGACCAGTTGAAGATGCTCCAATTAAACCAAGACCTACTGGTCCTCCAGCAACAACAGCAACAACAGATGGAACTGCTTCAAATATACCTGATAAAGTTCTATCAACAGCCTCTAAGTAGTTACCCTCTTTAATAGCGCCTAAAATACCTACACCATCCTTATCGTCTCTTTTTGTCTTTAATCTAGACGATGCGTCTGCAGCTACTCTCAAGACGTCATCCATAATGAAAGCTTGTTCAATAACGCCGGAAACTACATTCCTTCCTTCTTGAGTAATATCATTTTCATCATCTGCAAAATAATTATATAAGCTTATACCTGATTGAATAGGCGCGTCAACAAGCATTTCAGCAAAATCACCAACTCCAGCCAACAGTTCTGTTGTTCCACTAGCAAAAGCAGCTAATTTATCAACAACAAACTGACCTACGGGATTGTCAAAATTATAACTAACAGGCATATTTTTATCAGCATATTTTTGATAATTATCATATACTGATTCTATATTAGCATCAGGATCAACTACATTTTTTGGTGACTCCAAAGAAGTATCCACCAACGCTAAATCCGTATCTTCTGCAGTTGCATCCGCTGTTACAGGTGCAGTCTCCGTTGCAACAGCTGTTGGAAAATCCTGTGTATCTTCTTGTACAGCTCCAATTAATTTATTATACTCTTGCTTTTCCCCATCATAACCATCTTTAGAAAATAAGTCATATGAATAGTCTAAAGCTTCTTGATTGGTCTTTAGTAATTCTTTATATTCTTCGATAGTTCCTTCGTAACCATCGTTTGTAAATAATTCAAATGAGTACTGTAGTGCTTCTTCGTTCATTATTTAATATTATTTTAGTTAAATCGAGACGCATTGTTGGTTGATTTTTTTCTTTTTTGGTTAAGCATTTTTTCTAGTTGCTTAATTTTAGCTTCTTTCTCAGAAGCGCTACCTGATCCACCAGATATAACAGCTTTAGCGTATCGCTTTATACCTGCTTTAGTATTTAAATCTATCGTTCTACTAACTTCATCTACTTCACCAGCTCTTGTTTTGTTTTTGTTTTGAGTAACTATTGTAACTTTACCCATACCACCTTCTTCTGCTGGTTGACTAAAGTCAGTACTAACAATTTCTTCAGTACCTTGTCCAAAATTAACAGAACCTTTTGGTAAAGTTCTACTTTTAATTGATTCTTGTATATCTCCAAGCAGTATACTAGCTGATTCAGCTGCTTGACTTATTTTCTTGTCAAAGTCGTTAGGTTTGTAATCTTTTGGTTTAGTTGTTCCAAAGTTTTTACTTGTATTGAACTTAGCATTAGTGTTTACAACGTAGTCTAAGTATTTTTCTTGAATTTTTACTAAATCAGGATCTGGTATTAATGCTCCATCACTATCTCTCTCTTGAGACCAATAATTTCTTTGAGCCATATCCATCTCACCGTTAGATAAAACATTATTATAAAAAGTTATTGCTTCTTCTGTTGTAAGTGCTACTATAGCTGTATCAGTCTTTACTTTGGCTTGTTTCTTAATGTACTCTTTATCTGGAAGTCTAGTATAATATACTGTTCCGTCTTTTGCTTTAAACTGTCTAGGCTCAGAGTTAGCATATGCTAAAGAAGTTATAGCACCTAGATCTAATTCATTCTCTAATTCTTCCTGTGTAGTTGTTATTTGTCTAGATAGATTGGGTACATAATCAGGTTGAGCTATATTACTCATGTCTTTATTTATAATACTACCTACTAATTCCTCATTTTCATTATACACATCTATATATACAACAGGGCCATCATCACCGCTCATATCGTACCTAGCTTCTTTTCTACCAGGAGCATCATTCCATCCGTAAAGTATATCTAAAGCCTCTAGATTTTCAGGTAAATTTCCTCTAGAAAATCCCCCTTGGCTTCCCATAGGTATAGATCTTTTTTCTAAATACTCTTGTTGACCAGCAGAAGTGTTTTGTAAAACACCGCTTATGTGAGTACCGGCGTTGTTCATGTTTCTTATAAAGTTCTTTTGCTCTTGAGTTCTTTCAGTAGGACTAATCTTATATATGTCATTCAACAAATTAACTTGTTCGTTTAAACCGTTAAAGTCTATAGAAGAGTTTTTTGATTGAGCTTGAAATATAGATTGAGCAGCGGCTTCAGATCTTTTTTCAGCCTCTCTAATTATAATCTCGTTTTTTCTAGCTCTTTCTTTATTGTCAGCTGAAATTTTATTTGATAATTTTTCAAACGAACCGGCAACAGATTGCTGCATCTGCCTAACATATTGTCCTGACTGTCTATCTACATTTTGTGTAGGATTTCTATAACTCATGTTTTATTTTTTTATTATTAGTCAAAAGCTCCTCCTTCTACTGCAGATCCAAATGTAGAAGATAAACCACCAATCATACCTGTTAAAGCACCTGTTCTATCAGATGCTGCTTGCATTTGCCTAGCTTCAGCTCCAGCTAATTGAGCTGAAACTCTATCTAATTGTTGCATTTCTCTATCTTCCTTAGCTCCAAAAGTAAATGCTTTACCTTGAGCTTGGGCTTGTTGAACTCTCTGTCCTTCATCTATTTGTATACCTTGTACTCGTTGCTGTTCTTGCATTCTTCTAGCCTGTAAATCTTGCTCTCCTTGTGCTCTTAGTTTTTCGTTTTGAGCTTCTTGTTGTTCTATACTAGCAGATACACCTTTCTTGCTAGATAAAGCAGCTTGCGCTAAAGCGGTAGCTCCACCAGCACCAGAACCAGTGGCTCTTAATGTATCTAATGTGTTAGCTAAAGAAATATCAGCTTGTTCTATTTCCATCTCAGCAGCTTGAGTAGCTACGCTTAGATTAGCCATGCTGTTACTCATTTGAGAACTTAAGTCAGCAGCTAAGCCACTTAGATTAGTTACTCCAGCATAAGGGTCTGTTATAGGTTGTCTACTGTTTTCTAGACTTGTTAATTTTCTTTGCAAAGCTTGTTTCTCTCTACGAGCTGCTTTTTCTTTTCTTTTAGCAGCTCCACCGCCGAATATACCGCTAAGTAGTTGTATTCCTCCAGATATTAAGGCTCCAGTGAGTAAGCCTCCATCCGCCATTTGAACGTTTCCTTGTCCAAAGAAAAATATTTCTAAAAATTCTATCATGTTATTTGTTTTTATCTTCCGTATGTTGCGCCTACTGCAAACAACTCCTTTAATCCACCTGGATCAGTAGTTGCATCTGTTTTCATTGTAACTGTAGCGTAATAAGCTTTTATACCTGTATTGTTAGGGCCTATTAAAACTTGTCCAGCTAAAGGTATAGTTGAATTATTTTTTATTGCAGCCACATATCTATTTTGTTTTCTATCAAACCCAGCTCTATATTGCACGTTGTTTTCCACATAAAGACCCTCGTTATAACTCCATATTTTAGTATATGTATTAGGGGTTGGAGGATCAGTAATTGGTACTGTAGCTGTATCTATTGTTTCACCCCATCCAGAGTCAGTTGCATCAAAACCAGTTGAATCAGAAACTAAAGATGTCACTTCCCAGCCATTCGTGCCTTCGTAGTTTATAGTTTTAAATGTTTTAACTCTTGTAGGATCTGGATTAAGTACAAATTTAATAGTAGCATCATTATTAACTCCGTAAAAATTAGCTCTATAAACGCTAGTTGAATAATGTTTCCAAACAGAAGTTCCATTTGTAGTAAAAAATCCACCTTGAGAACTAAAGCCGTTACTAGGCTTATAATCAAAAAAGCTTACCCAACCATTAGTAGCTTCATCAAAACTTAATGTGTTATAATCGCCATCTGAATCCTGCAATGATATTACATAATTTTTATTATGTATATCGTACGCGCCAACTATCTCACCCGTTGAATTAACGATAGATAATTTATCTCTAAAAAAATCAACCATACCATAGTTAGATATTTCTGTAATACCATCCATAGATAACCTTAGCACAGCGTTTCTGTTTCTATCAACAAAATATTTTTGATAACCATAAACAGCAAATGATTCTGGATTTGTAGATATACCAAACTCACCAGCATAAGCTATTATTTGACCAATAACTAAATTGGCTGTAGTTGTAATTGCACTACCTTCGGCAGAATATATAGCGTCTTTATCTATTAAAGCTCTATTTACTTTATCCTCCTGGAATATAATTAAGTTAGTATCTTCAGCATAAAGCTTTTGTATACTACCATTCGCAGGATCCACACTTCTAGTTATTTCTTCAGCTACGCTAAATTGATTAGATTGATTTACACCTGTTCTGGAATTAAATATACCGGAATATATTAATGAATTAGATCTACGTTGCTGAGCATCGTTGTCTTCAACTATATAAGCCTTTACACCTAAATCTGTAGACGTGTTATTATAACCTCCTCTTATTCTTGATTCTTCAACATACCAATCTTCTTCTACAACGGTAGTAGTAGGCGTAGTGTAATTAGTGCCGCCGGTCTTACCTTCTCCAATGGGTAAATCAGCTATACGCTTCATGTAAAATGAGTTAAAATATCCTACTTCTAATGTTATTGGCATATCGTAATTATTACTTGTTTATTAAAGATATTACAGAGGACCTAAACTGCAATTGCTTGTTCCGTACGTTGCATCACCATACAATACCTTAAACTGATTAATGCCGCAAACAGGTGAGCAAGCAAGTCCGCTCATATTTGTAGTCCAAACTCTGTATTCGCCTATTTGACTAAAATTATATTGTTTTTCATTTGTACCCTCAGTGCTTAATGGTATATTAGCAGACATACCTCCTCCAGCGGGTTGAGCAGGAGAACCAACATCGCAAGTAGCTAATCCCCACGTGGGACTAATAACTGATCTAAATTCCACAGTAAAGGATATAGTAGCGTCCTCACCCGCGCACGTAGTGGTTAGTATTGGTTTTAAAAACATAACACCTTGCGTTAATGCTCCTGTTTGGGAACCTACAGGTCCTTCGTTTCTTACATTATATATTATATCAGCAGGGTAATCTATAGTCCAATTAGATGAAGATCCGGTTGAGGTAGGAACGGTACTTGAGCTAGCTATAAATCTCCATTCGCTATTTACGCTACAACCTGCTGTTGTTGTATTGTTCCAGCCGTTGCATATGGATTGAGGTACATGCTGCTCTCCTACTGTAAAAGAAGTACTGCATGATCCGGATAAACCCGCTCCATTTACATCTGTTGCTAAAACAACAATAGTATAAGTAGTATTATTAACTACAGCATACGAAGCTTTTGGCTTTAATTCACCTGTTGATGAATTTATTTCAAACTGCGAATTTATAGTTGAGTAATTTGCTTGAGAAGGATCTAAAGACCAAACTATTTGGTTAGCATTTACACTTGTGTCCGCAGAACCATTTACAGCGGTAAATGTTTTTATAGTTGTAGCGCCTACGCTAACAGAAGGGTTTGGTAAACAGTTAGTTACTGTTGGCGCAATATTTGTTAAAGAAACATTTGGTAAAACAATGTTATCTGTTAACCCATTATAGGTAACGTTAGCTGTTATAGTAAACACACCTGATGAAGGGCTTGCATCTACATTTGTATCGTAAAAAAAGTATTGACTACCTGCTGTTTTAATTTGAAAAACACTTCCGCCAGGAGTTGTAGGTGTTATTGTAAATATAGCTCCAGGGTTAGTGGGTATTTCATTTACAATCGAAAAGCTATTAATAACAACACCAGATGTAATAACACCACCTGATCCATCTAAAAAACTAAAGTTATTGCCAATTTGCGTTGTGGGTACTGCGCTTTCTGGAAATTCAGCAGCGGTAAAATTAGAGCCCACAACTCCTGCGTATTGAGAATTAATAGCATTGTTTAATTCTACCAGATCGCCTGATAATGTTGTTTCCCAAAATATATCTAATAATGAAAAAACGGGTTTAGTTTCTGCTACAGATAAAAAAGGCTCCATAGATAATACATTGGCTGTGCCGCTAGCAACATCGTTAACGGTAACATATGCTCCAATTGGATTTCCTATATTTTCTGATTGACTACAACGTATGATAAATGGATTACTATCAGTATTATATAAAGAAGCTGCCGCTCCGGTAGTTCCCCAAGGTATTGAACCCGCGAGTGTCGTAACAGCAGGCGGCCCCGCTACTGTGCTTGTCTGACCATAGTCTCCCGCTGGTACATTGGGCTTAAACGGTATACCTGATATTTCCATGCTTCTAACAGTAGATATTTCTATTACTTCTTGATCTGTATTTTCTGGATAATATTGAGCGTTCCAGGGTGTGTCTTTTTGATAAATAGACGCTCCTCTGTTGTCTATTAAAGGATTATTTACTCTAATAATTAATCTCTCGCTACTGCTAAAGTCTCTTTCATTTGGACCAACTTCAGCTAAGTCTCTCGGTACTTTATTTACATTATCACCAATCAAGGTTGTAAAAAAGCTTTTATTTCTTTCTTTATTTTCTACCACAGGATAACCATTAACAAAACCAGGTAAATAAACGTTGTAATACTCCTGTTCTTGTTGTTTTACAACTATTCTGTAAGAGTACCAACCTAGAGGATTAGTAGCTGAATAAATCCCAGGAGTACCTAAAGCTGCATTATATGTAGATTGAATTGCTGAATTTAATTTAACATTTAAACAATTACCTATAAAATCTAAAACAGGTGTTGTTGTTTGAGTAGCTAAATCATTATAAGGTTGAAAAACAGTTGAACCAGGAACATTAGGATTACTATCGTTACTAGACAATATAACATCTGATTGTCTACCGTATCTGTCTACTAAAACAAATCCAACTTGATAAGTTCTACCTTGTTTTAATTGGTGTTTAGGGTACTGAGTGTAATTGTCATACCTAACAGATTTGTTTTGAACAGTCGCTTCAAAGTCTATAGAAGCAGGGCCGGTATGTCTATCTAAGTAATTTCCATAAACAATCCTATTTCCAATAACCTCTTGAGCTAGTGCTTTTATTGGAACTTTATCAGATACTCTTGTTATTTGATTGTTAGGTAATGTTTTGTAAGGTTTATTTGAACTATAGTTGTAGTCTTTAAAGTATTTAGTTTTATTTCCGTGAACTGGATCATTAAAAGCTATTGAAGTAAAGGGGGACGCTATAGCCAAAGTTTCTAAAACTTTTACCGCCAATGCGTCAGATTCTTTATATAGTATATCTACTTCGTCTATATGATAATTAATTTTCATATTAGAACCTGTACTTTCTAGCATTGGAATTCTTAATAATATATTGTTTATATTATTTTCAAACCATGCAACTATAGTAGATTTATAAGCATCATCCATGTCTTCTGTTGGAGATAATAAACCACCACCAAATTGACTGTATTGTTTTGGTATAAACATAGGCTGCGTAAACGGAGCCATTAAAGAATATTCGTTGTCATCAAATTTAAATCTATAACTGAACCTAACAAATTTGTCTTCTAAAAATCTAGAATCACCTTGCCAATTAATATCATAGTCAGGATTATCACTTATTGAAATTGTATCACCAGTGAATAGTTGTGTTTCTTTGTTTAAAGTTACAATTATTTGCTGAATCGGTGTTGGAGTGGGGGTTGTTATATTATCATCTCTAACCTCTACTGTTGCTATTCTGGTGTTAGTAGGTATATTTGACGGGGTATTGGTGCAAGAAACTAAGTCTCCAACTTTAGGAATACCGTTTTTTCCATTATAAAGAAAATCTTCTTGAGAGGTGGTTCCCTCAATAGTATAAGTAGCAGTTAGTGGGTTAGTATCACCTATAGCTGCGGGCACAGGGTTTATAATAACAGCGCCAGAAGAATGATTAGACATGTAAATATCTTCTTGATTTGTCATAGAAGGTCTACTAAAATCTACTGAAGTGCCATTGCCAACAGTTATTGCTTCAGACAATGTTAATGTATTAGCTACAACAGGAGGAGTAGCGGTTAAATCTACAGCGGGTATACCTATGACTGTTACAAGACTATTTATGTTTTGAGTAGTTATTTTGTTATTATTTGTTATTATATCGCCTACTTTTATACTCGCAGAAGAAGCTACAACTATAGTTGCTGTACTCACTGCCGGAATAGGTGATACCATAGTAGTGGTAACTCTTTCCATTACAAGTATAGGCTCGTAAGGAGCGTATTTTGCCACAGATATTTGATCCTCATTGGTATAAGCTGGCCCATAAGTTGAACCAATGCTTGCATTATTTACATTTATTTTTCTAGGTTGATTAAGATTGTCTGTAAAAAATAATAAACTTTCAATTAAGTTAACTCCTAAAACCCTGAATGATTTATTAAAATTTAAAAAACTACCTTCTACTAACACTGTAGGAGCATTGCTTGCTGCTAAATTAACGCTTACAATATAACAATTTGCACTACCGGGTGCTCTAACACTTTGAGGAGAATCATAATCTGTTGCAAATAAATAAGCTGTATTTGAATTTTCATCAATATAGTAGCCTATTATTTCGGTTCCAGCAGGAGCTCCAATAGATGTTAAACTAGATATACTTATGTTTCCTAAAATATTTTCAAATTCACCTACAGTAGAGCTTTCTGATCTACTTATAGATAAGTTTCTAGCTTCTCTATATTCACCGTTTGGTAATATACGAGAGTCAAGATCTTTATTCATTTTCCCCTTAAGGAATGTATTTTTAATCTCAGCCATTTAATTTATGATTTTATCCATTTAGACTTACCTCTCATTGTTTGAACTATTTCATCTAGTTTAATGTTAGATAATCTTATTTTAGCGTTTCTTAATTTAGCGCTTCTCTCTTGCTTTAATCTTCTAACTATATATTCAGGTTGATTAATTCTAGAAGCTATGATAGCATGGCTTATATGAGCATATAGAGCCTCTTCTGCCATCTTTGGTATCTTGGTATCTAAATCATAAGCAAGTCCATCAGAAATATACTCTAGTACTATTAATTTATTAGCTAAATTACTTGAAAAAGACATTTTACCTTCTCTGTGATTTATATTGAACCACCCATTTGTTTGAGCGTACTGCGGATCAATACCGTACTGCTGACCTAGTCCAGGAGCAATGCCATCAAATCTATCAAAAGTATCAAAAGCAAAATCATCAATAGCGTCTGCGTCGTTTATTAATCTATCGTTAGCACTTCTCCAACGTTCTTCTGTTATAGATGTTCCTTCTAAGTTTTCCCCAAAATTATCTTGAGTAGGTGTTCCAAAGTTATCTTGCAATGGCGTTGAATATGGGCTTATTGTTAGATTGTTTGCTGGATATATAGGTCTTTTAACGCCTAATTGGTCAATCCAAGAAACTTTAACATAATTTACATAATCTTGAGGTATAATAACGCTTAAGCTAGGAGGTATATTTAGTTCTTGAGACCTTACACTTCTTAATGTATCATAGCTAAATTCTTGTAATCCTCTTTTTGCATGGAATATAACATCTGTTCTTTTAACGCTAGGTATTAACTTGCCGGTACCCACGTAAGCTACCAAAAAGTTATTTATAATATCACTAAGACTAGTGTAGGAATAGCTATCGTAATTGTCTTCAACAGCTTGTCCAAAAGCATCTCTATTACCATATTGTCCACCATCTAAAGATTTTAATTGGACTACAATGCTTGTATTAACAACTAAGTTACCTGGAATAAGTATAACATTATCAGTTACAGTGTAAGGTAAAACATATTCTGTATATGTTAAAACACCTGGTAAAGCGGTGTAAAGCTTAAAATTATTTAAAGCGTAGTTAGTCTGCGAAGGATCATTGCTTCCAAATACTAAGTCAGTATCAAACGTTGTTGTAAACGATTGATTTGATCCGGCTATTGATAGAAACCTTTGAGAGCCCGCGTAGTATTGCTGATTACTTTCAGTTATTAATCCCATGTTTTATTATGATTTTTCGTTTATGTCTTCTTGTTGAATTTTTTGAGATGCTACTTGTATAATAGCAGGGTCTTGTATTATAACACCTGAATATAGTAGTATGCCAGTTATAACATCAACTTGTTCAGAAGCATGCAATTCAAAATTTACAGACGAACTTGAGTTGTATAAATACTGACCCAAAGATCCAATAGAGTATCCCCAATTTATTTGAGCTGGCTTTTTAAGGTACGATACTTTAATTTCTGTAGTTATAGTTGAAGGGGATACAAACAATTTATCTTGTTCATATAAAAATATAGGTTGAGATGTGGTAGCTGCTGTTAATGGAGATTTTTGTATTAAGTAAAAATCATTACGCTCTACCATTTGAACTAAAGTAGCGTCTTTATATATAACACTACCTAGTCTATAAAAATCAGGCAAGGACCCTGTCGTGAAGTGATCTACAGTAAAAGTAGGTGCTGCGATTAATTTAAAATGTTCTAATTTTTCTTCAAGATTTGTTACTCGATTGGCATACTCGCTGTCGTTTTCTGGAATTCGAAGCTGTTGATTTAGGTCACTCGCGTACTTTTCGAATATTCCTTGTTGCACTTGATCACCAACTTTGTTAAATTCGTCTGGAGTTATATACCCTCTTTGCTGCTGATTAAGTATTAGCAACACGGTTTTATAAACTAAATCTACGTTTATAGCCATTATTTTGTTTTTTTATTATAATATAACCGACCACGTAGTGCAGCCGGTATATTAATTATTACATGTTAATCTAAGTTTTTCTCTACAGATCTAAATACTTCAACACCTTCATCGGTTTTAAAATAAGCAGCCATAGCAGAATAAGGATTTTCATCGAAAGGTACTGTCATTAGTTTTCTTCCGTTTGATCCCCAAGTAAATGTTCTTTGATCTTGAGACAGCTTAATTATTCCAGCCTCTTGAGCTCTAATAGCTACATTTCTAAGTTGAACATTTTCATCATTAGCTAAGTCAATAAATAAAGCAGGGTTGTTTCTAGCAAATAATAATAAGTCTCTTTTTAGTTCTTTAGAACTCATGGTTCCAACTTTAGATCCTAATTCAACTCTTAATATAGCTTCTGCTTGATCAATATCCATATCTCTTGCTGCATTTAAAGCATCAATTTGAAGGTCTAATACATCCAACTCATCTTCAGCTACAGCTATAGCACTAAATTCTTCATATATTTTACCTTTTAAAGGGTGATAAAGAGATAATAGTTTTTGTAAGTTTTGCTTTTGCTTTGGTACTGTTAATGTTCCATCTAAAAATCTTATATGTCCCATAGTACATTCTCCTTTTTGTTCATCAACTAGCGGAGAACTTTGATTTGTAGCATATCTTATTTCTCTTTGCTTTCCAGAAGTTTTATCAAAATACAGTAAAGCATGCTTTCTTGTATGTCTACCTGGAACTGTTAAAGTTAAAGGAGTTTTATTTCCTTTTAAATAATATACTCTATCTTTAATTTCCCAACTTGGTTTTGTTGGTTTTATAGTAACTTTAGTTACTTCTTTCTGAGGAGCAACCTCAACTTTTTTTGCTGGTGCTCTTTTTGCAGCCATAATATAATATAATTTAATAGTTTGTAAAGTGTGACAATAGCTTGTTAGTTATATATAGTAAGGGGCTAATGTCATATAAAAGTAATAATTACCCCCGTTTTTTTAACGAGGGTAAAAATTACATTAATTTTTAATCTTTAGATTCCTTTGAATAATACAAAGTTGTTAGCAGCTTGTGTTACTAAACATCTTTCAGATAGGAAGTTTACTTCCATAGCATCTAAAGTAGATG
>OCVQ010000941.1_pt1 | contig 24180 bp, 21 predicted proteins | sample 1539061 | NCBI WGS metagenome assembly OCVQ01 (sample SAMEA3355526, study PRJEB22509) | marine metagenome | biome: marine; feature: river plume; material: water | place: USA | collected 2010-08-08 | depth 0.5 m | reverse complement strand
AAGATTAGGTTCAGCTGCTGAGAAATTAGCTCAAGTAACTAAAGAAATGAAAGCTTTAATTCCTGCATATCAAGCCGCTAAAGGTACTCCAGAAGCTGAAGCTATCACGGCACAATTGAAAGACTTAACTGCTGAGAAAAAAGCATTAGAAGCTAAAGTCTTCAAATAAAAAACAACCAAATTAGTTATGTCGGAAACACCCCAACAACTCCCCCTAAAGGAGATAATTAAACAGGAGTGGCTTAAATGTGCTCAAGACCCTGTTTATTTCATGAAGAAATATTATTGGATCCAACACCCCCAAAAGGGTAGGATCCAATTTAATTTATACCCATTTCAAGAAAAGGTATTACTTCAACTCCAAAAGAATGAATATACCATAATTAACAAATCACGTCAGTTAGGTATATCAACTCTTGCATCCGCTTACGCTCTTTGGTTAATGTTATTCCAGAAAGATAAAAATGTTCTGTGTATAGCAACTAAACAAGAAACTGCGAAAAACATGGTAACCAAAGTTAGGTTCGCATACGACGCGCTTCCTAAATGGTTGCAGATAAAAACATCGGAACACAACAAATTATCGCTACGTTTAGCTAACGGATCACAAATTAAAGCAGTTGGTGCTACATCAGATGCTGGTCGATCAGAAGCCGTTACTTTCCTTATTATTGATGAGGCTGCTTTTATTGAAGGAATTGATGAGATTTTTGCTTCTGCTCAACAAACCCTAGCCACTGGTGGACAATGTTTAGCATTATCTACTCCATTTGGTACAGGTAACTGGTTTCACAAATCATTTGTTAAAGCTCAAGCTAGAGAAAATAAATTTGTTCCATTATCTTTACCTTGGACCGTTCACCCTGAACGAACTCAAGTTTGGAGAGATGCTCAAGATGAAATCCTAGGATTACGTCACGCAGCACAAGAGTGTGATTGTGATTTTAGCACCTCTGGAGATACAGTCATTGAACCTGATATGCTTAATTTCTATGAATCTGCATTTATTTCAGATCCAATGGAAAGAAGAGGAGTAGATGGAGCATTATGGCTTTGGGAACAACCAGATTATAGTAAAGACTATATGATAGTAGCCGACGTTGCTCGAGGTGACGGAACTGACTACTCAGCTTTTCATATTTTTGATGTTGAAGCAGCTAAACAAGTAGGTGAATACAAAGCACAAGTGTCAACAAGAGATTATGCTAACATATTATTTGCTATAGGTACCGAATTTAACGATGCCTTACTTGTAGTAGAAAATGCTAATATTGGATGGAGTGTTTTAGAACACTTAATTGAAAGAAATTATAGAAATCTATATTACTCTTCCAAAGCTGACACTACAATGGGTGTAAGTGAAAACCAAATAGCAAGAATGGAAAATGGTCAAGGTATGGTACCTGGTTTTACTACTTCAATGAAAACAAGACCACTTGCCATCTCAAAATTAGTTTCGTACATTCATGAAAAATCAGTTATAGTACAATCCAAACGTTTAATAAGTGAATTAAAAACTTTTGTTTGGAAGAATGGTAAAGCCCAATCTCAAAGCGGATATAATGACGATTTAGTAATGGCCTTTGGGATAGGATTATTTTTAAGAGATACTGCCTTAAGATCAAGACAACAAAACATGGATTTAACTAGAGCCGCCTTAGGTAGTTTTCATGTTAATAACCATCAAGCAAATTTTTCATATTCTGCAAATGCTCAAAACGAAAATCCATATAAAATGGACACGGGGATTGGTGGAAATGAGGATATATCTTGGCTCCTTGGTTAATTTTTTAATATTTATAATATATAATTAGAATTTATGGTAGATACATCATTATTTGGTAGATTAAAACGATTATTCTCAACAGACGTCGTAATTAGAAACGTTGGAGGTGATCAATTAAAAGTAATGGATACTGATCGTATTCAACAACTTGGTACTCTCCAAACAAACTCACTATTCGACAGATACAACAAAGTATACACTACTACAGGTGGTTTAAATTTCAACTATAATAATGACACTGGTTATCCAACCCAAAGAATCCAACTTTATACGGATTATGAGTTAATGGATAGCGATTCTATTATTGCTTCTACATTAGATATTTTAGCTGATGAAACTTGTTTAAGAAATGACATGGGGGAAGTATTACAAATACGTTCTTCTGATGAAACAATACAAAAAATACTTTATAACTTATTTTACGATGTATTAAATATTGAATTTAATCTTTGGTCATGGGCTCGTAACATGTGTAAGTATGGAGATTTTTATCTTAAACTAGAAATATCTGAGCAATTTGGTATTTACAATGTTATTCCTTTCTCTTCTTACTCAATTATTAGATTAGAAGGTAGAAACCCTCAAAAACCACAAGAAGTAAAATTTAAATACGATCCTACTTTCGCTACTTCACAATCACCATTGGGACCACAACAAATGTCTCCAATATCGATGAACAAAGATAGTCAAATAGAATTTGACAATTATGAAATGGCTCACTTCAGATTATTATCTGATTTTAACTATTTACCTTATGGTAGATCATTTATTGAACCAGCTCGTAAAATCTTTAAACAATTAACTTTAATGGAAGATGCGATGTTAATACATCGTATTGTTAGAGCACCTGAAAAACGTACTTTCTTTATTAATGTAGGTAACATTCCACCTAATGAAGTAGAAAACTTCATGCAACGTACCATTAATAAAATGAAAAAAACACCTTATATTGACCAACAAACAGGTGAATATAATTTGAAATACAACATGCAAAACTTACTAGAGGATTTTTATATTCCTGTAAGGGGTGGTGATGCAACAACTAGAATTGAAACCACAAAAGGTTTAGATTATACAGCCATTGAGGATGTTAATTACCTAAAAGAAAAATTATTTGCTGCTCTTAAAGTACCAAAAGCTTATTTTGGATACGAAAAAGATTTAACAGGTAAAGCTACATTAGCAGCAGAAGATATTAGATTTGCTCGTACAGTAGAAAGACTTCAACGTATATTAGTATCTGAATTAACAAAAATCGCTTTAGTTCATTTATATGCACAAGGGTATGATGGTGAAACATTAACAAATTTTGATTTATCATTAACTACACCTTCAATCATATACGAACAAGAAAAAATAGCTTTATTTAAAGAAAAAGCAGCATTAGCTACTGAATTACTTACAAATAAAATTGTTCCAACTGACTGGGTTTATGATCATATCTTCCAATTTAGTGAAAGTCAATATGAAGAGTATAGAGAACTTATTATTGAAGATGCTAAACGTAAATTTAGAATTGATCAAATCGAAACAGAAGGTAATGATCCATTTAAAACAGGAGAAGCCTATGGTACACCTCACGCACTAGCTTCATTATATGGTCCAGGTCGTTATGAAGGAACAAGTCAACTTCCAAAAGGATATGATGAAAAACAAGATGTTTACCCTGACCAAGTATTAGGTAGACCAAAAGAAAAAGCATCCAATATTAATACCCAAGAAAACCCATTAGGTAAAGACCGATTAGGTGTAAATGGAATGAAAGGGAATGAAGAACCAAATGGTTTTAAACCATCGGCAAGACAAGCTTCTTCTCTATCATTAGAAAACTTAAATACTCAAGTTGTGTATCATCAAGTATCTAATTCACTTAAAGGTATGTTCCCTCAACGTAAAGTAAAATTATATGAGGAAAGTGATTTATTAAATGAAGATAATCTTTTAACGGAGGAAAAATAAACTTAATATTTATAGTTAGTAGTTAACTATTTCCATATAATGGCACAAATTAAACATAACAAGTATCGCAATACTGGTATTCTATTTGAACTTCTTGTAAGAAAAATTACAGCTGACACTATGTCTAATCATGACTCTAAAGCTGTAACTCTTATCAAAAAGCATTTTGTTAACACTGAGTTAGCTAAAGAAAATAAGATATACCAAATGATATCTAAATCCCATAACTTAAGTTCGGTCAAAGCTGAAACCACACTATCCACTATTTTGGAGATCAACAAATCACTTGACCAAACTAAGTTAGCTAAAGAAAAATATAATTTAATCAAAGAAATTAAATCCGTATTTGACATAGAGGATTTTTTCAAGGCTAAAATTAGCAATTATAAACTCTTATCTTCAACTTACACTTTATTAGAAGCTAATGCTTCACCTTTAAAGAATTTTGAAACCATAATTAATTCCAAACTAAACATAATCGAACACATTTCACTCCAGGATTTAACCTTAAATGAATCCCCACAATCCGATGAATATACTCAAATGGATAAAGGAACTCGTGCTTTAGTTTATAAAATAATGTTAGAAAAATTTAATACTAAATTTGATAACTTATCTCACGATCAAAAAGAAGTATTAAAAGAGTATATTAATAATATCTCTAATACTACTAGATTAAAATCCTTCATTGATTCTAAATTTACATCACTTAAAGAATCATTACTTAAATCTCTTCCTAAAATAGAAGATGCTACTGCAAAAATTAAAGTAAAAGAGGTAATCAATTTAATAAATCCCATCTTAGAATCAAAAATATTAAAAGATGACAATATTATAGCTTTATTACAATATCAAGAGTTACATAGTGAATTAAAAAAGATTCATAATGCAAAAGGATAAATTAAAGGAATTAATAAAACAGTGCTTATCTAGTGTGCTAGAATTCGATGGGTCCACAACAGCTGGGGTTCCTGGATATTTAGGAATTAAAGCTTTTAAACCCCAAAAAGAAAGTGCTAATAAAGCCTTTAATCGTAATCCTGCTCGTACTAAAACCGCCCAAGATACTAATTCACCTGCTGGATTTGAATCAATGCCGGATTCAGGTAAAGTTTATATTAAAGGGGGATTTAGAATAGTTAAACCTGAGGAAAGAATTGATGCTAAGGATTTGTGGAAAGGGAGCCATCTTGAAGAAAATATAGCTGTAATTACCCCTAAAGCATTTAAAAAACCTAAAAAACAACATGAAACCTCTAAAGCAGGACATGAAGATTTACCTAACCCAGATAAATACTTTGAACTAGTGAAATTTAAAATAGTAGACCCTAAAGAAGAACCAATTAACGAAGTACGTTACTCTAAGTTTAAATCTGAAGCTAAAACTCGTACACCACAAGAGCAATTGCATATGGGTGTAAAAGAAATGCAACGTAAATTAGACGAGATTAATCGTTTAGTTGACTTTACTACTAGAATGAAAAATGAATTGAAAGGTGATGCTGAAGAAATGAATCTTCTAAAACGTACCCATAACTCATTATTCAAAATAAACGAAAAAATACAAGAAATTAACAATAAAATAAAAGATTTAACTACTTAATGGCAGCAAAAGTAAAATCAGCTCCTTCTACAACTAAAATAGAAAGACCTAAAGTTTCTAGACCAGGTGTTCATGCAAAATGTAAAACATCTAAATTAAAAAGTTCTAAAAACTATAAAAAATTAAACAGAGGGCAAGGTAAATAAATATTTATACACATGACAGTTCAAAACTTATATACTCAATATTTAGATGGTAAAGTTACCAAAGCTAAATTTCTTTACGAGGTACGTAGAGATCAAAATCTTGATATGATATCTCATCATAACAACTTTGATGATACAATTAAAATCCTTAAAAATAAAAACATCATTTCAGAAAAGGCTTCTAAAGAGTCTAAACAACCAACTGGAAAACAAGAAGTAGATGTTATAGCTAAAACTATTGATATGGTTAATCCATATGAATATGCTAGAGGTATGGATTTTGAACTTGAAATGACAGATATTCCTGTTAGAAGGGATTTGACTGAAGACGAAGTACTTAAAGCACAGAAAAAAGTATTAGCTAACTTAACTAAAAACCCACAATATTATTTTGAAAAATTAAATGGTAAAGGTGAGGTAAGTGATGAGTGGGTTGAAACTACTAAGAAAAATATCGATGCTATTGGTAAAGGTAAAAATGCTAAAGTTATTAGAGAAAATTTAGGACATAATGAATCCTCTAGTATTAATCAAGAAGGTAATTCATGGATTGTTACTTACAAAACAATGGATGGTACTAAAGATAAAGTATTTAACTCTGAAGAAGAAGCAAGAAAATTTTATAATGGTTTAAATGAACACGGTCAATATGCTGACAGAGTAGCTGATGTAAATGCTGATTCATCCCCATTAAGAGAAAAAGAAATATCTATCTACGAAAAATACGCCCAAAAAATGGGTAAAACCATTGAAGAAGTAAAAGAAATGGTTGCTCAAAAAAAAAAATCTAGTTTAGTAGCAGAAGAATTACCACCATTATCCGAATTATATTCTCCAAACGAACGTTTAGAAGCTAAATTCTATGATGATGGATCTATTGGATTAACAGTACACCGTCAAGGAGGTAGAGCTGATGGTCAATCACCTTACATTTCAACCGCCGCAGTAACTCCTGAAAATTTTAACTACAATTTTATTAAACAAACCCTTTCTCAAGTAGGGCAAGATGTTGATAACAACGAAATTGATCAATTCTTAAATAAAGTTAAAGAAAAAATCAATACTCCAAAAGAGGACGCTTTAAATGAAGATGTGGATTTAGGTCACCAAGACAACGAACCACACATGATTAAGTCTGAATTGTATGTAATGGCTAAAAAAGCATCTGAATTATATAAAATGATTGATTCTATAGATAATATGGGGGAAATTGATTTTCCTCACTGGTGGCAAGCAAAAATAATTTTAGCTAAAAACTATTTAACAGGAGCTAAAGATTATTTAGATGGAGCCTTATCAGTAGGTAATGAAGATGGAGAATTAGAAGAAGTAGGACAAGTGTTAGATAAAACAGGAACCGTTGTAAAACTTACTCCAAATAAGTCAACAGCACAAGCCTTTATCAATGCTCAAACAGACCCATCAGTAAAAGCACAACTAAAAGCCGGAGGTATATAATATGAGCAAATCATTATTAATAGAATATTCAATTTTCTCACCTAAATCTACTTCATTAACTGAAGGGATTAAAGGTAGTAGAAATCTAATAGTTGAAGGAGTAGTTCAAAGAGCTGATTCTAAAAACCAAAACGGTAGAGTTTACCCTAAAGATACACTTGAAAGAGTAGTTGAAGACTATATTGGTACTTCAATAGCCGAAAACAGAGCATTAGGTGAATTAGATCACCCAGAATCTTCTGTAATCAACTTAAAAAACGTTTCTCATAATATTAAACAATTATGGTGGGATGGAGATGATTTGATGGGTAAAATAGAAATACTACCTACACCATCAGGAAATATTTTAAGAGAATTATTCGCTAATAACATTACAGTAGGTATTTCTTCTCGTGGTATGGGTTCAGTTCAACCATTAGGAGAAGGTACAGTTGAAGTACAAGACGATTTTGAATTATTATGTTGGGATTTTGTTTCAACTCCTTCAACACAAGGAGCGTTTATGAAACCAACAGGATTAAACGAAAATTACAACCCAAAACAACAAACAGATAAATATTCTAAAATAAATTCAATAGTATCAGACATAATCTGCTCACAATCAGGTGTATGCTGCATTAGATAAACTACAATTTTAATAAGAATTTAAGCGCTTCCTAAAAAGAAGCGCTTTTTTTGTTCTCTCTATATATTTATGGTTATCTTAATGATAGATTATCCCAATATAATCTCCCTCAACTAAAACAATTCTATATTACTTCCTAATAAGTAATCAAAAAATCAAAAAACACAATTTTATGTCAAACAACACTAAAATTTTTAGTGAAGCAATTGCTGAAGCTAAAGCAATTAGAGAAACAGCTATGACTAACGCAAAGCTAGCTCTTGAAGAAGCATTCGCTCCTCGTATGCAAGAAATGATGTCTAATAAATTAGAAGCATTAGCAGAAGAAGACGAAGAAATGGAAGAAGGATTCAAAAAATCAAACGGTGAAGCACCAGAAGATGATTCAATGGATGAAATTTCATTAGAAGAATTAATCGCTGAATTAGACGGTCTTGAAGAAAGTAGCTATTCAGAAGAAGAAGGATCAGTAGAACCAGGACTAGACAACCCTTACATGGAAGAAAACACATTAGCCGAAGCTGAAGATGACGACACAGTAGGTGAAATTACAGTTGATGATCTTAAAGACATCATCAGAGACGTATTTGCAGACCTAATGGGTGGAGAATCTGAAGAAGGTGAAGAAGAAGGTCCTGAAGAAGAAGAAGCAGGTGAAGAAGAAGCTTCAGAAGAAGGAGAAGATGAAATCAACCTTGAAGAAATCTTAGCTGAACTAGATTCATTGAACGAAAACGAAGATCTTGAAGAAGAAGAATTAGAAGAAAAAGGTGGAGGATACATGAAAGACCAATCTTCTTCAGCTGCTGCAGGTGCCGCAGAATTAGAAAGAATGATAAAAGCATTAGCTGCTAAAATGGGAACATCATTTGAAGCTGCTTATGACAAAATCGGAAATTTTATTCACGGTGGTAAAGGACTTGGTGTTCGTGAATCTGAAGAATTAGAAGAAGCAATGTCTACTATCTCTACTTTACGTTCTGAATTAAACGAAGTTAATCTTCTAAATGCTAAATTGCTTTACGTTAACAAGTTGTTCAAATCTAAAAATTTAACAGAAGCCCAAAAAGTAAAAGTGATCAACGCTTTCGATAGAGCTGAAACAGTTAAAGAAACTAAGAACATTTTTGAAACATTAAAAGAATCTTTAAATGCTCCTGTAAAAAGCGCTATTAAAGAATCATTGTCATTTGCCTCTAAAGCAGCGGGAGTTGCTGATAGAAAACCAATCGTTGAAAACAACGATTTCGTAGCAAGAATGCAAAAACTTGCCGGTATTATTTAAAAAAATTAAAAAAACAAACTAAAAACACATTATTATGTCAAACATGATTAATTCATTACTAGAGACAGCTAACCCATACCAATCGGTACAAAAAGACGCTACAAGATTAGCATCTAAATGGGCAAAGTCAGGTCTTTTGGAAGGTATGTCTAACGAAACAGACAAAACCAACATGGCTCTTATCTTGGAAAACCAAGCAAAACAATTAGTAGTAGAATCTTCAAACACTGGAGGAACTGCTAACTTTACTGCAGGAACAGGTGAACAATACGCTGCAGTAGCATTACCATTAGTACGTAAAGTATTTGGTCAATTGGCTGCTAAAGAATTCGTTTCTGTTCAACCAATGAGCTTACCAGCTGGTTTGGTATTCTTCTTAGATTTTCAATATGGATCTAACGTAGACCCATTCAACACTACAGCAGGTACTAACTCACTTTACGGTAACCAAACAGCTAACTTCGGTAACGATAGAGCAGGTGGTTTGTACGGTGCAGGTAGATTTGGTTACTCAATTAACCCATTCTCATCTTCAGCTCAAACTGCTACTCAATCTGCTACTCTTGGGGCTACATTAATTACAACAGCTTCTTGGGCTCAAGTAGGATATGATGCTGATTTATCCGCTTCTGTATTAGCTGGTCAAATTAAAGCCGTAACTTTTAACACTTCTTCTATCCCAGATTTTGATGTTAATGGAATTAGAGCATTTGCTGCTTACAGTTCTTCTGCTTTAACTATAGCAAACTCACTTCCACAATTCACTCAACAAGGATTATCTTCAGGTACTATCACATTCTTCTACACTGCTTCATCTGCAATTATAGCTGGTGGTAATAGTACATTAACTATTTACTACAACAAAGCTACTGCTGATAACAGAAGAGGTGATTTCGAAGATGCTCAAGGTGGTGGTTATCCAAACGCTGAATCAAACACTGAAATCAAAATTCCAGAGATCAACGTTCAAATGCGTTCAGAGGCTATCGTTGCGAAAACTCGTAAATTGAAAGCACAATGGACACCAGAATTCTCTCAAGATTTAAATGCATTCCATTCACTTGATGCTGAAGCTGAATTAACTTCTATCCTTTCAGAGTATATCTCATTAGAGATTGATCTTGAAATCTTGGATATGTTGATCCAAAACGTTCCAACAAACCAAGTTGAATACTGGTCTGCAAAAGTAGGTAATACTGTTACAGCAACTCAAGTACCAACAATACCTACTGCAAACTCTGCTTTATATTACACTCAAATGTCTTGGTTCCAAACTCTTGGAATTAAATTGCAAAAAATCTCTAACATCATCCACCAAAGAACTTTAAGAGGTGGTGCTAACTTCATCGTTATTTCTCCAACTATTGCTACAGTATTAGAATCTATCCCAGGTTTTGCTGCTGATACAGATGGTGATTCAGCTAAAATGAGCTATGCTTTTGGTGTACAGAAAATTGGTCAATTAAACTCTAGATATAAAGTTTACAAAAACCCTTACATGCTAGAGAACACTATATTAATGGGATTCAGAGGTAATCAATTCCTTGAATCAGGTGCAGTTTATGCTCCATACGTTCCATTAATCATGACTCCATTAGTATACGATCCAGCTACCTTCACTCCAAGAAAAGGTATTATGACTCGTTACGCTAAGAAAATGGTACGTCCCGAGTTTTATGGTAAAGTAATCGTAACAGATACTAACTCTATCTAAGAATAACCAATTCTTGATATTAAGAGACCTAGCGCAAGCTAGGTCTTTTTTTATCATATTTATATCAAACAAAAGCATTTAACATATGAGTTTATTAGAATCAGCATCTCTTATACTAACACCAAACGGTTATAAATCAGGAAAACTTTATTCAATCATTCCTTCAAGTGGAAATGGAGACTTAACTTTTACAAGAGCAACTTCTGCATCAAGAGTTAATAGTAGTGGATTAATTGAAAACGTATTAACAGGAGTTCCTAGATTAGATTATTCAGGAAGTAGTGCAAGTATATTATTAGAACCACAAAGAACTAATTTAATAGTAAATAGTGTTTGGGCTGGTGGTGGTACAGTACCTACAAGTTGGACAAAAAATCTTACAACAATAACAACAACTCCAATTACAAGTAGTAAAAATCCAAACGTAATAGCATATAATTTCAGTGGATCTAATGGAAGAGGACATTTTTTTCAAATAGAACCCTTTACAATAAACACTACTTCTTCTATTTCAGTTTATGTAGAGAGTGTAACTGTTCCTACAGCAATATTTAATATTCTTCAAGTTGTTAATGCAACAGGATCACAAACTTTTTATAAAAACAATGTACTTACAAGCTCAGCATCTAATATAGAAGCTGGAAATACTTATTCAATAAATTTCGCTGCTTCTGGCTCTTCAGTAAATTCAGAAGTAAGATTTGGATTAGGAGCAGCAGGTAATGCAACTGGTAACTTTACCATATCAATGCCACAAGTTGAATCAGGCTCTTACGCTACATCATATATTCCAACAACAACAAGTACAGTTACAAGGAATGTTGATGTAATGACATTAAATAATCTATATACTAATAATTTAATTACATCTGCTGGAGGTACTTGGTTTTTCGAACTTATTAATAATTTTAGTTACGCTAGAGACTCACCCGGTAGCTTTACACTACAGACATCACAAACTTCAGATGATAATGGGCTTGTAATTAAAGTATTTACTGTAGGTGGAGCAACAAGTAGATTGCAAGTTAATAAAAGACTATCTGACGTAGAAACTACTATATATACTACATTAACGGATAGGGTTAAAATAGCTGTTGATTGGAATGGAACTACTGCTGATGTTTTTGTAAATGGTGTTAAGGTAGTTACTGCAACTCCTTTTACTATTACTAATATGAACTATTTCATTTCAGCTGCAACAGACGTTCCAAGATACATTAGACAAATGGCATTATTTCCAACACCTTTATCTGATGCTGAGTGTATAACTTTAACAACTTTATAATGAAAATATATAAATTAAAATATACGGATAAGGAAACTGCAATAGCTGATTTAGAATCCAAAAATATTACTAGAGAAACAGTAATAGCAATTGTAGAAATAGGAACTATAGAAGGAATTGATGGATACCATTACGACCTAATGTTAGAAAATGATATTGACTTTGGAATAAACGAAATACAGGTGAACAATCCCGTTCATAATTTTTGGGTATAGTTATATATTATACTAAAAACCATTTTTTTATTCAACTTAATTTTCTTATATTTATATTAAACTAAAAGTTATTAATATATGGCTTCAAACCATCACACCGACGAAGTGTTTACTCAAAAGAGAAAACCAAAAACTCCTATCAAATTCAATCTAGTTCTTAATGAAGAACAAAAACAAGCAAAAGCAATTATTTTAGAAAACCCAGTAACCGTCTTAAAAGGGATGGCTGGTTCAGGAAAAACTCTTGTAGCAGTACAGGCAGCTTTAGATCTTCTGTTCAATAAAGAGGTAGAAAAGATTATTATAACAAGACCTACCGTTTCTAAGGAAGAGATAGGATTTCTACCCGGAGATATCAAAGAAAAGATGGATCCTTGGTTAGCACCAATTTATCACAACTTATATGCACTATATAGTAAGGATAAAGTAGATAAAGAATTGGAGAATGGAAACATAGAAATTGTACCATTTGCATTTATGAGAGGTAGGACTTTTCTTAATTCATTTGTAATAGTGGATGAGGCACAAAACGTAACTCACGATCAAATGGAAACCGTAATAGGTAGATTGGGTAAGAATTCTAAAATGACTATTTGTGGAGACATGGCTCAAATAGATTTAAAAATAAAAAAAGAAACTGGATTTTCATTCTTATCTAGAATTGAAGAACAAGTAAAAGGATTTAGAGTTATTGAATTAAAACAAAACCACAGACACGAGATTGTATCTCCTATACTAAAGGTATACCAAGACTTTAGAGACTAATCATCTCTTAATATTTATACCAAATAACACAACATGGCTAATTCACAATTATGGACGGGAACAGCAACCTTTACCCAAGGTACTTCCACTTCATTTGGATTTTATGATAACGACTACCAGTACCAATTGGATGCTGTAAAAGTAGCAAAATACTGTGCTACTCGTTTAGGGTACCCTTCAATGGATGTTGAAATGGGTGGGGATCAATTTTTCACTTGTTTTGAATCTGCTGTTACTACATATGGAAATGAAGTTTACTTATATCAAATTAGAAATAATTTCTTATCATTAGAAGCTAATCCAAATAATGTTGAACTTAATAACAAGGTTATAAAACCCTCATTAGGTAACACAATCAGAATGGCTCAAGACTATGGTAGTGAAGCTGGTGTAGGAGGTTCAATCACTTACTATACTGGTTCTATTGATATGTCAGCGGGAGTACAAGATTACGATTTAAAAGCATGGGCTTCATCTTCCGGAGCAATATCACCTGATGATTCAATTGAAATAAAAACTGTATTTTACGAAAATGCTCCTGCTATTGTTCGTTATTTTGACCCTTATGCTGGTACAGGATATGGTTCTCAACAATTGTTAGATGCATTTGGATTTGGTAATAAATCCCCTGCCATTAACTTCATGTTAATGCCATTAAATTATGATATAGCTACTATTCAAGCAATTGAATTGAATGATCAAATTAGAAAATCTGCATTCTCATTCCAGATTGTAAATAATAATTTAAAAATATTCCCTATTCCAACAACTGATAAAAGATTATTTTTTGAATATATCAAAACATCAGAAAGAAATAGTGTTGTAGCAACAACCGGGCCAGGATCAGGCGATAATCTAATCACAGACATATCAAATGTACCCTATGCTAACCCAACCTATTCTAACATAAATGCTCCTGGTAGATACTGGATATTCGAGTATACACTAGCATTAGCGGCTGAAACCTTAGGACTTATTAGAGGTAAATATACTTCTGTTCCAATTCCTGGAGCTGAAACTACTTTAAACCAAGCAGATTTATTAGGTAAATCAAGAGATTTACAAGTAGCCTTAATTGAAAAATTAAGAACTGATTTAGATGAATCTTCTCGTAAAATGCAATTAGAAAGAAAAGCTGCTGAAAATGCTGCTATGACTTCTACTTTACAACAAATTCCAATGAATATTTTTATAGGATAGTATGGCATATTTTGGACGCTCTCGTGATATTGATATGTTTCATAATATTAACAAGGAATTGTTAGGACAAGTTATTGAACAAAAAGTAGGATACTACCAAGTAATACTAGATGAAACCCCACCAAACATGTATGGTGAGAGTTTAACCAAAAAATATAGTGGTCCTGTATTATTAAATTGTTTATTAGAGAGAGGTGATACAACACCTATAACTGATGATTTTGGAATGGATTTTGAAAGAAAATTAACAGTAAGATTTTTTCAACCTCACTTAATAACAGCAAGTGTTGAACCTTCAGTAGGTGATATTATTTTATGGAATGAAGATTACTATGAAGTAAACAATGTTAACGAAAATCAATTAGTAGTAGGTAAAGACCCACTATATGCTTATACAGATGCAAACGGTGTACCAGATACAGGTAACAGTTTATCAATAATATTGGAATGTTTCTATGTTCGCCCAGAAAAAGTAGGAATAAGAGAAAATAGATTATAAAAATGGAATTTAAACCAACTCCTTTAACTAAACGAGAATTTTTAACTACTCTATCAGATGTCTATGTAGAACCTGAAAGAGAGATACAACCTTACTCGAATCCAAATTCCACTTATTCTCAAGATGCTCAACCGGGTCAACCTACTTTTAATAGAGCAGAACAAACATCTTTAAAGAATGATGATACTAAAACTATTAACATTACTTTAGAAGACCATGATAATACTATTTTATACTATTTAGAAAATGTAATTAAACCTACGGTAACTCAAAACGATAGACAAATACAAGTCCCAGTTATATATGGTTCACCGGAAAGATGGAAGTCGATTCAATACGACGGGTTTTATCGTGATAAAAACGGTAAAACAATGGTTCCCCTAATTATGTTTAAGAGAGAGTCATTTGAAAAAAACCGTTTATTAGGAAACAAATTAGATGGTAATTTAGTTCATAACGTTCAATATTTTGAAAAAGGATATTCAAAAAGAAATGTGTATGATAATTTCGATGTATTAAGAGGTCAAAAACCCCAAAAAGAATACATGTTAGGTATCATACCGGACTATATTACTATAACTTACAAATTATCTATATTTACAGATTATATTCAACAAATGAATCCATTAATAGAGGCATTAGAATTTGCATCTGATTCATATTGGGGTGATCCTGAAAAATTCTTATTTAGAGCATCAATAACTTCATTCCCTACTCCAATATCATTGGAAAATGGAATGGATAGAGCTAGTAAAAGTGAATTAACTCTTACACTACAAGGATATATCATACCTAAAACAATAAATGTTGCTCAAGCCGGTCCAAACCCTAAATCTTACAATGTAACTAAAACTACATTTACAGAAAGAATTCAATAACCAATCCACTTAATTTTACATTTTTTAATATTTATTGAGGAAACACTATCCTTCCAATAAGGATACATTATCTAATACAATTTATAATAAAACATATGGCAGCTGGAAAATGGAATTTTACTATTGAACAAGGAACTACCGTAGATTTCTCTATACAATATAAAGACAAAAATCTTGTTCCAATAAATTTAACAGGATATTCAGGTAGAATGCAAATCAGATCAAATTATGCTGATAATTCCCCTGTTACCTATATTACTTTATCAAGTTCAAGAGCCGCGGACGGGACTGGTTTAAATTTTACTGGAGCTGCTACAGGTTCTATAGGAATTTTTATAGCAGCATGTTCTTCATCTGCATTTACATTTTCATCAGCAAGATATGATTTAGAAATATCTTCTGGAAGTGCTGACTGTCCTATAGTAACAAGAATATTAGAAGGTCAAGTAAACTTGAGTAAGGAAACAACCAGAACTACATAAAATATGCCAGTTAATGTATCAGTTGATAATAACCAGGTTTTTGTTCAAGATGATAATAATTTAATTAGTATTAATGATACTAATAATTTAATTAGTGTTGTTCAAGATGCTAACAGTATAGTTAGTGTTGCAAATCCTGATAATTTTAATTTAACAGTTCAAAACGAAAGTACTGTAGTTACTGTTACCCAAGATATTATGAATCTTGTGGTTAATGAAGATACTAACCTTCCTAATCATGTAGATATAACTATACCTACTACCCAAATAGTAGAAATAATTACTCCTGGACCACAAGGACCACCAGGAATACCAGGAACTGGTTATATAGATACAAGCTCTTTTATAACAACTTCTTCATTTAATTTTTATACAGGATCAAGTACTTCTCAATTTGCAGGTACTGCTTCTTTTGCTTCAAGAAGTTTAAGTGCTTCTTATGCAACAACAGCTTCTTACGTAAGAAATGCAGTAAGTGCTTCTTTTGCAACAACTGCTAGAAATATTTTAGGAGGTAAAGCTACTCACATACCCTACTTTATAACAGATACAACTCTAGCAACGAGTTCTATATACCAATCAGGATCCTATAGTATAATTATCAACCAAGATGGTAATACACCAGAAAATCCTGAAGCACTTTATGTCTGGCAACCACATCCAACTTCCTTTAATATAATATCAGGAAAAGCCAACTTAAATAACTATGCTCAATTAAATGTATTTAATACAAATACAGGTGATAATGCTTCGTCTGATATTGTAGCAACAGCTGATAATGGAAGTGAAACTACCAACTTTATTGATATGGGTATCAATGGAAGTGGTTTTATAGGAGAGATAGGAAATGCCAATGATGCCTATCTTTATTCAGCAGGACAGCATCTACATATTGGAAATACAAACCCAACTAAACCTATTCAATTTTTCGTAGGGGGAGCAGACAGTGATCTATACAGAAAACTTGAACTAAATGCTGATGGTCAACACAACATAACTGGTTCATTAGAGATAAGTGGATCGTTAAAAGTAAATCAAGGAATAACAGGTTCATTATTTGGAACTTCATCATATGCAGCGACAGCTTCAATAGGACCTGGAACAGTAAATTATTTACCAAAATTTACATCAACTACTACTATTGGTAACAGTCTTTTACAAGATAATGGTACTAATATTATAACAAATAATACTAATTTTTTAGTTGGATCTAATTGGAAGATTTTTTATGATGCTTTTAATTCTATACAGCATAAAACAGGAAATGGTTGGAACATAACTTCTTGGTTAGATACAAGATTTTTTATAGGTGGTGAATCAAACGAAATAATGCGATTAACTAACGCTGGATTGGGAATAACAGGTTCTCTAAGCGTATCTAGAGGAATAACAGGTTCATTACTTGGAACAGCTTCTTACGTATCTGGTTCAGTCTTTACAGGTGCTAATCCTGCACTAACATCCTCTTACGCATTAACAGCTTCTTATGCTTTAAATGCAGGAGGTGGAGGATCACCATTTCCCTACACAGGCTCAGCCTTAATAACAGGTTCATTAGGAGTAACAGGTTCAGTATCAATTTCAGGTTCATCAACAGCTTCAGGTTCAATACTAAGAGTAGTAGGATCAGGATCTAATCAACCCATATTCACAGTACAGGGTTCACAAGGAGAATTATTCTCAGTTACAGATTCATTATCAGGATCTCTATTCTCAGTTAATGATATTTCAGGTCTACCAATCCTAGAAGTATTCTCAGACAATACTACTTTAGTAGGAAATTATCAAGCACCAGCTCTAATAACAACTACTAAACGGTTATTAACTAACTCGGGATCTTTTTTAATATATGCAGTACCAACAGCATCCTATGATGGTGCATTTTTCGAATACACATTACGTTCAGGTTCAAATGCTAGAGCAGGACAAATCATGGCAATGTGGTCAGGAAGTTCAGTAAATTATACAGAAATGACTACAACAAATTTTGGTACAACATCAGGAGTAACATTTGGTGTATTCATATCAGGATCAAACATGGTACTAACAGGATCCGCCTCATCATCAGCATGGACTATAAAAACAATAGTAAGAAGTATATAAATGGCATTTAATTTTTCACCAAAAGTAGTAACTGATGGGTTGGTTTTGTATCTTGATGCCGCTAACTCTAAATCTATCATAAGTGGTTCAACCACTTGGACTGATTTATCTCGTGGAGGAAATAATGGAACATTAGTAAATGGACCAACTTTCAATTCTGCAAATGGTGGTAGTATTGTATTTGATGGGAGTAATGATTATGCCACACTACCTAGTATAGGAGTAAGTACTTTAAGTGCTTTTTCTGTTTCTTTTTGGGCTAAAACATTTGGGGCTTCTTTGTTACCTACTGTATATGCTGAAGGAACACCCTCTTCTTGGCCATCCAATTTATTTATAATGTACTTCGGGGGTAGTGAGGATGGTGGAAAACCTAGAGTATGGTTCGGCTACCCAACAATCAGTAACCCTTTAATAGGAACTACCGTAGTTACAGATAATAAGTGGTACTATGTAACTTATAATCAAACTAGTATATCAAATAGAACTCTATCCATTAATGGGACAGTTGAAGCTACTAATACAACAAGTTTTACTTCAACAGCTACTACTGCTTATCTAGGTGCTAATAATAATAATGGTACTATGGTTCAATTTGGAAAACCTAATTTAGCTCAACTCCAAATATACAACAGAGCACTCTCACCACAAGAAGTACTACAAAACTATAATGCATCAAAAACAAGATTCGGACTATAATGGCAGGAAGAATAGGACCTTACAGAAGAATAGTCACAGATGGGCTTGTATTATATTTAGATGCAACTAATAGATTTTCCTATCCCGGGACAGGAACTACATGGACAGACTTAAGTGGATATGGGAATAATGCCACACTTATAAATGGACCAACTTTTGAAAATGGTGGTATTAGATTTGATGGAACGGATGATTATGCTACATTCAATAGTCTGCAGATAAAAACTGTACAAATATGGGCTAAAGCTGATATTGGTTTTACTGCAAACCTAGAAGGTATTATTTGTAATAGCGTAACAGGTGATGGTTCTTTAAGATTTGCAGGTGGTACTTTTAGGAACACCAATATTGCTGACTTTAATGATATGCAATTAGGATACCCAGCTGATTTGTGGATTAATGGTGTTAAAAATCCTGGTAACAGTGTGGGTAATGTTTATACGGTGCCTAATAGCAGAACATTAAATCAAGATTTTTTCGTATCAGTTAAAGCCGACCCAACAAAATATACTAGTACTGTAACTTCATTGTCTCATAATTTTGGAAATAGAAGATTTAAGGGTATAATATATTCAGTATATCTTTACAATAGATGGTTAAGTGATGAAGAAATACTGCAAAACTATAACGCAACAAAAGGAATATTCGGACTATGAGTACAGCAGAAGGTGGTGGAAATATTGTTACAGATGGATTAGTTCTTTGTTTAGATGCAGCTAATTCAAAATCTATTATAAGTGGATCTACTACTTGGACTGACTTATCAAGAAGTGGAAATAATGGAACCCTTATAAATGGACCAACTTTTAACTCTGGAAGTGGTGGTAATATTGTGTTTAATGGAAGTAACACTAGTGTAAATTGTGGGGATACCTTATCATACCAGAATTCATTTACATTTAATTTAGTTTTTAAAACTACAACATCAACCATCCATGTATTAATTGGTAAATACAATGGAGGAGGTGCAGATTTTTGGGTTGGTACGAGCTCAGGTAAATTAGCGTTCTCTTTTGGTAGTCCAAGTAAAATAACCTTAATTTCTACTATGAATATTAATGATGGAAATTGGCAAATTGCTACAGCAGTCTTTAATAGGAGTTTAAATCAAACTCTTATATATATTAACGGAACCCAAAATAGTTCTACAAATTCAATACCTACAACTATACAAGAACCCGTAGGAAATTTAAGATTAGCAACTTTTGGGGATTATGGTGGACCTTATTTTCTAAGTGGCAGTATAGCACAGTTTCAAATATACAACAAAGCACTCTCATCAACAGAAATATTACAAAACTATAACGCATCAAAAACAAGATTCGGACTATAAAGAAATAAATCATATATTTATAATAGCATAACCCTGAAAGTAGAAAGGTAATAACCCTATGGCAAACGAACTTATAATAAAAAATGGACTAATAGTAGATTCGGGTGGAGTCCAAGTAACAGGTTCAACTACTTCTACACAAGGATTTATTAAACCCGGAGCAGGTTCTCAATACCTTTTAGCAGATGGTACTACAACAAATGGAACAGTAGCCCCACCTTTTCCTTACACAGGATCAGCCATAATATCAGGTTCATTAACAATAACAGGATCTTTAGATGTAACTCAAGGAATAACAGGTTCACTACTTGGAACCTCTTCTTATGCAACAAATGCCTTAACAGCTTCTTACGTATTACAAGCAGTATCAAGTTCATTTTCTACAAATAGTATAAGTGCTTCATATGCATTATCAAGTTCATTTTCTACTACATCTTCATTTGCAATATCAAGTTCGAATGCCTTAACTGCTTCATATATATTACCACTAAATCAAAATGTTTTAATATCCGGTAGTTTAAAACTAGATCCAACACAAGATCCAGACCCAACAGGTCTTGATTTAGATTCAACAACATTATTTCAAAGTAGTTCTAACACAGCATTAGGATATGATTTATATGTTCGTCAAAATGGAAATCTTGTAAAATGGAAATGGATTGAAGGTATTTTAGAAACTGGATTATTATATGGAGGTGCTGTTACATATAGTGGAAGTAATGTTTATGTTTCTCCTGGTAGTGGTATTATAGCAGATCATAATGCCACAACTAGCTCTGAAGTTTCGCCTATGATAGAATACGTTACTTGGAATGCAATTACTCAGAGCGTAGCCAATATTGCAACTCAACAAGTAACTTATTTATATATTGATAATAACGGAAGTTTACAGCAGCAATCAACTAGATTTACATCACAACAATACCACGATTATATACCATTAGGGGCAGTAGGTCATTTTGACTATACACAAGTATCTGCATTTGGTGGAGCCGTACAAACTGCATACGATCAAGGTTCACAAACCTCAAATTTCATAGATGCATTTGGACCTTTAAAAGTATCAGGATACGGATTGACTGGTCAAGCAAATAGTTTAAGGTTATCTGTCGGGTCTGGTACTTCTTTTATACATGGTGGATTTTATCAAAATGATCCTGAATTCCCATCACAAATAACAACACCATCACAAGCAACTGCTAGTCTTGTATACGTGTACAGATCAGGTTCTGGAGTATTGTTTGATACAAATGGAGGAAATTTATATACCTCACTACGTCCTGAATTTTATGATGTCGGAAATGGTACTACTGGTTCAATCTCAAATAATAACTGGACAATACAACATATATACTCAGATCCTAAAACTGGAGTACTATATGTTTATTATGGACAAACTATATACACAACTTATTTAAATGCAGTTGGTGCTGTAGCAACAGATGAATTTACTGAAGGATATACTTTTGATTTTACAACATTCATTGGATTTGCTGTAGTAAAAAGTAATACATTAGACATAGTAGATACCGTAGATAATAAACTTGTACCTGCAGGACTATTCAGAGGTTCAGGGCAAGGATCAGGTGGAGGAACAGCTGTAAGTAATTTAGAAGATTTAACAGATGTTTCAATTACCAGTCCAACAAATGGACAAGCATTAATATATAATGCAGGTATTTGGCAGAATGGAAATCCAATAAGTGCTTCATATGCCCTAACCTCATCGTATGTAAAAAATGCACAAACTGCTTCCTATATAACTCCATTAAATCAAAACGTAATAATAACCGGAAGCCTGACAGTAGGGTCTCCACCAATTAGTTCATCTACTATTACTTTTACAAACCCCGGTATTGGAGGTGATACTAGATTTACTTTTAGTAAAACTAACGATAGTGCCTGGCTAAGTGTAGTTGAAAGATCCTCTGATAGAACTTATTATGAGTTTGGAATGAGCGATAATCCAGATCAAACCGACTACTTTCAATGGAAGATGGACAATTATCAAGCTCCTGCTCACGGATGGATGCCTTTACAAATTGGAGAATTCACAAACCGATTTGTTGCATCATCAAACTTAATGTGGGGGAATTTTTCAATACCTATAAATACTGCTTTCTCAACAGTAAACAACTCCCCAACAACTAGTTCCGACTACCAAGTTTTAAAATATGCTCCAACTAACAGTGCTACTCAAACTCTATATAAAGACTCAGGAACAGGAACCGGTACAGTAACTTTAAATGCTCAATCATATACTGGGGCAAGTAGACAGTCCTATTGGATTGTAATTGATGCTGGTGGAACAACTTTTACATGGGGAAATGGGCCTACATTTAGCACACCAGTAGCTACAGGAGTAGTAATTACAGGAGCCGCACAAACATTAAGTAATGGAGTTACTGTAACTCTATCTTTAACAGGACATCTTGCCAATGATAGATGGTCATTCCTATGTTTCGCTAGACCTACATCAGCTATAGGAGGAAGCCCAGTAAGTAGTACAATGCAAACTATCTACCCTGTCTCTAATAGTATAGGACAGGTAATAAAAGGAGCAAGTGGGCAGACTTCAAACCTACAAGAATGGCAAAACTCATCAGGAACTGCTTTAGCAAAAGTAGATGCATTAGGATCAATAACAGCACCATCTTTTACAGGTTCTTTATTTGGTACAGCTTCTTATATAACAGGATCAATCTTTACAGGTGCTAATCCTGCATTAACTGCATCCTACGCTTTAACATCATCTTTAGCTACTACTGCTTCATATGTACAAAATGCACAAACCTCTTCCTACATATTACAGGCAGTATCAAGTTCTTACGCACTAACAGCTTCTTATGCTATGAATGCCGGAGGAGCAACTATTGATACAGGTTCATTATTAACTACAGCATCATTTAACTCATATACAAGTTCAAATACATCCCAATTTGCAGGTACTTCTTCTTATGCTTTAACAGCTTCTTACATACCAACTTTACAACAAGTCACAACCGCAGGGACATCAAGCACTAATCCAATAACCGTTACAGTTGGAGAAGAATATTACCCAACAAATGGTATTTCTTCATATTCACAAGGAGGAGTTGGTGTTAGAGGAGAATCAGGTGAAAATTACGGAGTTTATGGAATAGCTAATAGCGTTGGTGTATATGGGGAAGGTGGTAATACTGGTGTAGCTGCATATTCAGCAACAGGAGTAGGTCTTGAAGTATATGGTGGATCTACAAGTATCAATGTTACTGGTTATATAGGCAGAGGACTTGTTTTAACTAGCTATGGTGTACCAGTTGGAAATTCTATTGAAATTATTGATGCTGATACTGTTAACCTAACAGTAAATCAACAAGGTGAATTAACTGCTACTAAAGTAACATCACCATCTTTTACAGGTTCATTATTTGGAACAGCATCATGGGCTGTGTCAAGTTCAAGAGCTAGTTCAAGTTCATATGCTCTAACAGCATCTTTTGCATTGAATGCAGGTGGAGCTACTGTAAATACAGGTTCATTAGTAACAACTGCATCATTTAACTCATATACAGGATCAACTACCTCTCAATTTGCAGGTACAGCTTCATTTGCTCAAAGTTCATCAAATTTTGTAATAACAAATACCCTTCGATTAGATAATACTTTAACAGATTACAAAACCTCTACTTCAACTACTTCTGAAACCCTGAATCTTTTTCAACAAGCAACAGGATCGTACACTTCAGCTTTTGTAAAATATAGCATACTTAATGGAACAAATGCTAGAGCAGGAGAATTTGTAACAGTTTGGAATGGAACAACTGTAGTAAATTATGATAACTCAACCACAGATATTGGAAATACAGCAGCAGTAACATTCAATTCATCAATAGTATCTAGTCAGATACAGATAAATGCAGTAGTATCAGCAGGTTGGACAGTAAAAGCATTAGCAACTTTTATATAAAGTTCATATTTATTATAAATTAGTTGGATAGGGAAAACTAAGAAATTATGGCAAACGAATTCATAGCTCGTAACGGGCTCATCTCACAAAACAACTCCGCAATAACTGGCTCTCTTACTCAAGGAGCACCAGGAAACATATCATCAGGATCTTATTCGCATGCAGAAGGAGGAGAAGAACCCTTTCTGGATATCTC
>OCVQ010000938.1_pt1 | contig 24197 bp, 22 predicted proteins | sample 1539061 | NCBI WGS metagenome assembly OCVQ01 (sample SAMEA3355526, study PRJEB22509) | marine metagenome | biome: marine; feature: river plume; material: water | place: USA | collected 2010-08-08 | depth 0.5 m | reverse complement strand
CGGCGGCGGTATGGGCGTATCGTTAACCGTCGAGCGCAGCTGATTTCCAGCGGCGCTGTTTATTTTAAAAATCACTTAAAGGAATACTCCATGTCTAATAAAGTTGCTTACGTCACCGGCGGTATGGGCGGTATCGGAACCGCTATTTGCCAACGCCTCCACAAAGATGGTTTTACTGTTATCGCCGGTTGCGGCCCCACGCGTGACTACCAAAAATGGTTGGACGAGCAGAAGGCGCTGGGCTTCACCTTCTACGCTTCAGTCGGTAACGTCGCCGAATGGGACAGCACAGTTGAGGCGTTCTCAAAAGCCAAAGCTGAGCACGGCCCCATCTCCGTGTTGGTGAACAACGCGGGTATCACGCGTGACCGCATGTTCCTGAAAATGACCTTGGAAGACTGGAATGCCGTCATCTCCACCAACCTCACATCAATGTTCAACGTGACCAAGCAAGTGGTTGCCGACATGGTCGAGCAAGGCTTTGGGCGCATCATCCAAATCTCTTCGGTTAACGGTCAGAAAGGCCAAGCGGGTCAAACCAACTACTCGGCTGCCAAAGCAGGCATGCACGGTTTCACCATGGCTTTGGCGCAGGAAATGGCCACCAAAGGCGTGACGGTTAACACCGTGAGCCCCGGCTACATCGGTACCGAAATGGTTCGCGCCATTCGTCCCGACGTCCTCGAGAAAATTGTGGGTACCGTGCCAGTGAAGCGTTTGGGTGAACCCAGCGAAATTGCATCCATCGTGTCTTGGTTGGCTAGCCAAGAGAGCGGCTACTCAACCGGCGCCGACTTCTCAGTCAACGGCGGCTTACACATCGGTTAAAGCGATTCAGCAGCGGGCACACCATCGTGGTGTGCCCTGACCTATGACCCATCCGACCCTCTCAAATGAGCGTTGGCGCCTATCTGTCGCACCCATGATGGATTGGACTGACCGCCACTGTCGCTTCTTCCATCGCCTCATCACCCAGAACACCTTGCTGTACACCGAAATGGTGACGACGGGGGCTTTGACGCACGGGGATGTGACGCGTCATTTGCGCTTTAACCGGGAAGAGCATCCGGTTGCTTTGCAACTGGGTGGTAGCGATCCGGCTGACTTGGCTGTGGGCGCGAAGCTGGGCCAAGAGTGGGGTTACGACGAAATCAATTTGAACTGTGGTTGCCCCAGCGATCGCGTGCAACGCGGGGCTTTTGGAGCCTGCCTGATGGCGACGCCCCAGTTGGTAGCCGATTGCGTGAAAGCCATGGTCGATGTGGTTGATGTGCCGGTCACGGTCAAGCACCGCATTGGTATAGATCACGAGGAGCGCTATGAGTTCGTGCGCGATTTTGTGGGAACCGTTGCCGAGGCGGGCTGCGGCGTCTTCATCGTGCATGCGCGTAATGCGTGGTTACAAGGTCTGTCGCCCAAACAGAATCGGGAGGTCCCACCACTTCGCTACGAGCTGGTGGGACGCCTGAAACAAGACTTCCCGCATCTCACTTTCGCCGTGAATGGTGGCATCACCACGAACGAGGCGATTGAGTCGCATTTAACGCAAGTTGATGGCGTGATGTTGGGGCGCGAGGCGTATTACAACCCTTGGCTGATGCATGACTGGGATAGCCGTTACCACGGCGCTCCCGCGCGCGCGCTGACGCGCGAGTCGGTTGAGCTGGCGATGGTTGATTACATGGAACGCGCCGCCGCCGAAGATGGTTGTCCTTGGTACGCGATCGCGCGCCACATGTTGGGGTTGCGCCATGGCTTGCGTGGCTCGCGCTATTGGCGGCAGGTCTGGAGTAACCACAAGCTCAAGCCGTTGCCGCCGCGCGAGGTTTGGGCTATGGCCCAGGCGCACGTGCTAGCTGACGATTTGACCGCGATCAATGAGACGCAAGATCTTGCCCAGTAAGTGGCTTGCGCTGGTTTGAACCGCGATAAAATGATGCCCGTGACTGACATACTCAACATTGCCGCCTATAAATTCGTCGACCTGACGGATCGTGAAGACCTGCGTGCCGCTTTTGTTGCGCAAGCTGAAGCGTTCCAAATTCGCGGCACTATTCTGTTAGCCCCCGAGGGGATCAACATGTTCCTCGCTGGCGCCGAAGCGCAGCTGCGAGGCTTCATTGCTTGGTTGCGCGAGGACGCGCGGTTTGCCGATATCTATTGCAAAGAGAGCTGGAGTGCAGCGCAGCCCTTCCGTCGCTTCTTTGTGAAACTGAAAAACGAAATCATTCGGATGAATCATCCGACCATTCGGCCGCTTAATGGCCGTGCGCCGGGCGTGGAGCCAAAAACCCTGAAGCGTTGGTTGGACCAAGGCCATGACGACAACGGGAAACCGGTCGTCATGCTCGACACCCGCAACGCGTTTGAGGTGGATTACGGCACGTTCACGGGTGCCATTGATTGGCGCATCACCAAGTTCACCGAATTTCCCGACGCAGTTGCGGCGCACAAGGCTGAACTGGTCGATAAAACCGTTGTGAGTTTTTGTACGGGCGGTATTCGGTGCGAAAAGGGTGCCATCCTCATGCGTGAGATGGGCCTGGACAATGTACTGCAGCTCGAGGGCGGCATTTTGCAGTACTTTGAAGATGTGGGCGGTGCGCATTACACCGGCGATTGCTTTGTGTTCGATGGGCGCGAAGCCCTCTCACCCGAGCTCAAAGCGCGTTCACAGCATGCCAGTGCCTGGGCCATTGAGGACCCAGACCTCAATCAAAAGCTAGAACGCATCAAGCAAGCGGCCGCCTGAGTCGCTTAAGTTTCTTAAGCCGCTCAATTGGCAGCGGCCAGACCGTTTTCAAAATGTTTTTGCATGGCGGCTTGCGCCTCAGCCGCCTGGTTGTTTTGAATGGCAGCAAGGATGGCGGCGTGTTCACCGATAGACGCTTGAATCCGACCTGACTTGAACAAGGACGACTGCCGGTTCACCTTCATGACTTTGCGCAGATCATTGACCACTTGAATGCGCCAGCGGTTATCGGCCAACTCCAGCAGGCGCATGTGGAAGGCCTCATTCACGGCAAAAAACTCGCGCGGCTCGTCTTGGTTTTCTGTAAGGCGTTGGTGCAGGGCGGCGAGTTCGGCCTTTTCTGAGGCCGTGGCCTTGGTGGCTACCACGCTGGCGGCATCCGCCTCCAGTAAGGCAAGGAGGTGATACACCTGGGCCAAATCTGTCTGGGACACTTCGGTGACGTAGGCGCCCCGGCGCACCTTCATGGTGACCAACCCCTCGCTGGCGAGGACTTTCAGCGCTTCACGCAAGGGGGTGCGGCTGATGCCCAAGTCCTCGGCGATGCGCAACTCATCAATCCAACTGCCAGGCGCCAACTCGCGGTTGTAGATGCGCTGGCGCAACAGCTCCGCCACGTCGAGGTAGAGCGCGCGCTGTTTTAAGGCAAGTTCGATCATGAATGGAATTTTAGCCAAACTTAATTTTGAATCCATAATTATGAATCATATAAAATAACGCTCGTCGGGTGCAGGCTACCCGATAGACTGTCCAGTGCGACCTTGGGCGTCGCCATCTTGCTACTTGCCGAGCTGATTTATGAGCCAAAACAACCCGTCCGATTCTCAACCTGAATTCCCGAAGGCCGACCTCGAGGCGTGGCAAAAGGCCGCGGAGAAGTCGCTCAAGGGTAAGCCGCTTGCCGATCTGAACTGGGAAACGCCCGACGGCATCAGCGTCAAGCCACTTTATACGGCTGCAGATACCGTTAACTTACCCCACACCGATACGTTACCCGGCTTCGCGCCGTTTATTCGGGGTCCACAAGCCACCATGTACGCGGTGCGTCCTTGGACCATTCGCCAGTACGCAGGTTTCTCTACCGCAACCGAATCGAATGCGTTTTACCGTAAAGCCTTGGCAGCTGGTGGCCAGGGCGTGAGCGTGGCGTTCGACTTGGCGACCCATCGGGGATACGACAGCGACCACCCCCGCGTCACAGGTGACGTTGGCAAGGCGGGCGTGGCGATTGACAGCGTTGAGGACATGAAGGTTTTGTTCGACGGCATTCCGCTCGATAAGGTCAGCGTCTCCATGACCATGAACGGTGCGGTGTTGCCAGTTTTGGCCGGTTACGTAGTCGCCGCTGAAGAGCAGGGCGTCCCACAAGATCAGTTGTCGGGGACGATTCAGAATGACATTCTGAAAGAGTTCATGGTGCGCAACACCTACATTTACCCGCCCGAGCCCAGCATGCGCATCATCGGCGACATCATCGCGCATACGGCCACGCACATGCCGCGTTTTAACTCGATCTCCATCTCGGGTTATCACATGCAAGAGGCAGGCGCTAACCAGGCCTTGGAAATGGCTTTCACCCTCGCAGATGGCGCGGAATACGTGAAAACAGCCATCGCCAAGGGGCTGAATGTCGACGACTTTGCCCCGCGCCTGTCTTTCTTTTGGGCGGTGGGCATGAACTTCTACCTTGAGATCGCGAAGATGCGCGCGGCTCGTTTGCTCTGGTGCCGCATCATGAAGGGGTTTGGCGCGACCAATCCCAAAAGCCTCATGCTCCGCACGCACAGCCAAACCTCTGGCTGGTCGCTCACCGAACAAGACCCCTACAACAACGTCGTCCGAACCACCATAGAGGCCATGGCGGCGGTATTTGGTGGCACCCAAAGTTTGCACACCAACAGTTTCGACGAGGCGATTGCGCTGCCGACCGAGTTCAGCTCGCGCATTGCCCGCAACACGCAGCTCATTATTCAAGAAGAGACGCACATCACCAACGTGGTGGACCCCTGGGCTGGCTCTTACATGATGGAATCGCTGACCCAAGAAATGGCAGACAAAGCCTGGGCGATCATCGAAGAGGTTAACGCCATGGGTGGCATGACCAAGGCCGTCGACAGTGGCTGGGCAAAGCTAAAAATTGAGGCCAGCGCCGCCGAGAAGCAAGCGCGGATTGACTCCGGTAAGGACGTCATCGTGGGTGTCAACAAGTACAAGTTGGCCAAAGAAGATCCCGTTGACACGTTAGAAGTCGACAACGTGAAGGTGCGCGATGAGCAGATCGCACAACTCAAAGCCATTCGGGCGCGACGTGACAACGCCGCCGTGCAAAAGGCATTGGACGCCTTGACCACCTGTGCCGAGACGGGTGAGGGCAACTTGTTGGCCTTGAGCATCGACGCCATTCGCTTGCGCGCGACCGTGGGCGAGGTGAGCGATGCACTTGAGAAAGTTTTTGGGCGCCACCGCGCCGATACGCAAAAGGTGACTGGTGTGTACGCTGCCGCTTATGACTCCGCCGAAGGGTGGGATGCCCTGAAGGGTGAGATCGCTGCATTTGGTGAAACCTACGGTCGTCGCCCCCGCGTGATGATTGCAAAACTAGGCCAAGATGGACACGACCGCGGTGCCAAAGTAGTGGCCACGGCCTTTGCTGACTTGGGTTTTGACGTCGACATGGGGCCGTTGTTCCAAACACCCGAGGAATGTGCGCGTCAAGCGATTGAGAACGACGTCCATGCGCTGGGGGTTTCAACCTTAGCAGCAGGCCATAAAACACTGGTCCCCGCCATCATTGCCGAGTTAAAGCGCCAAGGGGCAGACGACATCATTGTGTTTGTCGGTGGCGTGATTCCGCGCAAAGACTATGACTTCTTGTATGAGGCGGGTGTGAAAGGTATTTATGGCCCCGGTACACCGATCCCCGCTAGCGCAAAAGACGTGCTGGAAAACATCCGCGCAGCGCAACCCTGAGGCCTTCTTTTGACCGCGCCCCCGCTTCCCTACGTACAGGCGATCACGCAGCCTGCGTCCGAGATGGCGCAGAGACGAGCCATGGCGAAGGCTATCACGTTGCTGGAGTCGACCCGCGCCGATCATCGAGAGGCGGCCGATGCCATGCTCACGGCGCTGTTGCCCGAGACGGGCCGCGCCATCCGCCTGGGATTGAGTGGTGTGCCGGGCGTCGGTAAGAGCACCTTTATAGAGGCCTTAGGCCTGCACCTGATTGGGCAGGGGCACCGAGTGGCGGTCTTGGCGGTCGACCCGTCATCAACGGTTTCGGGCGGTAGCATCTTGGGTGATAAGACCCGTATGGAGCACCTGTCGGTTCACCCCCAAGCATTTATTCGCCCCAGTCCCTCCAGCGGCACATTGGGTGGCGTGACCGAGAAAACCCGCGAAGCGATGCTGGTGTGTGAGGCGGCTGGCTATGACGTGGTCATTGTCGAGACGGTTGGTGTCGGTCAAAGCGAAACGGCAGTGGCTAACATGACCGACATGTTCGTGTTGATGCAATTGCCCAATGCGGGTGACGATTTACAAGCCATCAAAAAAGGTGTGATGGAGCGGGCTGATTTGGTTTTGATCAACAAGGCCGACATCGACCCCGATGCCGCGACGCGCGCACAAGCGCAAATCAGCAGCGCGTTGCGACTATTTGGGTTGCACGGCAACCCAGAACATTTGCATCACGACGAAACCCAATGGCAGCCACAGGTCATGCCATTGAGCGCCCTGAAGCAAACCGGGGTGACTGAATTTTGGCAGGCAGTGCAACGGTTTAACGCGCTGCAGGCAGCCAGTGGGCGGCAAGCCAAGCGCCGCTCACAACAAGCCAAGGCATGGATGTGGGAGCGTATTGAGGCAGGCTTGACGCAAGCTTTCAAGCAGCATCCTGCCGTCAAACAACAACTCGATTCATTGACCGAACAAGTGGTGACGGGGCAGGTGCCTGCCTCCACTGCTGCACGGCTGCTGCTGGGTGCGGCGGCCGTGAAACCAGCGGTCTGATTTTTCTCTCATAAGGAACTCGCTATGCAAAGCATCGTTGAACAATTGGAACTCAAGCGTGAGCTCGCGCGCCGCGGTGGCGGTGAGAAGCGCATCGCCGCGCAACACGCAAAGGGCAAATTAACTGCCCGAGAGCGCATTGAGGTGCTGTTGGATGAGGGCACTTTTGAAGAGTGGGACATGTTCGTCGAGCACCGTTGCACAGACTTCGGCATGCAAGACAACAAAATTCCAGGCGATGGTGTCGTCACTGGGTACGGCATGATCAACGGCCGTTTGGTGTTCGTCTACAGCCAGGACTTCACCGTGTTCGGTGGCGCTTTATCAGAGGCGCACGCCGAAAAGATTTGCAAGATCATGGATCAGGCCATGAAGGTGGGCGCGCCTGTGATTGGCCTGAACGACTCGGGTGGTGCCCGCATTCAAGAGGGCGTGGCCTCGTTGGGCGGTTACGCGGAGGTGTTTCAACGCAACGTGTTGGCCAGCGGTGTGATCCCACAAATCAGCCTGATCATGGGGCCTTCAGCAGGCGGTGCGGTGTACAGCCCAGCAATGACTGACTTCATCTTCATGGTGAAAGACAGCTCGTACATGTTTGTCACCGGGCCAGAGGTGGTGAAAACGGTGACCCATGAGGAAGTCACGGCCGAAGACTTGGGTGGTGCCATCACCCATACGACTAAAAGTGGCGTCGCAGATTTAGCGTTTGAAAACGACGTTGAGGCCTTGCTGATGCTGCGTCGCCTCTACAACTACCTGCCCCTGTCTAACCGCGAAAAAGCGCCGGTCCGTCCAACGGGTGACCCCGCAGATCGGGTCGAAAACAGTTTGGATACGCTGGTACCCGACAACCCCAATAAAGCCTATGACATGCATGAGCTGATTGGCAAAGTGGTGGACGATGGCGACTTCTTCGAAATTCAGCCCGAATACGCAAAGAACATCATTATTGGTTTTGCGCGTATGGATGGCCAAACCGTGGGTATCGTTGCCAATCAGCCGTTGGTTTTGGCGGGCTGTTTAGACATCAAGAGTTCAATCAAGGCTGCGCGCTTTGTGCGCTTTTGCGATGCCTTCAATATTCCCGTGATCACCTTTGTGGACGTACCGGGTTTCATGCCGGGTACCAGCCAAGAGTACGGCGGCATCATCAAGCACGGTGCTAAATTGCTGTACGCGTACGCCGAGTGTACGGTGCCAAAAATTACGGTGATCACGCGCAAAGCCTACGGCGGCGCCTATGACGTGATGGCCTCCAAGCACCTTAGAGGCGATGTCAACTTCGCGTGGCCTGATGCCGAAATCGCGGTCATGGGTGCCAAAGGGGCGGTGGAAATTATCTTCCGCGAGGACAAGAACAACCCTGAAAAACTAGCCGCCAAAGAGGCCGAATACCGCGAACGCTTTGCCAACCCCTTTGTCGCTGCCAAGCGAGGCTATATCGACGATGTGATCTTGCCGCACAACACCCGCAAGCGCATTTGCCGAAGCCTGGTCATGCTGAAAGATAAACAAGTGACCAACCCGTGGCGCAAACACGGGAATATCCCGCTGTAACAGCGTATCGCGTGCACTGGACCAACTGAATCTCCTTGGAGTGATTGAATGTTTAAGAAAATCTTGATTGCAAACCGCGGTGAAATCGCATGCCGCGTCATTGCGACCGCAAAAAAAATGGGAATCGCGACCGTTGCGGTTTATTCGGACGCGGATAAAGAAGCCCGCCATGTGCGACTGGCTGATGAGGCGGTTCGTATCGGTGCGGCGCCGAGTCGCGAGAGCTATTTGTTGGCCGACGTGATCATCGCCGCTTGCAAGCAAACTGGCGCCGAAGCGGTTCATCCGGGTTATGGCTTTTTGAGCGAGAACGAGGCCTTTGCGCGCGAGGTTGAGGCACAAGGCATCGCCTTCATCGGGCCTAAACACGAGGCGATTGCTGCGATGGGTGACAAGATCGCCTCAAAGAAACTGGCGGATGCCGCTGGTGTGAACACCATTCCCGGTTGGAATGATGCGATCGAAGACGCGGATACCGCTGTGAAAATCGCGAGGGATATCGGCTATCCCGTCATGATCAAAGCCAGCGCGGGCGGTGGCGGTAAAGGCTTGCGCGTCGCCTACAGCGATTCAGAGGCGTTTGAGGGGTTCACCAGTTGTCGTAATGAGGCGCGTAACAGCTTTGGCGATGACCGCGTGTTTATTGAAAAGTTCGTTGAAGAACCACGGCACATCGAAATCCAAGTGGTGGGCGACAGCCAGGGCAATGTGGTGTACCTGAATGAGCGCGAGTGCTCCATCCAGCGCCGCCATCAAAAGGTGATTGAGGAGGCTCCGTCACCTTTCATCAGCGATGAGACACGCGTCGCCATGGGTGAGCAGGCAGTGGCATTGGCCAAGGCTGTGAACTATCAAAGCGCGGGCACGGTTGAGTTTGTGGTCGGTAAGGATCAGAGCTTTTACTTTCTCGAGATGAATACGCGCTTGCAGGTTGAGCACCCGGTAACAGAGTCGATCACGGGGCTGGACTTGGTGGAGTTGATGATTCGCGTGGCGGCAGGTGAGGCCTTGCCTATCAAGCAAGCGGACGTGAAGCGCAATGGTTGGTCAATCGAATGCCGGATCAATGCAGAGGACCCGTTCCGTAACTTCCTGCCCAGTACAGGCCGCTTGGTGAAGTTCCGCCCTCCGGCGGAGACCATGTTCCAGGCTCAACCAGAGACAGCCCTAGGTGTGCGAGTTGATACAGGCGTGTATGAGGGCGGCGAGATTCCGATGTACTACGACTCGATGATCGCCAAGCTCATCGTGCACGGTACTGACCGAAATGATGCAATCGAAAAGATGCGCAGCGCGCTGAACGCGTTTGTGATTCGCGGTGTGAGCAGCAACATCCCGTTTCAATCGGCTCTATTGGCACATCCCAAGTTTGTCAGTGGCGATTTCAACACGGGCTTTATTGCAGAGCACTATGCCCATGGATTTGTTGCTGAAGATGTGCCGCACGATGACCCCAATTTCTTAGTCGCGGTAGCGGCGTTTGTGCGCCGTAAATCCCGCGAACGGACGGCTCAAATCACAGGTCAGCTACCAGGCTACGGTGTGAAGTTGGGGCAAGATTACGCGGCCATCATCATGGATACCCGCGGCACGCACCAGCGGATTGCGGTGCATGTCGATGAGGTTGGCGGCGAGGTTGGTATCGCGCGCGTCACGATTGCCGGTAAGGCCTACGACATCCGTTCGGCGTCGCGTATCAGCGATGGCACCATCACGGGTCAATGCAACGGCAAGCCGTTTACCGCCCAGGTCGACCGAGGTAGCGCGCGCAACCCGCTGGCGTTGGTGGTGCAGCACAACGGCACCAAGATTGAGGTCATGGTGGTTTCACCACGTATGGCTGATTTGCACGCGCTCATGCCCTTCAAAGCGCCGCCCGACATGAGCAAATACGTGCTCTCACCCATGCCAGGTTTACTGGTTGAGGTGGCGGTGCAGCCCGGTCAAAAGGTACAAGCCGGAGAGCGGGTCGCCGTCATTGAGGCCATGAAAATGGAGAACGTGTTGTTTGCCACAGCCGATGGCGTGGTCAGCAAAGTCGTCGCCTCAAAAGGCGAAAGTCTGGTGGTTGACCAGCCGATTGTTGAGTTCGAATAAGGAGTGGCCATGGAACGACCATTCAAGGTATTGGGGATTCAGCAAATCGCCATTGGTGGCCCCGATAAGTCCCGCCTCCGCGAGTTGTGGGTTGATAAATTGGGTCTCGCGGTGACAGGTACCTTCAAGAGCGAACGTGAAAACGTGGACGAGGATATCTGCGCTATGGGAGCGGGCCCTTTCACAGTTGAAGTGGATTTGATGCAACCCATCGATCCTGAGAAGAAGCCGGCGGTTCACACCACGCCTTTAAACCACGTGGGTCTGTGGATTGACGATCTGCCGGCTGCAGTCGACTGGTTGACCGGACAGGGTGTCCGTTTCGCGCCAGGGGGTATCCGCAAGGGCGCTGCAGGACACGATATTTGCTTTTTGCACCCCAAGTCCAACGAGGCTTTTCCCATTGCGGGCGAAGGTGTGTTGATTGAATTGGTGCAAGCGCCGCCTGATGTGATTACGGCGCTGAATAGTTTGGTTTGATTGGCTTTTTTACTTATCCCAATTAAAAGTAATTTTTAGTTACACTTTCGTGCAATGAGAAGGTCTTCATGATCTTCGCACCGGCGCTGGCACCCACCTTTACGGGGTTACCCGCTGGAAATAGGTCTCTTTTTCTCTTTCATTTATTAGTTTTGTTTTATGGATCAAATTAGTCAGAGCTCAGGTTTCTCACCCGCGTCTTCCAATCGCTCATTCCGTCCACACAATAACCACCAAGCGGCCCCCATGCGCCACAGCTTACCGACGTGTATGGCGTTGGTGGATGCCCGCTATATTGCGTGGCTCAGCGGTCATACCAAGGGTTTCCTCAATCGCTCGGCCTTCGCATCCGTGTTGGCGCAGTCGTTATCCAATGCAGGCGTGCACGCGCAGTTGGTGCGCACTTACTGGTATGCCGAAGTTGACGATGGCTTGCTGGTCGACGATCAATGTGTGCGGCTGGTGGCCAACGATATCAACAACGAGGGCGGTCCCGCCTTGGCCGCGATGGTGCGTGACCTAACGGCTCTCGCGCAACGCAGCGGTTGTGCCCACCTGGTCGTGGCATCCGATGACGAGCGACTGATTTGTGCCATCGATGAGGCGCGTCTCAATGGGGTGCGCGTACACACGCTGTGCGACGAGAGCATTCAAAACTTCGCCAAGTTCTCGCAAAACGAGCCTGATCTGGCGCGTCTCTTGCGCTGCGGAGATCGCCGCATCATCGTGCCACGCGCCGAGCTGGCGCAAGCGGTCAGCAGTGGTGGTGTCAAGTCGCTGGCTGACACCGTAGCGCCGTCGGTTGACGCGACAAAGGTCATGCATGAGGTGGCACAAACCTGGTGGGACAAGTGCGACAGCCACGAGCGTGATGATTTACGCGAGACTGTGCCACACTCGCGCGGCTTGCCGCAAGATGTTGACCGCACATTGCTGGGTACCGGACGTGATGCACTCAACCGACCCCTTACCACCGGTGAGCGCCATTTGCTGCGCAAATTGGCGCGCGACTTGGTTACGGGCGAGGGTGCAGACGCCGAGATGGCGTCACAAACCGACGCATCAACCGACTGAGCGGTTCAAGGACCTGTCTAGGTCTTTGGGCCAGCAGCCTTCGCGGCTTGCGCACGCGCAATGGCCGCCTCGATGCGGGCGCGCTTGTCATCCAACACAACGGGATCGGTGATTTGGCTGGCGCTGGGCAGGTCCGCTAACTTGGCTTGTGCTTTTGCCGCAAGTCGCGCGTCGTTCTCCGCCGCCTCGTGCGCCAGACGTTGGGCACGCGCCGTGTAACGTTGCAAAGCGTCGTCGGCCTGTTGTTGCGACCATGCATCCCAGCCCGTCCGCTCGCCAGAGACGCTGTCCAGGCTGATGCAATCCACTGGGCACGCGGGGATACAGAGCTCACAACCGGTGCAAACGGATTCGATGACGGTGTGCATGGCCTTGTTGGTTCCGATGATGGCATCCACCGGGCAAACTTTGATGCACAGCGTGCAACCGATACACCAGTCTTCATCAATGATGGCCACCGTGAGCGGGCCCTCGTAGCCATTCTCAGGGTTCAGTGGCTGAAGGGGGTGCCCCGTAATCGTTGCCAGCCGCGCCACACCCGCGTCACCACCGGGTGGACATTGGTTGATAGCGGCTTCGCCCGCGTCTATCGCGGTTGCGTATGCCAAGCAGTCGGGGTAGCCGCACCGCGTGCACTGCGTTTGCGGCAGTGCGCCGTGGATGGCCTGTACCTTGGCAGAGACGGGGGCGGGCGTTGTCACGCGGGATCTTTTAGCGCGCGCGGCGCTTCGCTTTTGCGGTAGTTGTCACTGATTTTTTTGCTGCAGGCTTGGTGACGCCTTTGTTTTTCTCGGCAGCGCTGATGAAGGCTTGCACCTGCGGGTAGACCACATTGCGCCAACGGCTACCAGAGAAGATACCGTAGTGCCCCGCACCCTGGATTTCTATATGGCGCTTCGCACTCGCGGGTATACCGGCGCACAGATCCTGAGCGGCTTCGGTTTGACCTGAGCCGGAGATGTCGTCCAATTCGCCTTCGATGGTCAGCAAGGCGCAGTCTTTAATGTCAGCGGGACACACGCGCTCCACTTCACCATTCTCACTTCGCACATCCCAGGTGCCCTCAACCAAGCTGAACTTTTGGAAGACCGTTTCGATGGTTTCGAGGTAATAGTCGGCATCCATGTCGAGTACCGCGTTGTACTCGTCATAGAAGCGGCGGTGTGCATCTGCGCTGGCTTCGTCGCCTTTCATGAGGTGCTCGAAATAGTCATAGTGGCTTTGCGCGTGGCGGTCGGGGTTCATGGCCACAAAGCCTGTGTGCTGCAAAAAGCCAGGGTAGACGCGACGACCGACGCCAGGGAAGGTCGTGGGCACTCGGTAAATCACGTTATTTTCAAACCACTCGATGGAGTGGGTGGTGGCCAGCGTGTTGACGGCGGTCGGGCTGCGACGCGCGTCAATCGGTCCGCCCATCATGACCATGGACAGCGGCGTCATCTCACCACGCGATGCCATAAGGGAAATCGCCGCCATCACCGGGACGGTGGGTTGGCACACGCTCATCACGTGGCAGTTGCCATGCTCGGCCTGCAGGTCACGAATGAACTCTTGCACGTAATTGACGTAGTCGTCTAAGTGGAACTCGCCGTCTTCCACAGGAACCAAACGGGCGTTACGCCAGTCGGTGATGTAGACCTTGTGGGTTTTCAGCATGGTGCGCACTGTGTCGCGCAGCAGTGTGGCGTAGTGTCCAGACAGTGGCGCAACGATCAAAACGGCGGGTTGCCCGCGCATATCAGCCAGCACCGACTCGCTGTCTGTGAATCGCTTGAACCGGCGCAGCTCACAGAAAGGCTTGGCCTTGATGATGCGCTCCTGCACCGCCACCTCGACCTCGCCGATCATGATGTTGCGCAGGTTGAATTCAGGTTTTTCGTAGTCTTTACCCAAACGGTACAACAACTCGTAGCCAGCCGCCAAGCGGTGCGCCATGGGGGAATTACCCATAGGAGTCAGGGGGTTGCTAAGGGCTTTGGCGGCTGCTTGGGCCAAATCAGCAAATGGCTCCATGAGGGCGCGTTGCGTATCGTAAATTTGGTAAAGCATGGGGATCTTTCTATTTAATTGCTGCACTGCAATATAACAGTAGCCTTTTGTTTTGCCTAGCTAAATTTGGGTTTTTGGGCGACAAAGTCGGGCAGTTGTCATTTTTATATCGGCACCCCAGCAGCCCAGCAAAAAGCCCTCGCGAGAGGGCTTTTTGTAACCACAGGGCATGCGCCCAAGCGCTTACAGCACAGCGGCAACGGCCTTGCAAATGTAGTTGATGTTTTGGCTGTTCATGGCCGCCACACACATGCGGCCGGTGTCGGTGCCATACACGCCAAATTCGTTGCGCAAACGCACCATTTGGTCCTTGGTGAGGCCCGAGTAGCTGAACATGCCGATCTGCTTGGTGATGAATGACATGTCGGCTTGTACGCCGGCTGCCTTCAGGCCGTCAACCAGCGTTTGGCGCATGACCTTGATACGGTCGCGCATTTCGGCCAACTCTTGCTCCCACTGGGCGCGCAGTTCGGGCGTACCCAAAACCGTCGCCACGACCGAGCCGCCGTGGATAGGTGGGTTGGAATAGTTGGTGCGGATAGCGATTTTTAACTGGCTCAGAACCTTGGCCGCTTCGTCTTTTGACGCACACAGCACGCTCAGGGCACCGACGCGCTCGCCGTACAAACTGAAACTCTTAGAGAACGAGGTCGACACGAGGAAGCTCAGACCGGCATCCACAAACTTTTGAATGACCGCACCATCTTCTTGGATACCAAAGCCAAAGCCTTGGTAAGCCATGTCTAAAAACGCGGTCAGGTTGCGTGCCTTGACGGTGGCGACCACTTGGTCCCATTGAGCGGGGTCGATGTCGTAGCCCGTGGGGTTGTGGCAGCAGGCGTGTAACACCACGATGGTGCCGGCCTCAGCACTGTTCAGGCGCGCGAGCATGCCGTCAAAGTTAATGCCACGGTTGGCCGCGTCATAGTAGGGGTAGGTATCGACATCAAAGCCCGCGGCTGTGAACAGCGCGCGGTGGTTTTCCCAGCTGGGGTCGCTGATCAGCACTTGCTTGCTGGTGCCCATGCGGCGCAAAAAGTCGGCGCCAACTTTGAGGCCGCCCGTGCCACCGATGGCTTGGATGGTGGCAACACGATCCGAGGTGACCACATCGCTGTCAGAGCCGAAAACCAAGCCTTTGACGGCACCGTCATAGGCGGCGATACCGTCGATTGGCAGGTAACCGCGGGCCTTTGGGGTACCCATGATTTGCGCTTCAGCGGCCTGCACGCACTTGAGCAACGGGAGCTTGCCCGCGTCATCGTAATAAACGCCAACGCCCAGATTGACTTTGTTGGGGTTGGTGTCTGCAGCGAATTGCTCATTCAAACCCAGAATTGGGTCGCGAGGTGCCATTTCGACGGCTGAAAACAATGACATGGGGGTTCCTTGAACAGGGTGGTTAGGGCCTAGGGCAAACCCGATATTTTAGCGTGCTGCATCCCCCATTCACCACTTCGCGACCGGAAGTTGTGCCTTGTGAACCACGTCACAATACAGGGTTGTCATTTAACCAACAGATAGGCCCTGGATGGCTAAGCGCCCCGAAACTTCTCCCGTTGAAAAAGTCGTCGCCCTGAGGCGGGACGACACCCAAGCCGCCGCCGACGCGCAGCACGAGGCGGGGCGTTTTGTGCACTTTCCGGATTCGCCGTTTGAGCTGTTTGAGCCCTTTCCACCGGCGGGTGACCAGCCCACGGCAATCGTTGAGTTGGTGGAGGGGATTCGTGATGGGGAGATGTTCCAGACCTTGCTGGGTGTCACCGGATCGGGCAAGACCTACACGATGGCCCAGACCATTGCACGCCTCGGGCGACCCGCCATCGTTTATGCGCCCAACAAAACCTTAGCGGCGCAGCTGTATGCCGAGTTTCGGGAGTTTTTCCCGCGCAACGCAGTGGAATATTTCGTCAGCTACTACGACTACTACCAACCCGAGGCCTACGTGCCCCAGCGCGACCTCTTTATTGAGAAAGACTCGTCGATTAACGAGCACATCGAGCAGATGCGCCTGTCCTGTACCAAGAGCATCTTGGAGCGTCGGGACGTGGTTATTGTGGCGACGGTATCGGCGATCTACGGTATCGGCGATCCCCAGAGCTACCACCTCATGGTGATGCTGTTACGCACGGGCGAGAAGCGCGATCAGCGCGACATCATCGCGCAACTGGTGCGCATGCAATACCAGCGCAACGACATCGACTTCACGCGAGGGACCTTCCGCGTGCGGGGGGACACGATTGACATTTTTCCAGCCGAACACTCCGAATTAGCGGTTCGCATCGAGTTGTTCGATGACGAGGTCGAGACCCTGCAACTGTTTGACCCCCTCACTGGGCGCGTCCGGCAGAAGATCCCACGCTTCACCGTGTACCCCAGCAGCCACTATGTCACCCCGCGCGAGAAGGTGTTGACGGCCATTGAGTCCATCAAAGACGAGCTGCGTACCCGTCTGGCTGAATTAACCGGCATGAACAAGTTGGTCGAGGCTCAGCGCCTGGAGCAGCGTACACGGTTTGACCTGGAGATGCTGTCTGAGGTGGGGCACTGCAAGGGCATTGAGAACTACTCCCGTCACCTCAGCGGTGCCCAGCCTGGGGAACCGCCCTCAACGCTCACTGACTATCTGCCCCCCGACGCGCTGATGTTTTTGGACGAAAGCCACGTCCTCACGGGGCAGTTTGGTGGCATGTACAACGGCGACCGGGCGCGCAAGACGACATTGGTGGAGTACGGCTTTCGCTTGCCATCCGCCTTGGACAACCGCCCACTGAAGTTTGAAGAGTTCCAGCAGCGCATGCGCCAAACCGTCTTTGTCTCGGCGACGCCCGGTGACTATGAGCGGCAGCATTCCGGACAAATCGTCGAACAAGTCGTTCGGCCGACGGGTTTGGTCGATCCGCAAGTGGAGGTTCGACCCGCCACGACACAGGTTGACGACGTCTTGCAGGAGATTCGCATTCGGGTGGAGGTGCACGAGCGTGTCCTCATCACCACCCTGACCAAGCGCATGGCGGAGCAACTGACCGACTACCTCGCGGAGAACGGCGTCAAGGTTCGGTACCTTCACTCAGATGTGGACACCGTTGAGCGCGTAGAGATTTTGCGTGACCTTCGGTTGGGCGAATTTGATGTCCTAGTCGGTATCAACCTGTTGCGAGAGGGGATTGACATCCCAGAGGTCTCGCTGGTGGCGATTCTGGATGCAGATAAAGAGGGCTTCTTGCGCTCGGAGCGCTCACTCATTCAGACCATAGGCCGAGCGGCCCGCAACGTGAACGGTCGGGCCATTTTGTACGCCGACAGGGTAACTGATTCCATGGCGCGCGCGATGGCCGAGACCGACCGTCGTCGGGGTAAACAAGAGACCTACAACCTTGAAAACGGCATCACACCCCGAACCGTTTTGAAACGGATCAAGGACCTCATCGACGGCGTCTACAGCGAGAAATCTGGCCAAGAAGCCGAAAAACTCGAACGGGATAGCCAGCGTCGGGCCGAGCTCGATGCCATGAGCGAGAAAGACGTGGCGCGAGAAATCAAGCGCCTTGAAAAGCTGATGCTGACCCATGCCAAGGACTTGGAGTTTGAGAAGGCGGCGCAGGTGCGTGACCAACTCAGCCACCTGCGAGGACAGGCATTCGGCGCGTCCGTTCATGACAATGTCCCAGGTGTGACCTTGGACAGTTGATGTGTAATTGTCGCTATATGTATATATAAATGACAAAATAATCAATTAAATCGACCTTAATCGATCAAAAGCTGGTTTCGTCCACTACAAAAACCCTGTCATTAGTAATGCCGACAAAAACAGTGGGCTATTTTTGCTATACTTGACCAAATCAGTGGGGTAGTAATGCCACCCCCTTTGATGCAGGCGAAAGGAATCCCCCGGAAGCCGATTTAACCCCCAAAAGGAGTTTGTTATGCGTCTCACTACCAAAGGTCGATTTGCTGTAACCGCCATGATTGATTTGGCTCTCCGCCAAAACAACGGGCCCGTCACGCTCGCAGCCATTAGCCAACGTCAACAAATTTCACTGTCTTACCTCGAGCAGTTGTTCGGTAAGTTACGTCGTCACCAGCTCGTCGAGTCAACCCGTGGCCCTGGCGGCGGTTACACGCTGGCGCGCAAAGCCACAGATATCACTGTCGCCGACATCATCTTGTCTGTCGACGAACCCATTGACGCCACCCAGTGCGGCGGTAAAGAGAACTGCCTCGGTGAAGGCGCTCGTTGCATGACGCACGAGCTGTGGGCCTCACTCAACGAACGCATGGTCGACTTCTTGGCCTCCGTCAAACTGCAAAAGCTGGTGGATGACCAGATCGAGAAGGGCGTAGAAGTCGAAAGCGCCCCGATGATCAAGCGAGCCATCATGCCGAATCCTGTTTTGAAGCCCATTCGTGTGAGCGGCCCCAACTCAGTCTTCGCGCTTGCCGCCTCAATGGGCAAAAGCTAAACCCTCTCATTTCAGCGATTTCAGTCAAGAAACGGACCCCACATGAGCACGCCCCACTTCCCGGTTTACATGGACTACAGCGCCACCAACCCTTGCGATCCAAGGGTGGTCGACGCCATGGTGCCCTGGTTGTACGAACACTTTGGCAACCCTGCATCACGCAGTCACGCATGGGGCTGGGAGGCAGAGGCGGCGGTCGAGAAGGCCCGCGAGCAGATTGCAGCCTTGATTGGCGCAGATCCCCGTGAAATCGTGTGGACCAGCGGTGCGACCGAGTCCAATAACTTGGCTTTGAAAGGCGCTGCCCATTTTTACAAGGGCAAGGGCAAGCACATCATCACGGTGAAGACCGAGCACAAGGCAGTTCTCGATACGTGCCGAGAGTTGGAGCGCCAAGGGTTTGAAGTGACCTACATGGACGTGCAGGAAGACGGCTTGTTGAACATCGACGCTTTCAAAGCAGCGATCCGACCCGACACGATCTTGGCCAGCGTCATGTTTGTGAATAACGAAATCGGTGTGATCCAAGACGTGGCCACCATCGGTGCCATCTGTCGCGAAAAGGGCGTGATTTTTCACGTTGACGCGGCACAGGCTACGGGCCGGGTAGCGATTGACTTGGGCCAATTACCCATTGACCTCATGAGCTTGACCTCTCACAAAACCTACGGTCCAAAAGGCATTGGTGCTTTGTTTGTGCGTCGTAAACCGCGTATTCGCATCGAAGCACAAATGCACGGTGGGGGCCATGAGCGTGGCATGCGCTCGGGCACGTTGCCAACGCACCAGTGTGTGGGCATGGGCGAAGCCTACCGCATTGCCAAAGAGGAAATGGCCGCCGAGAACGTTCGTATCAAAGCGCTGCATGATCGCCTGGTAGCCGGGTTAAGCACCATCGAAGAGGTGTTTATCAACGGTCACAAGGATCACCGCGTCCCGCACAACCTCAACATGAGCTTCAATTATGTTGAGGGCGAGTCCCTAATCATGGGTATCAAAGGGATGGCCGTGTCCAGCGGTTCGGCCTGTACCTCTGCGAGTTTAGAGCCGAGTTATGTGCTGCGCGCCCTAGGCCGAAGCGATGAGCTGGCACACAGCAGCCTGCGTATGACTATTGGCCGTTGGACCACCGAGGCCGAAATTGACTACGCCATTGAAACCATCAAGACCAATGTCGCTAAACTGCGCGAGCTGTCGCCGCTTTGGGAAATGTTTAAAGACGGCGTCGACCTTTCAACCATTCAATGGGCGGCGCACTGATCGCGCCCGCGCATTCCACGTTAACCAAATACCGTATCCAGGAGTCCACTAAATGGCCTATTCAGACAAAGTAGTTGAGCATTACGAAAATCCCCGCAACGTCGGCAGCTTTGACAAAGGCGACGAATCGGTCGGCACCGGTATGGTGGGTGCGCCCGCTTGTGGTGACGTTATGAAATTGCAGATTAAGGTGAACCCCGAGACCGGCATCATCGAAGACGCGCGATTCAAAACATACGGCTGCGGCTCTGCCATCGCGTCGAGCTCCTTGGTGACCGAGTGGGTCAAGGGCAAAACGCTGGATCAGGCAGCGGCGCTGAAGAACAGCGAAATTGCGGAAGAATTAGCGTTGCCACCCGTGAAGATCCACTGCTCTATCTTGGCCGAAGACGCGATTAAAGCCGCTGTCGACGACTACAAGAAAAAGCACGCTTAATCCCACGAAAGAACCCCATGGCTGTCACTATGACTGAAGCCGCTGCGCGGCACGTCACCCGCTACCTTGGCCGGCGCGGCAAAGGAGTCGGTGTGCGCCTTGGCGTGAAAACCACTGGTTGCTCCGGCTTGGCCTACACCTTGGAGTACGCCGACGCGGTGGCCTCGGAGGATATCGAGTTCGAAAGTTTGGGGGTCAAAATTTACGTTGATCCCAAGAGTTTGGCTTACCTTGAGGGCACACAGCTTGACTTCGTTCGCGAAGGTCTGAATGAAGGATTCAAATTCAGCAACCCCAACGAGCGCGATCGCTGCGGCTGCGGTGAGTCCTTCCGGATCTGATGAGCGCACCGCAATCGCTTTCCCTCCAGGCCAGCGACTTTGAACTGTTCGATCTCCCTGAGCAGTTCCAGTTAGACGCCACGGCACTCACCCAGCGTTGGAAGGCGCTGCAAGCGCAAACGCACCCTGATAAGTACGTTGCAGCAGACGCTGCCAGCAAGCGACTGGCCATGCAGTGGTCGGTGCGCGTCAATGAGGCCTACCAGCGGTTGCGCCAGCCCATCACCCGTGGCGCTTACTTGGCTACGTTACTGGGGCACCCCGTCAACGCGGAAGATAACACCGCCATGCCAGCTGCCTTTTTGATGCAGCAAATGGAATGGCGCGAAGCGCTTGACGAAGCGCAGGGCGATGTAAATGGCCTTAACCAGTTGGCTGACGATACCAATGCCGCCAAGAAAACCTATTTGCAGCTTGCTGAGCTGGCATTTGATACCGACAAAGACATCGCGCGCGCGGTTGGCGCGATTCGCGCCTTGATGTTCATCGAGCGGTTTTTAAAAGACGTCAACCAACAACTCGATGCGCTGACGCCCTAACGAATTTTTATGGCATTACTACAAATCTCCGAACCGGGGCAGTCGCCCGATCCCCATCAGCGCCGTGTCGCTGTGGGCATTGACTTAGGGACGACCCACTCGCTCGTTGCCAGTGTGCGCAACGGCGTTGCCGAATGTTTGCCCGACACCGCAGGTCGCGTGATCCTGCCCAGCGTGGTCCGTTACACCGGTGAAGGCAGTGGGCGTCAAATTGGATTCGATGCTTTGGCCGGACAGGCGGCAGACCCTGCCAACACCATTTCGTCTGTAAAGCGCCTGATGGGGCGCGTTCGCAGCGATGTGCATGACGTTGACAACCTGCCTTACACGGTACTCGACACCCCCGGCATGGCCAGTATTGATACTTGCTTGGGCCCCAAAACACCAGTGGAGGTCAGCGCCGAATTACTGGCGACCCTGCGGTTCAGGGCAGAAGACAGCTTTGATGACGATCTATTTGGCGCCGTCATCACCGTACCCGCTTACTTCGATGATGCCCAGCGCCAAGCCACTAAAGACGCCGCGCAATTGGCTGGCATTAACGTGCTTCGCTTGATCAATGAGCCAACTGCCGCAGCCATTGCTTACGGCTTGGACCAAGCCAGCGAAGGGGTATTCGCCGTATATGACCTCGGCGGTGGGACCTTTGATATCTCGATTTTGCGTCTCTCTGAAGGCGTGTTTGAGGTGCTGGCAACTGGCGGTGACTCCGCGCTCGGTGGTGACGATTACGACCGTGCTTTGGCGCACCTCGCGTTGCAAAAAGCGTTTGCAGACAAGGCGCCGGTGCCCGAGTCGCTCTCGGGTGAAGATAAAGCCAACCTCTATGCCGCAGCACGCCGCTGCAAAGAAGCCCTGTCAGCGGATGGCACCCATGAAGCGACCGTCAGCTGCCCGCTGGATGTGGGTGACTGTCAAGCCACAATCACACGCAGCGCCTTTGCCGTGGCGACTGATCATTTGACACAACGAACGCTGCAAGCGGTACGCCGCGCGTTACGCGATGCCGGACTCGAGAAATCAGACATCGAAGGTGTCGTGATGGTCGGTGGGTCGACCCGCATGCCTGTTGTCCGCGATGCGGTTGCAAACCTGTTTGGCCAAGACCCATTGACCAACCTCAATCCTGATGAGGTGGTTGCGCTGGGTGCTGCCATCCAAGCCAACCAACTCGCTGGCAACAACACCGGCGACGCCTTGTTATTGCTCGACGTGATCCCATTGTCGCTGGGCATTGAAACCATGGGTGGTCTGGTCGAGCGCATCGTACCGCGTAACAGCACCATCCCGACTGCCCGTGCGCAAGACTTCACCACCTTCAAAGACGGCCAAACAGCGCTGGCACTGCACGTGGTGCAAGGTGAACGCGACTTGGTCACTGACTGCAGAAGCCTCGCTCGTTTTGAGTTGAGAGGTATTCCGCCCATGGCGGCTGGTGTCGCGCGCATTCGTGTGAGTCTCACCGTCGATGCCGACGGCATGTTGCAAGTCGATGCGGTAGAGACCAACTCCGGTGTACAGGCGCATATCGATGTCAAACCCAGCTACGGTCTTTCAGATGACCAAATTGCAGATATGCTCCGAGACAGTTACGCGACTGCAGAGGCCGACATCAAGGCACGCGCAGTGGTCGAAGCCCGTGTGGACGCAGAACGCATGATCTTGGCCACACAAAGCGCCTTGAATGCCGATGGCGACTTGCTGAGCGATGCTGATCGCGCGACGATTGACACCCACATGGCTGCAGTCGAAGCTGCCAAAACCAGTGACGATGCCGCACACATCGAAGCTGTGACCAAGGCACTAGCGACCGTGACTGAACCCTTTGCCGCTGCCCGTATGAACCGGGGTATTACCCAAGCCTTAGCTGGCAAAAACCTCAACGCCGTTTAATCGCGCCGACTGTTATATGCCCCAAATTAAAATTCTCCCGCATCCAGAATATTGCCCTGACGGTGCCACCATCAGCGCACCCGCTGGTACCTCCATCTGTGAAGCCATGTTGGACAACGACATCAACATTGAGCACGCTTGCGAGATGAGCTGCGCCTGTACCACCTGTCATGTCATCGTGCGTGAGGGGGCGGACAGTTTGGATGAGCCTGAAGAAGGCGAAGAGGATATGCTCGACCGTGCATGGGGGCTGGAACCCGCTTCACGCTTGAGTTGCCAAGCGATTTTGAGTCAAATTGATGTCGTGGTAGAAATACCCAAGTACTCCATCAACCACGCCAAAGAGAACCACTGAAGTCGGATGCGTCAGATCGTTTTAGACACAGAAACCACGGGCCTTTCGGCTGCCGATGGCGATCGCATCATTGAAATTGGTTGCGTAGAACTCATCCAACGCAAACTCACAGGCAACAACCTGCATCTGTATGTCAACCCCGAGCGTGAGAGTCATGAAGACGCCCTCAAAGTCCACGGCATCAGTAACGAGTTTCTGCAAGACAAGCCGAAATTTGCGGCCATTGCGGCGCAGCTGGCGGATTATTTGCGGGGTGCAGAACTCATCATTCACAACGCGCCGTTTGACGTTGGATTTTTAAATAAAGAATTTGAGCGGCTAAACATGCCGCCCATAGCCGAGCTCGCAGGTAACGTTATTGACAGCTTGGCCTTGGCAAAAGACCTGTTCCCGGGCAAGCGCAACAGTTTGGACGCCCTTTGTGATCGCTTGGAGGTCGACAACTCAGGTCGCACCCTCCACGGCGCGTTGCTCGATGCCGAACTCTTGGCTGATGTTTACATCAACATGACCCGCGGCCAAGATGCTTTGATGATGGACCTGGGAGGGGAGGCCGAGGGCGACAACGGCACCGCAGCGGGCATTGACCTGAGTCGTTTCAAACTCACCGTGCTTACCGCTAACGAGACGGAAACAGCGGCCCACCACAAAGTGCTTTCAGAAATCAACAAAGCCTGCGAATCCGGCAGCATCTGGGAGCGGGCCCTCACTTAAAAGCGCGGATTCTCACGCTATAATAGAAGGCTACTTGGGTGGTTAGCTCAGTGGTAGAGCACTGCCTTCACACGGCAGGGGTCACAGGTTCGAACCCTGTACCACCCACCAGTAATAAGCCAGTTAAATCAAGCACTTAGGAGCAATCTTAGGTGCTTTTTTTACGCCCAAAAGTAGTA
>OCVQ010000937.1_pt1 | contig 24213 bp, 24 predicted proteins | sample 1539061 | NCBI WGS metagenome assembly OCVQ01 (sample SAMEA3355526, study PRJEB22509) | marine metagenome | biome: marine; feature: river plume; material: water | place: USA | collected 2010-08-08 | depth 0.5 m | reverse complement strand
GATGAGAGAAGCGAAGCAGACATGACCTCTATTGCCTTTTTGGACGGCGGCTTGGGACAGGAAATTAATAAGCGTTCCACGCAGGAAACATCTCACCCCCTATGGTCAGTTAAGGTCATGCATGATGAGCCAGAAATTGTGATTAGCGCTCATAAAGATTTTCTTCTCGCAGGGGCAAAGGTTATTGGTCTGAATAATTACACCGCCTCCATCACACGGCTTTCGCGGCATGGGTTTGGTGATAAATTTGAAGAAACCCATCAGCTTGCTATCCAGCTGATGAATACAGCGATTACCGAAAGTGGGCTGGCGCGTGAAACTATTAATATTGCAGGCTGTCTGCCGCCGCTTGCTGCAAGCTATGTATCATCAGCCGCCCTTGATTATCAGCAATCCTATGATGAATTTTGCCAGCTTATTGAGGTTCAATCCGCGGCTGTGGATTTATTTCTGGTTGAAACAATGTCAAATATCACCGAAGCAAAAGCAGCTATTGCAGCCTTGAAACAGTATCATAAACAGACCTATATCGGCCTTACATTATCGGATGATCTGTCAAACACATTGCGATCAGGCGAAGCGCTGGAACAGGCGATCGAACGTTTTTCAGACGATAATATCGATGCCCTTATGGTGAATTGCTCTTGTCCCGAAGCCATTGATAAAGCAATGCCGGTGCTACAAGCATCAGGGCTGCGATATGGCGCTTATGCGAATGGCTTTACCTCAATAGAAAATCTGGCACCCGGCACCACAGTGGATGGATTGCAGGCGCGGATTGACTTGGACCCCAAGAAATATGCTGAACATGTAATGGGCTGGCTAGATATGGGCGCAACCATTATCGGCGGCTGCTGTGAGATTGGCCCTGAGCACATAAAGTATCTCAGCCAGCAAATTACAGCACAAGGGCATGAACTCACCACGCTTGTCTAGCGGTTAAAAAAACCTGTTAGAGTTAGGATGTGGGCTCTGGCTCATTATGAAGCTGTTTAAGCAAAATATCTGAATAGTCTCTGCGTTGGATGTCCCATTTCTGGTACCGCCGGTTTGCAATGAAATATAAGGCATATCCGAACGGGATGCCGAGCAGGGGCGCAAGATAGGATTCGATATGATTTAATCTTAGGCCAGCCGCGATCAACAAGGCGCCAACGACTGTGCTGGTAATGCCGAACACCAGAGAATTTCTGGCAGGCTTATCCAGAGGGTTTTCTTTTTCCCACACCTTCATGCCAGCAATCCAAGCAGATTGTTTCTCGTCTGATAATGTATTGGCAGGGGGGAGACCATGATTTTGTTTCATTTTATTTTCCTAAAAACCTGCCCGCATCAGCGCCCGCATAAAAAGGTGAAATGATATCCCTTTCAAGCGCCTCTTTGAGGCTCTTTAACGGCGCATTCCACTCACCACGAGATGTCTGTTTAAACAATTTCGTATTATTATACCATACTGTTCTGTCTGTACTTTTTCCCCATCTCCAGTCAGATGCGAGAGATAAAAGCAGAAAAGTAGGGATACCGAGGCTGCCTGCTAGATGGCAAAGGCTCGTATCTACGGCGATCACGCCATCAAGACGTGCACAAATTGCGGCCGTTCCTGTGAGCGTTGATAACCCTTCTGAAAAATTTACGATTTGGTGCGCCGCAAGACGCTTTTCTTGTTGCTCAGTCAGAGATATCTGAAGATTAAAAAACGTTGCCTCCGAGGGAAGATGCGGTATCAGCTCCTCTAGGGTTAGGCTTCTGTGAACGTCATTTCTGTTTGATGGGTTCCCCTGCCAACAAAGCCCAATAAAAGGTTTATCCCGGTCCTCTAGTAGCATTGGATCTAGGGCTGTTTTATCATCAGCACCATTCAAGATAAAAGTTTGTGGCAGTGGGGTTACTTGATAGTTAAGCAGCGCAAAAGGAAGGCTCATCAAGGATATTGAATAATCTGCCGCCACACTATCATCATCTTGGTCAACAAAGGTAGCTGGAAAATCTATGCCGTCAAAGAGTCCCTTTAGCACATCTTGAATGCAAAAATATATTTTGACATCTAATTTTGCCAGCTCAATTATGTAGCGTGAAAATTGGATTGTATCTCCCAAACCCTGTTCATAATAAACAAGGATCGTTTTGCCCTTAAGAGAGGTTGTACCATCCCACTTTTTGGTTTCTGAAGGGTGTTTGAACCTTACATTGTCTCGTGCAACAATCCGCCATTCAAATTCTTTCCAGCCGAGACAAAATTGTTCATCTTTCAGCAGCGTCATACTATATGCATGTCTTATCTGAGGATTATTTCCATCCAGTTGAATTGCTTTCTCACAATAAAGCAGCGCATTTTTGTTATTCCCACATTTCGCATGGGCAAATGCTAAATTCTGAAATAGACTAACAGACGTTAATCCTAGGGCATGGCATTTTTCGAAAAAGAGAATCGCATCTTCATCGTTATTTTCCTGCAGCCTCAAAATGCCATACTGCTCCCAGAGACCTGCATTTTGGTCGTTCAAAGACACGGCCTTTTGAAGGGTTTCCTCTGCCTCTGCAAATGCTTGCATATCAGTGAGAATGACGGCTTTGAGACGCAGTATTTCCAGCGAATCTGGATGAATTGTTAAAAATGCATCAACAACCGAAGAAGCGCGAGGCAACGCTTTCATCTCGATTAAGAGATTTGCGTAATTTTTAGTATTTTCCTCATTTGGATTAAGGCGATGAGCCTGTTTAAAATGCGTTAAGGTGGCCTGCATGTCATTGCTATTTTGCTCAACAATGCCAAGAAAGCTCTGTATTAGGGCTGAGTCTGGATAGTGAAGTGCGAGCTCTTTTAACTGAAGGCGACATTTTGTAATTGTCCCAGCATTAAAATTTTCCAGAATTTCATCGAGTCTTTCAACCGGTAATATGGGAAAATAATCACAATCCAGAGCGTCTGTTACAGCTAGTAAGCCAGGCTTTGCCTTTTTATGATCTGGAATACTCCCAACAATGCCAGAATATATCTGACGAGCGCCAATGAGATTTCTTTTTTCAATCTGCTCAATGGCTATCGCAAGCCACTCAGTGATTGTTAATTGTTTTTCCTGCATGATAAAATTTTTCTAATAGAGTGACTGTCAAAACCCTGTCTTGCATCTGCTTCGTGCCATTAATATTACACGGATGATGTTCTGATGTGCTTCTGAGTGACGATATCAATATATCAAAGTCCCGAGCCCGCCAATCAGAACCCCGGTGAGGGTCTGATGTCTAGCCGATTATCACGATACATGCTCTGAGAGAAAATCTGGAGCGGGTGAAGAGATTCGAACTCTCGACCCCAACCTTGGCAAGGTTGTGCTCTACCACTGAGCTACACCCGCATCGCTGCATCGTTATATAACCGGCCCTGCCTTGTTTCAAGCGAAAAATCACCCTACAGGATTTATTACAAGCTACTCATAAGCGCATCGGCAACTTGTTCTTGCTGCTCTGGGGTGAGGTAGGGGTGCATTGGCAGCGCTAGAACCGAGCCAGCAAGACGTTCTGTCACGCTGAGCCCGCCCTCTGCAACGGGGTAGCGCAGATAGGGGGGCTGGGTATGCATTGGCCGCGGATAATAGACTGCTGTTGGAATATCTTTCGCCCCCATACGGCTCTGAACAGCCTGTCTATCTGTGCCGTCTGGTAGCTGGATAACATATTGAGCCCAGCTAGAGGTTGCATCTTGCGCCAGTGGGGGTGTTGTAATCTTACCGCCAAGCAAGCTCTGATAGCGGTCTGCAACCTGCTGGCGGGCGGCAAGCTCATCATCAAAAATAGATAGTTTTGAGAGCAGAATAGCGGCTTGGATTGTATCCAGCCGCGCTGTCATGCCGATACGTTCATTTTCATACTTATCACGGCCTTGCCCATGAACCCGGCAGGATATAGCAATTTCTGCAATATTATCATCATCTGTTAGCACCGCCCCGCCATCACCATAACAGCCAAGTGGTTTTGCCGGGAAAAAGCTGGTTGCTGTAACGCGGCCCAATGTTCCGGCCTGCTGGCCTTTCCATGTGCCACCAAAACTCTGGGCGGCATCATCAAGCACCCACAGACCGTGGGTATCTGCAAACGCTGAAATGCGGGTGATATCGGCAGGCTGTCCAAACAAGCCAACACACATAATGCCAACAACCTCAATATTCTGTGCATTGGCTGCGGCAAGGGCTGCGGGTAGGCCATCGGCATCAAGATTATAGGTTGCTGCATCAACTTCGGCAAACACCGGCAAAGACCCTAAAACAGCCATAGCTTCAGCAGAGGCTGCAAAGGTAAAGCTTGGCACAATAACGCCCTGCCCCGGACGAAGGCCAAGGCCAAGAAGAGCTAGAATTAACGCATCTGTTCCAGAAGAGCAGGAAATCACATGAGTTGCCCCACAACGCTCTGCGAGCGCCGCTTCTAGCTCCTTTACTTCAGGACCCAGAATATAGGTGCCATGATTAAGAACTGCAGCGATGCGTTTATCAACGTCATCCCTGATACGGGCTTGCTGGGCTGCCAAATCAATAAAGGGTAGATCCATTATTTTACTCCTTCGCATGTCGTGCTCATCTGCTCAAGCACTGACTGGACGCGCACGCCTTCTGCTGCGTTTGTTGGTGCAGGCCTGCCTGTCTGGCAGGTTGAAATAAAGGTTGAAACTTCTGATTTCAGCGGTTCATCCTGCCGAACGGCAATGAATTCTGGCTGCTTGCGTTCGATCTTAAAATAAGTTCCATCCTGTTCGATATGGTCGCGATACAGGCATAATTTTTCAGCCCAAGTCTGGGTATCATCAAACACAAGTGAGCCTGTCGTGCCAGTTACTGTGAGGCGATGTTCCTTGATGGGGGACAGCCAGCTTGTGTGCATGCTCGCTGTGATACCGCCTTTGAATATCAGACTGGTTGACAGAAAATCAGCCAATCCTGCTGTCATATGCGACAGGCCATGACAGAAAACCTGATGAGGCGCGCTACCTGTTAGCGCCAGAATAAGAGACAGATCATGCGGGCAGAGGTCATATAAAACAGATTCAGTGCTGCGGATGCGCCCCATTGCAAGCCTGTTTGCTTGAATATGCCGGATGGTCCCAATCCTGCCCTGTTTTACTTCAGCTTCAAGTGCCTGAAAAACAGGGTGATAGCGGATCAGATGGCCAATCATGACCTGTTTATTCTGGCTGTCTGCCTGCGCCTTAATCGTTTTTGCCTCTGCTAGGCTCATGGCCATTGGCTTTTCAATAAAGACGTGTTTTCCCGCCTGAAGGGCTGTCGTTGCGATATCACAATGGGTGGTTGCATCGGTTGCAATCATAAGACCGCTAATATCATCACGCTGCAGTGCTTCTTGTAAGGAAAGGGCGTCACAATTAAACTGTTTAGCAAAATCAGATGCGCGCATATTATCGGTATCTATCACAGCGGCCAGCGCGCCAAGCGCGGCAGCATTGCGGATGATGTTACGGCCCCACATCCCGCATCCGATAACAGCAATTTTTGTCTGTTCTATCATTCTTTAAATATCACCTGAAATCAGCAGGAAGATGCTGGCTGGACGCCGCGACTTTTACTGTTCTTAAATCAGGAGGCGAATCAAGGTCAATCGTTGCATTTTGTTACAGTAGAGACAGTCGGAAAATAAGCCGCCAGAAGAGGCTGATGCACCTCTTGCATAGACGGCTCAAAAAGGTGTATCACAGCGCTTTCACGCAACGGGCGTAAAAGCCCTATTCTGTAATTACGGTGACGATGAATGGATAGCTCTTCAGAATTTCACGCCTCTTCAGAATTTCAAGATAGTCTGCCTACCTCATCAGATGCTTTACTGTCTCAGCTAACGGCATGGGACCTTCCCTTTAGTTATCATGAGCACGCGCCATTGCGTACGGTTGACCAATCAAAGCAGGTCCGGGCAGGATTTCTGAGTGCAGAAGAAGGCGGCGGCCATATTAAAAACCTATTTTTGCGGGATAAGAAAAAACAGAATTATCTGGTCGTCCTGCAAGAAGATGCTGCAATCGACCTAAAACAGCTTGCTGATATTCTGGGGGCAGGGCGGCTTTCATTTGGTTCTGCAGATAGGCTTCTTGAACATCTTGGCGTGCGTCCGGGCGCAGTTACGCCTCTGTCTATGATAAATGGATGTCATCATGGGGTGACACTGTATCTTGATAAGAGCATTATGCAGTGCCAAATGATATATATGCATCCTTTGGTGAATGACCGGACGATTGGTATGACGCCTGATGCTGTAAAACGCTTTTTAAAAAATGTTGGTTGTGATGCCAACATTCTGGATATAGACCGCCTGACTGGAGACCAAGAATGATGGAAATTGCCGCCGCACCAACAGCAGATATTATTGATATCACACCGCAGAATTTCATGAGCGAAGTGATAGAGACAAGCCGGAATAAGGGCGTCATTGTCCAGTTCTGGGCGCCGTGGTGTGGACCGTGTAAACAGCTTGGCCCGATCTTAGAAAAAATCGTAGCAGAACAGCCAGACCTTCGACTGGCTCGGGTAAATATTGATGATAACCCTGAAATTGCAGCCCAGTTGCGGGTGCAATCTGTTCCGACTGTCTATGGCATTGCTGATGGACGGCCTGTCGATGCCTTTACCGGCGCACAGCCAGAATCTACGGTACGCCAATTTATTGAAAAAGTAGTCGCAGCTGCCCCCGGAGCACCTGATATCACTGATCTTCTTGAGGTAGGCCGCACAGCGCTTGATGAAAATGACGGTGCTGCGGCGCTTACTGCCTTTCAGGAGGCGCTTGCGACTATACCTGAATCAGCCGATGCGATGTCCGGGTTTGTGCGGGCTCTTGTGACGTCGGGTGAATGTGAGCAGGCCCGCGAAGTTCTTGATTCTTTAGAAGAGGATTTTCTACTGCGCCCTGAAATGCGCGAAGCGATTGCCGCGGTTGAAATTGCCGAACAGGCTGGCGCGCATTCCGGTGAAACAGCTAGTCTGCAGGCCGCTGTAGAGGCAGACCCCGATAATTTACAAGCGCGTCAGGATTTGGCACTGGCACTGTTTGCTGACGGAAGCGCCCGTGAGGCTATGGATATGCTTCTTGCCTCACTGCAACGTGACCCTGAGTGGAATGAAGGCGCTGCGAAAACCCAGCTTCTTGCCTTCTTTGAAGCACTTGGTGCACCGCATCCCGATGTTATTAAGGCGCGCCGAAAACTATCCACCTATTTGTTTTCTTAAAACCTGACCTATATCTCTGCTTGCACCATAATATCTGCCTCATTATGGCGGTGTTATGATGGTAGAAAAAGGCTGACTGAAAATCGTTTAGTCAGTGTGGTAAAGCGAGAGGTTTTGTCCTGCTATGGTATCATCCCGAGGGCCATTTGAGCCGAGGTTTTCTGAACTTCCCGGCACTGTTCCAATTTTCCCCCTATCTGGCGCTGTTTTGTTGCCAGGTGGGCGTTTACCGCTGAATATTTTCGAGCCACGTTATCTGTCGATGGTGCGTGATGCGATTGCCAGTCCACATCGTCTTATTGGGATGATTCAATCCTATGATGATGCTGATGAGCAGGGCAGAGCTGGTGCGCTTTATGATATTGGCTGTGCTGGCCGGATTAGTAGTTTTTCCGAATCCGATGATGGCCGTGTGATGATTACATTATCAGGCACGACGCGGTTCCGACGGCTTGAGGATCATGAAGTTGAAGATGGCTATCGACTGGCACAGGTAAGCTGGGCAGATTTTGAAGCTGATTTAGCGCCCGTTGCAGATACAATTCAGCGCGACCATTTGGTTAGCGTGCTGCATGATTATTTTAAAATCAAAGGCTTTACGGCCGACTGGGATCAGCTTGATGATTGTGAAGATGAGCGGCTGGTCACAACCCTATCGATGATTTGCCCGTTTGATGTGCCGGAAAAACAGGCGCTGTTAGAAGCCAATAGCTTGCCAGACCGGACCCAGCTGCTGATTGCTATTCTGGAAATGGCGAGCCATAGTGATAGTGATGAGGCAGGGGCACGCCACTAAACCATATTATAGCAGGGAAGACTGGTATGACGTCGCATGATGATATCCAGAACGGTTCTGCTAAAATGGTGCGGACAAGCCCGCAGCTTCTCTCGTTACTGGTCTGCCCGCAAACCCGCTCCCCGCTTATTTATGATGCAGCCGCAGCTGAGCTTATCAGTCTGCAGGCCGCCTGCGCTTATAAAATTACGGATGCTGTGCCGATTATGCTACCCAGCCATGCGCGCCCTCTGAGCGAGGAAGAATGCGTAAAATGGCAGAAATCTCAACGCCGAAATAGCTCAGAAATATAGCGCTTATCGTCAAAGATATAGCAAACTGACCTACTCTAGTTGAACAAGAGTGATGTGCAAATTATGATTGCTGGCACTGCCTAAAAGGGCATGACACCCGAAAATAGGCTAGGCCGGGAGAGCTGTCCGCCCATGGCTATTTGTTTCAGTTTGTTTTTCACTGGCAATGCGCCAAGGCCAACAAAGCCTAGTTCGCTCAAAGAGGATAATAATCCGTCTGGTTGACTGAACAGCCAGTTCACTGACTGGGTAACAGCTGTCAGGCTTATAATTTCAGCCCGTCTTTTTGCAGCATAACTTTGTTGAACCGATAAATGGCCTGCCGATAGACCGCGGCTATGTGCCGTCTTCAGGCAGTCGGCCAGCTCGGCAATATCTGCAAGCGCAAGATTAAACCCCATGCCGGCAAGCGGGTGAAGTGCGTGGGCTGCATCTCCTGCCAAGATAAGTCCGGGCGCTGTAATGGTGGGCATAAAAGCCGGCTTTAACGGCCATAATAGAATATCATCACAAATCGTCATTTTGCCCAAGCAATCACCAAAGCTATTCTGAAGCGCAGAAGATACCGCCTCTGCTCCTGCCTCAGCCAGTTTTTGAGCGGCCTCATCAGGCATGCTCCAAACAAGCGAGCCCTCATAATCAGTTGTTGGCATGATAGCGAGCGGACCGCCCGGCAAAAACCGCTGATAGGCTGTCTGATGCAGCGGGCGTTCAGTGGTGAGCAAGCTTACAAGTGCTGTTTGTTTCACTGAGAAGGGCACAGCTTTCAGGCGGGCGAGACTGCGTATCGTGCTTGCTGACCCATCACAGGCAATTGCAAGATGGCAATGATGCTCTGCACCATTAGCGTCTGTTAATCTGGTTACATCGCTGGTCCGCTCAAAGCCGGTAATATCTGCGGCGTATGGCGCTGGCCCGCGATACACAGCATCAAGGGCGTCTGATAGGACAGCGTTCCGGATAACATATGCCATGGCTGGCGCGTCATTATGCCAGCGTAGCGGCCAGTCTTTCCGGCCGCTCTTATTCGGCGGGCCGCCCTTTGCAACAGCAATTGTATGAATAGGACAGGCTGGCTCTGACATCTTGTCCCAGACGCCAAGCGCAGACAGCATTTTCATTCCGGCATGATGTATTGTTGTTGTTCGCTTATCGCGCCGCACTGCTTCTTTTTTTTGGGCAAGCCAGCTATAGGAATAGCCGCTATGGGAGAGCATCAATGCAAGACATTTTGCCGTCAGCCCGCCGCCGATAAGAATAAGTTCCTCTGGTTTCTTCGTCATGCTGACACCCTGTGCATTTTAAGACGTTGGCCTGTGTATTTTAAGAAGTTGGTTAGCAAACTCATCAAGCCTCTGGCTATCATCAATCAGATAGCTATGACAGCCTGCTTTGTTGCCTGCTTCAACATCGGACGGTCTGTCGCCAATGACAAGGGAGCGCGTACAATCAATATGCCATTTTTTGGCGAGCTGAAAAATCATGCCTGCTGCAGGCTTCCGGCAGTCGCATGGACCGCGCAGCGCAGCTATTATCGCTTTTGGATGATGCGGGCAAAAGGCGATATCAGTGATGGCAGCGCCGGCTTGTGCAGCATCACTACAGAGTTTGTTATTGAAAGCATGCATGTCGGCTTCGCTAAACAGTTCGCGGCCAATCCCGCCTTGATTCGTAATGATGAAAAGCAATAGACCGGCATCTGCAAAACATTTTAATCCTTCGAGAGCGCCTGCTTTCCAGCTAAAATCCTGTAGCTTATAGGTATAGCCCTCATCATGCGTCAATGTATTGTCGCGGTCTAGAAACACAGCAGGTCTGGGAGCTAAAGGAGAATCAGTTATCATTTTTAAGTCTGGCACTCCTCTTAAGAATAGGCTGTTATCTTTTGTCGTTAGGCAGACAAGAAGTTGCCCCGCTTTCATGGTTGGGATAAACTGCCGCCATCTTGCCCCATTTGTGAGCGTTAATACGGTCTTATGATTAATCCGGAATTCGAAATTTTCAAAGATAATATGTTCGTGCAGGCCCGTACGCTGATTGCTGATCTTGCGCCTGCGCCTGATATGGAGCTATTTGATCTGACAGTTGGTGAGCCTCAGATGCCGCCACCTGATTGGCTATCGGACGTACTTGCAGACAAAAGCCACCGGTGGCAGGCCTATCCAAAGGCGGTTGCGAGCCAGCAATTTCTTGATGATGTCCATGTCTATCTGGCAAGCCGGTTTACCAGTATTGCTGATAAATTTACACTATCGGACCATATTGTTCCTGTCCCCGGCACGCGCGAGCCTTTGCACCTTCTTGGGCATTGCGTGCGAGGGGCAAAACCGTCAGCAGCAGCGCTGGTCACAAACCCGTTCTATCATGCATGGCGGGCAGGGGCTCTTGCGAGTGGGGGCGAGATTCTGTTTCTGAATGCCGGTGCTGAAACAGGCTTTCTGCCTGATCTTGGCGCGCTTGATGAAGCGGTGCTGAAACGCACTACGATTATGTATTTATGTTCACCATCAAATCCACATGGTGTAATCGCGACATATGAGTATCTAGCAGAGGCTATTTTACTGGCTCGTCGCTATGACTTTCTGCTTGTTATGGATGAATGCTATAGTGATATCTGGCGTAATAATAAGCCTGTCAGCGCGCTTGAAGTAGCAGCGCAACTGCCCCATCAGGGTGATATATTCTCCCATCTAATTATTGTTAATTCGCTGTCTAAACGCTCTAATGCGGCAGGGGTCAGAGCCGGCTTCCTCTGCGGCGATAAACGTGTCATTTCGGCCTATAAAGTGCTGGTTGCAAATGGCGGGGCTTTGGTGCCAACACCGCTGCTTGAGGCAGCTGGTGCGCTTTATCGTGATCAAGAGCATAACAAGATTATCTGCGCCCATTATGAGACCTCATTTGTGCTTGCTGATAAAGCCTTGTCATGCGGCATTCCAGATGGCGGGTTTTTCTTATGGCTTGAAACACCGGCCTCCTATCATGCAGATGATAAGCAGTATGTCAGGGACCTTTATGCACAGGCTGGTATTAAGGCTGTTCCCGGCTCGCTTATGGGGGTTACAGTAGGCGGGGTAAATCCTGCTGCTGGCTATGTCCGCTTTGCTCTGGTTCACGAACATGCGATAATTGAAAGGGCGATGACTAGACTTGCCCGACATAGAAGTGAGCCGTATGCCGTCTCTTGATGAAAAACAGCCCTTAATGTCTGCGAGCATGGTTGCATTTTTAATGCGCCGGCTGGCTGAACTTGCTGGATTTATTGTCCTGAGCTGTGGCAGTGTTTTCGGCATCATTCTGTTTACGGCTAACCAGGATGATCCCTCCGTTAATACAGCCTCTGGTGAGGCGGTTAGTAACTGGCTTGGTCAGACTGGCGCTCATATCGCCTCTCTTTCATTTCAGGCCTTTGGGCTGTCGGCTATTTTGCTGTCTGTTGCCTTATTTATCTGGGGCTGCCGTATGATGGTCTATAAACGGTTATCGCGCTGGCGCTGGCGGCTTGTTGTTTTGCCGGTATCAGTATTACTGTTAAGTGGCGCTACTCAGGGTATCTCGGCGCTTAGTGATTTCTTGGATAATAGTGGCTCTGGCGGGATTCTGCTGTTTGATGCTCTGGTATCATTGCTTGGTAGGCTCGGCATTCCTGATGTTATAGACCATCAGATTATCGCAACAGCTATCTTCATGCTTGCCGGACTAGCTTTGTATATCTGGGCATCGGGAATATCTTTTCGTCAGAGTGGGCGGGTTGGCAATCTCTTAGCAAAAGCTGCGGCCTTACCTGTTGGACGGGCTTTTTCTGCTGCTACAAAGACTCTGTTTGGCGGTATCGGAGCTCTTTTGCGCTCCCGCGCCGCTCGGTCTGATGATGTGTCAGGCGTGCCTGCGCCGGTAAAAAAGCCACGTAGAGCAAGAGGCAGCAAAGAACGCAAGGAGCCAAAACTACTTGTTGATGACGGGTCTCAGCACGCTGCAGAGGCGCATGACAATAATCTGTCAGCCCCAACGGCGCGCCGCGCGTCTGCTAAGCGTCAGGAGGCATTTGATTTTGAGACAGGCGGGTTTAAGTTGCCGCCGGCAAAATTACTGACTGCGCCGTCAAAAACAAAAACCCAATCAGCTGAAACTGTTGATAGTGAAAATGCTATGGCCTTGCGTCAGGTTCTCGAAGATTTCCGCATTCAAGGTGAACTTGAAGAGGTAAAATCAGGACCAGTGGTCACCCGCTACGGTCTGAATCCAGCACCCGGCACCCGATCGCAACGGGTGATTGCTCTTGCTGATGATATTGCCCGCTCAATGTCTGCGCTTGCTGTTCGTGTTGCTGTTGTTCCGGGGCAGAATGTCATCGGTATTGAATTGCCGAATGAACATCGTGATATCGTTCTGCTGCGACATATTTTTGATCATCCGGACTGGGCTGAAAGCAAAGCCCTGCTGCCGCTTGCTCTTGGAAAAGATATTGCTGGCGCGCCGGTTATTGCGGATTTGGCCCGTATGCCGCACCTGCTTGTTGCGGGAACTACGGGGTCAGGAAAATCTGTTGGCATCAACGGAATGATTCTCTCGCTGTTATATCGGTATAGTCCTGAAGAATGCCGGCTTATCATGATTGATCCTAAGATGCTGGAGCTATCTGTTTATGATGGTATTCCCCATCTTCTCTCGCCGGTTGTCACCGACCCGTCAAAAGCTGTGATGGCATTGAAATGGGCTGTGCGTGAAATGGAAAATCGCTATCGTAATATGGCGAAAATGAATGTGCGGAATATCGCAGGCTATAATGAGCGCCTTGCTGAAGCCCGGGCAAAGGGTGAGGTATTAACGCGCCGTGTTCAAACAGGATTTGATACAGAAACTGGCAAGCCTATTTTTGAAGAAGAGGTGTTGGACTTAGCGCCGCTCCCCTTTATTGTCGTGCTTATTGATGAAGTAGCAGATTTGATGCTTGTGGCAGGCAAGGAAATTGAATCAGCGGTGCAGCGTCTTGCTCAGATGGCACGAGCCGCAGGCATTCATGTCATTATGGCAACTCAGCGCCCCTCTGTTGATGTGATTACAGGCACAATTAAAGCTAACTTCCCGACCCGTATTTCGTTTCAGGTCACTTCAAAAATTGATAGCCGGACAATTCTTGGCGAGCAGGGGGCTGAACAATTGCTGGGGCGCGGTGATATGCTGTTTATGGAAGGCGGCGGACGGATTGTCAGGGTTCATGGACCGTTTGTTGATGATCATGAAGTAGAAGCTGTTGCTAATTTTCTGCGCCAGCAAGGTGAGCCTGACTATAATGATCATGTCACCGAAGAGACAGATGATGATGCAGGCTCTCCGGGGTCTTCTGATATGGGCGGCGCAATGCCAACGGGGAATTCGCTTTATGATCAGGCTGTCGCGCTGGTCATAAGAGAGCAGAAAGCCTCAACAAGCTTTGTGCAGAGACATCTGAAAATTGGCTATAACAGGGCTGCTACCTTGATTGAAGAAATGGAAGCAGCCGGCATTATCAGTGGGGCAAATCATGTCGGAAAACGTGATGTTTTGGTGCAGAATGATGCGTAAATTTACGCTCTATTTCAGCGCAATCTTCATGCTGTTCTGTTCTATAGCATCTGCCCAGAGCACAAGAACAGTCGAGGAAAGCCAGCTCATTAGTAAAGCAGAGGCCGCTTTTTCGAGCCTTTCATCGCTGCGTGCTGAGTTCATTCAAATTTCTGCTGATGGCGCGATAAGCCAAGGAATGATTTATCTGCGCCGCCCCTACCAATTACGGCTTGATTATATCAATCCAGACAGCCTGAGCCTCATTACGAGTAAACGGGTCATCTATATTGATGATAAGATTGGCAAGCAGGTTGATGTCTATCCGCTTTCTGAAACACCATTTGCGCCAATATTACGCGATGAGGTGCGTTTTACCGGGCCGGAATTTACGACCAAAGCGCGCCTTGAAAGTGGTGTTATTTCGATTGAAATGAGCCGTGATACAGGTGAGGGAGCTGGCAGGCTAACGCTTGAGTTTAACGCTGATACTAGCCGGTTAATGCGCTGGATTATCATCGATGCGATAGGCGTGAAAACCACGGTGTCTCTGCAAAATCCAGTCTATGATGTTGGCCTTGAAAATAAGTTGTTTGGGGTGCCCTCTTATGAGCCTTAAAGCAATAACTAGTCTGGTATAATGACTAGTTTGTCATAAGGTCTGTAAGACAGGTGCGTGCAGGCGCATCCGGCGGTTTCTTTCAAGAAACGGTGGTTTTCCCGAAATCTCTATTCTGAGGCGTATCTACCCCAGAGCTACAACCCTCGCTTGATAATCAGCCATCATAGCCTCTTGCCTGACACCATAATCATGCAACAACACCCAGCTAAAAATGCCAGTATCATGACTATCACTAAAGATAAGGCGCACCGCATAGGAGCCGACTGGTTCAATACCCAGAATTTGCACATCGCCCTTGTTCAAAGGGGTCTTTTTCTGGTCAGAGCCATGACCTTGAACTTCTGCAGAGGGTGATTCTACGCGCAAAAGCTCAGCAGAAAGTGTGAAATTATCGCCATTTTCAAAACGAATACTTAAATATTTTTTATCCGCACTACAGCGCAGTTCGCTTGGCCAGAGCGGATCAGAAGACGCGTTCATTATGCATGCCTTATAAAAGTTTCACTAAAAACAACGACGAATCATGATATTAAGCACCGCTTTTATATCTAAATATCGACTTCATCTAGCGGCGTCATCCTGCATAATCACAAGCTGTTATGCAAGCACACAGTAAAAAATCAACTTCATTAATTATTAATCAAGCATTGGTTAATCCTTTGTTAATACTTTGCTGATAAACAAGTCAGTGTTGCATCTCATCCAAGCAAGATAAGTGTTCATAAGATGCAGATATTGGACGCTGATAATTATCAGCAAGGGCAATAAAACTGAAAAAATGCGGCGTTTCTAAAGTTTGAGCATCTAAGCAAGGTTTTTAAATATGCAGAACTGGTCTTTCGATCTTTGCACGTTTTTTTGCCTCTCTGTAATTAAGAGTAACCTAATATGAATAAAGTTCAGAGACCCTCGGCCGTCTTCTTTTCGGATGAGCGGCCTTCGCGAAAATCTCTTTTATCATCTGCAAGCTGCATCACTGGCGGCAACCAGTTGCTATGGACAATGTCGGCACTGATGCTTTCAGCCTGCGGCGGCGGCGGCGGCTCATCGCCGAGCTCGTCTGATACAACGATACCAGCTGGGAACAGAAACTCTTTACGGCCTGTTAGTAGCGCTACCGATTTTACCATCCAAGTAGGCCAGGCACCTCGCCGGCATATAACATCTCTTAATGACCAAACAACTGATGCCCAGACGGCCCAAGACCACGCAACTGGCAGCCAAACCACAGATAGCCAAGATTCTAGTGAGCAGAGACAAGTAGAAGGCCAAAACGTTAATAATAATGGAGACACGCCCTCTGCGCCAACAGGGCGAAGGCCTGAATCTCGACCTGACAAAGATCAAGCAGAACAGTATTCAGGACATTGAAATTATCGACCTGACCGGTAATGGCGATAATATTCTGGCCCTAAATATCCATGATGTAATTGATATAACAAACGATAATAATATTGTGCGTGTATCAGGCGAAAGCGGCGATAAGGTCGTCTCTGCGGGATGGCGCGATACAGGCACAGACAAGGTGGTAGATGGCATCACATATGATGTGTTTAAGGATAGCTCTGATGCCACCTTAGCTGAGCTATGGGTCGACCAGGATATAGATGTCGCCGGCATAACAGCAGACATTCTATAAGAAGTGGCGTAAGCGCTATCTAGCCTCGCTATTTCGGGCGCTCTGTTATAAGCCAGACATGATAACTAATCTGGTATAATTAGCCGGGCATAAGGGCTGTAAGACAGGCGCGTGCCTGCGCGTTAATCGGCTGAGGCGCACGGCTTTTCTTGTCGACATTTACATGAATAAAATGGCCTGCGGCGGCTGCACTATCCTCACCCTGACGGAACAGGCCTATCTCATATCGAACAGATGATGTGCCAAGATGAGCGACGCGGTATCCGGCGTCAATCTTGTCAGGATAGGCAAGCTCGGCAAAATACTGACAGCCCGTTTCTATAATCAGGAATACCTGTTCCCCATCGCGGAAATCCAGTATGCCCTGTTCCAGAAGAAAGCTATTAATCACTGTATCAAATATCCGGTAATGCACCGTATTATTCAGATGCCCGTAAATATCATTATCATCCCACCGCGTTCCTATCTCTGCAAAGCGTTGATAATCGAAGCGTGAAGGTGGAGGTGTGCGTGGCATATTTTTATAACCCTGTTGAACCAAGATATTCTGTCTATAGCATCAGTTAAGTCTGATTTCAAAAGCAAGGGCAATCGAAACGCTTTTGATAAAAGTGATTCTGCGGCAGGTATTTGCTAATGTGATCGAAGTTAGCGACGTTAACGCTATGAAGATCTAATGCATGCCCTACTATAGAAGAGCCCCGAGCGCCAAAAATAATGCTAAAATTAAGTCATAGTCATCATCTTTCCTATCCGGCGCTAAAGGCAGCGCTTATGCTGAAGAGTATTGTCTTTTTTGGCGTATTCGTGCTTTTTGCGGCAGATACGTCCGCCTGTTGCTATGATAGTGGCCAAGATAGATCAGTATCTATTTCCGTGTCTGTCTCATCAGATGAGGCTGACGATGCTACCCCAGACATATCCGATGAAAGTGAGAGCGCTACTGTATCAGTCGACATGCAAAATGATCGCGATGTCAGTCAAGATGCTTCTGTTTCAGGTGGGTCTGATATCGTTAATGATGGGGCAAGTAGCCCGGCTGTCTGGGCACAGCGTTCCAAGCGCCGGAATAGGCTGGTCAGAAAATGGCGATCAGAATTTGCGCGTATGGACGTATTTGACGTTCCCTCCAACCAGCCTCTTGATGTTGATGATATCAAGTTTCAACTCGAAAGAATTCAGGCCGACCTGCCAGAAAGCATGAGGAATGAGATTGCTGTTCTCGGCAGTGACTTAATCTTGCTTGAGGAATGGATGAATGACGCATTAGACCGCCGCATCCCGCAAAAGCCGATAACAAGAAAAAGGCAATTTGCGCTATTTCGGCCGTCAAATTTGGATGCAGAAGGTATTCTTAACAAACTTGCCATGCTAGAATCAAAGCGTGAGATGTTAGTTTATGGCAATAATGCTCTCCAAGCGATGGGACTCTTTGCGAAGTAAAGTGCGCTAGGGCCACACTCCCATCACAGCGTGGTTTGGGCGATTGTGGAGATACCTAAAATTCAATGAAAATTACAACGTGGAATATTAATTCAGTTCGCCTTCGCCTGCCTATGGTTCTTGAGGTATTGAAGACGCTTCAGACAGATGTGCTGTGTCTACAGGAAACAAAAACGCAAGATGAGTTTTTCCCGCATGAAGCATTGGCAGATGCTGGATGGGGACATATCGCATTTCGGGGCGAGAAATCCTATAATGGGGTTGCGATTATCTCTCGGCTCCCCATTGAAACGCAGCACCATAAATTATGGGCAGGTAAAGATGACTGTCGGCATATTTGTGCGCGGATTAATGGTGTTGATATCCATGATTTTTATATACCAGCTGGCGGCGATATAGCTGATAGGAATGAAAATCCGAAATTTGGTCACAAAATAGATTTTGTTGATGAAATGCGAGACTGGTTTGCTGCCAATCCGCCGCGCTCATCTGTTTTGGTGGGTGATTTGAATATTGCGCCTCTTGCCGAAGATGTGTGGTCAACACGCCAGCTTCGTAAAGTTGTAAGCCACACTGATATTGAGCGTGAAAAGCTAACCTCTGCTATTCATGATGGTGGCTGGGTTGATGCTGTGCGTAATTTTTATGGCCCTGACGAGGTTCTTTATAGCTGGTGGTCGTATCGGGCACGCGACTGGCAGGCCTCAAATAGAGGGCGGCGGCTTGACCATATCTGGGTGAGTGCGGACTTAAAAGATAAAGTGCGGCATGTTGATATTATGGCAGAAGCCCGCGGGTTTGAAAAACCATCCGATCATGTGCCTATGACAATTGAACTGGCTGACTAGCAGGCTTTCCTGTATAGACCATAGGCTCACCATTTAGGTTGTGGATGTAATATAATGAGTGCTGGATTTAGCCGCCCGCTGCCCTTTATCAAAATGCATGGGCTGGGAAATGATTTTATCATTCTGGATGCCCGCGATGGAAAGCATCTGCCGGACACTGATGGCATGCGCCTTCTTGCGAATCGGCATACCGGCATTGGCTGTGACCAGATAATGATTCTACAGACCTCAGCAACGGGAGCCGATGTGCGGCTGGATATGCTGAATGCAGATGGGTCTGTTGCGGGCGCTTGCGGTAATGGCACGCGCTGCGTTGCAGATATCATCATGCATGAAATGCATAAATCAGACATTACGATTGAGACAATTTCGGGCACCTTATCTGCATGGCATCACAGAAGAGAGGGCGATGTACCGCTGATTTCTGTTGATATGGGAATGGTACGAACGGGCTGGCGTGATATTCCGCTTGCCGAAGCTGCAAATACCGCTGAGCTCGAACTTGGTCCTGTTGCACCTGATAAGGCTACCTGCCAGTCGGTTGGCAATCCTCATGCTGTGATGTTTGTTGACGATGTTGCGGCAATTGACCTGTTGGATATTGGCCCGCAATTAGAACATCACCCGCTCTTTCCTGACAGAGCCAATATTGAAATTGTTACAGTGTTAAGCCAGAACAAGCTTCGAATGCGGGTTTGGGAACGCGGTGCTGGCATTACGATGGCTTGTGGGTCTGGTGCGTGTGCCGCAGCGGTGGCGGCTATCCGGCGCGGCCTTACAGCATCAGAAGATGTCGAAGTAGTGCTGGATGGTGGCTCACTTTTTATTACGTGGCAGGCAGGTGAGGGGCGAAATGGCCATGTCATTATGACAGGACCAACCACTCATGTTGCTGCCGGCATTATTGACCCGACGCTTTTCGGCCCTGATTTCAGCATTGACGGTGACGGTTAATGTCGACAAATCGTCCAACAATCAAGACATTCGGGTGTCGTCTGAATATCTGGGAATCTGAAGTTATGCGCAAGCAGGCCGAGGCAGCAGGCTTGAATGATGTTGTGATTATCAATACCTGTGCTGTTACGAGTGAGGCTGAAAAACAGGCGCGTCAGGCGATTCGCAAACTGCGCCGTGAACGCCCCGATACTCAGATTGTTGTGACCGGCTGTGCCGCCCAGATTGACCCCGATAGCTGGGCTGATATGGCAGAAACAGATTATGTTGTCGGTAATGCTGATAAGCTAACAGCCGCGCCGTGGCAGCAACTGGCTGAAAAATCGCTACCGCCCATGCAACTATCCGATATTATGGATCGCCGCGATATACCGCATCATATGTTTGACAGCTTTGATGATCATACCCGGGCATTTTTGCAAATTCAGCAAGGATGCGATCATCGTTGTACATTCTGTATTATTCCGTTTGGTCGCGGCCCCTCTCGCTCGGTGCCGGTTCAAACAGTGATTGAAAGTGCCCGCGCTCTGATTGCGGCGGGCAGTGTTGAGATTGTGCTGACAGGTGTTGATATCACCAGCTGGGGAGATGATCTGCCTGGCAGGCCTAAGCTGGGAACGCTCGTGCGTCAGCTGCTTGACGGCGTGCCAGAACTTGCCCGTTTGCGGCTTTCATCCATTGACCCTGCTGAGCTGGATGCCCCGCTTATGGAGTGCCTTGAAAAAGAGGCGCGCCTGATGCCGCATTTGCATTTATCTATTCAGCATGGTGATGATATCATTTTAAAACGGATGAAGCGGCGCCATTTGCGGCGTGATATTCTGCGCTTTGTTGCCGAGGCCCGGCGGCGGCGGCCTGATGTTGTATTTGGCGCTGATTTTATTGCAGGCTTTCCAACCGAATCAGACGCAGCGCATCAGGCAAGCTTGTCATTAATCAGAGAGGCGGGCCTTACGCATCTGCATGTATTCGGCTATTCAGCGCGTGAAGGCACACCAGCAGCCCAGATGCCGCAACTTGAAAAAGCTGTTATTAAAACCCGCGTAGCTGAGGTCCGGGCACTTGGCGACCAACAGCGTGATGCGCACCTGAAAACTCGGTCTGGCGGGGTTGATATGATGCTCGTTGAACGCGGGAAAACAGGTTATCTAAGTGGCTTTGAAAAAGCAGCATTACCGCCCGAACTAGCTGTAGAAGCAGGTACATTATTGCCTGTTGAATTACAGGGTGCAGACCAAGGTGTAATGCAGGTTGTCCCGCTTATTTCTGATCCCGAAAACCGGAGTCTCTCATGAAGTGGCTATCCAGATTAACAGCAGGACTTAAATCATCCTCATCTAAGTTAACATCAGGGCTTTCTGCTCTTTTCGGGAAAGAAAAAATTGATGCAAGCTCGATAGAAGATATCGAAGATGCGTTGATTTCTGCTGATCTAGGGATGCCAGCGACGCTTGCGATTATTGAGGCTATCAAAGCGCATCGCTGGGATGGACCTGTGAGCGAAGACGGCCTGCGGTCTGTTTTGGCAGAACAATTAACCACTATTCTAACGCCCGTTGAAGCGCCTCTTACTATAAATACGGCGCATCAGCCGCATGTTATTCTGCTTGTCGGGGTAAATGGGTCTGGCAAGACAACGACGGCTGGTAAGCTTGCCGCTAAATTTCAGCGTGATGGGCAGTCTGTGATGCTGGCAGCAGCAGATACATTCAGGGCAGCAGCGATTGAACAGCTGGCCGGATGGGGCGCGCGCACGGACACGCCTGTCATCTCAGGTGAACGGGGCGGGGATGCGGCAGCTCTGGCGTTTCAGGCAATAGAAAAAGCGCGAAGCCAGAATAGTGATGTGCTGATAATTGATACAGCAGGGCGACTACAGAACCGCGTAGAATTGATGGATGAGCTATCGAAAATTATACGGGTTATTAAAAAACAAATGCCGGATGCCCCCCATGATACGGTAATCGTTCTTGATGGTACTGTGGGACAGAATGCGCTTGCACAAGTCAAAGCCTTTGAAGCGCATGCCGGGTTAACGGGGATGATTATTACCAAGCTTGACGGGACAGCCAAGGGCGGCGTGCTGGTTGCGCTTGCGCGTGAATTCAGCCTGCCGGTGCATCTAATTGGTGTTGGTGAGACAGCTGAGGATCTTGATGTGTTCCGCGCGCGTGAATTTGTATCAGCGCTGGTTGGCGGTGAGCCGCAGGAACAAGAATAGCTGTGTGGGCGGCTAAACTTTACCCGTCAGCCAGTAGCCGGCCATTCCGATATATTCATGTAACGCTGTACGGATTAACCCAAATCCTCGTGAGGGATTAAACCGAAATTCTTCTGTTGAGGGGCGGGTCTGATAATCTACCGGATAGAGAATAAGTTCGGTCCAGCCTGCTTTGGCAAAGCTGGCAGCAGCACGCCGCATATGTGATGCTGATGTTACGAGCACCCAACGCTGGCCAGGTAAGGGCTGCGCTTCTTCAAACATTAGTGAGCTATTCTGTGCAGTATTTCGTGACGCCTCTTCAAACTGAAAGCGCCTGATATCTTTGCCAAGCTCGCCAAGAAGAGCGCGGATTGATTGAGCTTCACTCCATCCTTTATGCTGGAGAGCACCCGATAAGCCGCTAAACCAGACCTCGGCATCTGGGTATCTATCTGCAAGCGCAAGGGCTGTGATAAACCGCTCAGCTGACCCGCTAACTTGACCTTGCCCGCGTTCTTGTGGGAGCAGCCCTGATTTTGTATGACCGCCTAAGATGATAATGCCATCTACTGGGCCTAGCTGTGCAGATGATATCTGCGGGGCATGATTTTCAAGGGGCCGCAGAAAGGCCGCGCCTATCGGTGTGATGCTATATAAAACAGGCAGCAAAATAGAAGCGCAAAACAAAAAGGTAGCGGTCTGGCGCTGCCTGAAAAGATGCAAGATAAAGGCAGCGCTACCAAGATAGAGGCTATGTAGAATAGGTTCGATAAGCAGGCCTACAATTTTTGTCAGGATAAAGAACATAACCACCCTTTATTATCATTCTTAACGGCCGCGAGACGCTTGCTGATAGTCATACGCTACTTTTGCTGCCAAATACAAAAAGAGAATGGCCGGCATAAAAGGCCTTAACCTCTTAAACCAGCCTGCCCGAGAGCTACGCCCTACCTTGACATTGCTGTGATATCTCCTTAAAGAATTGACCTCATCTCTGGCATCTTTGAACGCCAGACCTTAGCGGGTCCCATCTGTCCTTGAAGTTTTCGAGCACAGATGCCGTTTTGCTATGGGCATTTTTGCGGTGATGTGACGATGAGAAAGCTGGTCAGATGTTTGACAGTTTAAAAGATAGGTTGCAGTCGGTCTTCTCCGGCCTTGGTAAGCGTGGTGCGCTTTCTGAGGGCGATGTTGATGCCGCTTTGCGTGAGGTTCGCCTCGCCCTTCTTGAAGCTGATGTCGCCCTGCCAGTTGTCCGCCAGTTTATGGAACGCATTCGTGAGAAAGCTGTTGGTGCGGCTGTCCTGAAAGCTGTTCGTCCTGACCAGCAGGTTATTAAACTTGTTCATGACGGGTTGGTTGATGTGCTTGGCGGCGATGCCGCACCGCTGCGCATTGATGTAACGCCGCCAGCTGTGATTCTGATGGCAGGTCTTCAAGGGTCTGGTAAAACAACCACAGCTGGTAAGCTGGCCTTGCGATTACAAACCCGGCAGAAAAAGAAAGTTATGCTCGCCAGCCTCGATTTGGTTCGGCCGGCCGCGCGTGAACAGCTGCGTGCCCTTGGTGAGCAGATAGAGGCAGGCATCCTGCCCGAATCGGATAATGAAACAGCTGTTCAGCTTGCAAAGCGCGCCCTTCAAGCTGCTAGCTTGCAGGCTTATGATGTGCTTATCCTTGATACAGCAGGGCGTCTGTCAGTTGATGATGCCCTAATGGGTGAGCTTGCCGAAATAAAGTCGCTTACAAATCCTGATGAAGTGCTTCTGGTGGCAGATAGCCTAACCGGTCAGGATGCCGTCACAACTGCAAAGGCTTTCCATGATGCTGTTGGTGTTACTGGAATTGTCTTAACGCGGCTGGATGGTGATGCGCGCGGTGGCGCGGCACTATCAATGTCACAGGTCACTGGCTGTCCTATCAAGCTTGTTGGTACTGGTGAAAAACTGGAAGCGCTGGAAGAATTTGATCCGGCGCGGATGGCAGGCCGCATCCTTGATATGGGTGATGTGGTTGCGCTGGTTGAAAAAGCTGCCGAAGCCATTGAAGAAGAAGAAGCAATGCGCATGGCGCAACGCATGGCGGCAGGTAAGTTTGACATGAACGACTTCCTGTCTCAATTACGCCAGCTTCAAAAAATGGGTGGTCTTGGCGGTCTTCTGGGTATGTTGCCAGGCATTGGCAAGATGAAAAAGCAGATTGCTGCTGCTGGTATTGATGATTCGATGATGAAACGCCAAGAAGCCATAATTCTGTCCATGTCGAAAAAAGAACGGGTTCAGGTTGGGTTGTTAAACGCCTCGCGCCGAAAGCGGATTGCCGCAGGTTCAGGCACCAGCGTTCAGGATGTAAACCGGGTGGTCAAACAATATCAAGACATGGCCAAAATGATGAAAAAAATGGGTGGCAAGGCAGGAGCCGCTGGCCTGAAAGCTCTGATGGGTGGCGGTATGCCAGGCAATATGGGCGGCATGGGCGGTAATGCGCCGTCTGCGGCTGATATGGCAAAATTAAGCCAGAAAATGGGCGGAGGCTCTATGCCCGGCCTGCCAGGTTTAGGCAGCAAATCTCCTTTTAGTGGCGGGTTGCCGGGCCTTGGTGGATTTGCTGGCAAAAAGAAGAAATAAACAGAGTTTTATAAGAAT
>OCVQ010000935.1_pt1 | contig 24275 bp, 37 predicted proteins | sample 1539061 | NCBI WGS metagenome assembly OCVQ01 (sample SAMEA3355526, study PRJEB22509) | marine metagenome | biome: marine; feature: river plume; material: water | place: USA | collected 2010-08-08 | depth 0.5 m | reverse complement strand
AAGAACTGGCGAAGGGTTGACTTTTCGTGCATTGAAAGGGTAAATTCTTTACTAATTACAAGCGGTTGTTCACCGTTTTCTTCTTTAAATACTTTGGTTTCAGTAGGTAATTCCCATGTGATTCTAACCTTGTTTAGTTTCTTTGCTACACCTTGAATTGTTTCTTCGTTGGTGCCAAGTTGAATCATTGAATAACATCGTGCGGCATAACTGCCTGCTGCGATTGGTTCACGGTCAAATGATGTTGCGGTGTTGGTTGCGATAATTGCCATAATTTAATTTTTAATTTGTTTGTTTATTTCTGAATATTGATTTTTAAAAAGTCGTATTATTTCTTCTTTTGTTGCTTGATCCATTCTTACGAGCCTACCTAATAAAGCATTGTTAACTGTTTGGGGGTGTATGCCTAATTGGTCTGCGATTCGTTTCTGAATCCCTCTAAATGGTTTCTTTCGTGTTTGTTCTAATAAGTCTTTCATTTATTTTATCTTGTATATTTTACTTTTCTTTTGTTTCCTTCCTGCAAGTATTGCAGTACATTTTGCGCGTTGCAGTAATCATAAAATTCAAGTTCACGTTTAATACTATCGTGTCCAAAGCTACTAAATGGATTATATTCATCATCTTCATAATGGTGCAGGTCATTGTCAACAATCCAGTCTATAAATTCACCGGTATCAATAAACACATCTAAAAGAATGCGCATGTCATGGTTATCTTCAAGGCAACAAATTAAATATTGATCGTGGTCTTGGTACTTGCTGAATGTAGTTAGGATATTGTCACCATCTACGTGTGGTATTGTTTCAGCAATTAAAAAGCAATTAATCAATGACAAATCACGTGAACGATTAAAGTCATTTTGGAGGTTGTTTAGTTCGTGGTTCATGGTTGTTATATTGAGATTATTTTATAACCAAAATGTTGTATAAAAGTATCAAATGTATTTCTGCCCATTCTTTGTAAATGATTACTTTGAAACCAAAGATATTTTTCTGTACATCTTTCAACCACAACTTGTACTGGTTGATTCATTTGTTCTTTTGATAAATTTAATCTTATTTCTACAATGGAACCTTTTTTTAAATCTGATGCTTTTGCAATAATTTCTGTATTTGTCATTTTTTATTCCTTTTATGTTGCCACGAATATAATATTAAAACTATATGCAAAACAAGTTTCACACAATTAGATTGATTCTAAATAAGAACATAGGTCTTTTTGGTATATTCCAAGATACTCATTCAACCGGTTACGTTCTGTCACTCTTTCATCTGGTGATCTAAGAACTTTGTCAACGGTCTTGATGTAATCGTTTAACCTTAAATTCAAATCTTTAAGATCATTAACGTTCAATTTGATTAAAGGGTGTGCAGGCAATGATTCTATCCAGTTCAAATAATCAATCCCAAACGTATTAATTAAGCCTTCGCGATACCTTTTATCGTCACCACCTTTGTATGAGTTGGAATGACGTGATTGTTGGAATATGTTGTGTGCATGAAAGGCAAGCGTGGGATGCGCCAATCTTCCGTAATAATGGCCTGCATCATTAATGGCTGAATGTTTGCCGGATGCAATGCACTTTTGGCCGTGGTCAATTAACCTTATTATCTTGTTGATTTTCACTTGAACATCTTTCTGCCAGTCAGAACGTGTTTTTAATAGTTCTTTGTTTTTAGTCTTTTGTTCTGTCTTGATTTTGCGAATATTTGCGACATGTTTAATGGCGTGTTTGTATAGTTGTTCTTTACCTTCTGGCGTTGTTTTAAGCCAGCTATCATAACACTTTGAACAAAGTCCATACGTCCGTACTAAAACAAGCCCACCGCACCCATCAAAGTTTATTGCTTTGTTTTGGCCCTTACACTTCTTTTCTTTTATCTTCATTACTTTATGTATATAATAAAGGCCTCAAACACAACCGCCACAATGGCCCATGATAATACCTTTCTGGTTCGTCTTAGTTTTATAATCTTATCACGTGAATCTTGGCTTAAGTTTTTAATGGTTTGACTTTTCAATTCCACAGTCTTTTTATACTGCGCACTAATTTCTTTTTGATCATTCAATTCATAAAGTTCTAATATACGAAGTGAATCACAAAGTTGAAGTTCACGGTATAAAGTATTTAAACGTATATTATCGGCCTTGTAAAGTTCAACCGGTGTGTGAATGCTATCTTGTATGCAAATAGAGGTCAATTGAATCTCTGAGGTTTGAGCGGATGCTAATTTGGCCATTGTCAGAAGTGCGAGAAATAATGCTTGTTTCATATTGGATTTTAGTTTTAAGTTTGGTTACAGTTTTAATTTTAGTTATTTGTATCGTGTCAATTCGTTTCTTAATGGAATCTATTTGCTCAATTGAATCCGGTGGTGCAGGTTTGCCGCATTCTTTTATGTTGACTATTATAACCATCAGCAAAAGCGCAACGATGAACCCAACAAGTAGTAAATTATCTTTTATCATGGTGCAAATTTAACTATATTAGTACGTGTATTTTTAATCTGTCTTATTTTTACTCATTCCAAATAAGAAAGAAAAATGAAAATAATTGTATCAATGTGATAGTTGCACATAGTTTCAATATTACATTTGTGGTAACATAAACGGAAAAAACATGACACAAACTAAATTAAACTTCAAAAAAATATCAGCAGGTAGTTACCAAGCCACTTGCATAATAGATGGTAAAAAATTAGAAGTTAATGCAGAATCAATGGAAGACAAAACTTTTACTTATAATGTTTATTTTAATAATGAATGGATGGGTGGAGATGTTCGTTGTAGATTAAAAGATTTAAAATCATTATCCGCAGAGTTTTATATTGCAGTATAAATTATGAAACAAACAATCTTATCATTATCACTTTTGGCCTTCATATCAACACAATCTATGTGGTACGATAAGCAACCAATTATAGAACCAGTTGCAATAGATACACTTTTAAACGCCGTGATGGCCGTTGAATCTAATTTTGATACTATGGCATACAATGAGAAAGAAAATGCCGCAGGCGTGCTACAAATACGTCCTATCATGGTGCGTGAGGTTAACCGGTTACTTGGTGAAGACAAATACACGTTAAAAGATCGTTGGAACAAGGATAAAAGCATTGAAATGTTCAACGTGATCAGATCACACACAAAGAATGCAACAGATGAAAAGATTGCACGCAATTGGAATGGTGGTTATAATGGACACAAAAAACAAAGCACATTGAAATACTGGAACAAAGTAAAAAAACAATTTAAAAAATGACAATAACAATTACACATTACGGAGTTACGTACTCCATTGAAACAAAAACAGACGATTTAAATTCAACAGAAATTCTTGAAACATTTACCAATTTGATGAAGTGCATAGGCTTTCAACAAAGTTCAATTGATGGTGCAATTATGGGATTAAATGAGCAAATTGACTTATGAAACCGGCCATTGAATTATACATTAGCACGGTTAGACTACTTACTATCATGGATCAAGTTGATATGCCTAACAACGGCTTTAAAAAGGCAATCAGAAGTATTGAAGACTGGGCCGCAAAACAAAGCTACATTCTGGAAGATATGGATCCAGAAGCACACGAACGAATCATTCACAACTTCAATGTAATAATGGATTCAATTGATCATGAAGTTTTAAGTACACCAATAGGCGAATTAACAGTTGAAGCTAATTAGTTATTGACAAATTATAAATAAGTAGATAAGAGATAAAATAAAAAGTATATTTGTAATAAGTAAAACACTACGATGCAATTAAAAAGAACTTACGAAGGGGTTAAAATAGCAGCAACAGTTGTTAGGGTTAGTAGTGTTTCCTATAACCCCTTTTATAAAATTAAAAAAACACTACAATGGCGTTAAACAAAAAATCATTTGTACTTTACTGTGATCTAATTCACACCGTAAACAAACTACCGGATGACAAAGCCGGATTACTATTTAAACATTTATTGGCTTATGTTAATGATGAGAATCCAATTACGGATGATCTTATTGTTGACATTTCATTTGAACCAATCAAAAGACAATTGAAAAGAGATCTGAATAAATGGGAAGAAAAATTAAGTCAAAAGTCATCAGCAGGAATCAACAGTGCATTGTCTAAATTTGAGCAAAGTATTATTGGTTTTAGTACTAAATCACTTAAAAAATACAAAGATAAGTACGAAGATAAGTTATCAAAAGACAACGAAAACAAGTACACGATAGGAGTGTTAAACATAATCAACGAACGTTTAACGAAATCAACGAACGTTGAAGAGTGTTCAACGGAATCAACTGATAATGTAAATGTAAATGTAACTATAAAAGAGTCTTCTGTTCCACCTACCGGTGAAAACCCACTTTATTTTTATATTGCAAAGTCATTTCATAATACTTTTTATAATTACAAAGGATCTAAAAGTTTAGAAAATGCAATTGTAAGTGATTGGACAAAAGTAATTCGTTTACTAATTGAAAACGATAAGGTGCCAGTTACACATCTAATCGCAATTAAAATGTTTCTTCAAGCAGGTATAGACAAAGAAAAAGGTGTTGATACATTCTGGAGTGACACTATTTATTCAATAAGCGCATTAAGAAAGAAAAGCAAAGATGGAGTATATCAAATTGATAGGATAATCCAAGATACTAAAAAATGGTTAGCACGTAATCCAGAAAGGGATGCAATGGTTTATCAAGCGGAAACAAATCTAAATGAAAAGATCAATGGATAAATTAACCCTACTTACCAATAAGCTATACGAAACCAGACTTGATCCAAGTAAGGTAATACAAAAAGCACCTTCAATATTATCAGTTGCACAAAGAAGCGGAACCAGTTCAATCCATATTCCTATATTCTCTTTGGGTGATCTTAGTTTGATTCAAGGTAGACAGAAATCTAAAAAGACTTTCTTTACATCTTCAATCGCGGTGAGCATACTGAATCCTAATAAGTTTGATCTTTTAGTTTCAGATGCACCAAAGGGAACAACCATAGCTATTTTCGATACAGAACAAAGCGCATACCATGCACAAAAAACCAATCAACGTATTGAATACATGGCAGGTTCAAATAATTTCTATTACTTTGCATTTAGAGACAGTACACCAACAGAACGAAAAGAACTAATAGAACACTTCCTTAAGGGCCACAAAGGAACAATTAGTTATATTCTAATTGATGGGATAGTTGATCTCTTATTTGATTTCAATGACTTAAAAGAATGCAGTGAGTTAGTACAATGGATTATGCACATAACAAAAGAATACAATATACATTGCAGTTGCATATTGCATGAAAACGCATCCGATGGCAAAGCAAGGGGCCACATCGGCACCATGTTAGCACAGAAAGCGGAAACAGTTTTGAAGATAGAGAAGCACGGCACAGAACACAACCGGAGTACAATAAGCGCAAACGATACAAGGGGCTTACAATTTGCACCGTTTGACATTGTAATTGATAACAATGGCATACCAGAATTAGTTGAGATGTTAGAAAAAAAGAAAGTATTTGTAGTATGAAAATAGAATCAATGAACATAGAAAGGATCTTGGATAGCATCAAAGACCTAAAGCAATACGAGTATCAAGTAGTGATTAATTACAACCAATATCACTACATTACCAACACAATGAGATCGTGCGGCAAAGATGAACCAGAAGCACTGGAAGCATTAAAACAAAAGCTATCAAAGAAAATGGATAAGCTAAAAGATAAAAGAGGTGAATACAAAGTTGAATCGATTAGATTGATATGAACGCAATGGAAAAAAGATACACATTTGAAGTGGTATTAAACTTAGACAATAAGTATTACACAACTAATCTAATGGCAGGCTATGGAAGCAATCCAGACAATGCAATGGACAACTTGAAAGCAAAGTTGCACAATCAGTTCATGATGCTGAAAGAAGATAACTATAATTTCACAATCGGATCAATCAAACACATAACACCATGACCACACAAGAAGCAAAAGAGAAACTAAACAAACCTTTAATTTGTAAGGAAGCCGAAAGATCAATAAGGGAAATGAAAATTAAACTAAGCAAGTACACCGGTGATAAAACAGAACAAACCAAACACCTAAGCAACTTAGATAACTTATTGAACCTTGCACATAAGCAGGCAATAGACCTTGATACTTATGAAGAACTATTGGCTACCTACTTGTTTAAGATAGGCGAGCAACAAGCAAAGATAAGAGAGTTAGTTGAGATGCACGCCATCAGTGAACACATCCATGAAGTTGGTGTTGATGAAGTAGTGAAAGACTTTAAAAGTAAAATTCAATTGAGATGATAGAAGAATATAGAGCAGTCAAAGGTTATGAAGGTTTATACGAGGTATCTAACTTTGGAAACGTTAAAAGTTTAAAAAGGACAGACTCAAGAGGTCATAGAGTAAAAGAAAGAATACTAAAACAATCCATTGCAGGCAATAGCTATTTACGAGTTAAATTATTTAATGGCATACAATATGTTCATCAATTAGTTGCTATTACTTTTCTTAATCACGTTCCTAATGGTAATAAAATAGTTGTTGATCACATAGATAATAATAAATTAAATAATAGATTAGATAATCTTCAATTGATTACTAACAGAGAGAATTTATCTAAAGAAAAAAGAGGAACAAGTAAATACACTGGAGTATATTGGAATAAACAATGTAAAAAGTGGCATTCTTCAATAACAATAAACTCAAAGATTAAGTACTTAGGTCAATACACAAACGAAATACAAGCATCAAACGCATACCAACACGAACTAAAAAGAATACAACAACATGATAGGACTATTTGAAGTAAGCGCAACCAGAGCAGGGAAAACAATCAGTTGCACCATGTTTGGCAACATAGCAGAGAAGGAACAATTGTTTGGTGAATTGATGAATCAACATAAGATTGACGAGAGTGAACGGCATCTGTGGAAACTGACAAACATCACTACAAAATACAACAGTTTTGATAATGACGCATTTTAAAGCGTTTTAAGACACTTTGATGATTGAGATGATAGAAGGTACCAATACGCACACAATGAAGGTGGGAAGGGGGGTAAAAGTCTACGAGAGGCTAAGGGAACTACGCATGGATTCATGTTTGTTTGCATTTACAGGTTTTGGAATTTGAAAAAAGGGTAAATTATGGGAAAAAGAGGGCCAGCACCGCAACCGGTAGCAGTTTTAAAGGCAAAAGGTACAATAAACGTTACCAGAGCAAATGACCAAATAGCTGATGCAAATGAGTTAGATTGGATTTACAATGAAATTCCAACACCACCGGATGATTTGACAGAAAAGGCCAAAAACATCTGGAATCAGCAATTATTGCAATCAATGAAGATTTACGGCTACATTTCATTTATAGACTTATCAATGTTTAAGGAATACTGCTATGTTTACGGCGAAATGGAATATTTGAAAGAACATACCAAAGGCAGAACATACACTGATGACAAAGGAACCATTCGATTAGATCCGTTATACATGGAGTTGAACAAACTGCGCAAGGATTTCATTAGACTTTCGCAAGAGTTTGGTTTTAGTCCAAGCGCGCGCACACGGATAACTTTACAAAATAAACCAGACGAAAACACAGACCAATATTCAGATGGCATATAATTATGGCTTATAAAACAGACTTTTCAAAAATAGACTTAGATAAGTATTACTTTGATGACAAAACCGCCAACACAGTGGTCAAGTACATTGAAGAAAACGTTAAGCACGTAAAAGGGGATTTGGCCGGTAAACCTTTTATTTTGGAAGAGTGGCAAAAGAACGACATTATAAGACCTTTGTTTGGATGGAAACACATTGACACTGGATTGCGTAAATACACCAGTGCTTACATAGAAATTCCAAAGAAAAGTGGCAAATCGTTTCTTGCTGCATCAGTTGCGTGTATTTTTATTGACATTGAACGCGAAGGTGGTTCGGAAATTGTTGGTGTTGCATGGGGCCGCAAACAAGCAGGTTTAGTATTTGAAGCAACAAAGCAAGTAATTCAAAAAAGTCCAAGATTAAAATCAAAGTGCAACATCTATCGTAATTCAATCACGGCACCGGATCACATTGGCGGTTTGAAAACTTACCAGATATTAAGCAAGGAAGCGGGGGGCGAGGATGGAATTAATCCACAATTGGCAATTATTGATGAGTTGCACGTACACAAGAACAATGAGGTGCTTGAAATGGTTGAAAAATCACAAGGTGCAAGAAAACAACCTTTATCGTTCATAATTACAACGGCCGGTTCTGATTTGTACGGCATAGGGTACCAAAGGCATGAAAACGCCATAAATGTGGCAAAAGGTGTGACAACTGATGAAAGTCAGCTTGTTTGCGTGTATGGGGCCGATTATGAAGACAATCCATTTAAGGAAGAAACATGGATAAAAGCAAATCCAAATTATAACATATCAATCGGGAAACGTGCTTATGAAAAGGAAGCGGCCAAAGCTATGGTGAGCGCATCAAGCCTTAATTCATTTAAAAGATACTATCTAAATATTTGGACACAATCAAAAGATGGGTGGATAAATGATGAAATATGGAATGCAAGCCAGTGGGAAATGGATGAAAGTATTTTAAAAGATTACCCATGTTATGGTGGCCTTGACCTTTCTTCGCGTTCAGACATCACGGCTTTTAGTTTGGTGTGGCAAATAGAAGATAAATACTATTCAAAGAACTGGTTTTGGTTGCCAGAAGACAAAGGAACACAATCAGCAGACACAAACAACATCCAGTACCGTGAATGGGTCAGAGATGGCCATATTGAAGAAACAAATGGAAATGTTGTAGATTATGACTTTATTATTTACAAATTGGGTGAATTGAACAAAATGTATCAAATTAAGTCCATTGCATACGATAATTGGAACAGTCACCACATTGCACCGCGCTTAATGGATGAGGGCCTTGATTTGATTGAATTTAGACAAGGATTCAAAAGCATGAATGCACCCACTAAAGAAATGCAGGCATCAATTGAAAGTAGAAAGTTTAATCATTTTGGGAATCCAGTGTTGAGATGGATGGCAGGCAATGCAAGTGTCAAAAGTGATCCAGCAGGAAACATAAAACTTGAAAAGGATTTTAAAGCACCAAGCAAAAAAATAGATGGATTAATTTCAAACGTCATGGCTTATGGCTTATGGTTGGACAATCCAGAAGACACAAATAGTTATTTAGAACAAGGAAATTTATACATAATATGATACTTACAGAACCAGTTTACAATGTGTTAAATCACAAAAAGAATTTTGATTTCATTTTTTTACAAATGTTAAAAAACAACAATCAAGAAGATGCCTATGATGCTGCACTTGATTTAGTGCGAGAGTATGCACCTAATTTTAAACATTACAAAGACTTTGATTCATATCGGGTCATTTTGGCAAATAGTCAAGATCGTGGGCCGGTGTTAAGTAATTACAAACCAAATCTTGACATTCCAATGGATGTAATTGATGCTATTTGCAAGGGAATAGATGAACTATTTCATAAACACCTTAAAAGGGTAAAAGTTCGCAAAATGGCATACGATGCATGTGTGAAAGAAATCAACATCTACTTTCCGCACTACAAGCCACACAAAAACTATCAAAGCTACAAGGCAAGCGAAAGCATTCGGCACAAAAACAAATCTATTGAAAAGAAAAAACGTGTTGTTAAAAAAACAAAATGAACAAAGAAATAGCAAAAGAATTAGATGCAGAATGTAAAAGTGTTGCACAAAGATTTTCAAGGCCAGATCGTGAAGGTAATTTTAACAAGGAAACTTTTGAAGTAGATGAAATAATTTCAATGTCAGACCACACCGCAACTGTTGTTTTTAAAAAATCAAGTGGAAAATTAGCAGCAGCGTTTTTTTATTATATTGCAAGGGGATATTCCAAAGGTTGGAAGTATTTTTTCCCAACTGATTCGCACATTAATGGTCTTGCATCATTTCATTATTTCAAACTTGAAGTTGAGCGTAAAAACTATGATAAAAACTTTTAGTTAAATAAATTACAATTATTACAAATAAAATTAAAAGATTTTTGCAAGGATGAATTTTTTAGGTTTCGAGTTAAAACGGATCAATCCAGTTCTTTCAGAAAAGAAAGGTTTCTTGAATGCCAATTTTGGTGGAATGGTTGGCCGCACACCGGTAAACGAAAAAAGCGTATTTGGTCTTTCAGCATATTGGGCAGGCGTTCGAAGAATATCGGAATCAGTTGCAATGTTGCCAGTTGATGTGTTTAAAAAGGTCAATGGTAAACGTACAATGACAGACCATCCGGTTGAATACCTACTTAATGCAGAATCTAATTATCAAACGTGTGCATTTGATTTCACACAAATCTTAATTACATCAGCCATAAATCACGGCAATGGTTTAGCAATTATAGAGCGTGATAGATTTGGAACACCAACCGGACTTGTTAACGTGTCACGCGAAATATGTGAACCGTTGAAATATGACGATGAGTTATACTGGAAAGTTGAAATAAAAGAAGCGGCAAACAAAAAAGAAAGTTTGCTTGTAAAAGATAGGGACATAATTAATCTTCGAGGTTTTGGATCGGATCCCGTAATCGGTTTAAGCGCAATTCAAGCACACAAGCAGAATTTAGGGCTTTCGATAGCTGCACAAGATTATGGGGCCGATTTTTATAATCGCGGAACGAGGATTGACGGCTTTATAAGCTATTCCGGAGTATTAAAGCCAGAAACCAAAGACGCAATAAGTCAGCAATGGTCAAATAACTATGGCGCAAACGGATCACGTGGCACTGCCATTTTGGATGCAGGCACTCAATACCATCGTTTAGGCTTACCACCACAAGACGCGCAATTTATAGAAACACGTAAATTCCAAAAAAATGAAATAGCAACAATTCTTGGAATACCATCACACATGATCAATGAAATGGATGGTGCAACCTTTTCAAATATTGAACATCAATCAATTGAATTTGTAACTTATGGAATTGGTTCATGGATTGAAAAGATAGAGCAAGAGTATAGAAGAAAATTATTAAAAGAAAGCGAGAAAAGAAACCATTATTTCAAACATAATGTTGATCGTTTACTTAGAACAGACGTAAAAACCAAAGGTGAGTATTATAGACTAATGACTGACATCGGGGCTTACACAATTAATGACGTTCTTGAATTGGAAGATAGAAATTCAGTACCAAACGGTGATGAACGATACGTTCAAATCAACAGAATACCAATTGAACAAATGGCCGAATATTATAAAAAAGACATACCAAAATAATGAATAAAATAGAAAGAATTGCAGAGGTTCGCGGTGTTAATGCCGAAAATAGAACTGCACAATTTGTTATAAGTACCGAATCAATTGACAGACACGGCACCGTGTTTAAATTGGCAGGTTGGGATTTAGAAAACTACAATCGTAATCCAATAGTTGCTTATAATCACGTTACAAGTGATTCAAATCCAGACACAATAATTGGCACATCCAGAGTGTACATTGAAGATGATTCTTTGATTGGCGAGGTTACATTTGAGCGTGAAGGAAACAATCCACTTGCAGACAAAGTATTTAATAAAATGCAAGATGGTATATTGAAAATGGCATCAGTTGGTGCAATTCCACACGAATACAGATATGGCAATGTTGACAATGGTGAAGATAGTGGAACAATATATTTCACACGTCAAGAACTTATAGAATGGTCAATAGTTAGTGCGGGATCTAACAAGGATGCATTCAAAAGAAGTGCAGACCAAATTGAAGAAATAAAAAAGACTTTGGAAATAGTTGAAGAGGTAATTGATGCACCGGTTGAAATGGGACTTAATACTAAAGCAGATTTAAGAAATTACAATAAGGTTAAAATTGTTACAAAATACCTATAATTAAAAGTAGAATTTTTGTAAGGTAATTAAAAAATACAATAAAATGAAAAACAGTTTAGAAATACGTGAGGAAATCGGAAGCGTAAAAAATATTCTTGATTCATTGGAAACTTTGGTTTCTTCTGAAAATAGAGATTTTAGCGAAGATGAAAAAGTGTCTTTTGACACAAACATGGAAAGACTTACAACTTTAGTTGAAGAGTTGCCAAAAACAGAAAAATTAGAAGAAATTAGATTGAAAGCAGCAAATTTAGGCGGTTCACCAGTTGCAACCGTAAGTAAAGAAGAAAAAGAAATAGTTAGAGACTTTTCTTTTGGTAAAGCAGTACGTGCCGCATTTGGTGGTAAATTAGAAGGTGTTGAAGCTGAGATGGCTCAAGAGGGGGAAAAAGAAATGCACGCTATCGGAAGAAGTTCCAATGGTATTGTTATCCCTTCAATGATCTTGAACAGAGCAGTAATAACTGAAAACGGAACAAGCGGTGTTGAACAACAGTCTTTTGTAGATGCAGTTTATGCGAACACAATTTTAGGTGACTTAGGTGTTACAAGAATAGCAACATCAACAGACCAACGTATTCCAATTCTTGGAGCAGTATCTACTCAGTGGGAAACAGAAGTTTCTGATGCAATCGATGGAGGTTCAGCAATGAGCAAAAAAGACCTTGCACCACGTAGACTTGCAGCTTATGTTGATTATTCAAAACAAGCAGCAATGCAGGCAAACAGTTCTTTGGAAACTGCACTTAGAAATTCAATCGCACAAGCGGTTGCAGCTAAAGTTGAATATGCAGCATTCACAGACGATTCTGCAAATGGTGCTTATGCTTACTTAGGTTCTGGAAAAACTCCAGTTACTAACGCATCTATTAGCGCACTTGTTCTTGCTTTGATTGAAGAAGTACAAGGAAACAACCACAACAGAGGTAACTTAGGTTTTGCATTATCAAACGATGTGTTTAGTGATGTATATGCAGCAGCGCAAGTTTCTGGTGTTAGTCCATTAATCGTTAATGAAATGATAATGGGAATGATGGCGAAATTTAGCAATCAAATTGCTGACATTACAAACCCTGCGGTTTATTACGGAGATTGGTCAAAAGTTCAAGTTGCACAATTTGGTGGTGTTGAAATCCTTATGGATCCTTACACACAAGCTATCAAAGGAACCAACAGATTAATCCTTAACTCTTATTGGGACATGGCTCTTGTTCAAGATGCTGCAATCTCAGTTGGAACATTCGGTTAGTCTTAACTAATAACTAAAATAAAAGGGGTGGGTGTTGTGCCTATCCCTTTTTTTATACTATAAAAATGATAAGAAATAAAAAAATAACCAGCTACACACCGGTTGAAAATTGGGCATTGACTTTGGTTGAAGCAAAAAGACATTTGAACATCCTTGATGATTCATTTGATGACCTTATAAACGATTATTTGGCAAGTGCGCACGTTTGGCTATACAATGAGACTGCCATCTTTGTAAAGGGGTCTATATTGGGGTATATGCAGGAATGGGATGATTTCCGTGTGGATGTTGCTGAGGTTGATACAATAGCAATTTACTATTATGATTTAGATAATACACGTACGCTTTTAAGTACTGAAAATTATCACTGGAATCAAGGTTTGTATTCTTACATTGAATTAAAAGGTAATTTACCATCACTTTATGTGAAGGACTTTGCAATTGAAATTGAAATTACAACAGTGGCAAACACGGATCCAATGGTGAAACAAGCACTTAGGATGTTAGTTGCTGATATGTTTGAAAACAGACAAAATGAAATACTTGGTTCCACCGGTAGAATTATATCACGCGGCACCATGTACCAATTATCTTTAATTAGTCAAAGAACAGAAATATAATGAATATAGGCAGATTAGACAGAAAAATAACTATACAAGTACAAAACTTTGCCACAAATGCAATAGGTGAGTACACGACAACATGGGACACGTTTCACACTGCATTTGCCAATGTTCAAAAGGTAAGCGGTACTGAGGCAATCAATGCAGACCAAGTAACGGCAACCAATAAGGTAAAGTTTAAAATTAGATACTTTGCAGGAATAAACGAAAGCATGCGCGTTGTTTACAATGCTACAAATTACGACATAATCGAGATTCAAGAACTGGATCGTGAAGGTTTGTTTTTAACCGCAACCAGAACGCTATGAGTCAAATTACAATTGATGGGATTGAAGGTGTTGTTGGGGAAATAAAAAAGCTAACTAATGACAGAATGAAACGATTAGAAATAATCAAGATACTAAGACAACAAGTAAAGCCAATTTTAGCAGCAGTAAAAGCAAACACACCAGTTGCCGATGAAGATATTAAATTTAGAAAAAGAATATATCAACCGGGCAATTTAAAGAAATCAATGGCCATCAAAACAAGTCCAATGAAAAATTATCCAAATGTTTTAATTGGGCCAAGAAAAGGAAGTGATAAAGTAAACGATGGTTTCTATGCTTTCTTCATTCAGTATGGATATTTGTGGAATTATGATATTCCTGCAAATGATTTTATTGGTGATGCAGCAGGCCCATTACTTGGCTCAGTAAGCACAACAATGAGCGTACAATTAGAAAAGTATATTTATAAAAAAGCAGAAAGTTTAAATTTATGAGGATTATATTAATAAAAGATCATGCGGTTGCACTTAGAGTGTTACCGGAAGGCACAGAATTACGCGTTAGTAATAAGTTAGGCGCGGAATTAATTGCATTAGAAGTTGCAAAGGAATTTGGTGACTATACAAAAGAAGAAAAGGTTGAACACATTCTTGAAGTAGCGTTTGACAATGAAGAGAAACCCAAAGTTAAAAAAATTACTAAAACAAAGAAGTAAAGGAAATTAAATTTGTTTAAAATATAAGAAAATGGCAAGTACTGGAATATTAAACGGAACAATAGCAAAAATACAAGTAGCAGGTGTAACAGTTGCGCACCTAACATCTAACTCTTTAACTTTCGACATGGCAACCCGTGACGCAAGCACAAAGGATTCAGCAGGATGGAAAGAAAGTTTAGAAGGACAAAGATCTTTCTCTGGAAGCGGTGAGGGATTCTTCGCAGAAGATGCAACCTATGGTTTTACAGACCTTTATGATGCTTATGTGACACGTGCAGCAGTTGTTGTAACATGGACAACAGACGTAACTGGTGACGTTGAATATAGCGGATCTTGTCACATTACATCATTAGGAAGAACTGATGGACTTGAAGAATCAAGTACCTTTTCAGTATCTTTTGAAGGAACTGGTGCAGTGACAAAAGCAACAGTTTAGTTTTTATCTTGTTAATGTGTGATTTAAGGGGTGGGTATTTTGCCCACCTTTTTTTTTACATATTAACTTACAACCACACAACAAATTAAAATTAAATACACAAAAATGATTAAAATTAAAAACAAAGAGTACAAGTTCAAGTTCGGATTTAAAGCATTATTAATGTACGAAAAAGAAACCGGATCAAGCGTATCAGCAATTGGTGACAACATCAATATGAGTACTTTGGTAGACATTGCATATTGCGGTTTAAAGGCAGCAGGCGAAAATGTTACAAGGGACTTTGTAATTGATGCAATTGATGAAGATTTTGCACTTATTAACGTATTTACACAAGCAATGCAGGAAGATATGGCAGCGCTTAATAATATGGGTAAGGAAGCAAAAAAGTAAAATTGCCATTGGTTAATTGGATAAGGGGGTTTGTTTTAGGCGTTCTAAAGCAATCCCCACTATCACTTGACGAATATACAATGGCGGCCATATTTGATGCCTACATAGGGCATACAATAGGCGAAAACATAAAGGCACGGACTCAATGGGAAACTGCAAGATTTGTTTCTTTTGTTACATTGAAAAGCGCAGGGAATAAAAGAATGCACAAGCCACAAGACTTAATAAAGTTTGACTGGGAACAACAAGATGATAAAAAAGGCACTGGCAACAATGCATGGACTAAAGAAGAAATAGAACAACTGAAGAAACAAAAACCGAATTGGTTCAAATAAAATGGCAAGAAAGCAAATAAATATACGTGCAGGATTTGATTTAGGATTTTTTTCAACATCAAGTCAAAATTTACAAAGGGAACTTACTAAGGTAGGCAAGCAAATGAAAAGCGTGGGCAAAGACATGTCCACATACATCACTGCGCCATTGGCCATAATGGGAGGTTTAGCCGTTAAAACATTTGCAGACTTTGAACAATCAATGGCAAAGGTTAAAGCAATAAGTGGTGCAACCGGTGCAGAGTTTCAAAACCTTAATAAACTGGCAAAAGATCTTGGAATAAGTACAAGATTTTCGGCATCTGAAGTTTCTGACTTGATGCTTAATTACTCAAAGTTGGGTTTTTCTTCAAGTGAAATTGAGAAAATAACCGGTGCCACATTAAATTTAGCACTTGCAACCGGTGAAGATTTGGCAAAAAGTGCTGAAGTTGCTGGGGGTGCATTGCGTGGGTTTGGATTAGATGCAAGCGAAATGGATCGTGTTGTTAATACAATGGCGGCAGGGTTTTCAATGTCTGGTCTTGATCTTGATAAATTTCAGCTTGGAATGGGTAAGGTTTCAGCAGTTGCAAAAAATGCTGGTCAAAGTATAGAATCAACAACCGCAATGCTTGGTATTTTAGCCAACAATAATATTGAAGCATCAACGGCAGGAACCGGATTGAAAAACATCTTATTGACTCTTTCAAAAACTGGGATGACTTATGATGAAGCAATGAATAAAATTGTAACATCAACCGATAAGAATAAAACCGCAATGGATTTATTTGGCCGAGAAAATGCGGCCGTTGCAATTACACTTGCCACAAGTAAAGATGCAGTAAATGAATTAACTGATTCTATATTAAACGCAAAAGATCCAGCAGCTACAATGGCGGCAATAATGGATAATACTCTGCAAGGGTCAATGTTTAAATTGAAATCAGCAACAGAGGGTTTAGCCATTTCTTTTGGTGAAGTTATGGCACCAGCAATTGCATTTTTAGCAGATCTTTTAGCAGGCATTGCAATGTGGTTTTCTGAATTAAGTCCATCTATGAAAACTGCAATTACTGTTGTTGCAGGTTTAGCGGCTGCAATTGGGCCTTTAGTTTTTATTATTGGATCATTAACGGTTGCATTCGCTGCACTATCGGCCGCACAAATACAAACCACATTAATAATTGCAGGCGTTATTCTTGCAATTGGGGCAATTGTTGCTGCATTTTTATACGTTAAAAACAATTTACAAGCGTTTAAAGATTTCTTTTACAATGCGTGGGTTGGAATTGCAAACGGATTCATTGACATATTGAAATCAATGGTTAAGCCATTTTTGAAATTTGCCAATATTTTAGGCTTAGACATTGGAACTGGTATAAGTGCTTTCTTAGATTCTTTCAAAATGAAATCGAGGGAATCAACTAAGGAATTTGGATCGTTCAAAGAGATGTTGCAAAATGTTAAAAAGGATTTAACTGAAACAACAACGGAAATTGATAAAACCACAGAATCAGTAAAAGATTTAGGCAAAGAAGCAGCAAAGCCAATTAAACTTGGAATTGATTTTACAAAAGGAATTGAAGCGGCAAATTTACAAAAACCTGCAATTGAATCAATCACTAAAGGACTGAAATCAAAAGGTCTTAAATTTGATGAACCAATAAAAGCACCAGTTCAAATAGACATTAAGCCTATCGAATTACCACAAGAACTTTTTGATCAACAAGCAGCGGCAGCAGCAAGAAGGCAAGCGGCTGACTTAGGCGAAGAAATGGGGGATGCATTAAGTTCTGGATTAAAGTCATTAGCAACTGAAGGTTTGACGCAATTTGGTGAGTTCTTAGGCACTGTAATAAGTGGAGGGGACATGACTGTGAAAGACTTTGGGAAAGGCTTACTTGATTCATTAGGTAAGTTCATGGGGCAATTTGGTGAAGCTATGATTGCAATGGGTATAGCACAAGTTATGTTGGATGTAGCAATTAAAAGTTTTAACCCTGCACTTGCAATTATTGGCGGTGTTGCATTAGTTGCAGCAGGGGCGGCAATATCAAATCTCAGTCAAAAAGGAATGGATACCAGTGGCGGTTCTGGAGGGTTTTCTCCTTCCGGTGGCGGTGGTTTTTCATCAATGAGTGGAATAGGTGCAAACATGCAACCAATAGTTTTAGATACCAGAATAAGCGGCCGCGACATGATAATTACACAAGGAAGAGAATCACAATTTAAAAGATAAATGTTACTATTTACAAGCGAGTTAAAAAGTCTAAATGGCAAGAATTACAGAGTTGATTTTCATTCAAACACATACATTGGAATTGATACGCCAATAATAGGCGGTTCCGGTTCTGTTGTTTATGTTTTAAATGATTGGACTGATTACTTAGAAATTGGTCAAGACTTATACCTTTACACTGGAGAAAAAGAAAATGCAACCATTTTATTCAATGCTTACAAAGCAAGAGTTGAAGCGGATGGCGGTGTTGTTGAAAATGACGTTTGTACAATAGCATTTTTGGCTGAAAGTTCTGAAGGTTCGGTTGTTTCGTTTACTTATAATTTAGCTTTAAATAGAACAGAAATCACACTTGCAGGTTTCATTTACACGAATCAAACACGTGTTACAAACAACACGGATTCGGTTAATAGTTTTATTCCTACATTTAGTCCTAATTTGCTTGGATTAAATACACAATGGGATACTGATGGGACTATTATGGATTCATTGATGACCTCATACAGCGACATCACATATTCAAATCCAAGTGAATATGCTTACTTTGATCGGTTCTTTGACAAATACAGAGAATCCGATGATAGTGATATGACTGTGGCAATATACCTTGAAGATGCACTTCACTGGGCCGGTAATGTGATTGTTGATTTGATTGAGTGGGAAAACATAAGCAAGCCAAGACCATATACTATTCGTGCTATTGATGGCATTGATAGACTTAAAGATGTTTTTTATGATGGTGACCTTGCTAATTTGGGCAAGATAAAGGTAATAGATGCAATTAAAAAGATATTGGCACAAAACGCCTTAGAATCGTTTTGGAACAATACACAAGACTACATTCGCGAAAGCATAGAATATAAAAGTCTTTCAGTTGATGGGTGGAATGTTTCTGATAGTGTTTTAGATTACACGTATATTCCAGAAAACTTATTTGTAAATAAAGAAAGTGACAAAAATGAAAGTGAGTTTTTAACTGGGTACGATGCTTTAAAAGGAATCTTAGAATTATTCAGCGCAAGAATTGTACATTGTGAGGGTGCATATTACATACACCAAATAAGAAATTATGATGGAGGTGGGAACTTTTACATTAGAGATTTCAATAAGCTAAACAACACCTACAATCTAACTGCATATGATTTCAATAATACTTCACTTCGTATTCTTGGAGGTGGTAAGTTTGGTTATTTATTCGGGGCCAAGAAGTCAGAGATAGAAATAAAAGGTGGCAAAATTACATCAATAGTTGGAAGCATAGATGGCGATCTTGATGTTCGTGTTATTTCTGGTGTAACTAAAGTAACAAAAAGAAGTTTACGTACACCATTAGGCGCACCAACTTTGTATGACCCAGAAATACTTTATTCAGTTGGTAATATAAAAGGCGGTTTAGAACTTGGAAACACAATTAATTTTAGTTTAGTTGCAAATAGCATTGCTGCATTATTTCCTGCAAACCAATACAAGCTAAAAATGCGTTTAGAGGTTACAAGCGGCAACAAGTTTTTAAAGGGTGGCAATGGTATTCCGCCGTATTGGGGTGATGATTCAATAACCGCAAACAGATATTGGGAACAACAAATTGATTCATTAACAGACAGAGCGCCAAAAACATATACATTTAGAACGCCAATAATACCATACGATTTAGATGATTGTGAAATCATAGTTTCTTTTAGTGCGGATCAATACATTGGAACAGTGGTTGCAGGTCAATTACTTTTTGAGGTTTCTAAATTAGCTTTGTATGTACCGGCTGCAACAGATAGCAATTCAGACAGTGAATTTATTTCAGTTGAGAATCTAAACACAAAGTATACAAAAGATTTGGTTCTTAGTCCTTTGATTATTTCCGAAAGTAGCCCATTAGTAAGTGTATCAATTTTAAGTGTAGACGAGAATTATAATAGTTCACCTCAAAGTTTAGTAAATGTAAGCAGTTGGGATGGTTCATTTGATCTTGAAGGTTCACTTTCTGCATTAAGAGTGTTGGAAGCAATGAGTTTACAATTCAGACCAATTGAAAAATACATGGGTAGTGTTGAAGGTTTTTATTATCCTATACAAACACTAAATTATAACAATAAGAAATACGCATCATTAAGCATCTTACATAATTACGACACAGATGAATACAGTGGTGATTGGTTTGAAGTAGCAACGGCAAGAACTGGTTTGTCAAGTGGCACACAAGGCGGTACATTTGGTGAGCAAGGGAAAGATCAAGAACAAGATTATATGTTTGACACATTTGTTCAGCAGAATAAAGTTGCAACATTAGATGAAATACTAACCGCCGGATCAATTGACACCATACCAATGCAAGATTTCGATTATGATGATTTGCGAAAAGGTGATGTGCTTTACATCTTAGAACCAGAAACAAAATTGAAAGCAGGTGAATTTGTTGTGCTAACAACGCCTAATGCAATAGACACAATTATTGCGGTGGAAAATACAATTATTGATTATGATATTCCTGCCGGTTGTGATGTGGTTTTTGGATATAGACAAACGGTTGTTTCCGAAAGAGTACGTGCAAACATCTTCCAAATGAAAGGGAATGCACCGGATCCACTTCTTGGTGATTATTTGCTTGATGGTGAATTTGTTTTTTATGATGAACATGCATATTACAAGAATCCTATTGATGGGTTTCTTTATAAATTCAACGGTGCAAAAGTCAACCCATAATGCCATCAATGCCAAAAAAGGTGTATGGATTTACACCACAGAAACAAAACAAGCAAGCAGAACAAAAGAACTGGCTTAAAGACAAAGAACACGAAAAGTTCTACAATTCAAAGGCGTGGCGGCACTTATCTTTATCTTATAAAATGAAACATCCGGTGTGTGAAATGGAAGGGTGCAATCAACCATCGTATTACACCGATCACATCATTCCAATGTCACAAGGTGGTGATGAATGGAATGAAGAAAACTTTCAAGCATTATGTAAAAGTTGCAACGGTTCCAAAACCGCAAAGCAAAGAATGTTAAAATAATTACATCAACAACAAAATAGGTTTAAAGATATTTGCACATAATGATAGGCGGTGCAATATATCAACTTCTTAATGTTCCTGCAATTACCAACTTAGTGGAACAGTTGAACTATGGACTTGCGCCACAAGAAAACTTGTTTCCGCGTATTGTAATAACTGAAAGAAGCACACCAGAGAATTACAAAGATGGTTATTCAATTATTAATCATGATGTTGAAATAAACATTTACGCATCAAAAGCCAAAGATGGCAATGGTGGATTCCTACAAGCATCAAATATTGCGGATGCAGTTGAAACAATTCTTTACCGGTACAAAGGAACGGTTGGAGGCAAAAGAATAGATCAGACACTTTTAAGCAATCAAGAAATTTTATTTGATAATTCAAGCCAATGTGCAAGGGTTATAATGGAATATAGTATTAGAGAAAATTTAACATAAAAAAATGACAATAGAAGAATTAGTTGCACTTAAGGGTGGCAAATATGCAGATAACGGTGCAACAGTAACCGGAACAAATAGCACAAATTATAGATTTTTAGTTGTAAATGATGACGTGGTATTTACCGCGTTAACAGACACAGATGATAATGATATTGTAGCTGAATGGGGTATTGCCGGCAAGACTATTACCACCGGTATGGTGTTAGCACCTGCAAGCGGTAAGCCATTCAAAACGGTAACAATCACAAGCGGTTCTGTACTTTTAATCAAACTATAAAATGTTTGGGTTTGGGTATCAATATAGTGCCATTAAAGGCGGTGTGTCATTGGGCAAAATTATATTTGATGCCTATCGATTACGCGTTGAAAGTGATGGCGGTATTATAGAAAATGAAAACTGTGCAGTTAATGCAATAAAACAACTTACAAGAATATGAGTACATACGATGACGCCAGCCTTATAATGTACCCAAGCGGCTACAAAGAGGATAAAATATACAGCCTTAAACCAACGGATGGGAGTGGCGATTTAGACTTCACAAGAGCAAGCACCGCAACAAGGGTAAATGCTGAGGGTTTAATAGAAACAAGCCCAGTTAATTTGTTGCAGTATAGTGAGGAATTTAATGTAAGTCCGTGGGTATTAGATACGGGCGGCGGTACTGGCTCTATTACAGTAACTAATAATTACGCAACCGCGCCAAATGGAACATTGACTGCCGACAGAATACAAATGGTTATGGGAACAGTTTATGCACAAACTTTTCAAGCATTGCCCGTAATTAGTGGCGCAGAATATACATTATCCGTTTACTTAAAATCTCTTAGTGGCACACCTACAATTAGCACAATAGTTGGGGCAAATGTAAGCAGTCAAAAAACCTTAACAACTGAATGGGTTAAATATGAACTTACTTTTAATGCAACAAGTTCTACAATTTACCCATTAATTGCTTTATATGGTGGAGATTCAGCAACGGCAGATATCTTGGCTTGGGGGTATCAGATAAACATCGGCTCAACCGCTAAACCTTACTTTCCAACTACAGACCGCTTAAACGTTCCTCGTATAGACTATACTGGGGGTGGATGCGGCTCGTTACTTTTGGAGAAGCAGTCAACAAACTTGTATACATACTCAGACCAACTAAACCAATGGACTGCAAGTAGTGCAACCGTTACGGCTAACTACGCAACATCTCCCGATGGAACAACAAATGCGGATAGGGTTCAATTTACTTCGGGTGGTCTTTTGTATAGAAGCGGCACGGGTTCTGCGGGAGAAAATACAATAAGTGTTTACGCAAAGGCTACAAATGGAGTAAGTGCAAAATTTAGATTTTTTAGCAATGGAACGGTAACAAATTCCTCAGATTTAACCGCTACGGGAGAATGGAAAAGGTTTACATTCACTTATACTTTTAGTGCTGTAACTGCGGGTATTAGGGTTGCAACTACGGGAGCAGATGATATAATTTTCTACGGATTCCAACACGAACTCGGCTCTTATCCCACTTCCTACATCCCAACCCTTGCAAGTAGCGTGACAAGATTGGCGGATAGTGCAAGCAAAACGGGTATAAGTAGTTTGATAGGTCAGACGCAAGGTACAATGTTTGTTGAATTCATTGCCAAAGGTTCGTATGATTCAAATAATTTACTTATGTTAATTTCAACGGGTTCAGGTGGTGAAATTATTTATTTGAATTTGGTTAATGGAATAATAGAGGCATACATCGCGGCTTCAGCAACGCAACAATTTTTGTACAATGGAGCAACTGCATTAAGTGCAAACACACGCCATAAATTAGCAATAGGATATGCTAATAATGATGTTGTATTATATCACAACGGAACACAATTAGCAACCGATACAAGCGCAACAATCCCAGCGTGTACACTTCTTCGTGTTGGAAATTTTTTGGGTGGTATATATCAGTTTGGGAATACAATTAATCAAGCTATCCTATTCAAAACTCGCCTCACCAACGACCAACTCGCCGATTTAACTGGCGGCAATAAAACAACATTTAACTCTTTAGCAACCTTTTACGGATATACAATACTATAATGATAGAACCAAGTTTACAAATAGGCGGCGGCAACTGGGCTAATAAGTCCGATAAGCTGCTCGGATACCATAAAGATGGGGCTAACTTTTACGCTGACGAATTAACGTTCAGTAGAAATAGCTTAGGAAGCTACACAGATGCAAATGGCTTAGTTCAAACAATGCCAGTTAATTTGATACAACAAAGTAGTACTTTTAATGTAAGCCCGTGGGTATCATCTGGAATTACTTTGACATCTGGATTTACCGATTTTGTTGGTACAAATAATGCTTTTCGTTTTCAATCTGGAAGTGGAACAAATTATTCATTTAATGCGATTTCAGCAATAGTTGGTCAACAATACACACATTCCTTTTATGTGCGTTCAGTAAGTGGAACACAAAATATTAGAATTGATGATGCCTATCAAGGTGGTGGGAATACTGTAACAATAACAACGGAATGGCAAAGAGTTTCAATGACATTTGTGGCAACGGGTAGTAATATTGGTATTCAAATATGGAATAACAATACATTTACTATTGATGCTTACATTTGTTTTGCTCAAACCAACGCTGGCTCTACCGCACTACCTTACTTTGCAACCACTACAAGACTAAACCTTGCAAGGGTAGATT
>OCVQ010000926.1_pt1 | contig 24368 bp, 20 predicted proteins | sample 1539061 | NCBI WGS metagenome assembly OCVQ01 (sample SAMEA3355526, study PRJEB22509) | marine metagenome | biome: marine; feature: river plume; material: water | place: USA | collected 2010-08-08 | depth 0.5 m | reverse complement strand
CCTTGTAGAAAGAGTAATTGGTTACATGAGAGTTCAAGTCTCTCCTTGCCTACCTTAAAGAAGATTTACATATGTATTAGTGATAAAACGTTATTCTACTTTTACACTCTCTATTACTTAATGTATAAATACTTTCTTACCCTTGCGGTTTTATTACTACCGTTATCTTTATTCCCCCAATCTTCAGATGCTATAATAGGTGATGTAGAAATTGAAACTGGATGTATTGGTGATACACCCTTTTACAATATAAATTATGTTGTGTGGAATTTAGGTAATGAAGAAATTACTAACTATTGTATTGAAATATGGAATGAAGATTACTATCAATGTTTTAGTAGTGATTTATTTGGGGCTTATGGAATTCCTCCTGGGGAAGGACAATTTTTTACTACCCCTTATTTTGAAATGGGGGGACCCGGTAATCTTTTTGTAATGTCTGTTGATGATGTTAATGATGAAATAGTTACTGGGAATAATAATACAACTGTATTTTTACCTGAAATACCGGAATGTCCTGTAGAGTGTTTAAACGATACAATTACTATAATCTTACCACCAGATACTATTATACAAACACAAATTGACACCGTTATAACGCATGAGTACGTGTATTTAACCGATACACTCATACAGTATGTGGATGTATATGTTAATGATACTACTTACATTTATATCACAGAATTTGATACAGATACAATTTATGTAGATAATACTTTACTTATTTATTTAACAGATACTATTACAAATACTATTGAAATTGATTGTCATACAGGTTTACCTTGTAATGAGTTAATTATTGATAGTTGTTGGCCTTGGAATGTTTTTATACCTAATGTGTTAACCCCAAATAATGATGGCATAAATGATATTTGGGAAATAATTTTTGATTTAGAGTGTTGGGTTGACGTGGAGTTTAAAATCTATAATAGATGGGGGGGTTTAATATTTGAAGGATATGGGGAAGATTATAGTAGTTATCCTTATTGGGATGGTAGTATGCAAGGTGGACCTACTTATGTTGCTAATGGGGTATATGTTTATACTTTTTATGCTAGAAAATATAATTCACCTGAAGTATATCAAAGATCTGGACATCTTACAGTATTAAGGTAATAATAATTTGGATTACTAGTATTTATAACATATATTATTGATAATTTATTAAAATTTTAAAAATGTCTACATACGAAGATCAATTAATGGAAGTTTATTTAGAAGTAGAGAAAAGAGGTATAAGAAATAAATTTGAAGAACAATGTAAAAAGATGCAATCCCAAGAAAAACATAAATACAAAACAGTTGCTGAAAAATGGGAGTATGCTTTATATAGAGTACGAGGAGGAGTTTCAAAAGAAAACTATTAATGGGTAAAATTGGAAATTTAGATGAAATATTTGGATTATTTTCACATGATGATAATGATATATCTAATGGTAAAACTTCATATCAAGATTTAAAGTCTTCCCCTATATATTATGTAGGGATGTATAAAAAATTAATCTTAAACCATATTAACTTCAATAAAAAAGTTTTAAGTTTTTTCAAAAAATCTAATGCTGAGCTGGATATAGCGGATATAAAGGAAGCTGGTGAGTTTGTTACCTACAACAGAGCATGGTCTTACATTAATAATTTAGATATTAATAACCCTGAACATATAGAAGGAATTAATTATTATAAAGATGAGTATTTAGATACTTCATTAGAATTGGGGATATCTTTCTTCCAGCAACATGAAGAATATGAAAAATGTGCCTTTTTATTAAAAATTCAGAAAAAATCACAATTTCTTCAATCTAAGGTTGGAGACGAAAAACACTCAGCGTACATTGGAGGTACAGAGGTTAAGGGAAAGAAAGATAAATAGATAAGAGAAATAAGGTATAAAGGGGTACAGGGTACCTAAGGTACCTAGTAATAATATTAATTAAAAAATAATCATGGCATTACGTAACGCAGAAACAATTGTCCACCTAACAAATAAAATACAAGGTAATTTAACAAATTTAAAATTAATGGTAAAATCACAACAACCAGTAGAGGAGTTTGTTAAAAAAATAGAACAAACCGAAAATGTTCTAAGAGATTTAGAAACTCAATTAGAAAGAGAACATGCAGCATTAAGAAACGGATAATTAAAAATAAAAGTTATGGCAATTTCAGCAGAAAAGATTCAATTAAATTGGGTAGAGTTTTTAAGTAACATTGATACTTATATCTCTTCTCCTCGTAAAGAACAACTAACAAAATTTTATGAAACGTATGCAGATCGTATTATGATGATGCCTGCTGCTCACAAAAAAGAATACCATTCAGCATTTCCTGGAGGGTATGTAGACCATGTTAATAGGGTTGTAAAAGCATCTTTATCAATGTCTGCTGTATGGGAAGGATTTGGATGTGATATGTCTACATTTACTCAGGAAGAATTAGTATTTTCAGCAATAAATCATGATTTAGGTAAAATGGGAGATAGTAATCATGAAGCCTATATCCCCCAAACTGATAAGTGGAGGAGAGATAAATTAGGTGAAGATTATATGTTTAATAAAGAGTTAGCATTTTCAGCAGTACCAGATAGAGGATTATTTCTACTACAAGACAATGGTATAAAATATACATTTAATGAGATGGTGGCAATACAAACTCATGATGGGTTATACGATTCAGCAAATGATAAGTATTTAAAAGGTTATATGCCAGAACAAAAACCACGCACATCTTTACCTTTTATTTTACATCAGGCTGATATGATGGCTGCTAGAATCGAATTTGAAATAGAATGGTTGCCTAAATTCAAGAATAGCGTGGATACTAGCAAGAAGAATTATACATTAACCAATGATAATAAATCCACTAAATCTAAAGCACTTGGTACAATATCAAGTCCAGGACTTAAAAATATGTTAGATAATTTATGATAACAACAATAATAATACTTTCAATAATAGTCGTAGCTTTAGGGTTTACGACTATTAATCTACTACGTAAGAATGAAAAACAAGAAGATATTTTACTAGGATATCTAACTTATTTAGATAATATATCTAGAGTAATAGAACTTACAGATGAAAAGTTAAAAAAAATAGATATTAAAGGTTCATTTGAGGGTGATGATGAGGTAGGTTTTTTCTTTAAAAGTATAAAAGATATCCAAAAAGTTCTTAATGATTTTAACATTAAGAAAATTTAAAAAATGGATTATATAATAGAAAAAAATAAAAAAGAAAGAAAAGGTAGAGTATACTTTACAAAAGAAACAGAAGCAGCTATTGTAAAATATAATAAATCTGAAGATGAGGAAGAAAGAAGTAATTTATATCAAGATCACATACATTGGCCCTTTTATAAATTAACTCAAAATATAATCCATACCTTTAAGTTTTACTATACTGAAGTTGAAAATTTAGAAGATTTACAACATGAACTTATGGTATTTCTTTTATCTAAAATACACTTATTTAACCCAGATAATGGAGCAAAAGCATATTCTTATTTTGGTACTATAGTAAAAAGATGGCTAATAGTATATAATACTAAAAACTATGGTAAAAAAATCCAAAATATCACAATAAGTGATTTAAATAATTATTCTAATTTAGATCAACTCAACCCAGGATTTATTACCTCCCAAAAAATGGAAGATGGAATGTCCAAAGTAGTTGAAGAAGAATTTGAAGGAGATGATTTAGCATTAAAAGGATATAAATATGAAGATAAGTTATCTATTTTTATAGATCAATTTGTAAATGACTGTACTGAAAGAATATATACTATATTTCCTAAAGGAAATGATGCTCAAATAGCAGATGCAATTTTAGAATTATTTCGAAAAAGAGATAATATAGATGTTTTTAATAAAAAAGCCTTATACATTTATATAAGAGAGATGGTAGATGTAAAAACCCCAAAAATTACAAAAATAGCTAATGTTTTATATAAAATATTTAAAGAAAAATATTTAATTTATTTAGAACATGGTTATTATCCTCCCTCAAAAATATAATTTGAGTATATTTATAACCAAAAATTATGAGCCAATTAGATTCAATAATATTTGGGGATAAAAAATTTTCTGACATTTTAGAAGAAATTTATACTAATCAACGAAAAAAATCAAAACAAGTAAGTGGATTAATATCAGAATTAAAACCCTTAATACAAGAAATAGGTGATGCTACTCTTATAGTTCCTTTAATTAAAGAGTATATGGAAATTGGAGTTAAAAATGATGATGCATTAATTAAAATGGCTACTATTATTCAGAGAGCAGTTCAAAACGAAGGTGAAGATGGTAGCTTTGGAATAAGTGATGAAGAAAAAGAAGCACTTATGGCTGAAATGGATAAATTAAATATAAAGGATAAAGAAGAATAAATGGCTTTAAAACCAACAACAGGCTTAGGCTCTTTAGGAGGATCAAACTCTACACCACCCGGACAATCTAATGTATTTTCTGGTAGGGTTAAATATGCTATGCTTGAAGATAAAACCCAAAGTAAAGCTTTTAAAGAATTTGGAGAATGGAGTTCTATAGGATGTATATTTTTTGATAAATTAAACCAACCAAATCCAGATCAACAATTTTCAACTGACAACTTTGCCAGACCTTTATTTCCAAACCAAAATTTAGTTCCCTTAGAAAATGAAATAGTATACATAATAGCTTTACCTAATGCCGAAGTACAATCAAATGTAAACGATTTATCATATTATTATTTCCAACCTGTTAATATATGGAATAGTGTACACCATAATGCAATACCCGATCCTATAAATGGGAACACACTCCCAGATTCACAACAACAAGATTATGAACAAACAGAGGGTGGATCCGTAAGAAGAGTAACAGATGGAGGTACTGAAATAGATTTAGGAGATACGTTTGTTGAAAAATTAAGCATTAGAAATTTATTACCCTATGAAGGTGATTTAATATATCAAGGAAGATGGGGTAACACTATCAGATTAGGTTCAACAGTTATAGATTCAGTTATTTCAAATCCTTGGTCTAAAACAGGGGATTCTGGTGATCCTATTACAATCTTAAAAAATGGCCAACATGATGAAGAAACAGATCCATGGGTGCCTCAAGTTGAAGACATTAACACAGATAAATCAAGTATATATCTTACATCAACACAAGCAATTCCTTTAGAACCCTCAAGTACATCTTATAGTTCTTATTTTCAACCACCAACAACTGCTAATAAATTTACAGAGGAGCAAATAATTTTAAATTCGGGTAGATTATTTTTAAATTCTAAAAGTGATTCTATATTATTAAGTGCATTTGATACAATTAATTTAAATTCTGTAAATAGTGTTAATATAGATTCACCTACCACTGTAATAAAATCAGATAAAATATTATTAGGAGATAAAAGTGCAAGAGAATCTGTTATATTGGGAGATAAATTTTTAACAGACTTTCAATCATTAATGAGTACTCTTATTACACTAACGGCCGCATTGCAAACACCTATAGGAACATCAATACCTTATGTGCCTAACGTAGCTATTCCAGTACCAGCCGTTCAAGTACAAAATGCTGCTAATAAAATGTTAAGTAAGATTCAACAATATAAATCACAAATTAGTAAAAGTAAGTAATGGGGTTTGAAAAAATAGTAATAAAGCAAGTGGTAAAAGTAGCCAAAGATACAGCTAAAATAGAAGCTGCATTATCTACTATACAAGATAAACTTATTAATGACTCACTTAAAGCTTTTGATAAAACAGAAATCAATCCATCATTATTAGAATTTAATATTGAAGATTTAGCAAATAATAGAATAGAAGATCCAAATAGTGTCTTTACTCCTGAAAATTTATGTGCTCCTCCACCATTAACTGAAACACAAAAACAACAATCTATACAAGCTGTTGAAAAATTACAATCAGATATTTCTACTGTAGTTGATAATGTTGATTCTTTAAAACAAGCATTATTAATTGTTAAACAACCTTTACAAGTTTTAGAAGTAACAGCTTCTAATTTAAGTACTATAATAGGTACAGTTAAAAATGCAATTAAAGTTATAAAAGCAATTCCTATACCTACAGCAATAATACCCCCATCTGGAGGGGTAGGAGTGCCAATTAATGTTTTAACAATACTTTCTGATTCTTTAGATACATTAGATAAATTATTAGGAAAAGCAAAAGGTGTAACTTCAATAGTAGGTCCATTAGTAAGAAGTGTATCAACTATGATAACTGGAACTATTACATCTGTAGATACATTAGTAGGTAATATTCCTGGGGCTTTAGTGGTATGTAGTTTTATAAAATCTAAAGTTGAATTAGGAGATTCTTGCCCAACAGTAAATCAACAAGATATGAATGCTGTCCAAACAGCTGTATCACTAGATATTCAAACAGCTGTAGCAGGACTTGGAGATTCTTCAATAGAGGAAGTAAATTTATTAAATGAAACTCAATTATTAGAAAGATTACAATATAATTCTAGTAATCCTATTATTTATAAATGGTTTACACTTAACTTACAAAATAATCCTGATAATCCTTATAATTTCTCATCAAGAAGAATTATTGGGAGAAGATATTTTTCATGGGATTATGACCAAACAGGATCAGGTGTTTTACACTTCAAACCAGGCCAAGATGGAATACTTCTTGAACCTTTAGTTGGTCCTATAGAATTATTTAGTGATCCTTTAGGATCAGGAGAATATTCATTTGCATCATCAGCTCAAGTATTAGTTGAAGAAATGAAATATGCAATAGATCAATTTTTAATAGATGTTACATCTGAACTCCAACTTAATTTAGACTTCAACCCCCAACGTGAAGTAATAGGAGAAATTGATTTACAAAGTCTAAATAATCCATTAGGTTTAAACAGCACTGAGGGTACAGAAGACACAGATAATGCTATTTTACCAGACTTTATATTAAATGGTCAAAATATAGTTAGACCTGAATTACCTTCATATAACCCTAATACAGGTTTAGTAACTATGTTAGGAGGACCTAAACAAGTTAGTGGTTCTATTCAAATTAATAAACCCGGAACTAGAATTAAGCTAGAATCATTTGGTGGAACTAACCAAGGAGATTTTTTAAATACTCTTCTTAATATAACTCCTCCATATGGGGTAGGATTACCTAACCAAGCATCAATTATAAGCAGACTCACAGAAGTATTGGCATATGATAATGCAGAAGAAGAATACACATTCCCGGCTACAGGATCTTGGGGGTACTTAATGAAAATAACAGCTAATGATGGAGGAACCCCACAATCTACTTTTGATTTAATATCCCCATAGCAAAAGCCTAATAATTTAATATTTATAAATAAAACAATATAATGAAGACATCAGCATTAAAAATAATAATAAAAGAAGCCGTAAAAGAAGCAATTCAAGAAGAATTGAAGGACATTTTATTAGAAGCTGTTAAGACTCCAAAAGTTATAACACAAGCACCTATGACCTCTATGGTTGAAAGTGTAAATCCTACACTCCCCCCTCAACCATCAATGTCATCTGAAGAAAAAAGAGCAGCTTATGCTAATATCTTAGGAGATACTGGAGCAGCTTTAAATAGTAATAATGTTCAATCTTTTCAACCTCAAGCGGGGATGGATGTAGCTAATGGAACATTACCATCAGGAGAAGTAGATATGTCTCAAATAATGGGATTAATGAATCAAAAATAATGGCAAGAATATTACAAAGTAGATTTCCTATAGACCTTCAACCTAGCAGAGCTGTTGGGTTTGGTTTTCCTTTAAATGGAGATGCTGTCTTTGTACCTACTTATACTACAAGGGAACAAATTAAAGCTAATATGATTAATTATTTGTTAACTAATAAAGGAGAAAGAGTATTTAGACCCCTATTTGGTGCTGATTTAAGAAATTTATTATTTGAAAATATTTTAGATGTTACTGTAGATGATTTAAAAACATCGATACAAAATGACATTTCAGTATATTTCCCAAATGTAGAAATAAAAGAAATAGAATTTAATAACCAACCAGATAATAATACTATCAATTTTAACTTAACTTATCAAATAGTAAATTTTGGAATAGAAGATAGTTTAAATATATCACTACAATAATGGCTAAATTAGAAAGAGACATAAGATACATAGATAGAGATTTTAATACACTTAGAAACTCTTTAATACAATATTCTAAAACTTATTTTCCCGATACATACAATGATTTTTCAGAAACATCTACTGGGATGTTATTTATGGAAATGGCAGCTTATGTAGGTGATGTTTTATCTTTTTATTTAGATAACCAGATTCAAGAAACTTTTATTCAAAAGGCAAGACAAACCACAAATTTATATGCTTTAGCTTATTCTTTAGGGTATGTGCCTAAAGTTACAACAGTTGCTTCTGCTATGGTAGATTTTTACCAACAAGTACCAGCTATATTTGACATACCTACAGGTGAGTATGTCCCTGATTATAATTATTCATTAATTATTCCAGAAAACACTCAGGTAGTGTCTAATACTGACTCAACCCAAAAATTTATAATTGAAGATGCTATTGATTTTTCAGCATCAAGTTCATTAGACCCAACTATAAGTTCAGTATATCAAATAGCAGGTTTAAACCCTACTTATTATTTACTAAAAAAATCAAGAAAAGCAATATCGGCAACTGTAAACACACAAGAATTTGTATTTACAGCATCTAAAAAATTTGACACTAGAACTATTAATAATACTAATATTATAGGCATATTAGACATAGTTGACAGTGATGGTAATACTTGGTATGAAGTGCCCAATTTAGCGCAAGAAAACGTATTTAATACAATAAGAAACACAAATACAAATGATCCCAACTTTATAGTAGATCCTGAAGTTCCTTATTTATTAGAATTAAAAACAGTACAAAGAAGATTTGCGTCTAGATTTTTAAATGAAAGAAATCTCCAATTACAATTTGGAGCAGGAAGTACTAGATCAACAACAGAAGAAATAATTCCAAATCCTGATAATGTAGGTTTAGGATTACCTTTTGAAAGAACTAAATTAACAACAGCCTTTTCTCCTGTAAATTTTGTATTTACTAATACTTATGGAATTGCTCCCTATAATACCACTTTAACAGTAAGATATTTAACTGGGGGAGGAGCAGCAGCTAATGTAGAAGCTGGAGCTTTGACAGTAGTAGATGATACTAATATTGTTTTTATTAACCCAGATTTAGCAAATGAAGCTTTAGCAAATCAAATATTTAATACTATATCTAGTAATAATCCAAAAGCAGCAGATGGAGGTATGGATGGGGATACTATAGAAGATATAAGACAAAACTCATTAGGAAATTTCCAAAACCAATTAAGAACAGTAACTACACAGGATTATTTAATTAGATCATTATCTATGCCTTCTAATTTAGGGGTCATAGCTAAAGCACATGCCCAGCCCCAAAAAATAGGAGATTATCAAGCTGGTGAACTTCCAACAGTATTAGATTTATATGTTTTATCTTATGATGCTAATAAAAAATTAAGAGAGGCCTCATTATTACTAAAACGAAATCTACAGACATATTTATCAGAGTATAGAATGATAAATGATTCAATTAAAATCAAGGATGCTTATATAATTAATATTGAAGTATTGTTTGATATTATTGTATTACCTAATTTTAATAATAGTGAAGTAATAACTAAATGTGTAGATTCACTAACTAGTTATTTTGACATAGATAAATGGCAAATTAATGAACCTATTTTATTAAAAGATATATCTATACTTTTAGATAAAGTAGAAGGAGTTCAAACTGTAAATGATATAACAATTAATAATTTATCTGGAGAAAATTTAGGGTATAGTAAATTTTCATATGATATAACAACAGCTACCATAAAAGGTGTAGTTTACCCATCTATAGATCCTATGGTTTTTGAAGTTAAAAATCCAACACAAGATATAAAAGGTAGAGTAGTACAATTATAATAATATAATATGGCAATATATAAAATTTTTCCAACAAAAGATACAACCTTATATACTATATCCCAGAGTATGAATACTGGTATTGATGAAATATTAGAGGCATCTACTTATATTCGAGCAACTAAAGCTCAAGTTAGTAGATATTTATTAAAATTTTCACAACCAGAAATCAATAGTTGGATTCAAACTTATATATCAGGTTCAGGAGTTACAGTACTTAATACAAATATAGGTGAATCTGATTTTTTATATGATCAAACAATGACATCATCTGCTAATTACCCAACACAATCAAATGGTGTAGGGTTTATTACAGATTCATGGGATTTAATACCATCTTCATCAACTGGAAATGGAAAAGGACAACATTTTAATGTTCAAACACATGGAGCTTATTTTATACCTAATAGAGACATAGCAGACACATTAGTAATTACACCCACATTTACTGCAAATGATGGTACTTATGGCCCCTTTATTATATCAAATGATGATGTACAAAATACAGTTACAACATCTTCTTTAAGTGCTTCAATAAATTTAATAGTTAAAGATAATAAAGTAATATCTGCACCAATAGTAAATAATGGATCTTCTTCATATGTAAGTCAAGATTATTTTTCATATTTTGATAATAGAGACATTTACTTAACACCAGCAGCTATTGACTCAACAGTTGGGGCTGGGGTATTTACATTTAACCAAGCATATCCTAACGATACTTTTTATTTTAAAATCCATGCTGATGATTTAGTAACAACAGTAGCAGTTTTAGAAGCACAACCTCCTTATGGAATTGGTTATAAACCTGGAGATAAATTAGTATTTAAATCAGAATCATTTGCAGGTTACCCAATGTCAGATGATATAAAAATAACACTATCATCACCTGCAGTATCAGCATCTAATTGGAGTAATAGAAATTTTGGGGTAGATTTAAGAAACTCAGCAGCTGTTGTAAGTGGTCTAAACATAAATCAAGAATTAAAAATATACCCTATATCAGGAAGTTGGGGGATGGGAACTGGGAAATTATTTAATATCCCACAAACAACAGATGGTGCTAGTTGGATATGGAAAACATATTCAGGATCAGCAGGAACAGGAGCTGAAAAATGGCAAACAGTAGGACCTTATGGTAATTATGCAACAGCGTCTTATGAATCATCTGACAATGAAGGTGGGGGAAATTGGTATACAGGTTCAAATTTAGACTTACCTATTACTCAATCTAGAGTATTTTCTTATGGTTTTGGAGTTGATTTAAGTGTTGATGTAACAAATACTATAAAAACATGGTATACTAATTCATTGGTTGATAATTCAAAAGGGTTTCCTAATGATGGGTTTTTAGTTAAACAATCAAGTTCGAGAGAATTTATTTTAAATGAAAATGCAACAGCTACTTTTAGATATTTTTCAGTAGATACTAATACTATATACCCTCCTCTTTTAGATTTAAAATGGGAAGATTGGTATTATAACACAGGATCATCAGATAATTTAATATTAGGTACTCCTGAAGCATTTATTTCTATATATAATAATGCTGGTACTTATTATTCAGAAAGTGTTGAAAGATTTAGAATAGCAGCAATACCTAAATACCCAGATGTAGTGTTTCAAACTGCATCTTTATATACAACTAATTTTTACCTCCCACCAGGATCTTCTTCATATGCTATTAAAGATAGTTATACTAATGAATTTGTAATCCCTTTTGATAATAAATTTACACAAATAAGTTCTGATACAACTTCAAGCTATTTTGATATTTACATGAATGGGTTAGAACCTGAGAGATATTATACAATTTTAATTAAATCTACATTAGATGGTACTACACAAGTATTTGATGAAAATATAATGTTTAAAGTAATAAATGGGTAATGGCAGAAAAAATATACACTAAAGAAGAATTAGATGTAATTAGAAGAGTTACAGAAGAACAAGCAAAATTAAGAAATGAATCTGTAACGCTAGTAAAACAAGCATTTAATAAAGATAAATTTAATGAAACTGTAAATACAGACTTTACAGAATTGGGAGTTCCTGAAGTAGATTTAAGTTTTTTCGACCCAAACTTGGCTACTATAGGAGATTTTTTTACCATATATAATAATTTATTCTTTTTAATTCCAAAAACAGGTCCTAACTCACATACCGAATTAATAATTCAAAGTAGTGAATATGTAGATTATAAAGCAAACCAAGAAGAAATTCAAGCATTATTAGACGAAATAACAGACTTAAGAGAACAAAATTTACAATTAAATATAGATATAGGTAATGTTCTCCAAGCAACGGAAGAAATACAATCATCAATAAACTAACTAAAAAATGGCATTAATAGAAGTTTCATCATCCATTTCCACATTAAACCCATCATCTTTTTTAACTGATGGGTTTGAACTTTCTTCTCAGGCTATTATACCTAGTGAAGAATATTCAGGATCTTTTATTGAAGGTGAAAATAATGTAGAATTTTTTATATATAATTCCCAAACAAGAGTAGAATATGCTGATTACAATTTTACAAACTATAAAATAGTTAATAATTCTAACCCTAATAGTGAGGGTACTAATATGATTAATTTATCTCCTGAAAGAGATGTATTAGATAAAGGATATTCTAATGGTAAATTAACTGCTTTTTATAATTTTGTAAATAATGAATTAAGCTCTTCTATAGATAATACATATTTTATATCAGAAATATCATCAGATAGAACGGAAATAAAAATAAATTCAAATTTTATATCTAATAATGATATTCAATCTTCATTTATAAAATTCCAACAACAACTTCAAACTGCTGAGTATTTTGACGAGTTTTACATTTCATTTGGTAATAATGAAAATCATATAGGAATAAATACAAAAATTGAAATAGATATTAAAGATGCAGAACGAGCTCCAACATCTATTTTTATAAAATTATATGACGCATTACCTTTAAAATATAAAGTTAGTGATCAATTATATGTTTTTACTAAAACAGCAGAATCATTAGCTTATCAAATTGAATTTGAAGAAAGTTTTACTCTTCCTGATACTAATATCCAATTAAAAGGTCCTAATACCAATTTAAATATTCAAGATTTTACTAATGGGGACAGTGTATATAAAAATAAAAATCAATTAATAGAAACTAAATCATCATCATCAAAGGATGAATTAGTAAATGTATTAAATAGAAAAGGAATACATTTAACTCCTAACTATTCATCAGCTTCCTTTAATGAATTTGTTAATTTTTCCTCAGCAAAAGCTAGAGTAAATAATTTTGTTACTAAAGTAACAAATATTCAAACTTATGAAAATGATATAAGATTATTAAGTGCAACAACTGGATCAAACTCCACAGCGGTATCTTCTAGTATATCATCATTATGGACTAAAATTGAAGAAGAAATTAAAAACTTTGATGGGTTTGAATATTACCAATATTATAATACAGGGTCAGATACTTATCCTAAAACAGGGGATGTTTACCCATTTGAATTATTAGATGTAGATAATACTGAAGTTAAAACATGGTTAGGTAGTGATAATTCATTAAATCAGTACTATGGAGGAATGATATATTCAGCTTCTATATATGATGAAAATAATGAAAATTGGTTATATTATACAATTCCTGCATTTATTACTGAACAAAATAATAATGATAATTATATTGAATTTTGTAATTTAGTAGGTCAATCTTTTGATGAATTATGGTTATATACAAAAGCAGTAACTAATAAACTAAATACTACAAACCAACTAGATAAAGGTGTACCTTTATCATTAGCTGATGATGTAATTACATCCTTAGGATACACTGGGTTTGGGAATAATTACAATAATCAAGATAATTTTATTGGACTAGTAGGTAATGATAATGGTAGTTATGTTCCTCCTACAGGAAGTGAATACATAACAAATTATATAGCTATAAATAAAGGGACTATTACTAACTATTGGCAAGATAATTATTCTTGGGAGGACTATGTTGAACAATTAATAACAGCTGGTTTTCCTTATCCTGTAGATAGAGTAAGTAAAGAAATTTTTAAACGTCTTTACCATAATATGGCTTACTTAGTTAAAAAGAAAGGGACAATAGCAGGTTTACGACAATTAATTAATATTTGGGGTATTCCTAGTACTATATTAAGAATTAGTGAATTTGGGGGCAAAAATAAAGATGAAACAGATGATTATGATTTGTGGTATCAGAGGTATAGTTATGCATACACTCCTGTAGCTAATTCTTATAGAGCAAGTGCATCAGCAATAGTGCCTTGGATGCCATTAGAAAGAAACTATATAGCAGAAACAGAATACATTGTACCTGATGGGGTAGGATTTAGGTTTAAAACAACAGGTTTTCCTTCTTCCTCATATGCGGGTGATGGTTTTGCTAGTCAGTCTTTAGCAGTTAAAAAATCAAATGGAACAAATGATGATGAATTTGATTGGAGTATAGCATTATTTTACACAGGGTCAACATCTGGTTCATATTCAGGAGCAACAAATAGTGACTATGTAGACTACGGAGAAATGAGACTTATAATGTCAGCTTCTGTAGAAGATGGAGGAACAATAATATCTGATCCTATTTATTTACCATTTTTTGATAAGGGTTGGTGGACTGTTCTTTTACAAAGAGATAACCATTCTAATGCAAACAATTCTATTACCAATTATACATTATTTGTTAAAAATAAATTATATGATGGTTGGGATGGTAATAGTATAGGGTTTGAAGGTTCAACAACAATATCTAATTTTGACCCAGGTCAAGGAGGACTTTATGGAACCGATGTTTATCAAACAGCTTTATATGGAGGTTATATATCTGAATCTGTAAACCATGGTTGGAATAAATATGGAACAGATGGTACCGTTGATGGAGTTTATATAGGGGGTAGATTAAATGGTTCAAGAGTAGGAGAACCAGGATTTACAACAAATGAAGCAGGATTTGGTTTTTCAGGATCATTTCAAGAATTTAGATATTATTCTAATGCTATAAGTGAATCAGTATTTAATGATACTGTTATGAATCCTGAATCTATTGAAGGTAATAGTATAACAGGATCTCTATCTTCATTCGATATAGTTAATTTTAGAGCTCCTTTAGGAAATGAATTAGAAAGTTTCTTTACAGCTTCTTCATTAACACAACATGAAGAAGTAATATCTTCATCCCACCCAGCTATAACAGCATCTGCCCCAGAATATATAACAGGATCTTTTATAAATCCTGCTGATGGGGGTATTACCTCAAGTTATTTTATTAGATATGAAGATAACCAAGTAAAAAGAACATATAGCAAACAAAATGTAGAGACATATTTTTTAGATCAACCATCAATTGGGATTAGGAATAGAATTTCAAATAAGATCCAAGCTACAAGTAATTTAAATTTTGGAACAGCACTATCAGATGTTGTAAGTATACAAAAAGACCCGTTTATAAGTCAAAGTTATACAGAAAATATTAATACTTTAGAAGTAGCATTTTCACCCCAAAATGAAATTAATGATGATATAATTCAAACTTTAGGTTATGGTGCTATACAAAGTGCAATTGCTGATCCTAGATTTAGATCTCAATCATCTTTAACATATCCAGAATTAGATAAAATATCAGATGATTATTTTAGAAAATATGTAGGGAGTGATGTGTTTGATTATTTAAGATTAATAAAATATTTTGATGATTCTTTATTTAAAGCAATTAAAAATTATGTACCAGCACGTACTAGTGTGTCTACAGGTATAGTAATTAAACAAAATATGCTTGAACGTAATAGGTACCGAGAACCACAAGTGGATATGGTTACTACGCAGTCCTACGCTATTCAAAATATTCCTTTAACAACTAAAAACCTACTATTAACCGGAAGTATTGAAACTGTAGACATTGAAGGTGGAGCAGGAGGAAGTGTAAATGAATATAATACTTTATCTTCCCAATCTGGGGTTTTTGTAGCTACAGGAACAAATACATTTATTCCAGCAGGAGATACAAGAAATCTTTGTAATGGTAGTTTTGTTAGTTATACAGAAATAGGAGACTTATATACTCAAAATAATAATGATTTTTCAGATTCTACTGTAAATACAAGAGTTCTTAAGTCAAAAAAGCCAATTAAAGCTCATATTTCTCTTTATGGTGTGGGAAACTTTGCTTCATCCTTCCAATTAATTGTTTCTTCTTCATTAAGGGGTGAATTAGCTAGATCTCCATTAGGTGTAGGACTTGCTCCCCCGATTTATGTGACACCTCTTATAGATATACTTCCTGAAGAATCAATTGCATTTTTTGCAGATAATAATAATAATATAAGTTCTATAATGTTTACTAGTTTAATATGTAAAACATATGAATATACGAACCCGGGATTAACTACAGATTTCTCACAAATGGATATATCATCATCCATCAATCCTTCTTCACAGGCATATATAGAAAATAATATTACATCACTTGGAGTAATTTCAGATGTTATTAACTTTCAAGAAGAATTTTATGATGGTGAATATAGTGGAAGTGCTTTAGAAACACTATTAACACAATCTAACCCATATAATAAGGTCTTACCTTCAGAAACACTTTCTAGTACTCAACCTACTATTGATTTTAACTTTGCTCATGACATGAATAATGTTGGACAAGTAACAGCAACTTCAGAAAATTCCTTTGATTTTAATACTCTCGTTAATAATACTAATAATTTCTTTACAGAAATAACAGACTTTACAATTATACCTTTTCAAACATATGAAATTTCTTATGATGTATATATAGGTTTTCAAAACATTGGAGGAACTGGTGTAGGTTTATCTCCTATTATAGGTTATGGAGCTAATAGTATATATTTTTATGGCAATTCAGCTGAAAATTACGCAGGATCTCAAAATGGATCTTTTGATGCTATTATAAATGGAACTCCTACCCCAGGTGGAGCATATCTTACTAATTTTGGGAATAATGCAGTTACATTTTCATTTATGTTTACTCCCCCAGAAATCACTCCTGGAAATAACTCAGCTGCTGTTAAAAATAATGATTTATGGAATAATACTCATTATTCATACTCTTTAATGATGTTTATTGAAGCGGGATTAGTAGGTAATCTTACAAACTTTAATATTAAGGGAGTAGGGGGAATATATGAAGAAACACAAGCTTTAATTCCTTGGGATTTAAACGTTATAAATAACTATAATCCTCTAACTTCTGGCTCATTTAACATATATAATACTCAAAGTATAATATTTGAAACTTCTGATTATAATCCCTTAAATAATAATGTAACTGAAAGTAGACCAAATAAAAGACATTATGTATTAGACTTTTATAACGACCCATATCCAGAAAATAGACAAACAATTATAGATGTAACTTATAATCCATTTTCAGCATCCTCCCCTATATTAGTGGCTGAATTTTCAAGTGTTCCTGAAAGTAATTATACTGCTTTATCACATTTAAATCCTACATATAGAGGAACTAAAATATCATCTTTAACATATAATACTTATACCCCATCTGGAAGTGTAAGACCTATTAATCAATTAAAAGCTCAACCTTATAATAAAGGAAGAGTTGGAGTATCTTCAAGTGTTGCTGTTGAATTCTTAGATGGGACAACTGGTAGTTGGGAAGGAGATACTTCATATGGTAAAAAATCAGTTATTGACCAACACCCACAATACATAGCTCGTTTTGATAGATCATTTGAACAATTTAATATATATGATTCTCGGGAATTTACTATTAGTTCATTAATTTCTATTTCAATGGATCCTGAAAATATAAAAACAATTAAAAAACCTGAATCCATAGATATAGAGGGTTCAAATGCAAACAAAAAACCAGTATCTACTACATTTTCCCCAAATAGAAAAATGGCCGTGTCATTTGATAGTGTTGATTCATTAAATACTAAATTTGTTGATTTAGAAACCGTTCAAGTAGGAGATTATGATTTATTAGGAGGTAGTATACAATTTTTAACAATAAACTCAAATGCTAAATCTAAAAATCAATCATCTACAGCTTATTGGTATACAAAAGGAGATCAACAATTGGGTCAAGTTATACCTTTTGAAGGTAATGTAACTGGATCTATTACTAACAAATTCGATCCTTCAAATCCATCTGCTGGGGGAATTATTTTAAGTTCTTCTCTTGGAACTGTTAGTGGTCCGTTTTTACTGCCCCTTGATCAATCTGGTAATGTTATATCCGGGAAGGGATCAGGTGGAGAATGTCAATTCACAGTGGATAGTGCTGGTTCTGTAAATAGTATTATTTTATATAATGATAACTCTATAAATTATCAACCTGGAGATAGGGTTACAATTATCCAAAATAATATAAATGTTTTTCCTGATCATAATGGTTTTGTTGGTGATGTACAATTCCAATTACCAGAAATAAATGTTCAATATGTAAATACTACATATATTCCACAAAACACTAATACTGTACAGATGGTAACAGCTAGTCAAGTTACCCCACAAGGTCAACAATATGGGTTTTTACTAAGTGGTAGTGATACAACAGGATCAGAAGGTACATATTTAGTTCCTTTTTCACAAAATTTACCTAAATCAGGATTTTCTGGATTACCGGATTCTTCAAAACTATCAATTGGAGGCCCACAATTAGCAGTATATCATACTTATAATCAATTAGTAGCAAGTGCATCTACCCAACCTCCTTTAGAATGTAGTACGGTATCTAGATCATATGCATGGGTATTAGATGGATTATCACCTTCAAACCCTGATAATTATTACCAATGGGCACCATCATCATCTGATTGTGGGTTTTATGAAGATAATAAGCAATCATATTTAATAGAAAGGGGAGATGTTTTAAGAGTTGAAGGTATAAAATCTTTACTTACTGGTGTTTCACAATTAACTTCATCTATTGAATTCCAAGAAGACTTTATAGTAGAAGAAATACAAAATTATTTTTATACATCATCTACATTTGCAGATGGTCCTGGTACCCTAATTACAGGAACTGGGTTTATAATTAATAATGTTGTCTTTGATTCTTTCGCCACCCCAACTATAGGAATGTTAATTACAGGTCATAGTGCACCAAGAATAAGATCAATTGGTGGTCCTGGATCAGGAGGTACAGAATTTACAACAAACGGAAGTGGTGTTGGAGGTACTATTCAAGTTACTTCTTTTAATGAAAAAACCACTAATGCATCCATTGATTTTTCATCATTTACAATTAGTGCACAAGGGACGGGATATGCTGTAGGGGATATAATTACTATACCTGCATCATTTTTTAATGCTGCTAATAATTTTAATATGGGATTAGGTGCTGGTATTAGTTTAACACTAACAAATTTCAATGTTATAACAGCAGGTCAAGGAAATCCATTTACAGTAGAATCAGCTTATAATTTTGGTTGTGGTCCTGGAAACCCAGGCAATGAAACCCCTTATAGAACCCACCCAAAGGGACAAATAGGATTAAATTTACCTACATTTATTAAAACTGATAGAAATCCATCGGATGTATTATTAGGAGTAAATGCTGGTGAAATTACTAAATTTACAATAAGAAGACAAATCGAAAATGAGAAAAAAGTAATGACTAAAAATACTAAAACAACTTTAGGATCACAGGGATATCTAACCCAAACAGGAGGTGGATTTTTACTTCCTTCCGATTTAAGTGAAACCCAAAAACAAAATGCATTAAATACAATAAATGAATTAAGATCTAAAAATGCATTCCCTGGAAGTAATAATCAAAAATCAACAGACAGCACAACTAAGAATGACTAAGCTTGGAATAAAAACAAAGAAATTATATATTTATAAACAAAATACGATAACATGGGATATTTAAATAATCAGGTAATAACTGTAGATGCTATTCTTACAAATAAGGGAAGAGAGTTACTAGCAAAGGGAGATGGTTCCTTTAATATAACACAATTTGCATTATCTGATGATGAAGTTGATTATACTCTATATAATCCAAACCATCCATCAGGTTCAGCTTATTATGGCGAAGCAATTCAAAATATGCCCTTAATGGAAGCATTTCCAGATGAGTCACAAATGATGAAATATAAGTTAGTTTCATTAAATAGGGGAACATCAGTAATGCCTACTATTGGGGGGGTAAATCAAATAAAAGCACAGCAATTAGTAGCTGTAACAGTAATTCCACAAACTTCTAATTATTTAGGAAATGTAGAAGGAGTATCTGAATCAGGATATTCATTTACTATAGCTGATATTAGAGTATGTAGAACTAATACTGGATTTATAGCAAGTGGAACTAATACAGAAGCAGCAACAGCTCTAAACATTCAAAATGCAAATCAAGTAATTACAAATGGAACAGCAGTATCTCAAACAGTAATTGGTACTTCATTAACATTGGTAGGAACAGGAAATGATTTTCTATTTAATAATAATACTTCATTATATACTACATTAACAGTAATAGGATTAGATAGTGGAGCTAGAGTGCAAGTACCTGTACAAATAACTAGAAATTCAGTTTCAGCAACCTTATAACAAAAAATAAATTATGGCAGCAACACCAGATTTCACAGCACAACAAAATGGAGGTAGAGGAGCCTTTATACCACTATCTAGTGATGATGTAGTACTAAGTAACGACTCAGTTACTTCTGCTATGTGGAGTAATAATTCCCCAACATTAAGAGAATATTACACCAGTTCAGCACAATTAGCTAGTGCAGCAGCTCCTTATTATATAACAGTTTACCAAACGGCATCTACCGACATAACAGCAGAAATTCAATTTGATGTAGCTTATTCTGATGCAGCCGGAAGTGGGAGTAAATTTTTAAATCCTTTAGTTATAGGGACTACTCCTACAAGAACTAATTATGGACAATATAGAAATTTAGTTTTAGGAGATGAAAATGCCTCATTTATTTTTGGTAATTATTCATCTTCATATTTTTATGTATTAAATTTAGAAAGAGCAAGATATAAACAAAGCATCCTACCAGGAACATGGACATTAAAATTATCAGGTTCTACGAATGCTGCAGCTGATAAATTAATTTTAACAGATGATAGTGTAGTTAATAATGTAGCAAAATTTTCAGATGCCGGTAGGTACTATAATATAATATCTGGATCAGCAGGAACTGTAGCAGCAGGATATGCAGGTTCGAACCAAGCAGATGGTTGGACCCCAGGTTCTGGATCTTATGGTTGGATTTTACCCGATGTTAATTTATTAATATTAAATGGTGCAGCATTAGATGGCGCTATTGCAGATGGTGGTATTAATTTAGGTACAAATCAATCATACGATACTTATGATTTAGCAAATGGAGGTAATCCCCATTTATTAATTGATTCTTTAAATAGAGCAGGATTATCAGCAATTGCTCCAACTGGATTTACTATTAATAGTCAAGAAAATTTATCAAGTGATTTTATATTCTGTAGAGCTAAAAACAGTGAATTTAACTACTCAGGCAACCCATCATTCATATCATCTTCAACAGGAGAAATTATATATGATTCATTCATTACTAATCCAACTACTTACATTACAACTGTAGGTCTTTACAATCAATCTCAAGAATTATTAGCAACTGCTAAATTATCAAGACCGCTAGAAAAAGATTTTACAAAAGAATTACTTGTAAGAGTAAAATTAGATTTTTAAGATGAATGGCTGCGTTCAAACAATTTAATACAAACGAGGTAGTAATAACCCCATTTTATGCTAACAAAGATTTTCATTTTAGAGGATCTGAAATGACAGCATCTGATGTGGGAATTGAATTTTACCAATCGGCTCAAGGTACCTATAAAGTAGGAGAACTCCCAACAGGATTTGTAAGCATATTAGATTCAGTATTAGTTTTTAACAGTATTAAGCAATTATACTATAGTAATTACTTAACATCCTCTAGGGGGGATAACCCATCAACAGCTAGCTTAAGACCGGGAGCAACCCCTGAATATAACTCATACTATGGTAAAACAACAGGTCCTAGATATGATAACTTTCTTCAAACTTCAGAGGAGCAATTTAGAGATTTTTCTCAATTTTCCGCATCTTCTAATATATTAGGTCCTACAGTTATTTCAATCCCTTCAAAATTATTTGGAGAAAAAATACCATGTGGTCAATTTAATTTAACTTATACTTCATCTTTAAATCAAACAAGAAGTTTTATATATGATGATGAGCAGGGGAATTTAGTTGCAACTCAATCAAATGCAGCGGGTAATATAGTATTTACAGGTAGTGTAGGTCAAATATTTTACTCACAAGGTATGGCTATTTTAACAAGGGATGGAGAAGGAGAATTAAAAAGGATGGCAAAAGCAATAGGTGCTGGAGTAGCTGGAACAGGTAACAATAATTTAGACTCATGTTCTATATCCTTTTCTTCCTCTATAACAATAAGAGAAAATCAATATAAATGTACTATACGAGATAGTGAATACACATATACTCAAAATAACTCATCGTTAAGACCTTCAAATCAATTATCTCTTATAGATAATGAATTATCATCATCTATATATACTGACACAGGAGCACCTGTATTATATGGAAATAATGGAAATGCTGGAACGTATGAATTAGCATTTAATACAATAACAGGTGTAGGATATGGGGCAACAGCAACAGTAGTAATAGGACCATCAGGAGCTGTTACTAATATAACAGTATTAAACCCAGGAAGAGGTTATTTAAGAGGAGACATAATTAATTTAGATATGACTCAACCCAGTCAAGGTGGGGGGCAAGTTGTACTTAATGCAACTGGAAACATCCCACTCCAACTAGTACCATCAGATGTAAATTATGTTGCTGATTTACAACAACCAAACCAACAAGCCTATTATGATTTCGCAACAGGATCTTATTTTAGCCCTTATGTAACTACCGTAGGACTATATAATGAATCATATCAATTAGTAGCTGTGGGGAAATTAGCACAACCTATACCAATATCTTTATACACTGATACTACATTTGTAATAAACTTTGATACATGATAAACATGCCAACAACCGCCACCTGGACACACCAGGGAAGGGTTATAACATCAATAAAGGATATGCCAGAAGGAACTTACGGATTTATTTATGAAGTAATTTATAAACCAACAGACGTAAGATACATTGGTAAAAAAGTGCTTTATTTTGAAAGAAACAAAAGACTAGGAAAAAAAGCATTAAAACTATTACAAGAAGAAAGATCTAAACAAGGTCTTAGAGGACGTACTCCTGTAAAACAAAAAGTTATTACTGAATCAGATTGGAAAAGTTATTTTGGATCTCAAAAAGAAATACTTACATTATCGAAAAAAGACAATTCAAGTAAAAATTGGGAAAAACGTATACTACAATATGTTCCTACTAAAAAATTACTTACATATTATGAAACTAAATACCTATTTAAAAACGGAATCTTAGAAGACAAATATGGCACTCACATTAATGATAACATTTTAGGAAAGTTCTTTAGGAAAGACTTTGATTAGCGAATTATTGTTCGTATATTGTCTGACATGATAAATGAACTACTAGTTAATTTAGTTAATTCGGTATTAGGTACAGGCAAAAGAACAGCAAGGGGCAATCAAGCCTATTCTTGTCCTTTCTGCCACCATACTAAACCAAAATTAGAAGTTAATTTTTCTGAAAATAAAAAAGGTTATAATCCTTGGCATTGTTGGGTATGTGGTAAAAAAGGAACACGTATATCCACACTATTTAAACAATTAAAGGCAACATCAGATAAATTCACAGAACTATACAAATTAGTAGATGAAGAAAAAGAATATGAAAATAAATCTAATGAGGTAAACATAAAACTCCCAGAAAATTTTCAACTTATTAAAGATAATGCAACTGATTTAGTAGGAAAAAAAGCATGGAATTATTTAAAAAATAGAGGTATTACAGTAGATGATGTTTTAAAATATAAATTAGGATATTGTGAGTATGGTAATTATAGTAATATGGTAATTATACCATCATATGACGAAAATGGTAAATTAAATTATTTTACAGGAAGATCTTTTCTTAAAAACCCATATAGAAAATATAAAAATCCTGAAGCGTCAAGAAATATTATTCCTTTTGAATTATTTATTAATTGGGATTTGCCCTTAATTCTATGTGAGGGTCCATTTGATGCTATAGCTATAAAAAGAAATGCTATACCTCTATTAGGTAGTAATATACAGGGTTCTTTAATGAAAAAAATAGTAACTTCAACAGTCAAAAAAATATATATAGCACTAGACTCAGATGCAATTAAAAAAGCAATCAAATATGCAGAAGAGTTTATAAATGAAGGTAAAGAAGTTTATATGGTAGAACTTCAGGGGAAAGACCCTA
>OCVQ010000923.1_pt1 | contig 24397 bp, 15 predicted proteins | sample 1539061 | NCBI WGS metagenome assembly OCVQ01 (sample SAMEA3355526, study PRJEB22509) | marine metagenome | biome: marine; feature: river plume; material: water | place: USA | collected 2010-08-08 | depth 0.5 m | reverse complement strand
CGAATTTAACCGCCTTCAATTAATAAAATCCAAATGTTAAAAAAGCAATAAAATAGTCAGATGCGACATAACCATAAACTCTAGTTTTGTTAAAAAGTGATTTAGCTTTTTCAACAGAACCTGAATTTTAGCGAAAAAAATTTTAAAAATAATTAATGCTCCAGAACCAAACTAATGAATCTGCTTAAACTTGCATTTGGAAAGACTAATTTTAAGATTTTCGTCTCATATTAATGAATAGTATTGAAAATATCTTCATATAAATCATCCATATAAGGCCTTTTAATTACATCCTATTTTTGAGGAATTGATTTTGAAAATCATATTCATGCGTTAATTATCATCAAATAACTCCCAAACTATCCAATTCCTCCTTCGAAATCGTTGGCGGGAAAACGCCTTTTTTGATTTTATTCAACATCAATTCACCCGTTTTCATAGCTGATTCTTGCGATGGAAAACCTTTGTTGCCTTGCACAGCTGGAATATTCATCTGATTGATAATCATTTTTCCATCTTTTAGGATTTTATATCCGAATTCGTTGGGGTGAATCTCACACGTTTCTATACTATAACAGGGCGCTTTTAACGAGACAGCTCTCTCTTGAAATTCGTCGGTGCCAGGTGGCATACATTTATCATCGCTGCCTGCACAGGAAGTAACCAAAATAAAAATACTTAAAAAGTGTAAGAATAGTTTCACAGTTTCACAAATTTACCTGTCGAAAATCGAGTGGAATTAACCGTTGTTAGACGATAAATATAATGACCTTTGGGGAGCGTCAGTGCGTTTACCACTTTTTTATTTCCTTGATCTTGCACATCGATTTTATTGCCGACTTCTATTCCTGCCAAACTGAAAACTTTTAACTCCACTTGAGAAGCTGAAATATCGCCTAAATCAATCGTTAACTCTCCCAGAACAGGGTTTGGAAAAACGGAACTTGTAAATTCTAATTTATTCTCGTTCAAGCCAACTATACCAACGTAGGCATACAAATCATCTTTAAAATCTCCGTCGTAACCGGTGCCGACATACGCAATACCATCTATGTAAAAGGCAATCGCATTTTTCCTTGGACTTCCCACAAAATCCAGTCTTTGCACCCAAATATTGGAATAAAAATAATACTGCCACATGTCTTTTTTGTAAGCGAAAGTGTTGTCCTCACCTAGCCCAATAATACCATAAGTAGCTGTGCCCCAACTCACTGCTCCTGAACGAGGTGTTCCAGGAAAACTGGCTTTTTGCGTCCATGTGTTTGCGCTGGTATTGTAATTCCAAAAATCGTTCTTCAAAATACCGTCATCACCTGTACCAACATATCCATCTGCTCCAATAGTAAACGCAGTAGCTTGTCGTCTGGCTGTTCCGCCAAAATCAGCAATTTGTGTCCATGTATTTGTTGTGGGATCGTATTTAAAAAAGTCTTTTTTCAATCCCGAAGCGGCAAGTCCTGTGCCAACGAATGCTACATCATTTATTGTAAACCCAACAGCTTGTGTTCGCGGATCACCAATAAAATCAGACTTTTGAGACCAAGCTTCTGTAGTTGGGTCGTATTCCCAAAGATCCGAAGAATAAGGTGTAAAATCCCCTTGACCTAAACAAACATAGCCTTTATTCAAAAGTGAAAATCCTGTGGCGGAACCTCTTTCCAAACCATCACCATTCACGCCTCCAATAGGTTGTTCGTCGTCCCAATCATTTTGAACGGGATTATAAGAATACATTTTTCGTTTAAATCCTGTGTCGTTTAACCCAGACACAACCCAACCTTGTTTCAAACACATGAAACTCGCCGCAACTGAGCGTCCGGGACCATTCACAGAATCAACAGCATACCAAAAATCTTGTGAAAAGGAATTCGCCGATAACATCAAACTCACAACTAAAAAAGTAATACTCTTCATGCTACAGTATATTTATTTTATGCGTTCCAATGACCTCATCCTTTTCGTTTTTCAAAAATATGAGATAGATTCCTGACTGGACTTGGCTTTTATCGAGTGCGACTTTTTCATTCATCTCAACTTCCTTTTTTAGGACAACTTTTCCTGAAAGTGACACGACGTCAATAGATGCCCTTCCTGAGTAATTTCCCATAACTGTGAAATACGAACTAGCTGGATTAGGAAATATGGAGAAGTCCACATTCGTCTTTTCCTTTATTTCTAAGAATACGCTTTCGTAGGGCGTGTACTCATGAATACTTTCTTTTTTGCCAGAGAATCCTGATCCCGTTCCAACATACCCTTTGTTGTTGAGAGCGAAGAATATTGCATTTTTACGTTCGCTTCCTCCAAATGGAGCACGCACGGACCAACTGTTTGAAAACGGATTATATTCCCACGTATCGTCTAAAAATCCGCCGTTGGTTCCGCCACAAACGAATCCACGAAGTCCAATTACAAAAGTTGCTGTTCCGCCTCTTTCGGCACCTGGTAAATCAGCACATTGCGACCACTGATTGGTACCAGCAGAATAACGCCATATGTCTTTTCGATAAATATCTTGATCGGTTCCAAGTCCAACAAAAGCGTTGTAACCAATGACGAACGAACACAATTGATACCTCACTCCCCCCGGAAATGGTGCACGAAGCGTCCAACTATCGTTGCTGGGTTTGTATTCCCAAAGTTGACTAGAATAATTATTTGGACCTATTTTTCCTCCACAGAGATATCCTTTGCTGTCTATATTGAAGCCTGTTGCGAAGTAAATTCCTTGTCCACCGAAGCCAGGAAAATCACTTTTTTGCGTCCAAGTATTCGTTGTTGGATTGTACTCGTAAAAATCGGCCAAAGTATTGCCGCTTTGGGCTTCAGAACTGTCAATTCCTGTGCCTAAATATCCTTTTGTTCCAATGGAGAAAGCAATTGCATCTCGTCGAACGGATCCTGGTAAACTCGCCATTTGCGCCCACGTATCCATAACTGGATCGTATTGCCACAAATCATTTAAAACGGTTTCAGAAGTATCGACGCCACCACTAACATATCCGTGATTTTCAACGACAAATGAAGCGGCTCTAGTCCTTTTCAAACCTGTAAAATCATTCTTTTTTGTCCAGAAATTTTGAGTTTGACTCTGTGCAACGAAAGGACTAAGTACAAGAAATAGGTAGACAATATGCTTCATAATTACTTAAATATCAATTTTCCAGTGAACATCGTTTCGTCATTCTTTACAATTGAATAGAAATATACACCTGACTTTTCTCCATTTCGGTTGAAATTCGTCATAACGGAACTTATTTTTCTTTTCTGAATTAACTTTCCATCGATAGATCGAATTTGAATTTCATATTCTTTCATATTCAAATTTCCTTCAGCATCTATTGAAAAAGTAAAGTCGTCACTTATAGGATTCGGAAATACCTTAACATTGGTATTTGTCAACATAAATTCCTCTGCGCCTAAAGGGTCATACGAAAATTGCCAAAAATCATTAAAATTCGTTCCATTTGTGCCTGTTCCCACAAAACCTTTGTTGCCGATTGTGAAGGAAACATGAAATCTTCGGCTCGTGCCGGGAAAATCATCCATGGCCATCCATGTGTTGCTACCAGGATTAAATTCCCAAATTTCACTTGTCACATTTCCCAATCCGCCAGAATAACCACAAACGATATATCCTTTACCTTGAACGGAAAATGCAGTTCCACCGCTTGTCATAAGTCCTGGAAAATTAGCCCGAAGCGCCCACGAATTGTTCGACGGTTTGTACTCATATAAATTGGAATTCGACTTTATAAATCCGCTAGAAGCTGTTTCAAAAGCACAGGACCAAGTGCTAATATTAGTGGGGCAAGGTGGCTTTATCGTCCACATATCATTGCTTGGGTTGTATTCCGCCATTCCATTGGTACTGAGTACATAGCCTTTTTCACCCACCATAAAACAATCTAAGTTTGTAGCAGAAATGGGACAAGATGAAGTGTTTGACCAGGTATTTGTAACTGGGTCAAATTCATGATAAACACCACCTGGAACAAAACCTGCGCCTACATATCCTTTGGTTGAATTACCCCAAGCTATTGATCCGTAGGTTGCTGTGGGTACATTTGCTTTTTGAGTCCAAGAATTAGTACTCGGATCAAATTCCCACCAATCATCGTACGAAATATTAGTTCCATTGCCGTTGTGGTGTCCTGTTCCTATATATCCTTTTTGACCAATAGAAATCCCAACTCCTCTATGTCGACCTTGTCCTGCGAAGTTAGCTTTCTGTGACCACTCACTTGCCACTAAATCAGATGCGGCAAAAAAAGTAAGGAAGAAAACCAATATTATTTTCATGACTTGTGTTTCAATGTTAGTTTTCCAGAACGCAAACTTTGCCCTTCATAGGTAAAACGATACACATAGCTTCCTGAAGGAAATTCAGAAACCTCAATTTTTAATACCTTTTCTTCAAATTGATATTTCTTGTTCGACTTTCCGTCCATGGAGAACAGACTGAATTTGATCTTATCTCTTTCAATTCCGCTGGGTAAATCCGATAAATCAATGGTTAAATTTTCAACTGCAGGATTTGGATAAAGTTTTAAATCAATCTTTTTCAATAAATCTTCTAAATCAGACAAAGCCGGATTATACATCCAGAAATCTTTGAAATTCGTTCCATTTGTTCCAGTGCCTAAATAAGCTTTTGGCCCTATAGTAAAGGCGACTAAATATCTCCTCGCTGTACCTGCAAATTCATGTCTCGGCAGCCATAGATTTGTTGCTGGGCTATAGGCCCACATGTCTTTAAAATTATTTCCACTGGAAAAATCATCACCAGTACCAATATATCCCAAGCCATTTAATGCAAATCCTACGGCTTCTTGTCGACCAAATGCACCAATATTTGCTTTTTGTGACCAACCATTAGTTGATGGATCGTATTGATAAAAATCATTGGTTGAAGGTCCTGAAGTTTCACCCGTTCCTAGGTACCCGTAATTTCCAATCGAAAAACCTACTGCTGAGGTTCTTGGTGTTCCTATAAAATTGGCTTTTTGCGACCATTGATCTAAACTGGGGTTGTATTCATAGAAAGTAACGGTGTATCCTGTTGTGACCTGACCTGTGCCAACGTATCCCTTTCCATTTATGGCGAAACCGACAGCACCTCTCCTGGCCAAACCAATAAAATCCGCAGTTGGGGTCCAAGAATTTGTCGTAGGATCGTATGCATGAAATTTGACTGAGTAGGTACCATCCTCTCGTCGTCCTGTGCCAACATATGCTTTATTGTTCAGTACAAAAGCAGCTGCGTGATACATTTTTCCTTCTGGATAATCTGCAATTTGTGTCCAAGAATTCGAAGCTGGATCGTAACGCCAGAAGTCTTCGTACTCCACGTCAACTCCTGAATTAATATGACCCAAACCAATATAACCTGAATTTCCGATAGCGAATGCAGTAGATCTGTGTCGAGCAGACCCTCCAAACTCTGCCTTCTGAACATACGGACTCGCAATGGAAATAAACGCCCAAGTTAGAAATAGAAATGTCAGCCAAAATTTCATTATTGAACAATTAGTTTTTTCATGTAGTGATTTCCTTCACGCTGCAATTGAATTGTGTATGCGCCAGATTTTAAATCAGATACATCAATCATTTCATTTGTATTGACTTGTTTTGAAAGCACTTTTTTTCCTAGGACATCGTATATACCAATGTTCCCAGAAAAATAATCTATTCTAATTTCGTTTTTGGTAGGATTTGGAAAAACAACAAAACGGTCGCCCTTTAATTCGTTCAGTCCAACCAAGCTGGAAGTCACATTTAAAATAAATTGACCGCTTGCATTTCCCCATCCTTCAACAACAATAAAAATAGTATCATTAGCTGCAGGCGTAAATGTTATGGTAGATTGATTACCGCAATTAGCGTCATCATCGTTAAAGGCCAAAACGGTTCCATCGGATTTTATGGCACTTATAAAGGTATCATAACTTGACCCACAGAGTGTTGCAGTCACAGAACCCACGTTTGCAATAGGAAGAATTCGGTAAAAAATATCGGGGGAACTATACACCAAATTTTTGTTGGAATAACAAAATGAATTATCGTTTGTATCAATAAAAGGCAGTGATGAAATTTGAACAGCATCGGCCATATCGTCGCCAATATAAGCTGAACAGTCGATCCCACCGGTTAATGTTATTCCAAAATCAATGACATTTCCCCATTGAAAAGCTGCACAAGGATCTAAAGGAATACTTCCCCCCTCTTGCTGTGAAACTCGCATTCGGGTGTTTCCATTTGTAAGTCCAGCTGGTACATTAAAATTCATACTTACCGCAGCTGCCGGCGGTGTTCCAGACCATGTTCCAATTGATTCTGAAGGATCGAAGTTTCCATCACCGTTAAAATCTATCCAAGCCTCACCAGCACAAGCATAGTTTCCTCCACAGGTTCCGAAGGTGACATCGAAGGTGTAATTTGATCCAGCGTTTAGAGATGCACTAAGTATAGTTAAATTTTGAATTCCAGTCTGAGCAGGGCAATTGGATGAAAGCACAATAGAACTTGCATCACCCACTAGCGAAACGGACTCAATATTAGAATCATTTGTCGATGAAGGTCCCCCTGAAGAGCAATATTGAGCGTTAGAAAATGTAGAGAAAAAACCTAAAACCAAGGTAAGTAATTGTCGCATAGGGAATTTTTAAAGTATGGCTAATTTAAATAAAAAATTCTGGTTAACCGCTTCGTCAATTTAAAGACGGAGATTTTGCGGGCATCGCTGCCTTAATTTAGCTTTAGCCAATCTCGAAGGAATGCCTATTTGATAGATAAACTAGTCTAGGTTAACGCTATGCGCGAAGCAGGATTGTGCGGCTGTTTTCAAATGAGCAGGAAAAGATGGAAGGATTTTCCAAAGAAGCACAGAACCAGCCATAATTCCTACAAGTGGATATGAGTATTTTTATATGTCTTTTTCTCTACAAAATTTCCACACCACCGAGCCGTGAAAAGAAAATGCAATTGGTAATAAATAATTGTTTTTGATATTTCTAAAACCACCCTCTCTGCTATGGCTCAACAATATAAGATGAAAACGCCACAGCTCTAAAATTCCCGATTGTACCAGGACCAAAACTTGAAATCGGATTGTAGGGTGTTTGATCTCCTGCACTGGCAATTCCTCTATTAATCTTTTCATACATATTGAAATAATCGTATGTGGGCTTATCTATTTCCGCAACCCGAAAAGTTGTTATTTCACCTTCAAAAATATCTCTTGTAATATTACCTAGTAATAGACCCTCATTTGCATTCACAACTCGATCGTCATCAATAGCCCAATCCATGTTTTCGTTACGTACGCCATTCGTCCACCATTCAAATAAGTATCGATTTCGTGTGGCTGACGGGTCATTAACTATCCAGCTTTCAGAATAAACTGTATAGCTTATACCGTCTTTGTCAACCACCTGATAGGGAGTTAATGTTATATCTTTCAATGTAGCAGGTGGAAACATGGTCGAATTAGCATTGTAAACCTTACCATTAATATCAATAGTAATAACATAAGTTTTGCCTACTTGCCCTAAAATTGAACTTCCCTTGTAAACTCCCTTATTTATGTAAGTGAGTTGCTCCGAGGAAACTCCATCGCTAATTCTGATTATTGCATTTGTTTCATAATTCGGACTTGGTGTAAATGCAGCGTTGATATCTTCTGAATAGGATATTTGAACCCAAACAGCACTGTCCGCCTCTATTTTAGCATCAATTACGGTAATAGTCCCAATGTTATTTACGATTAAATCCATTGGTAATAACTCTTCCTGCAAACCTTTCCTGCAAGAACTGGTTACTGATATGAATATGATTGCAATGGCTATTAAGAACTTCTTCATAATTTAAAACATTAAGTTAAACTGGAAACTAGGTACAAATCCAAAGGTGCTTCTGCCTTGAGCAGAAAAAACACTCGAAGGATTAGCCCCGCCTTTTCCTGATCCATTGTTGATCATATCAATAGTGAAAATATTTCTTCTATTGTAAATATTGTAAAGTGAAATATCCAAACTTGGTTGAAATTTACGATTGTTCTTTTTAGTTTTAAAGTTAAGATATTCAGGTTCATATTTAATTCCTATATCCATTCTGTGATAATCCGGCAAACGATATTGATTCCTTGCCTCCCAATATGGCATGGCAACATTACCAATATAGTAATAGCTTTCAGGCAAAGTTACTGGACGACCTGTGTAATAAACAAAATTCAAGGAAAAAGTAAAATCTTTAAGCCCTTTCACTTTTGAAGCATTATAACTGAATTGTGAATTTAAACTGTGTGTGATGTCGAACATATTATGATATGGGCGACCTTGATTTACCTCATCAATTTCCCACAAAGATTCACCTAAATTATAACTTATTCTTCCGGTAAAATCACCTTTTGGCTTTTCAACGGAAATTTCAAATCCATAAGACCTACCTATTCCTTGAGCCACATAGGCCTCCAAGTTATTTACTAAATAGTTGTGCAAACCATCTTCAAAATCGGAAACACCATTTTGGTATTTGTAATACACTTCAGTTGATAACTCAATTTTATTTCTAAAAATATTTCTAAAATAACCTATTGCAACTTGGTCCGTTAACAGAGGAGCAATATTTTCAGTAGAGGGCATCCAGATATCGTACCACGTAATATCAGAGCCAAGTGTCATTAATCTTAAGTATTGGGCATTTCGATTATATGAGGCTTTGATTGAATTCAACTTATTTATCATGTAAGTTACTGAAGCTCTCGGTTCAGGATTGATATATGTAGCCATGACATCAGTATATCTCGAATACTCTGTTCGACTTATTTCTTCGTTTGAAGCTTCATCAAAAACAGTGGTATGGCCCATTCCTAAACGATTATACATAGATAACCTTAAACCTAAATGAACAGCAAATTTTTCTTTAAAAGTTCTTTCATATTCCGAAAATAAGGCACTTTCCAAGCCTTGCATCGGTGGCATAAACTTGCCAGCATTTCCTTGAGTTACATCTACTAAAGAGCCATGATTAAAATCCTGATATTCGCCTTGCAAACCAAACCGCCAAGTCGCATCTTTAGAAGTAAAATAGGTGAAATTATGTTTAAGAGTATAAGTTCCAATTCCAGAATAAAACTGGTATTGACCGCCATCTCCGAAAGTGTTATAACGACTCGTTATTAAGGAGGTGTTAGAAATAAGTTTTTTATTGAATGTATGTGACCACTTTAAATGACCTGCCTGATTACCCCAATTCGTCAGCCCCGCTTCGGTAAAGGCAAAATCTTTTCCGTAATATCCAGAAAAAGTTAAGCGATTTTTATCGTTCATTTTCCAGATTAATTTGGCATTATAATCATACCATCTTTCTTCAGGCTGGAAGAAAGTTAAACCACTAGTAGACCCGCCTTTCCCTCCCTTGCCATTGGGGTCTGAGTTGCCGCTAATTTTGTCAGACCAATAACCAAAGCCAACGCGAGTGCTTCTTCCAGACAGAAAAAAAGAAAGTTTATCTTTTACGATGGGCGTTTCTAACGAAAACTTAGAAGTTATAAGGCCTAGGCTGATTTCCCCTGAACTATTTTTAAAATTTCCATCAGTCATTCTAACATCTAATACAGCAGAACTTCTTCCTCCAAAACGAGCAGGAACCCCACCTTTGTACACTGTCAATTCACCTACGGCAGCGGCATTAAAAACTGAATACAACCCCCTTTGATGTGAAGCATAAAAGAGAGGCATTTCATCCATTAAGATCAAATTCTGATCAAGTCCACCACCCCTAACAATAAAGCCAGCCCGCCCTTCGGCAACACTATTTATTCCAGGAAGCATTTGTATTGTCTTAAAAATATCTGTTTCTCCCATTACTATGGGAATTCTCTTAATTTGTTCAATATTTAGTTTTTCAATACTCATTTCGGTTGAAGTAACATTTTTATCCTGTTTTTCCGCAGTTACCGCAACTTCTTTTAATTGAATAAAAGATGGAGTCAATACAATATTCTGTTTAATATCCCCGGCAATATTGATTATTTTAGAAAGCTTTTCATAACCTATAAATCTATATGTCAGTGTGTACTCCCCTTTATTAAGTTTTATTGAATAATATCCATTTATATCTGTTATTGCGCCAGTTTTGGTGCTTTCTTCATAAATTGAGACACCAGGTATATTTTCTCCTGTATTTATGTCCTTTACGAAACCGCTTAATAGAAAACTGTTTTGTGCATCTGAATTTATAGAAATCAAGAATACAAATAAAACAATCAATATTTTCCAAATTTTAACAGTCATTTCTTCAAAGTTGAATATTTATTAATCATTATTTGTAAACCGTTTGAGATTCAATATGCCCTACTTTTTTAATTAAGTCGCTAAAATTTTTGTCTTTTGGTTACGATAAGATGATTGCTAGGATAACTTACCACTTTCCTCTTATTTATCATGTATACATCAATTTGGATAAAAATAAGTTACGGAACTAAGGCTGAAAAAGATTGAAAATTTTGAGCCGTAAAATACCCCAGGGCATTGTTGGACCAATTACTAACTGGATTTGCAGGTGCTCCGCTGTTTCCACTTGTGTTTTGTTCAAACGAAAAATAATATACAAAAACGGGAGTGTCGATTCCATACATTTCGTAAATAACGGAGTCACCAGATTCTGGAGACCAATTACCGAAAAATGGTTGCTGATTTAATTGACCATCTGCAAAATTGTCATTTGCAAAAATATATCCTGAATTCTGGTCTAAACTATCCGCATTATAATAATAAAAAATATACGAATTTTTAATCCCTGCAGGATCAAGAAACTTAGGTACAATTATATTCCCTGTACTACCGAAAAAACTTGAAGGTATAAAATCAATTCCAAGTAATGGAACTAAAGCTGGTATAGTGGAAGATGAAACGAACGTCTCCCCTTCCGCAACTACGTTAAAAGTATAAGTTCTTCCCGCCACTGCTAGAAAGTTTACTGTTTTATAATTTCCATCCCCTAAGTCAACTAAAGTTTCTGAATTACCCTGGTTGTCGGTCAGTGTTACCGTTGCTCCAGTTAAGCCAGGAAAAACATTGTCTTGGTTAAAAGCAATAGATTTCGTGATGCTTAATGAATGAATCAATTCGCCACTGTTCACTTCACCTTTTAAAACAATCTGAGAATCACTTTCTTTCAATTCCAAGTCTATGACTTTTGTACAAGAAACTGTTCCGATTAGAAACAGGGCAGTTAAGATTAATACTTTATTCATGACTTAAAATTTAAAGTTGTATGTAACAGTTGGTACAATTCTAAACAATGTTGTTTGCACCACCTGTGTTTTGTTTGCGTCATTCGGATTTTCCTCAAATTCAATTAAATAAGCGTTTCTGCGGGCATAGGCATTATAAATAGAAAGACTCCAGCTACTTTCAAATCGTTTATGCTTTGCTATGTTGTAGGTTAAGGCCAAATCCAATCGATGGTAATCCGGCATTCTATCACCGTTTCGGCTTGAGTAAACAAACACCACTTCTTCGTCAATTGTGTATTTACCCGTTGGAAAAGTAACTGCATTTCCTGTGGAGTATACGAATGCTGCCGAAGCTGTCCATTTCTTATTGAAATCATAAATACCAACTACGGAAAGATCATGTAACCTGTCCTGTCGTGCTAAATACCATTCATTACTGTTTATCTGATCAATCTTTTTTTCGGTTCTCGAGAGTGTGTAGCCAACCCAACCTGTGAACTTCCCTGTTTTCTTTTTCAACAAAAATTCAATTCCGTATGCTCTGCCAACCCCATACAATAATTCACCTTCAAGAAGGTCGTTTGCCTGAGTATTTGCACCATTTCGGTAGTCAATTTGGTTTTGCATCCATTTGTAATACATTTCAGAACTGAACTCGTATTTATTCTGTTTGAAGTTTTTAAACCAACCTAAACTCACCTGATCTGAAATTTCTGGTTTAACATTGATAGTTGTAGGCAACCAAACATCCGTTGGTGAAGTACTGACCGTATTTGATATCAAATGTAAATTTTGAACATTTCTCGCATATCCTCCTTTGATAGAAGCTGTTTTTGAGTAGATATAACTCATAAATATTCTAGGCTCAACATTAACGTAGGTCTTAGTAAATTCATTTTGAGAATACACAGTCGTATCTTTTATTTCACCTGCTTCATTGAACCTGAAGGAATTTTCTCCATTACCAAGCACAGAAAATGATGTTCCGCGTAAGCCGTACAAAATATTGAATTTCTCACTTATACTCCATTCATTACTCACATACAATGCATTTTCCATTCCAAGTTTTGACGGTTGTTTCTCATTGTTTACTCCTGAGTTTTCGCTCCCCGTAACTTCGCCAGGTACAACTCCGTGATAAATTGCATTCAAACCAAATGTCCACTTGTTTCTTGAATTCGGGAAGTATTGAAATTCTTGCTTTAGATTATAATCTTGAAGGGTCGAACCAATATTAATTTCAACATCATCTGATGCAATTGATATATCATATTGATAGTTTGAAACAATAAAAGAGGTATTAGAAAACAACTTACTATTTACAATATGATTCCACCGAGCGGTTCCTGTTGCATTTCCCCATGAAATACCGAAATCAGCTAATCCCAAAACATCTCTTCCGAAATAACCAGATAAAAATACACGATCTTTTTCACCAAACTTATAATTGAGTTTGGTATTCAAATCATAGAAAAACAGCTTAGTATCTCTTAAATTCTGGTCTTTCGATAATTTCAAAAACAAATCGGCGTATGTTCTTCGTCCAGCAATCAAAAACGACCCTTTGTCTTTTATAATCGGCGCTTCTACCGTCAATCGCGAAGCAATCAAACCAATTCCACCAGACATGCCGAGACGCTTTGAATTGCCCTCGTTCATTTTAATATCCAAAACAGAAGCCAATCGCCCACCATACTGAGCCGGCTGTGTGCCTTTATATAACGTAGCTGTTTTTATTACATCGGAATTGAATGTGGAGAAGAAACCCAACAAATGAGAGGCATTATAAACAGGAGCTTCATCCAATAATATCAAATTTTGATCAGCTGCACCACCACGAACGAAAAATCCAGAGTTTCCCTCGCCAGCCGATTTCACTCCTGGTAACAATTGAAGCGTTTTAACAATATCTTTTTCACCAAAAATAACCGGAATTTTATTGATTTCATTCATATCAATTTTCTCAACACCCATCTGCGCGTCCGTCACATTTCCATCTTTTTTAATTGCCGAAACCTCCACTTCAAGCAAATCTTGCACAGAGGCCGAGAGATTGATATTAAGTATTTTATTTTCGTTCAAGTTGACTTTTTTTTGAAACTCTTCATAGGTAGGGTAACTTGCAGAAAGCGTATACGTTCCTGCCGCTAAAGTGAGTGAATAAAATCCGTATTCGTTGCACACTGCTCCAATTCCACTCAATTCCAAAGGTCGAATTTTCACACCAATTAAGGTCTCTCCTGTTGTGGAATCTTTGATGGTGCCACTTAAGGTATATTTTTCCTGTGCGGATAGTTTAAATGAGGTAATAAACATTAGGACACTTAAGCAAATAATAATCTTCATAAAACGTAATTGAATTGCGAAATTATCATATTAGGAACAAGCTCCAGAAAAGTTTTATATAAATTTTCATAAATTTATTTTAAATCACTAAAAGTCACTATCTTTAAGATCGGCGGTGGCTGGATAAGCTGAGGTGGTAACTGAAATTCAGTTAGTTCTTGGTAAATGACTTAATTTTATAACATGAAAAAAATATACATTTTACTTTTTATTCTTTCAGCTTGCGGTGGCCCCAAAGAAATTACAGGCGATTCAATCGAATCAACCGTTTTGAGTTATGAAGTTCAACCCAATCTAACAGCGGAAATACCTTTCGTTTTCGTTCAATTTGAAACGGCTGCGGACGAGAATGGCGAAATACAATTGGCCTTTACCAACGAAGGCTGGGGTGAAAAAGACTTGTTCAAAAGTGTTAAAAACCTCAAAATTTCTCCAAAGGCAAATGTTGAGTTTCTAAAAAGGGAAAATGAAATTAAGCTGAAAGGCAAACCGAACAAAAAATATACGGTCAGCTATGAAATTATCCAAGATTTCAAAGAAAAAGTAACGACTAAAAATACCTTTCGACCAATCATCAACAGCAACTATTTTCATGTTTTCGGGAAAAGTCTCTTCATGATGCCCAATTCGAATTTCACCGATGACAACCCAAGTGTGGAAATCCAAATCCTATGGAAATCGGAATTCGGCAGTTACGATATAACAAACAGTTTTGGAACTGAGAAAATGCAGAAGTTCAAAGCCAAGTTTAGCGAGTTTTCTTCTTCGATATTCTTAGGCGGAAAATTGAATTTATATGAAAAACTTTGGAATCAAAACAACCTAGTCTTGTCTACTCCTGAAACTTGGAAAAATGTCGACATAAATAGATTGCAAACTGATTTATACAGCATCGTCGGGCAGCAACGAGATTTCTGGAAGGACAACAATTCTGAATCGACCACTGTAACTTTAATTAAAACCTTTGAAAATTGTCCAAACGAAAACAATTGCTTGAATTCGTGTGAAGGAAGGGGACTCACCAATTCATTTGCGACCTATTGTTCAGATAATTTAATGACCACCAACGAAAGATTAAACTGGCTTTTTGCGCATGAACTTTTTCATCATTGGGTCGGTTCAACTATCGTTAACGAGTCTGAAGAAATGGAATACTGGTTCAGCGAAGGTTTCACAGATTACTTCGCTTATAAATTATTACTTAGAAGTGGTATACTTAGTCTTGAAGATTTCATAGCTAAAATAAATGAAGATGTTATTGAACCGCATTATAATTCAACATTGAAAACTAAACCGAACGGAGAAATCAACGCTGAAAACTTTTGGTCCGATATGGAATGGGAAAAACTTCCGAATCGCAGAGGTTTGATTTACGCCTTTTACCTCGATACCAAAATAAAACAACAAGAAGAGGATAATCGAAGTTTGGATAATTTTATGCGAGATATTCTTTATAATACGACTACCAACAAGGTCAAATTCAACCGACACGTGTTCCTAGAAGTACTTCATGGTTATAAATTGGATGATTATGTAATGGACTACGAAAACTTCATCGAGCAAGGAAATCCTATCGACTTGAGTAAACTGAATATAATAGGTATTTATTTCGAAGCGGGGAAAGTCCCATTTATGCACATTCAAGAAATGGAAGCTTCGGATAAGATAGCACGCTTCCTGATGCGTTAGTAGGGCGAAAAGTTTACTAGTTTGCAATAGTCGACTTCAGACGTTTTTATCGGTGTTCGATTGAAACCCATCCAATAGAAAATTTGGCTCATCCGAGATCTGGTTTTATATATTTCACCCAATTGCCAAGACAAGTAGTAATACTGATAACCACTTGGCGTGCTGAATATCATTGTGCGACCCGTAAACGTGGGCAAGGATGCCAATATCGCCTGTGGATTCGGCCCCAACCACGTTACATTTCTGTGCGGCATGCGCCATGCTGAATCCAAATCGGTCACATTCGTTGGTCCTTTGTAATACGTTTGCCCATCAATGATAGCGGAAACTTTAGTCCAGTTTCCCTTTTCAATCGCAGCGCAAAACTTACAATCAAGGGGACAAAATTCAGTGTTCACAAATATTGAACTAACCGAAAAGTAATTTACAATAGAGAGTCTTAAATAATTGCTTTGTGTACCGTCGAAGGACAAGTCCAATTTCGTCGTATCATAATTTTCTTCAGAAGAATGCCCAAATGGATCAATCGGATTAAAAGCATATTGCGCCAAATCATCATTCCAAGGCTGATACCATGCCAAAACCTGATATTCGCCAGCCGTTAATTCAGGTAATCGGTGATGCGCTTCGATATGCGAATCGAAATTTTTACTATCGTTGAAAAAAACGGGAATTCTAAAAGTTTCACCAGCTTCCAAATACCGAAAATCAGTTCCTCCTCTAATCGATGTGTCGATAGTGATTTCTGCACTTTCACGAAATACTTCCGTATAAAAATCATTTTTTACAGAAAAGAATGAAAAATAGATGATTTTTTTACCTGACTTTCTATTTCCGGGCAGAAGTGTCGGACGAGTGCCTAAGTCTTTGTTGGTAAACTCTAACCAGAATAGAATTTGTTGACCATTTGCCACTTCAGAATTTTCGCAGGTTAGTTTGATGGATAAACAGTTTGGGCGCAGGTCGGCTTTGGCAGAAACGGAAACCGTCGTAAAAAATAAAATTAACAAGTACTTGGGTAATTTTAACATATGAACGAAGTTAGCCAACTTTTTACGTCGTATGAAACTCAAAAATGAGATTTATTTTGCTAATTCTTTCAATTTAATATGCGCGATAACAATCAGTCCTCACATAATCGCTCTGTTTATCGATAATCTTAAAACCAAGAATAGTATAATAAAACCGAATTTGTTCCTTTAAATTCGAAGTTTGAAGTCTTAGTTTATTGATTTTCATGTATACAATAGTTTCTAACTTAATTTTCTACATAGCCATTCTCGCTTTCGCACTAATTTCTTGACCAGCCGTCAATCCTTTTTCCAACATAAACTTTCCGGCTATGGCAATCATCGCCGCATTGTCGGTGCAGTACTCAAATTTCGGAATGAATATATCCCAATTCTCTTGCTCTCCCAATTGCATCATCGCACTACGAAGTCCTGAATTGGCCGAAACACCGCCGGCAATTGCAATTTGGGTAATCTTTAAATCTTTCGCCGCTAAGGTGATTTTCTTGAGCAGAATCGAAACTATTGTTCTCTGAATAGACGCGCACAAATCGGCTTTGTTTTCTTCGATAAATTCAGGATTGTTTTTCGTTTCCCTCTTCAAGAAATACATGATCGCTGTCTTCAATCCGCTAAAACTAAAGTTGTAACCTTCCATATTTGGTTTGGAAAACGAAAAAGCATCAGCGTTCCCTTCTTTGGCACATTTGTCGATTAACGGTCCGCCTGGATAAGGAAATCCAAGTAATTTCGCCAATTTATCAAAAGCTTCTCCAGCGGCGTCATCTATGGTCGAACCAATGACTTCCATATCCAAATAATCTTTGACCAACACGATTTGCGTATGTCCGCCAGATACGGTCAAGCATAAAAAAGGAAATTTTGGCTTTTCCTTTCCTTCATCGTCTATAAAATGAGCCAGTACGTGCCCTTGCATGTGGTTTACGTCCATCATGGGAATGTTTTTTGCCAAAGAAAGAGCTTTCGCGAAAGAAGTTCCTACGACCAAAGACCCCATCAATCCTGGTCCTCGCGTAAATGCGATACCGTCCAAATCATCCAAAGTGATTCCTGCTTTTTTTATGGCAGAATGAACAACAGGTATTAAATTTTTCTGGTGCGCTCGACTGGCTAACTCAGGAACAACACCTCCATATTCTTCATGAATCTTTTGTCCAGCAATCACGTTTGATAAAATGGAACTATTTTTGAGTATGGATGCAGAGGTATCGTCGCATGAAGACTCGATTCCCAAAATGTAAATGTCTTTTTGCACGGATGTTTACGTAAATTTGTTTTAGAATGTCAAAATTAATGAAATTTATAGGACGCTTTTTCGCTGTTGTGGTGGATGTGGCACTTATATGTATTATTATTTTGGCGTTTCTTGTCAGAACCTATAAATTTCAAACCTTTTTAGCTCAGCAAGCGACCTCTTTTCTATCCAATGAATTGGGGACAAAAATGAAGGTGGACGAAGTAGCCATTGTCTTTTTCAATCGTGTGGCTTTGAAGGGCGTTTATGTTGAAGATGAAAACGGTGAAGTTTTGGCTGATCTAAAAACTTTGCATGTAAAACTCAAAACGCTCGATTTTGCGCGCAATAAACTAACGATTTCTTCAGTCGAACTAGACAAAGGATATGTGCATATTCAGCGTGCGAAATCTGGAGATTACAACTACTGGTTTATTCAAGATTATTTCGATTCTGGAACTAAAACCAGCACTTCGAAACCAATGGCGGTGAATTTGAGACAATTAAAATTGACCAATGTCCATTTCCGTTATGACGATAACCGAAAGACCTACTCCAAATTTGGTATGGATTGGGATCATCTTGATTTTAAAAATGTCAACTTATTCGCCGACAACATTAAAATCAGAGGAAACGATATTTTTGCAAATATTAAAAACCTTGCCACTGAAGAAAAATGTGGATTCGTTTTGGACAAACTGACCGGAGTTGCGGCTGTCACCTCCAAAGGGATATATTTAAACGAACTCACCATCAAAACCCCGTTATCTGATGTTTCATTCGAAAGAATGAACCTGAGAATGAATCAGTTGCCGGATATCTATACTTTTGAGGACAGCATTGTTTTTGAAGCCAATCTTCGACCGTCTTTAGTTTGTTTGAAAGACATTTCCTATTTCGCTTCGGCACTAGAAGGAATGGACCAAATAGTCGTTTTATCTGGTGAGATTAGCCGACGAGTAAAAAACCTTCATGTCGCTAATTTGAATCTTCGTACGGGTAAAAAAACGCAGATAAAAGGAACAGTAAATCTACCTGACTTTCGAAATTTAGACGGCTCTTTTTTCAATGAGAAATTGGATTATGCCTACATCGATTTGAATGAATTGAAACAGATCAAACTCCCCAAAGACAGTGGAGGAGGATATATGACTTTCGACAAATACGTAGAACGTTTGGAGTACTTGGAAGGTGAAAATATCAAGTTGACGGGTTTCATGGATAATTTTGTTGTCGCTGCAAACAAATTAACCACTCAATTAGGAACTCTTCGCATGGACAATGGCGTAGAATTCTCGAAAAACCATCAAAACAATTCTTACGAATTCAATCGCTCTTTGGCAAGCACCTACGATGTAAAAGTGGAAGAATTTGATTTAGGAACTTTTCTTCAAGACCACCAATTTGGTGTAATTGACGGAACATTTTTCTTGAGTGGCGAAGCACTTCCAACTGAGTCAATAAATTTCACAAACATTGAAGGTGAAGTCACTCGTTTCGATTTCATGGATTATTCCTACAAAAATATTTCAATCAAAGAAGGTAGTTTAATAGACAATGTCCTAGTAGGAAAAGTAGATGTTAAGGACGACAATCTAAATCTTGTTTACGATGGCAGTATAGATTTAAAAGGGAAGCAACAAATGCAATTTACCGTTGATTTGACTCGCGCAGCACTAAACAATCTGGGCTTCACGAAGGTCAATAATTCAAAATTGGAATCAAAATTTGAGGTGAATTTAACCGGTACTGATGAAACCAATATTTCGGGAAGTATAGAATTAATAGGATTTATCTACTCTGAAAAAGGTAAAAATTTCAAAGTGCCAAACATGACAATTGATGTCACCCGCGGTCCTTTTTCAGATTTACTGCGCATTAATTCTGATTTGGGCAATGCTAGAATTGAGGGGGAAATAGACTTTGCCCAGGTCAGCGCCTCTTTTCAATCTCAATTGAGTCAAATTTTACCAGCGTTATTTGAACCACCGAAGAAAAAGAATACGAATTTGACAAAGAAAAATAACTTCACCTATTCAATAAATACGGAGAAGAAGATGAATGAGTTCTTGGATATCTTCGTTCCTGGTTTTTATATCAAACCAGGCACAAAGGTTTCTGGTGGTTATTCAGAAGCAACGAATGACTTCTCGATGGTGTTGGAAAGTTCCTTGATTACATTCGAAGACTTTCAATTTCACAATGTATATGTTAACCAAAGCACTATTGACAAAGACGTTAAAATGAAGGTCGATATTGGTGAATTTTATCTGAACGACACCCTTTCTGTTGCCCTCCTTTTGTTTGACGCAGTTGGTTCTAGAGATACTTTTCAAACGCAATTAACGTGGAATCCGAATACGACGAATTACTCCGAATTGAATTGGCAAACAGCGATTATAGACGAAGAATCTATAGATTTTTTAATTCAACCTTCGCTTATCTCTATTCATGAAAAAGAATGGAATATAAAAAATTCTTCGGCCTTAGAATATAGACAAGACTACATCTCGATAAAGGACTTTTTATTTGAACGAAAAAACCAATTTATTTCACTAAATGGAAAAGTTTCCGATCGTGATGAAGACAAATTAAAAATAAAAATGAGCCATCTACATTTGGATGATTTTGCCCCTATTATTCAGTCTACTGTTGCCTTGAATGGCGAACTGAATGGTTTCGGTGAAATCTCTACGCCGTTTACGAATCTTGGATTCAAAGGTGACGCTAGTATCAAAGGTCTTATTATTGACCAAGAGGAAGTGGGTGATGTTTTCGTTCAATCTAATTGGGAAAAAGGAAAACAAAGTATCGGGTTAAAAGGTGATTTAATTTACAAAAACACACAGACCTTTACCTTCGATGGTTTCTATCACCTCAATAGGAAAAAGGACATCTTGGATTTCAATTTGGTATTCGACGATACGGATATCCAATTCACAAACGCCTTTATGGATCCGCAGATAGTCTCCGATATTCAAGGTACGCTCAATGGAAAAATAAGAATGAAAGGCACACCTGACAAACCTTTGTTTTCCGGTGGATTTGATTTGGCGAATGGCGGTGCCAAAATTGGAATTTTAGGAGTGAAATTCAAAACAAATGGTGAAATCTATTGTGATGAGCACGGGTTCTACATGGACAACATTCCGATTTTTGATCAAGAGGGAAATGCAGGTGCCCTTGTTGGCTCTATTTATCATGATAATTTCATGGGTTGGAATTTTGATCTTGCCTTTAACCTAGAGGACGATGCGGTGAATAAAGATCCTATCGTTCCTTGGAAAGTACTTCCGTTGGATAAATTCTTGGTGATGAACACTAGCTATCAAGAAGGAGATTCGTATTACGGAAAAGCATACATGACTGGATATGCCAACATTTTTGGTTATGCTGAACATTTGGAGATAACGGTCGATGCTAAGACAGAAAAAGGTACTACGATTAATTTTCCGATGTATGGAACTGCTGAAATTTCTGCTGACGAAGATTTTATCACGTTTGTTTCTTCTGATAGTTCATTCGTGTTGGGTGATCCGAAAATTAACTTCACTGGTGTTGATCTGAATCTTAACTTCAATGTTACTCCAGATGCGAAACTCAAAATTATTTTTAATGAAAAATTAGGTGATGAAATTGTGACCGACGGGTCTGGAAAAATCAGCATGCGTGTGGATAATCGAGGCGAGATTACGCTTGATGGAACGTATACTGTGAACGAAGGTGTTTACAAATTCGCCTTGGGTCCCATTAAACAAAACTTCTTCATTGAACAAGGTGGATACATCACGTGGACAGGAGATCCGTACAATGCCAATCTGAATTTGAGATCGTATTACAAAACGAAAGCCAACTTATCTGAAATTTCGGTGGATCAAATCGGAAATTCTACAGGAACCAATCAAGAAGTTCTTTGCTATTTGGACATAACCCAAACCCTGGTAAATCCTGCAATCACTTTTGATATTGAAGTACCCAATGCTGATGAGTCAGGCAAAGCATTGATTAATAGAATTAAAAGCGATCCTGAGGAATTAAATCGTCAGTTTTTCTCTTTGCTCCTTGTAAAAAGTTTTCAACCTCTAAAAGGTTCCAACACAGCTGCCAGTGGCACAGCTTTAGACCTAGCCGCCAATCAGATCAACTCGATGTTGTCACAATTATCTCAGAGTTATAAATTGGCAGTCAATATGGATGCGAATGCCTTAGGGGAAAAAACCTACGAGCTCGGTTTATCGAAAGAATTCTTAGATAATAGATTAATTTTATCTGGAAGTTTTGGGGTTGAGAACTCTACTGCCACTGAAACAAGCTCTAGTCAAAATTTCTTAATAGGTGATGTAAATTTGGAATATCTCTTAAATGAAACTGGTACGTTTAGAGTAAATATTTTCAACGAGTCCAACCAAAGCAAGGTAATTCAAGATAACAATCAAGGCTTATTCAAACAAGGTATTGGTATCAATTATCAAGAAGATTTCACAGGTTTCAAGAACTTTAAATTATTTCAATATTTCTTCGATTTATTAAGAAAAAGCAATGACAAACGTTTCCCGTATAAAAAGAATAAGAAACGAACACCTGTGCCAACAATCGATTGAAAATCCGTTTCGATTGCCAACTTGCTAGAGGAATAAAAAAAATAGACCATCCATTTTTAGAAAGAAAGTTCATTAGATTTGTTATTCCATAGATCAAATTTGAAACATGAAAAAAGTATTGATTGCCAATCGTGGTGAAATTGCCAGACGAGTTATCCGAACATTAAAAAGAATGGACATAACATCCGTTGCTATCTACAGCGATGCGGATAGAAATGCTCCTCATGTATTGGAAGCCGACGAAGCTGTTTATGTTGGCGAAAGTCCGTCATCCGAAAGTTATTTGAAACAAGATTTGATCTTATCCATATGCAAGGAAAAAGGTGTTGAAGGTATTCATCCAGGTTATGGATTCTTGTCTGAAAATTTCGATTTTGCCCGAAAAGTGAAAGATGCTGGAATGACTTTGATTGGTCCATCACCCGAATCGATGGAAATTATGGGTGATAAATTGAGCGCCAAACAAGCTGTAAAAAGCTATAACGTTCCTTTGGTTCCTGGAGTTGACGAAGCAATAACGGACCCACAAGCTGCAATAAAAATTGCCGAGGAAGTGGGTTATCCTATTTTGATTAAAGCATCTGCTGGAGGTGGAGGAAAAGGAATGCGATTGGTGGAACACTCAGGTGAATTCTTGGAGCAAATGAAATTGGCTCAAAATGAAGCGCGATCTAGCTTTGGAAATGATGCCGTTTTTATCGAGAAATTCGTTACTGAACCACGTCATATTGAGATTCAAGTTTTTGCCGATAGAATGGGCAACACTGTTTATCTTTTTGAAAGAGAATGTTCTATTCAGCGTCGACACCAAAAGGTAGTTGAAGAAGCACCGAGTGCAGTTTTAACACCTGAACTCCGTAAACGAATGGGTGAAGCGGCAGTGGCAGTTTGTAAAGCATGTAATTACGAAGGAGCAGGAACTGTGGAATTTTTATTGGATGGTAACCTCGATTTCTTTTTCTTAGAGATGAATACGCGTTTGCAAGTGGAACACCCTGTTACCGAAGAAATCACTGGAACCGATTTAGTGGAATGGCAAATTCGTGTGGCGCGGGGTGAAAAACTCCCGAAAACGCAAGAAGAATTGACCATCAACGGTCACGCAATTGAAGTGCGGGTATACGCTGAAGATACTTTAAACGGATTCACACCAGATATTGGAACCTTGGAGCGTTACCGTCTTCCTGCTGGCAAAAACACCCGCGTAGACGATGCTTTTGTGGAAGGCATGCCTATTCCGATTTATTATGACCCTATGATTGCCAAATTGGTGGTTTGGGGAAAAACACGAGAAGAAGCTATCGACCGTTGTTTGAAAGCAATCGATCATTATCAAATTTCAGGATTGAAAACGACACTCGATTTTGGTAAATATGTATTGAAGCATCCTGCTTTCAGAAGCGGAAAATTTGATACCAATTTCGTGAAAGAATACTTCCAAGATCCTAGAATCATGTATACTGCAATGGAAGAAGAAGCCGAGGCATTGACACACGGCATCAATGAAATATGGGATTCAATTACCGACTTTCAGAAAAGTGAATTTGCATCGCGACAGATAAGTGGTGCATGGAAATAACAAAAAAAAGTCTCACTCGGAATTTCCAAATGAGACCTTTTTAATTATATCACTTTTTAATTATATCTTAAACGACAGACCTGCGTTAAGAATTCCACCTTGACCGAATCCAGCAGCAAGATTTAATCCAAGATTATCTGTTACGAAATAACGAACTCCAACACCAATTTTTGATGCAATAGGTATCAAACTTGAAATTTCAGCTTGTATATAATTAGGATCTGAACTTTCGAATGAGAATGTTCTGTTCCCATAACCTACACCGAATACTCCGTAGAAATCGACTTGATCATTATCAATAAAGTGGTAGTTGAATGTCAACAACACACCTATTTTCTTTGTTACAAAATCGTATGTGTAATCTTCGGAAAATCCTGTTTCGATATATGAAACTTTTGTGTTGTTGAATCCGATATCCAAACCTAGTCCAATTTTATCTGCTAATAAGTATTCCGCACGAAATCCAACAGGACCGATACCCGATATTGATAAACCTTCTTCTGTTCCATTGGTATAGGCAGCTTTAAACACTGAAGTATACAAATTCGGGAATCCATAATAAACATCGAAAACTAAGTTTCCTTCTTCTAGGGCTTGTGCAGACGCTGTGTTTGAAAACATCAGTCCAAATGCGGCTATAGCGCAAATAATTGTTTTTTTCATAAAAAAAATATTAAG
>OCVQ010000920.1_pt1 | contig 24456 bp, 10 predicted proteins | sample 1539061 | NCBI WGS metagenome assembly OCVQ01 (sample SAMEA3355526, study PRJEB22509) | marine metagenome | biome: marine; feature: river plume; material: water | place: USA | collected 2010-08-08 | depth 0.5 m | reverse complement strand
GGAATTATAGAACTACTTTACAAGGTAGATTATGATTTATTTAATACAGACATTTCAGATTGTTACTTTATAGGAGGGGTTGTGAAAAAAAACAATCCTATATTTTTTGATATTCTATTAGTAATAGAAGAAAACTCTAAACCAATGTATGTAGATATAAAAAAAATAGATATTGAAAAGTATTTAGACTATATAAAACAAAAACAAACATTGAGAAATTATGACAGAACCAATTAAATTATTACAGGAAAGATTTGAAGAAATAAAAAAAGCTATAGCAGTAGCTAAAAAAAACAACTTGCAAAAGATAGATTTACATAAGTTAAATACTATTCACAATAAGTATTACGTATCTATTGAGATATTAAAGAGGTCTACAGATGTTAGCTTTGTAAATAAAGGTATTTTATATAAAGATGCAAAAGATATATTATCTTCTCAAGAAGTAGATATTCAAAAACTTAGAAGAAGGGTTGGTAAATTAAAGTATGACTTGTCTAAAATTAAAAATGCTGAAACAATAATGGAAATATGATCATAAGTCCGTTAGATGAACAAAGAATTAAATACATTAACCATTTGATGGATAACATACACGACCAGTCAAGCGAAATATATGAAAGCCTAGTTGATAAAGATTTTAATGAAGCAGAATACAATATAAATAAACTTATTTCAACCTTAAACAATATAAAATCTACTTTTAAAGACGAGATTTAGAAAAATTTTGTTATATTTGCCTTAATCAATTCTGTTTTGTTTTTAGTGTGGATTACTCTCATAATCTAGACTTTGATTAATAGCCGAAAGGAGTCTCTTTAAAGAGACTCTTTTCTTTTTAATCCATAGTCATATTGATTCCTCCACCACTACTCTTACCACGTTTACCACTTTTACCACTTAATGATTCACCATCCATAGTCATATCAATTCCACCTGAGTTACTCTTATTAGAAGAACTTGTGTTTGATTTTTTCTTTTTAGTTCCTGGTCTGTATGAGTAACTAACTCCTAGCAAATCATACATTGTTTCTTCATCAAATCCTCCTGTAAAAGTTTCAGCTAATCCTATCATTGGGTCAAACTGAACACCTACTCCTAACTCTAATAAGTTCTTTGAAATTGCATATACGGCATTTGAATCTTCATACTTTATTTCATTGTTTATTCTAGAATATATTGATCCTAATGGGTTGACACCTGCATTTACTTTTCTTCTTCCACCTCTAGAATCTATAACTGCTTGCTCTGCAAATTCAAAGAAAGGAATTGCATATAATAAGTTTAATCCAAACATAGCGTCTGTCATTCTTTGTAATGCTTCCTCTCTATCTTCTGGGTCATCACTTGTTATTTTAAACATATTAGCCATTAAAGTAAACATAACATTAGCAACGGCAAGATTTAAATATAGTCCACGAATATCTTTTATCTTAATATTCTTTGCTCCCTCTTTTGCTTTTTTAATGTCTCCTTTTATCATTGCATCACCAACATCTTTCATCCCCCTCATTATGTTTGTGCCAGACGACATTACCTTATTCATTTGTAAAAACAATGTACTACCAAACATTAATAAACTCCTGGTGATTGCGTTTGCATTCATCTGTAAAGGAATTTTTTCCGTAGCTCTCCTTGATTGCTGAGTGGCATTATAATCATTAAACTCTTCCAAAGCTTTGGCTTTGCTCATTCCGTTTTTAATATTACGTCTATAGTTAATCATATAACCCATTACACCTGCAATATCTCCAATAACAGTTGGAGAAGCAGCAAGTCTACGACCACCTCTACCAAGCTTTGCCCATAATGCCTGGTTACTTTCTATATTTTTAAATGTTGGTTGACCTGCCTCAAGTCCTACTAAATCTCCTTGCACACCAAGTTCGATCCTTTTTCTTAATGAACCAGACATACCCATAGCTTCTGTTAGTGGTCTGCTTTTTAAACCAATATGTTTACCTGATACTTTTTCTGCTCCAATCACTGCGACTTCTGCTAGTAAATTTGCATACAACATAGAGGCATCAACCATAAACATTACTAAATCAAGACCAGGTGTTTGTCCTTCTTTCCTAAAACTATAGTTTTCAAATGCATTCACAAACGAAGACATTTGTTTAGGTATCTGCATAAACTTTAAAGCTAAAGCAAAAGAAGTATATTTACTTTGAAGAGATGTAATAAACCTCATTGGTGCAGAGTTATGTACATATGAGTCAGGGTTTATAGCGTAGTTAACTGCTTGTCTCATGACTTTCTGCACTTTTAAAGATTCTAAAAGTGACCTAACATATGGGTCACTAAAGACACCTTGAAGCATTTTTGTTGGAATAGCATATGCCTTGTATCTTTCCATTGCTTTAACATGGTCAATTAATGTAGCTGAAAAATCTAAATCGATATTTACATTTCCTTTATTATCTGACCTACGTTTAAGTGCAGGTGCACTTTCTGCATTAAATATTGCATTAAAATCTCCATCAGCAAGCAATGAAGTCATCTTTTTGCTTGTAGAAACTGTTTGAGTTGGAAAATAATTTTGTACGTAATTAAGATTTACATCATTGGCAGCACGATACACATCATTAGTTTCATTATAATACTCATTACTTAGGAAGTAAACTATTTTATCTGCAAACTCAGTCACATCCTTACCTAAGAAAGCTTCAATGTCATTCATCGTTGCTCTACCAAAGCCTTGTCTCTCAAGTTTTTCTCTTTGAGTATCATTTTTATGCAACGCATAAATTCTTAAAAGTTTATCTCGACTTAATGTGGTCATGTAGGGTGGACCTAATGTTCCATCATCTAGTGCCTCTCTTGTTTTTATATTCATTGTTCCAGACTCATAAATTTTATTACGAATCTCTCTAAAGCCTTTTGTTATACCACCTACACTGTTAGCTATATCATCTAGCTTATTCATTGTTCTGAAATAACTTTTCATGTTGGCTTCGTCAGCCAAGTTTAATCTTCGGTATACATTATCTGTAAAAAAACTACCTGCTTTATCAAGCTTATTAGACAGTGTTCCTAAGTGTTTGAGGTTATTTTTAAATCCTCTTATCAGCTCAGCAAATGAACCAAACCTATAGTGGTTTATGTATTCTCGTGCCCATTTCAAGTATTTCTTTTCAGCATACAGTTTTTCTATTCTAACTCGGTCTTGTGCGAGTTGGTTTGTGTTTTTTGGGTTACCATCTTGATCTATTACTTCTGGGAAACCTTCTTTTATTTCAACCTCAGCCTGCTTATTCATTTCAGCAATTTGCTCTGCACGAGCTGCTCTTCTGCCTTTAAATCTTCTTATCCCTTCTGCATTTAAATCTTTGAATGCATTGTATAGTTCAGTAGTTTCCTCTAAAGTCATGTTCGCAAGGTCAGAGAAATTATCAAAAGCATAAGATAAATTTATAAGTCTTTGTTCATCAGCAGTTAGCTTTTCACCATTAATCTCTTTTATTATAGCCTGAGTAATTACATCTTCATTTACACTAAGTTCTTCTAAAATCCTTAACATGCCATCAGTGTCATTATTCAGAACAAGTTTTAATATGTTATTTGCTTCCTGAAAGAATGACTGAGCTTCTGCTGCTATACCTTTACTTTTGGCTTTGTTTGCCTCTGTTATTCTTTTTTTACTTTTTTCAGAAACAAGCTTTGCCATTTTCTTAATGACAGACCTTTTCATTATTTCTCGTTGAGCATCTACCTGTTTGTTTACATACTCTACATCACTAAGAATAGTTTTAGGAGTAGCTTTCGCAATACGTGAAACAATCTTAGTGATACTCCCTTGGGTATATAGATTAGATTTAGGTAAAGCTTTTCGTATATAGTTTCTAAGAACACGTTTAGCTTCTTGTATATCCTTAATCCCTTGTTGATAATCCTTTATCCTTTGTTTAAGAGATTTTATCTCTTGAGACACTAATTTGTTAGCACGAGTACCTATAGTCTTGTCTAAGGCTATTATAAGTTGTCTTTGAGTTGTTTCAGGTTGTGCCTGGAACGAAGCTTCTGCTTTTAATAGCTCCAAAGCTTTTGCTCTAATTTCTGATTTGGTTTTAGGAGGTACAGTTATAGTTTCAGTTACGCCTATTCTTGGGTAACGTCTAGTTATTTCCTCGTCTGTCATTGCAAACAATGTAGGGTTTGCAGACCTAAGCATTGTTACTCTCTGTTGTTTTTCTTCGTCAGTTTCTCTACGTGTTCTTCTAGTAGTTCTTGGTTGAGCATAAGACTTTAATTTCTTTCTTATCTTATCAAACAAAGCTTTACCCTCTTCCATACCACCTTCCATATTACCGAACTCAACTGGAACAACTACATCATCAAACAATGTATTATCTAGGTTTACAACCATAGCTTTGTTTATTTCAGTAGCTTTAAAACCTCTTCCTTTTAATACTTCTTTTATAACTGCATCAGAGAATCCTTGCTCTCTACCTGCAGATATAATAGTGGTCATAGATGTTTCATCAAGACTTATTCCTGTCATCAACTGAAGCTGACCAGGAAACTCCTTGACCTGAGCATCCTTAAATACTTGCTCTCCTGATAGTAAATCAACTACAACACCTTGCAAAAATTGATCAAGTGTTATGTCTTGTATTTGCTCATCAGTATACTGAGACAAACCTACCATTGATTTTACAAATCGATATAGTTTCTTTAACCAATTCTTAAAATCAGCTTTTACTGCAGCATTAGCAAATGATTCACCCTTGTCTCCAATAGCAGTAGCCAATGCTTCTTCAAGGATAAACTCACGAATCTCTTGTTCAGTCCTTCCTTCTTTCTTCATTTGCTTTATCACCCTCTGATACTCAGCACTATTCTCAATCTGCTTTACATATGTGTTGTCAGACTCAATAAGCTCTAAGCCTTTATTATATAGTTCTGGTCTTTGTTGTTTAGCAATGTTATTCCATATGTGACCAAACTCATGTATAGGTGTATTAAGATTGGCAGCAGCAGGATTCAAGTATAATTTCCCCTGGAACACTGCACCATATACTTTCTCTTGGTCTCGTTGTACTTTTGTTGTTAAAGCAACAACCTCTGGGTTAGCTAATAAATTATCAAAGCCTTCTTGAGTATCTACAACCTCAACACTTGGAAATGACTTCTTTAATAAGTTTATAAATTTAGAATACTCTTCTACTTTAGGGTCGGTAAATGTATATATTTTATCTGCATTTAATTGAGCTTGATAGTAGGCATCGTTGTAAGCCTGCTTGGCAGTAAACTTTACTTTAGTAGCTATCTTTTTACCCTTCTCTATTGTCTTGGTTGCCTTTCTTTTAATTACTCCTGTAACTTTCTTTTCAATAGTTTCTCTCACCCTTCCAACCATGTTCCAGAAAGGAGTAGTTTCTTCAAGGATAGCAACTGCTTTGCCTCTGATAAAGTATGGGTAGTTGTCATGTTTAGGCAGGTCTTCATTCTCCTGGTCTTCTGGAGTTATAAGTGCTTCATCTGCAGTCTCTTTGGTGACCTTGTTTCCATTTTTATCTGTAACCTCAATCACAGTAGTTAATGCACCGACAGGTAAATTAGCTACAAAATCTTGAGATACATCAGCCGTTAACTTCTCCATGGTAAAACCTATGTTCTCTAAAAATATTCCTATGTCTGTACTTGATTTCTTTTTAGTAGTAGGTATTATAGCTTGTAAAAATTCTTTTCTTTTAGTAGATGAAGACTTATTTATGGCATCAAAAAACTCTTTTAATGTTGTAGACTCAGAAGCTTCCTTCTTAAATAATTTCTTTTTCTGTGCAGCAGCATATCTTTGTATCTGAGAAAACAAGTCTTCTTGTTGGTTTTTATCCAGGGATTCTAAAATATTTTTATTGAATGCCTCATTACCTATGATTGCAGTAGGACTCATGTTAAATACAACAGTATAGTCTGACTTGATAGCACCTTTAATAATTGCTTTAGCAGCCTTTTCTGTTATAGATGCCCATGCCACTTTGCCAAACAACTTCTCCATATATGGAAACATTGGACCTCCCATAAACCTATCATTAGCAACAAGCTGGTCAGCCATTACTAAGTTTATTTTCTTTCCTATCAACTCAAATAAACCCATACGTTTTACCTTCTCGGCAAACTTAGTTCCTTCTTTTATTTCAATAGGCACTATACTTGGAATCGCTTTGTTTTTAGCCTCTTGAATTACAGAATCTCTGTACTCTATCATTTGGTCATAACCTGTTTCTGGGTCAGAGAAAGTTTTCTCTTCGATATCAATTACATTGTCAGGATCATACACCATTGCAATTACATCAGGTGTTCCATCAGTATCTTTGTTCCAACCTTCTGGAGCATACTCTTCATTAAATGGTGTCCTAGAAACTACTCTAAAACCATTACGCTTATATATGTCTGTAAGGTAATTGTCAAAGTTATCTAGCTTGATACCTCCAAAGTCTACTGCTTTTTTCAATATCTTATCGGCAACTCCTTTTACTTTTTTCTCTACTGCTTCTGTAAATTTATATACACCTTTGATGTCCCCTTGGGCATCTACAAAACCTGAACCACCTTCAACTTCTACAGGGATAAGACCACTCTCGTCTTCTACTTCAGATACAGTCCAGTAATTTTCAGGTAGAGCATCTTTAGTTTGTTTTAATTTCTTTACAGAGAATGCAACAGAAGCCATCTCCTCCTCTTCAAAGTTTTCCATTAACCTCAAAGCTTCAGCTTCAAGTTCTTTCTTTTTATTTTCTGGAGTAACTTTTGTAGATAATTGAAACTGTGGATTGGTTTGATTTACAAACGCCTCAAGGTCTGCAACCTCTTGATCAAAGTCCTGACGTTGTCTTGCACGAATATCAATATCTTCAATTAATATCTGTATATCACTTACAGTCTCCTGGTTAGATGTATTTAAAATAGTATTCTCAAACCTAGTTAATCTTTTTCCTTTTGATTTTTTATCTAATGCATACGCAATAATACCTCGTCTATCTACTTCTTCTAGAGTATTATTTTCATATGCAGTTTTATGTTTCTTTAATGGTTTTAGAAGAGAAGGAGCTAATTCAACCTCAGCTTCAGGAGCAGGAGTAATAAGCATATTAGTCTCTACCTTTGTTCCATCACCAAAGGCTTCTGCATACGCAGGAGCATTTGCAATAACATCTTTAGCCATTGCTTTTGTACCTACCTCAATTATTTGTCCTGTAACCTTATTGACAATCCACCATTTATCACTTGTCTTATTTCCTTCATCATCAAATAACGCCTGTTCTTGTCCTTGACGATTATCTAGTATTTCAAAATCTTTAGACCATATTCTTTTATTGGTCTTGTTCATTTCGTAAACCACCTCATCATCAGCTTCAATTTCAACCTCAGATTCAGGAGTAGTAGTTATATCTTTAATAAATACTTCGTCTGATAATCCTTCGGTGTTTTCAACTATAGCAACTCCAGATGGATCTATAGAAATTATTGTTGCGTCTTCTGGTCCATCGGCTTTAGTGCCTCTCATAAATACGCTTACTTTATCTCCTTTTTTAAACTGAACCTCAGCTTCAGGAGTATCTCTAAATACTGGAGCAGTTTTATTTGCGACATCTAATGCTGACTCTTTAGTCTCAATGTTATCTTCAACAACAACATCGTTTTCAACAACTGCAAATGTATTATCTGGTTTAGTTACAATCTGTACACCTGTAGGCTCTTGAGTTTCTTCAACAACAACATTTTCTACTACTGCTTCAGGAGTAAATGTTTCTTCTATAGTTTCGCTTACTTCAACAGGCGTAGGTCCTATTGTTATCGCTTCTTGCGTTTGCGTCTCATTTTCGACTTGCGTAACCTCTTCGGTAGTAGTGTCGATTTGGGTGTCTCCTTCTCCCAACGTTTCGCCATCTCTGGCTTGTTGAGGTACATCCACCTTCTCTGTGCTTGGCTTTTGAATGGCATTTATTTTTGATTTTAGTATAGCAGCGACTTCAGGATCACCAACTACTGTGGTACTACCCATTCTTCTAAATCGTTTACTAGTTAGGTTATCTAATTTTTTTAAGAACTTTTCTTTTGTCAACATCTTTCCACCCCAAACATACTTTGCAGCTTTCTTTCTTTCAGTTTTACCTAATATATTATTAAGGTTAACACCAGTGCCAACAACTTTACCATCAGCATCTATTGATTGTTGTTCAGGTATTTTGTTTGTTTCAGCAATCTCAGCAATCTCAGCATTAATATCACTAATTTTTTTTCTAAATATTTCTTTTGTATTGGTTGACTGAGTAAGTTGATTCCTTGCATCTATCAACTCAGCTAACCTTGCTCTTGCTTTTTTAGTTCTTGGTGATGATAAAACTGCAGCCTTACTTACATTTAGCAGTTCGTTTATCTGTCTTCTGATGCCTACATTTTCTTGTATTCTTTGTGCCTGGTCATCATTAATCTTACCAAGCTTTAACATGTTGTTTGCCCAATTAGAAACACGACTATCACTAGCAACGTCATTAACCATTCCCTCTAAATCATTTGCTAAAAAGTCTGCTAGTTTTAAATTAGTGTTTCTTCTAGCATCCATCATTACATTGAAGCTTGCCATAGAAACATTATTTCCTCCTGCACCACCCATCTCTGCTAAAATTTCTTTAAAGTCTACTTCTTGACCTGAACCAACTTGAGCTAAATACTCTCCAAACCCTTCAGCAGCAGGGTCATATATTGCACGTTCTGCAGCAAACAATCCAAGTTTTGCACCTCTTGATGAAAGCTTTGAAGCAGGTTTAAATACTCTACCTGCTAAACCTGAAGAAAGGAAATCTACTAAGCCTATAATAGCACCTCTTTTTACACCAACATCATTCGCATAATCCCACACCCTTTGGTCTTCTAATCCTTTCTCTACCTGCTGAGGGTCTAGGTAGTTATAATTATTTTTTTCTAATCCATCTAATACAGAGTTGGTATACTCCATTGCAAAGCTTGTTAAAGCAAAACCTGTTCTAGCACCATACCCTAAACCTGATAATCCTCCTGCCAAAGTCCCTGCTCCTGGAGCTACACTACCTATTGCTGCACCAGTACCTGCACCAACTCCTGCAAACGTGGGTATTAACTTTACACCATAAGGTAAAAGCTGACTTAGTGATTCTCCTGCTAATGTGAACATCCATTCTAAAGGGTTGTCAAGAATTACATCAGCAATTTCTTCACCTGTATTTGCTGCTGCAAACCTAGCACTTACACGACTAAGATTAGGTGATTGTGATCCTAAATACTTTGATATAAGCTTTGCGTTTTCTTCTTTGCTATTTGTGGCATTTAAAACACCTAAGTCTTCAATACCTAAAGCCATAGCAAGAATAACCTCCATTGCCTGACCTCTTTTATATCCATTATCTACTGCAGTATTAAATCCTTCTAGATTATCCACATAGTCTCCTTGAAGAGACTTATTTACTTTCTTACTATAAAAAGTATTTGCCACTTCATACTTTGCTGCAGCTTGTTCTTTTGCAACATTTACGGTAACCAGGTCTTTCGTGTATTTATCTTTTAATCTTGATTGTGCTTCATTTTGTGGAACAAAGTTTAGTAGCTCCTCTATACTTACACCAAGATTTTGTTCTATTTCTTTGTTTAATACAAACTCTGCAACCCTTGCATCTCGGTTTGATTCTGCAGCTACAGTAGCAGTCTTCTGAACTCTATCTATTAAATATTCATCAAAGTCTTCTCTAGCTCTTATTTGGCTTTCATCTTGCATAACAAACTCTGAAAGCTTATCTCTTTTAGATTCTAGTTCTTTTAGGTATTCCTCAGCATCAAGCCTTACCCTTCCATTTACATATAGATCTCCGAACTGTTCTTTTTCTTCTTTGGTTAAACCTTCTTCATACCTCTTATCATAAAGCTCACCTGTAATAGTTCCTTCTATAAAATCAATCTCTTCACTTAAATCTTGGTAATCATCATATGCTTTTCGGCTAGTCATATAATCTAAACCTCTTTCAGCATAAAACTTATCTGCTTCAATATCAGCAGTGCTAACATTTTTCCAACTTCCTTCTGCAAAATTTTGTGATTGTTCCTCAGTATCAAACTCAAAAACTTCTCCTCTTTGCTTTGCTAAAAATATAGAATCCTCCATATTTAATTCATACCAATCACTAGGTCTTGAGGTTGGATTGTCTGGGTCTTTTGGAAATAAGGTTGGTGCTACATAGTACTTACCATCCTCTTCATATGACATAAATTTTACAGTAGACTCTGTACCATTAGAATTAACCATAGCCACAGGTCTTATTTGCCTTGCTCTTGTGGCTTTATTTAATTCATCTTCTATAGCTAAATCTTCTTCAGTCTGAACCTTAGTTCGGTCATCAATAGCTCTTGCATTACTATTTATAAAATCTTTTAATTTTTTAGAAGTTGGTTCGCCACTACCATCAAAGGTAAAATTATCCACCTCTACAACTATCCTGTCGTTTCCATTTAAAGTTCTAACAACCACCACATCTCTTCCATATTGACCTGCAGGTGTGGCAATAAAACCATACTTTCCAAACTTTTTATTTAATAATGCAGATACTTCATTTTGCTCTTTAAAGGTAAGCTCTGCATCTATTGTAGAAAGATTTTCTTGAAACTCTTGTGAATTTCTTACAATGTCAGATTCTTTTTTCTGACTTTCAATAACTTGTTCTTGATCTTTAAGTTCTTTTTGCTTTAATTGAGATAAAGCTTCCTCATCGGTTATGTCAAATCGAGCCTTTCGTTCTGCCTCTCTTTGTTCATTTGCTTCTCTTATTTTTTTAAATTCATCTGCCTTTAACTGAAAAGCAGCATCTGCTTCCTCCTGAGTAGGATACATTCCTAGCTCATCAATAGTTTTTGGTGCAGGTTTAGGTATGGAATCAAAGCCTTGAAATTCTGAAATGCCAACCGAAGAGTCTGAATCGATAACATCTTTTTTTTTTAAAGAACCCTCTTCAACGAATGAATCAAACTTTTCTTGACCATATCTTTCTACTAAAAATGACTCAGTATATTTTTTACCATCAGGTGCAGTAAACTCATCTTCATCTAAAACAGATTCTTCTACTGTAGATATTTCTTCTAAACTATTATCAGATACAAAAGCATCAAACTTTTCTTGACCATATCTTTCTATAAGAAACGATTCGTCATACACTTTACCATCAGGTGCTTTAAATTTTCTATCAGTCATATTTTATTATTTACCCACATGTTTTCATTATATCATCCCAAGTCCCTGGACAATCTTCTTCTGTTTGATTTAGAGTTGTGTCTGGTTTACCATCATCAGGTTCATCTGCCTTTGGTTTTGTTTTACCTTTAGCTATCTTTGGTATTACACCTTGAGATAATAACTCTTGAAGAATTCCACCATCTACATTTTTAAGATACCCTTTAAGGAAGTTAATAAATTTTTGACCAGAGCCTTTATATTGGGTAGAAATTCTAGTTATTTCTTTACCATCTTGACCAAGTATTTTTATTACATCACCTGTAACATCAGCTTGTTGTATAGTTAATCCGAACTCATTAAACACATCTTCAAATGCTTGAAGAAAAATCTCCTCTGTATTATTAAAATCTTTTAATGAATACTAATTACCTTCTTTATCTTTACCTTTAATAGTATTTAGATAAGTATTTCTAGATAACACAGTATCTAAAACTGCAGGCTCTTTCTTTTCATCTCTTTGGTTTAACGAACTACCTGGAGAATATTCATCTACATCTTCGCTTGCACCTATCATTCTTTTCTTAGTGTCTGTTTGCTGATGAATTTCAGTACCAACTAAAGACCAACTATCAGCAGTAATTGGAGTTCCTTTCTTTCCTATAATTAAAGCATTTTCACCTGTTCTATTAAGGGTTTCGTCTTTATACTTAACCTCTAGTGTTACATTACCTGCACCATCATCCTTAATGTCGATATATCTCAAACCTACAACGTCTCTAAGATAAGGGTCAGATAAAAGAGATTTTGCTTTTCGTTTTATTTCTGGTTTGGTTAGATTATCACCATACATACTATTCCATAGCTCAACTGAATTTGATTGTGCCTTTTCTTTGTTTCTTGCAACTATTCTTGATTCTCTTGGTGGCGTAGGCTCTTTTTTAGTTTCTGTACGACTTAGTTGTTTTTCAATCTCTCTACCAATAAAACCTTCTGCTTCTTTATATTGTTTCTTTCCAATCTCACTACTAAAGTCTGGTACAAGCTTACCTGAGCCTGGTTGATTAGGGTCAGCAACTAATAGTATGGTATTTTCGTCTTGCTTGTTAGGGTCTCTTGTGTATCCATATGCTTTTTTGTTAGGTGCAATCTTAACGTAATCAGACAACATACTCCCAATATTCTGATTTCCTGAAGCCATCTGTACATTTATCATGTCCTGCTTTATTCTTTCAAAATCAGGTAACTCCCTAACGTCATCGAGAGATTTATATGGTCCAAATGTTTTTACGTATTTTTTAGCCAACCTATCTACGTCTGCATCTAAACCATCGAGCTTATACTTATCTACTTTTTGTGAAACAGAAAAATTAAGTTCTTGAACAGTAATAAAACTACCAGGAGTTCTATCCATAGTTCGAACAGTCTTTCCATCTCTAGCTTCACTTATTAATTTACCCACACTTACCTGACCATTTGTAGGGTTGATGTAAGCCTCGTGGTTAGAAAAGTTTGCAAAGGCTTCAAGCTCTGCCATTTGGAATTGCTCTTGCATACCAGACTCTCCATTATTAAACCTATCCATTTTTTCTTTGTAAACGGCTTGATATTTTTTTCCTAAATTAAAAAGTTGTGTAGTTCCTTCGGTAAGGTTAGCACGACCAATGTTATAGTCCTTTAGTTTTAGCTGACCTGACTTTAATAATTGATCCTGCATTAAACGCATCTGTTGAGCATTGTTTGCATAGGTCATAGCAAACTCATTTAAGCCACTGTGCTCACCTTGTGGAGCTTCTGAAAGGGTTGTGCTTAACTCTGCAGTCGCATCATCAATAGCTTGTCTCTTAGACTCTCTAATAGCCTCAACCTCTTTTAGAGAGTTTACCATGTTAGAGGTAATCTCAGCCCAGTTTACCTGACTGCTTGCATCCCTTTCTGCGTACTTATAATATGTTGCCATTTACTTTTTAATTTTAATATAATCCTATGCCTTGATTTATGATATTCATTTGACCAGGAGTTAGACCTCTCAAGTAAGTTTGTAATTCTTGAGGTGTCATCATTGAAATATCTTGCATATTAAATTCTTGACCAATTTCTTCATCATCTGTACTAAAGCGTGCTTTGTTTATTCTATTTATCATATTAGCATCAAAAGCAGAAAACTGATTTTTTTGAAGATTAGCTAATGCTAATTCTTTTCTATTTACATTTGTAGTTTCAATATCAAATGGTAAAAAACTTGCAGGATTACTAGAAGGTGTTAATCCTGTTATAGTTGGTGCAGTAGCCTTATTATATCCTGTCCCTACTCCTAAGAAGCCTTTACCTTTTCCTGCACCTTTCATATAGTTGGCTTTATCAGCTCTTACTGCTTGCCTCTGTGCTTTTGCTTGTGCTCTCGCTGCAGGACTTTTTGCATACAATGGTGCTGCCTCTAATGCCTGTGCTCCAAACGATGCTAACTGCTGAAACCCTTGTGTCTGTGCTGCTGCTGCTGCCTGACTAGCATCTGATGCTGCCATTTGTGCTCCTGCAACCTCACCTAAATCTAACTGAACACCAACGTCACGAAGCCTTGACTCCTCTGCTGCTGCTGCCCTATCCAATGCAGTCATCTCTTGACCCATTGCTGATCTAATTCCCTGCTGACCTTTTTGTTGTGCTAGTTGTACTCGACCAACACCTGCTGCAGCACCACGTTCAGACTCTCTTGCTGCCTCAACACCTTGTGCTCCTGCAACCAATAAAGCCTCACGTTCAAGTTCGTAAGGTTCTTTCTGTATGGCTAGTGCATCTAAATAGTTTACTTCAAGTTTTTTTCTAGCTGCAGCCATTGCTTTGGCTGCCTCACGTTCTGCTTTTTCTTCAGCCTTACGTTGTTGACCTGCCTGCAAAAAAGATGCACCCATACCAATAGCACTTAACCCTAAGCCTGCTATTCCAAGTGCTCCTGCTAGACCCATACCTGCTGCTCCTTCTCCTGCCATATTTATTGATTTTTAATTATTACTTCAAAGATACTAATTTTAAGGAAATGATTTCATTACCTCCGATTCGACTGCAAACAATTCAACTGCACCTGTATTATCATTTGTTAAAGTAAATACTGCATAGTGACCCAATATACCATGAGACTCGGCAGTACCGTTCTTTATAAAGAAATAATATACTGGTGTTGTTGGTGGAATATTACCCAATGGGTTTCCTGCAGAGTCAGTAATAGTGGTGTCAATTATTAAGTAGTTTTCTGCATTAACTATATCCTCTACTTTACCAACAACCTTACCAATCAAGGTAACTACATTTCCAACCTTGGTGTATACAAGGTCACCTACACTTATAATTGTACCTATACTTACAAGTGGAGTTGTACTAAAATAAACAAGCACCTGTGCAGGATCACTTGTGTTGGCAAAGAAATTATTACCAATTCCATTAGCAGACCTTAAAGGATACTGTGTAACACTGGCAGGCTCTGAACTTGATGCTCTAAGATACCCAAAGTATCCACCCTCTTTTAAAACAAATTCATCAGCTTGAATAAAATTACCTAACTGCTGATCACTATCTACACTGGCACTCCAAGAGTCATCAGACTCTAATGCTAATGTTTTAAATATTTTATTAGTTAAAGGCTCATCATTAAACACAGAAGTCATTATTGATGCGTAGTCTATTCCATAATAGTTATTTCTTCTATCATTAGTATTATGCCTGTACAAGTTTCCTTCTTTAAAAGTGTAAAAATAATTGTTCATACCAATCATCCAGTCAGGAAAAAACGTGTAAAAAGATGGAAAACCTTTAACACCATCATCATATGTAAGCGTGTAAATAGATGTTTCATTAACTTGAACACCACCTATTCTGTCAAATTGTTCTTCGTAACACCCATTCTTTGGAACGTATATTTTATTTCCGATAATTAATGGCTGAAAATAATCGTAAGGAGCAACAGACACTGGTTCTGCAAAAGAATAAAACACAGAGCCATCTAAGTTTAAAACAATATTTTGATAAGAATCTACCCCATTGTAAGAAGTAAAATCTCCCTGTATGTATATCTTATCATCCCATATTATGGTAGATAAATAAGTAATACTATTAAATCCTGTTCCAAAATCAGCAGACGTATCTATAGAGCCATCTTCATTTAATTTTATAATATAATTTGCTGAAATACCATTGTAGGAAGTGAAATGACCTGTTACATAAAAAGATGTTTCATTTGAATATCTAAGAAAGTAATTAGGATTAGTGGCAACGTATGGATTAAATCCAGTACCACCGTTAAACGAAAGGTCTAATGATCCTGTAGACGTAAGTTTAGTTATTCCAGGAGAGACAGGTGTTCCATTAAATGTATTCCAATACCCTAAACAAAACATTGAGTTGTCAGGGTTTATTAAAACATCAGTTCCTGTGTTACTACCACCTGAAAAACCTGAACCAATCGCAAAACTAGGGTCTATTGTTCCATCAGACAACAATCTAGCAATACGACTAGATGGTGTGCCATTAAAATTATCAAACAATCCTGTAATAACTATTGACCCATTAGAGTCTACTTTAGACCCTTGAGTAAAATTATTAAATCCTGTTCCAATATTTTGAGAAAAAGCCAAGTCTATAGAACCATCAGCGTTTAATCTTGTTACTCTATTTTGAGGAACTCCATCAAATGAAGTAAAAAATCCTGTACATATTATTTTACCATCATCCTGTTTTGTGATACTTTCTCCTATATATAGAACTTGATTAAACCCAGTCCCAATATTAAAATCAGTATCAACGCTTAAATCTTCATTTAATTTTATTAATCCAGAATATGGATAATCAGTTTCTCCATTTGTGAACGTATTAAAATTACCATAATAATATGTGGTATTATTTTCATATATGATATCTACCATATAGAAATCTACTGGTAACCATCCGTAACATAAATTTTCTGTTGCCATATTCTATTTTATTGTGGTTGACAAGTTCCTGCTATACACTGTGAAATATCAACTATTTGTCCACTTAATATTTCAAATACTCTAAAACTTGGACTTGTTCCTGTTGAACTATTTAAGTCATCATAAGCATAAAAACCATCGCTTAGCCCAACGCCACCAACCTGAACTACGTCACCTATTGTTAATGTGAAATAATCATTACCACTTACTGCAGTTGCACTTATATTTATATCATAATTATTGTTACAGTAAACATTACAAGTTGTTCTATTCGCTGAAATAAAGAAATCTCCTGAACACACTGGACCTGTTGTTAATGCACCTAAAACACTTAAAGCCTGTTCCCTGTAATCAGAATCAAAAGGCTCTCTGTAAAACCCATCAACTGCAGGAACACTTAATAACATGTCTTGATATATTGCAGTTCCTGTGCTAAAAACTTCTCCAAGTGCCATATAAACTGAAACATTTGAACCACCAATACAGAATAAATCTGAGGCAGAGTTGCTATTAAACTGTAGACTAACTAAATTTTCATCACAATTACCACATGTTTGTGGAGCTTCTAATTTACAATTTGTTAATTTTCTTGAAACTACTCCATCAGAATACCATCCATCAGGTGCACAAATTGTTTGATTAAAATCAGTAAAGACTTTTGTTGCAGTTGATAAATTCGATCCATTCAAATAATAATTTCCTAAAGTAGCCATATTAATTTTTTACTGTAAAATTTAATAACGTTAATATAAATTTCTTTTTTAAAATATCAATATGAATTTTAATAAAACTTATTTTTCCTAACCTTAAATTAATATCAATTATATCCCACTTTTTTGCGTTTGAATTCCAACTATTTATATATTTCATAATTACTTATTTAACAGTTACACGTTTGACTATATATGGTTATTTGAGGGTCTCTGCTTACGATTGATTTAATACAACTTGAATAGGCTGAGAATGGAAGCATAAGTTGTGTAACAGTTGTTCCTGTACAATTAACTACGGTTACTGAACCATTTACGTTTGTGTTGTTTTCAAATTGTATAAAATCACATTGATTGTCACAACTGTCTCCACTTATAGATGAGATAATTATGTCTGGTGTTGCGAAAGTATAACCTGTAACTTTCCATAAACATCCTACGCCTGAAACATTAACAGTTGTGTTTAAAGCCAATTGAGTCGGATAACTTCCCACTAAAGTTTCTCCTGTGACACAGTCTTCAATAACATGATTTTGCACTGGACAATCGCATGACTGCCAAACTATGCTAAAATTAGCAGACTGATCTATCGCCTGAGCCGTACATACTTGTATTGTTTCTAGTTCACCTATTACTACATTAGTGTCTTTAATCCCACCACAGTCTCTATAAGTAAAAGTTTGTGGACCAGGACCTATACCTGTAACATTATAGTAATTACAAACTTCATTACAATCTGCTACAGGATTTACAGATGTTACACTTGTTGTTACACTTCCTGAAACAAATGCTACTACTTCGTACACACATGAATCTGTATTAATACTAACTAAATCTCCAATGGTATAGCCTGCATCTGTTGCGTATTCTGTATTACCACTTAACACACTCCAATCTAAAACACATCTTTCTAATTGAACTAAATTTGCTATGTTACATTCACAATTACTCAAGGTAATGGTAACATTTGCAGGAATAGGATCAATTGATCTTGCACATATTTTTACAGAAGTGTTTTCTGGTAAACTTACAGTTTGATTTAAGAAATCACAATCGACATAATCAATATCTGTAGTGCCTGGGTTTGTGCTAATTAAATCATATTCTTGACAGAAATTATCACAATCTGTTCCTAAAGTAAGAGCTGAAACTGTGTCAGTAACCTCATCAGTAGACGAGTCAGTTATTTCAAAGTAACAATCAGGTAGTCCTGCTAATTGTACAAATTGACCTACGGTATAAGGACCTTGAATTACTTCGGTATTTACAACGCCATCTAGTCTACACTGTGTTGCAATAAATTTAGCTGCATCAGCACATCCACAACACGCATCAAAAGCACTTAGGGTTGAATAACACAACTCTGCTAACACAGGCTCTCTGTAATCATATATTAAATAAAGCTTATCAAAATCATTACCAGAAGGCATTATAAATTGCGACAAGTAGGTTGAGGTTGCTCCTGAAGCATCCAAAACACCTTGTGTTGATGCATTGATTAAATCTTGTATAGATGCAGGAGTATCAACATAAAGCGTGCTACTTCTTAAATACTTAAAGTTCATTGGTGGATTTGCAAAAACAAAGTCATCAGTTGGTAATATCTTTTTTGAAATTATTGATACGATTGCACCATCTGCAGGAATAATGCCTGCACCCTGTGGTCCTGAAACTGAACTGTATTGAGATATCAGTGGTGATGTGTTAGAAGATTTTAACTTCACCTGCTCTTGGTGTAATGGAGAAACAAATACTCCATCAATCCATCGATATTGATTATGAATAGATTGTCCTGCATCTACTTTATCTGACACACATACTTGTATTATCTCAATAGTATCAGGTATAGGACAGTTTACAATAAATTCTACATCAGCATTTAATGTACCTGAAAAAGTTAACTCAACGGTATCTGTTAAAACTTTATTTTTATCAAAAGTTAAAGTGTTTAACCCTGTGTTTAAATTAATTAAAGATGTATTACCATCATAAACAGAGGTTAATGTAAAAGGTCCATTTGATAAATTACTAACAGTAACATCAATATTTACGTCTCCCACTAACTGCCCTAAATTAAAACAAAAGACTCTAGAAACCTGACTAAATACAAATACTTTTGTAACACCACAGTCTATACATGGGTCTTCAATAGGTAATAAATCATCATTAGTACTAAAAACATATTCATCCATGTAAGGGTCATAGCCACCAAGTTTTTGTGTGTTAGGAGCTGCAATAAATCTATCTCTAAACCATGAACGCATTCCTGCTTCAGATATAACTGTAAGTTGCTCATTACTGTAAGCACTACCTTTTAACTGAAGAAGAACTCCACGTTTTTGATCAGAAAAATATTTATCGTATCCATACACTGCAAAACTTTCTGGATTAAAACTTATTCCAAACTCTTCAAGTCTTGCTATCTGAGTTCCAAGAACTTCAGGCACAGAAGTTATAGCACCTCCAACGGCAGAATCAGATAATAAATTTTTACCTGCTAATACGTAAGATATCTTATCTTCTTGAAGAGTAAGTATATCAGTACTTCTAGCAAATAATTTTTGTATAGGACCAAATGACTCTTCTAATTTTTTAAAGTTTAGTAATCCTAAATTAAATTGATTAAGTTTATTTACGTTACTTTCATCGTTGTATATCCCACTATATGTAATATCAGCAAACCTGTCTGCTTGTCTGTAGTCTTCTGCCGATACAGTTGTAACTCTGTTACCTAGTAAAAGCGGTCTTCCAATTAAAGAGTCTCTTACCTTATAACTTTCTACGCCATTACCAAAAGCAAAACAGTTAAAAAACGATGTGTCTATAATTGCAGACTGAGATAATGTTTGAGATTGCACATTTCCTAAGTGAACATTTTCTACTTGTGTTGTAAGAATTGTTATGTTTGCAGGGTCATCAGGTGGCGTAGATGATGATGTAGCCATAGAATTACAATCACCGTTTATATTTGACATTGATTCTCCTGGTTCTAAAATAACTTGTTCTTGAAAACCATTTAGCGTATACTCGAATGCTATTGGATTTGTTTCTGAAGAAGAAACACTTAAATCAAACAAACAACCCTCTTTAACAATGTCAAAAGTTTCCGAACCTTCATACCATACATCAGGTTGTGCGTCTGTTGGAAATGTTTCAAAAACAATAGTACTTTCTGCTCTAAATATTTCAAAGGTAACTTCTACTCTAGAATCTCTTTTGCTTGTAGTTCCACAAGACCTTGTACCAGAAACTATAAAACGTATTTCATTTGTATTACCTGAGCCTCCTCCTGTATCCTTAAACCATCTATAAAAATTAGTACATAATGATGGCGTAATACCGTAATCATTAAAAAAACCTGTGTTATTTGTGGGAGTTGGTATGTATTCGTTTTCTACATCACATCCTGAGCCTCCAACCTCTTGTTGTCCTGTGTTTAATATTTCCTGTACATTGTCTCCATTCCACCAATCTATAATATCATCATAATCTTGAGACGCAGTTAACGTAGATTCTAAATTATATATTCTACGTTCACATTTATTGTTTCCCTTCTGAGGTCCTCTTCTTTCGAATTTAAAAGTTAACTTAATTCTACTTCCTGAAGGAATTGTATAATTTATAAAATTACCTGTACCATCGTCTTTACCAAAATTCTTATATGCTAATATAGGATAACTATTTCCTGATTTAGTTCGTTCACTTTGTTTGCCTGGTAAAATAAATGGATTATCACCTAAAGCAACAGAGAAATCTTGAGCTTTCATTTTCATATAAGTACCTGCAGGAATAGGTATTTCATTATCTTCGTCATCTAAAATTGGAGGCACGATAAAATCTGCCTCTTTAGCTTCTTTTTCTAAAACAGTAGCATAAGCACATCTTAATAAAGAACCACCTGTATCTGCTTTTACAATATACCTATCTCCTGTTTCTACCTTCCTTTGATTTTCTCCCTCTAATAAAAAGTATGTTTCGCTAGTTGTTGGGTCTGTAAAAAATATGTTTGTGTAAATTGTTTCATAACCTTCAGCACTAGGCTTTATTGCAAACTTATATTTTGTTGCCCAATATGGAGGTCTTTGTTGTGTAGGTATAGTTACTTGAATAGAATTTTTTTGGTCTGAAAACCCACAAGGTACATGCTCAGAATTTAATGGACTTACTAAAGCAGTAGATGACCTATTATATTCATCCATGTAAATCATCCCTACTTCATAGTCTCTATTACTATGAAGACTTTTAGTGTCAGATATTTTTTGGTAGATAACTTCAGCAAAATTCCATCCATAATATTCGTAAGCATTTTGAGTTGGAGCAGCAACATCGTCTACTCTACGCATAGCTATTAACTCAAAGCCAATAGTGTTTGACCCCACAGAAGCAACAATATTTACTGGTTGATTAGCTGCAGACATTCCACTTTCAAATTTTGTCCAACTTGTTGGTTCTGAAGCATCCAATATGTTAGGAATATTGCAGTTTATTATATCTGTTAAAGTTTGTCCTTCACAAGAGGTTTCTATTAATGGATCTGAGTCATATACTGGTTTTAAAGTACCAACACCTACTTTTTCTTGAAAGTCTAAACTTGTGGCTAAATCATATACACTGTTAAATGCTTGTGGTAATACATAGCTCCACTCAATATTTGTTTGTGGAGTTGTTTCTGTAGGAGTGCTACCTTGAAAGTCTCTATGAATAAAAGAAGCATCAATAGATATTAATGAGCCTGCAACTAATTCTACACCTTCTAAGTCTATAACAAGACTACCATCTACTATGTTTACGGTTGCACCAAAAGTATAAGATGCGTTATCTGTAGTGTCTTCAATTGGCTCTAAGCCTATGAGTTCAGAAATTAGTTCTGTTTCAAACTCAAATCTTACAGGTGAGTCATTAATGTCAACCAAGTTATAGTTTTCAATGTAGTTTCCATACATTAACCTATTACCCATTAAGGTTTGAGATTTTGCAAACAAAGGAACATTGTCATATAATCTTAACAACTCCGACACTGGAAGTATTGTAAATATTTTACTGTTCCTAAATGTAAAAGTATAATCAGTATTATCTGCTAATCCTAACTCAGATTTTTTAAGTTTTTCTATAACCTTAATTACAGTGCCATCACTATCTTTAAACAACAAATCTATAGCAGTAACTAAAGGTCCTCCTGAATTATATGTGATAATAGCAGTATTAAACCGATTTACTACACCCTCATTTAAATAAGACTCTGCACTAAAATCAAAAGGACTTGTATTAAAAGCTGCATCTGAAAACTGAGATGTAGCTGAGTATTCATCGTCTTGATATTCATATCTATAAGCAAATGAAATAAATCTCTCTTCTAAATAATTTTCATCTCCACCACTTGTAGTTGTTAGTTCTATTGTTGGTGAACTATGAGGTGGTTTTTTAATAACTAAAAGCGACTCTTCTAATAAACCTGCATTGCCATTTCCATCTACCCTTGGAGTGCCACTAGGTATTGCATAACTACGTGTTGTATTTATAAATCTTGGTGGATTATAATTATCTGTCCAAAATAACAATCCATCAATAAGATCAATTCCTGTAATAAGATATTTTTCATTGAGGTTTAAAACAGTTTCTGTAGGATTAATTCCACCTTTAGAAACACTGATAACATGGTATACTGTATCATTGGTTACTGTATTAAAAGAAATAATTAAATCGATTTTTCCTGTAGGACTGTTTCCTAAAAACGTAGGGTCATGTACAAGCCAATAAATAGTTTCATTTGCTCCATCATCATATGCTCCAATACACTTGGCATTGTTACTTAGGCTTTGTCCTTCATAAGATAATGCTGCAATTAAAGTATTTCCTTTAGAATTCTCAACTGCACCAACTTCTGTTGACTCAGATGATCCTAATCTAACATTTACTGCATCAATATATTGTCCGTTTGGAACGAGTCTCTCGTCAACGGACTTATTCATTTTACCTGCTATAAAGTTTCTTTGGAATGTAGCCATATTATTTTATCCACTTATCTCGACCTCTCAGATTCATCAATAATCTTCCTGGGTGTATATTGCTTAATCTTATTTTTGCGTTTCTAAGAAGTGCTGATTTAGCTTTTCTAGCTCTATTAACAACATATTCTTGGACACCTAATTTACTGTTTAATATTTGATAACTAATATAGGCATAAACATAATCTTCAAATAGTTTATTTACAGTAACCTGTGTATCGTCTCCACCTTCCATGCCATCAGACACATATTCTAATATACAACTTTCATCAGCCATAGTGGAATCAAAGTTTATAACACCTGCTTTTTTATCAATTCTAAAAGTAGGATTAGCATTTGCAGTTTCTGTATTAAGACCATATCTAGCACCTACTGCAAAATCAAAATACCAACACCCCTCATATTCGTAGCCTAATAATCCATTATATGGACTCAAGCTATTTAAATAAATACTTGGTTGTTGTCCTGTAATTCTTGTAAAATCTAAAGGAGAATATTCTGGTTGTAAAGCTTTACCATCTTGGTCAAAAAGTATTCTTGCGTCATTAGCTTGTAAATAAGCTTTGGCAGAATTTACTTGAACATTCTCTACCATAGGTCTTATAACACCATCATTATAGTAAGATATTCTAACCCAATTTACATAATCTGAAGGCAAAACAAATCTTAACTCTTCGGAAACAGTTAACTGTAAAACCTTAACTTCTTTAAAAGCATCGTAGTTTAATTCTTGAATTGCTCTTTTAGCATGAAAAAGTATTTTATATCTTTCCTCATTGTTTATCAAAGAATGATTACCAGAATACATTAACTGATAGTTTACAACTATATCTTTTAATGACACGTACTGGTATGATCCCCAATTAGCATCTTCAGGAGCATTACCTCCATTTTCGTAATATTCGTATTGACTAAGGTATGACATAATTATTTTTCACTATTAATTTCAGTAGCTTCTTCAGCTCCTGCATATTGAACAACTGATGCCTCTCTAATTGAAACTCCTGCGTATTGTAATATTTTCATTGTTAAATCAGTGGCATCATCTGGAAACAATTCAAAGTCCTGGTAATCAGGTTGAGTTTGGTCAAACACAGGCTCGTTGTTTGTCCCTAAATCTACATAAGTCCATTTTGGAGCTTTTGGATAACGAATGTATTGACAATTAACAGTTTGTGCAGCAGTAGGTGTTGGGTAAATTGTAGCAGTAGAAGCCTCTGTTGTATATGCAGGGAACATTGTAGATGGTGCAGTTAAAGGAGAAGAATTAAGTAATAGTATTTTACTTTGTTCAATTCTTTCCAACTCTGTACTACCTGTAAATATTTTATTAATTAAATAATAATCACTCCCTGTTGTGGAAATTGATGGTAGAAAAAATTTATCTAAATTTGCTCCAACTTGAGATAAAGGAAAAGTTACCGAAAAAAAGTCAATAACTTCTACGTATCCTTTTTTTATGTCAGCATAACCTGTTCCAGATGTCCTTTGGTTTTCTTTGTTTACTTGATAATTATATGCGTAAAAATAATCCTCAAACAAATCCATTTGAGCTTGTTGTGCATATAGATTAAAAT
>OCVQ010000917.1_pt1 | contig 24514 bp, 15 predicted proteins | sample 1539061 | NCBI WGS metagenome assembly OCVQ01 (sample SAMEA3355526, study PRJEB22509) | marine metagenome | biome: marine; feature: river plume; material: water | place: USA | collected 2010-08-08 | depth 0.5 m | reverse complement strand
TCTTTTAGCACACGAACTAATTGGTCTTTTATCTCTCCACCCTCTGCGTAGGTAGTTTTTAATGGGTACATAGCTTTAAGTTCTTCGTCAGTAATCATTCCGTCATCATCTAACCATTTATAATAAACAAAATCATAACTAACCTTTTTAATTTTAGATAATTGTTCAAATAATCTTTCTCTGATAACGCTATCTCCAACGCCCATTACATCATAAACATTAATACGTTCATTAAGACCATTCCATAAATCTTCAAAGGTATTCGTATCATTAAGTTCTTCCCCTAAATCATCAGTAGGGTAATTTTTCATGTACCAATCTTTAATTTTATCACTTATCGCCCCACCCTCTGCGTAGGTAGAACCGCCTTTTTTATAACTGCCTCTTTCTATGTGTTCTTTTATTTTTGATTTTATAACTGTTAATAAGTCAATCGGTAGTTCATCTAATCGGTATAATGAAACTCTTTTATCGTCTGCCTTATTTGATAATACCTTATGGTCAGATAAAAAATGTTCCCTTTGATTCACACTCCAACCATTCCAAACTTCTTCAACCTCTCCCCCACCTTGATAGGTAGTTGAACCGCCTTTGGAAAATTCGTATTCGCCCTCTGAACGTGTAATTTCAAATACTGTGTCGGGGTCAATTATTTCTTCTTCATCTTCATCTTCAATCATTTGAACAACAATTAAGTCATAGTTTCCGCTTTCCCAATGTTGTCTTGCAGAATTTATGGCATCTGATTTATTTCCCCAAACATAATCAACATCACTTTCGTTGTCGTAATCTTCGGTTTCATACCCACGTATTTTGTAACCGCCTATCTCTCCCCCACCTTGATAGGTAGTAGAACCGCCTTTTTCCATCCATCTATTTCGCTTTAACCAATATGTTAAATCTTTCATTGATTTAAACGTCATATCTGTAAGGTTGTGTCTTACTGATATTTCACCATCATGTACTACGGCAGTTGTTTTACCTCGACTTAACTCATTGTTGGGAGTTCCCTCAGCATGATTAAAGCCACTATCTTGCAACCTGCTAACCATTGCTCTCATTGAATATGGTATCGCTCCACCCTCTGCGAATACAGAGCCACCATCTTTAAATTCATCAACCTTAACTACTTTTAGTCCTTTTAATTTAGCTAACCTCTCAACCATGTTTTGAATTACTGTAGTTGTATTAGAAAATTTCTCAGTTGTGATTTCAACTTTTTTACCAACTCTTACCGCTATTAATGTTCCGTAATTTCTTAGCAAAACTGCATTTGCTAGCGTTGAAAAATGGGTAGATAAATTCTTTGTATTAACCTCGTCATTAAGAGTTAAGAAACTTTCTACAACATCTTCATTCTTGCTTACTCGTCCACCCCCTGCGTAGGTAGAAGATAAGTGCATTTTATGTAAAGGCAAAATGCGAATAACCCCATCTTTTCCTTTAAATTTATCTCTACCTACTTCATCTTTTCCAATAGATGTATATTCTTGTCCGTCTTCCGAATTTTTATATTTTCTACCCTTTTTTACCTCTCCACCCTCTGCGTAGGAGGCTGAGTCTTCCCAAGCCCGTATTGCTTCTTCGTGTTCTTCTGCGTCTTCATAAACAGAATCGGGAACATCGGGAGCATTGTCTTCATACGAAAATCCATCATTTTCAAATCTACTATATGACACTATAAGGCTTCTTCCATTGCCTTTGTATTCAACATCTACGCTGTGGTCGTCATTAAATACTAATTCAAATCCATCTCCTAAATCTACATTTTCAGGCTTTACCTCTCCACCCTCTGCGTAGGTAGAACCGCTTTTAAGTTTTTTTAATTTGATTAAGATAACCTTATTCTTTTCAGCGTTTGGGTTTCCTATTTTAGAGTTTAGTGTATAGTATTCAATAGCAGAAGAAATGCTGCCGTGTTCTTCTCCATTTATAACTACGTTTGGCTTTCCTGCTTTTTTATCCCAAGAAACGTTTACCTCTCCACCTTTTGCGTAGGTAGAACCAATCGGTTTAATTTCCCAATGTGGCACTTCTGCACTTGACGTTCCATCTTCGGATTCAATATTGATAATTAAATCGTCAAGGAAATCTTCGTAATCTTCTTCTTCAAGCATTTCGGCAAGTTGACCATCATAGTCTTTTATAACCCAAACTCTATCTAAGTCTCTCGCATCCTCTTCGGGGTCGTTCCATTGAACTTTCGTTCCATCTTTTAGCCAAGTTTTTACACTTCCACCCTCTGCGTAGGTAGAACCGCCTTTTTCTCTCCAAAGAACAGTTCCTTTTTTAACATAGATGTTATAAAGACCTCCTTCACTTTTTGATTTATGAGCAATAGGGTTGCCTTCACCTAAGTCTCTTAGCATGTTTTTTGCTTGAGTTGCTGTTCTAGCAAAGTCGTATAAAGCGTATTCGCTTTCGTTTGGTTTTCTAGTTACGAACCAATTTGATTTCTTTGTCATAGTTTTTTTTTTACCAATTTAAAAAGGATAGTTCACCCTCAAAATAATTTCCTTTTATGCCTCCACCTTCTGCGTAGGTAGAATCTCTTTCTGTAACAGACGCATAAGTAATGCTAGGCTCTGTCACTTCCATCCCGTAAAAATCTTCTTCCATAAGACCTTTAGCGATTTTTTCGGCTTGTTCTTCTGAATCCGCAACTATACCCGTAAACTCTTTGTCTCCACTTTCTTCATCTTCGTCTTCCCAATAAACGACTACATCATAAAGCTTAATCGCTCCACCCTCTGCGTAGGTAGAACCACCTTTTGCATAAGTTTGATTTTTATCAAAATATTCAGCTAACTTTTTAGGATTATCAAAAGAAGTGCTACCTAAAAATCTATGAGTATTTGGAGTGTAATTAGATAAATGAACTGAATCTCTTGTTACTACCGCTACAATATGACCTCTATTGTGTGTATATTCATTTAATGGCTTGCCTTTAATATTATTAAAGCCGCTATCTTTTAGCACACGAACTAATTGGTCTTTTATCTCTCCACCCTCTGCGTAGGTAGAATCGCTTTTTTTAGATATTCTATACGAAGCACCATAATATCCTTTTCCATTATCTACAACTTCATACTTCTCCCAAAGTGATTTTGGCAAGTTGGAAGCATCTTTTGAAGTTAAATGAACAATTATATCCTTACCCTCTTTATCAATGAAGAAATCTCCACTCGGCTTATATATCGCCCTTTTTATTTCTGCTTTTGTTATCTCTCCCCCATTGGCATACATAACCAAATCACCATCTTTATCTAAATATACTTGTGCATCTTTGTCAGTCTTAATATTATTATTAAGTTCCCATTGTATAGCCTTTTCAACAGTTACATCATTTCCTAATTCATCGTGGTATTTTCCGTTATCCCAATCCATTTCTACTAAAAATTCTGCAACTCTTTGTCTTGAATTACTTATCTCTCCCCCACCTTGATAGGTAGAACCGCCTTTAGAATATTCTTTTTTATTTTCAGATTTACTAACAGAAAAGAAATATCCCCAATCATTTCCCTTGTCGCTCGGCTTAGAAATAATTATAGGCTCACTACTATACCACCCTGTAAATTTGTTATTAGGATATTGTGTTATATTATCTAATTCCTTTTTAACTTTTTCCCAATTAACACCACCAACAAATTCCCCTCTTTTTTTAATCATTTCATCAAGAGTATTATAACTTTCGGAAAATCCACTACTATTTATACTTGGGGTTGAATGTTTATGAAAATGGTATTTATATGTCGCTTTTTGTATTGGTCTTATGTTTAGGTGAACCCATTCATCTACTACTTCAACTTCGACTACAACATTATTAAATTTTGATTCCACGATTCTCTTTAATCGGGTTGCTTCATCTATATCTTTGTCAGAGGCTAATTCCTCTCCCACATTTCCGTTTTCTCTTGTACTATACATAATGAGGTCTTTTTCATCTTCATCATATAAAGTCATATAAGTATCGCTACTCTCAATTAGTTTTACTATGTCAGAATGATTTTTTATCTCTCCCCCACCTTGATAGGTAGAACCGCCTTTATTGAACTTAGAAGCTTCACTTTTTTCAACAAATACAAATCGTGAACGCTTATACGGCTTTCCTTTTAGGTCTCGTTTTCCTTTTAGATTTCGGTGCATAACATCAATAAATATATAATCACTAAAGCTGTTAACATCTGCCTCACTAGCCATTGTTTTTATATATGTTTTTCTACCCCTCTTTACCTGTTCAGGTAAAGACGCTCTATTTATTATTGTTCCTTTTGCCATCTCTTTTTTTTACCAATTTAGATTTATGCCCCATCCACCGTTGCATTTAGGGCAGTTTTCGCAATTATTACAGCTTACACTTCCTCCATTTTTAAAAGGGTCTACATCTAATTTTTTGTAAAAGTCGTTAGTGTTTGGGTGAATAAAATACCCTTTACCCATCATCCAAGACTTAACTTTTTCAGAATCACAAATATCTTTTTTGCCGTATTTTGCCTTTGTAGCAATGTGTCCAAAAATCAAGTCGTGATTATTTTGCTTTGCATAATCTTCAATATGCTCTAAAGCTTTGCTTCCCTCACCTTTTTCACGGTTTTCTGTGCCAATACATAAATGTTGAATGAACAGCGGGTTATCCGCTTTAAGACCGTATATATCTGAATGCTCACTTTCAGTCTTGCCAAAAACAAGACTTCCATCTTTAATTAGTTTTTTTATCTCTCCGCCTTCTTTATAAGGAGTCACTAGAGGAGATTTGCCATCATCAGACACCTCCCAAAGATACACACCATTTTTGTCAGCCACTTCAACAAACCAAGCTAATTTATATTTACTTTTTGCTAAGTCCATAACGGATTCAGGCGTACTATTTGCGGGAATTTTAAAATCCCCCAAATGAGTTGCTACACCTGTTCCTTTCTCCTTAAATCCAACAACACTTCCTTTGTGTGCTAAAGATGAATCCCAATTAGTTATGCCTCCACCCATATTATACCAATCTTCACTGCCTCTTGTCCCTACTTTTCGTAAGTTGTATGGCTCTGCGTCTAGGCTATAGTCAAATGTAAACCCAAGCTTCTCAATCTTATCTTTTAGACTTTCTAATTCATCGTAGTTTAACCCGTTTTCTAAATTAGCTTTATCCAATACCTTCTGAACATTTACAGGAATATACTCGTAATACTCGAATAAATCAATGTCGCTTGGTATTTCACCACCTGTCTTGTATGTGCGCCTGATTTTATACCCGTTTTTCTTAGCCCACTCCTCACCTTCTAAACGCACGTCTATTGATGCGAATGGTGATATGTGTAAGTTTTTAGTTTTTTCATTTACAAATCCTACAGTATGGGTAGAGTTGTCAGAAGAACGATAAATCAATTGATTTGAAGCTAACCGTATTTCACCTCCATTTTTTTTTCTACACACCCTTACTCTTGCCTTGTTTCTACCTGTTCCAATTTTAAATCCTGAGTAACCCGCAACAACAGCGCCAACTGAAGCGCCAAGAATAAAACCTCCAAGCGAATATTTTTTAGGGATATAGTAGAGGTCGCCCTCGTATTCAAAGCCAATAGCTTCTTGACCCCAATTGTCTCCCCACTTTCCAATTTGCTTGAGTAAGGCTTCTTTGTTTTTTTCAAAATCTTCAATGGTTGAAAAAGAAGTTATTTTTATAACGTCCTCGTTTACTAAAGAGCCGTCTGAAGCAATAAAACCACCTAAATTTTCGGTGGAAGTGTAGCCACCGAAAGTCTTCGCTAAATAAGTTTTAACCTCACTAACTCTTCGACTCATCCTGTCTACTGAAATAACTTTATCTATATCCTGAGTAGAAGGAACATACACTCCAACCTCGTAAGGAAGCTCAAAAACCTCCGTTCCTTTTTTGCCAAAAACTTGCTCTTTCTTACTCATTGTTTAGTTATGTTTATTACATTAAGCTAAGATAAGACCAATCATCTACAGGTGAACCCTCTATAGACCCACCATCTTCTTTTTTGACAGTTTTAGCTTTTTCCTTTTTTGAAGAGCCTTGCTCTACTTTCTCCTCGAACTTAGTCAAGATTCCCATAACGGCATTTCTATCTGCTGCTGATATTTTTCTATCCATTAAGGCTTCTAACTTATCAAACAAAGAGTTAAATGCGTTTTCAACGGCTTGAAGTTCTTTCTTAATTTCTTCGGGTTTTTTATCAATCTTAACCTTTGGAACTTCTGATACGGCTTTTTTTGCTATAGAAACAAATCCATCGGAAATTTTTCTTGTAACAGGAATGGTTCTTGCTTTTTCAGCACCTTTTTCTCTTGCTTCTTGATTTTTAATCTGCTCAGCACGTCTCGCCTTAACTGCCGAAAGCGCTCTTTGACATTCATCTTTAGATTTTAAATCTCCAAACTTATACGTCTTGCCATCAATAACAAGCTCAAATTTGTCAGCAGGAGATGTTGTTTGTTTTGAAGGATAAGTTTTTTTACTTGCTTCCTTTTTAGCTCTAGGCTTTTTAGTAGCAGGCTCAACCACCTTCTTAACTTCTTTTTCAACTTCCTTAACTTCTTTCTTAACTTCTTTTTCAACGGCTACCTCATCACCTGAAGCCCTGCGCTCTTGTTCCGCTAACAATTTTGTCAACTTTTTTTCAGCGGCATCCTTAATTGCGCCAACGTTTTTTTCAACAGCTAAAGTTGCTGCGTTTATTTTTTTCTTTAATGCTTCGTCTGATAATTCAATTTCATTTGCCATCTTTATTCAAATTTAGAGGTATGTTCTACAAAAATATATATAATTTTCTTCATTTCTTTTAATTCTTTTACACTTAGGTACTTATATGCGTCAGAATTTTTCATTATTTCATCAATAAAATCTTCTATTACACTGCTTTCATAAATATCTAAATCACTACCATCATCATTTGATATAATAATAGCATTCTTTATACTGTACTGATTGTCAGAAAGTTGCGGGTGTACACTGTTGAATAGGTTCTTTTGGTCTTCATTAAACCTTTTGTATTCATCACTGCTAATAAAGCTCTCTATGGGAGAACGCGAAACAGAGCCACCTTCATCAAAGTACTCTACAGAGTTAAGGCAATTTTTCATCCTTATTCTTTTTATTGCGTCCGTCTCTTCAGTTGATAATAAAGATACATCTGAGTATTCCTCTAGTTTCTTTTTTATCGTTTGAACTTCGTATTTAAGCTTTCCTTGTAAGCTTATAGCTTTAAGTAGCTCCTCGCTCTTAGCGTCAAGACTTGAAACTAAAAGGCAATATTTTGTGTATCTGTCTAGTTTTTTCATTCTATGTCCTCCAATAGGTCTTTAAGTGTGTCAAGCTCCATGTCAAGCTCTTCTATTAATTGTGGATTATCATTGTCTTCAAGAGCCTCATCATAAAGTTCTTGAAGGAACTCTATTCTTTCTTCAAGCTCTTCTTTTAAGCTCGCTCCTTCACCTTCAGCTATGATTTCTTCGTCTTTGCTGATTTCAACTTCTATTGCTTCTGAAACCTCTCCGTCAAGCGAAACCATAAAATCGAATGCGCTAGAGTCAATGTTTCTTAATTCAGTCTTAAACTCAGACTGTCCAAATATACCCGAAATAAGTAATGATGTAGCTCTTTGAGATGTAATCATTCCAACTATACCGTTCTCGTTATAAACTAAAACTGTTTCGTCTGAAAGTTTTACTTGAATATTTACTCCATAGTACTTTCTAAAGTAAGCGTAAGCTAACGGGTCAATTTTAACTACATCTGCCTTATCAGACATTATAAAAATATATTCTCCGTTGTCCGCTATAACCCTACAAAGTTGTGCGTCTTCAAATTTACCTGTTGATGCTTGAAACTTTTTACCTATTGCAATATCTTTTTCAAACTTACTAGTTTCTATTGGTAATGATTTAAGGTGGTCTCCAACCTCTGCAAAAGTTTCATTTTTCTTTAGTCCTTTAGGGACATAAAACGTCATTTTTTTAGCGACAATTGAATATCCGCCCTTATTGTAATAGGAAGTTGACTCCTTATAAACATAGTCTGAATACATAAACCCATAAGGAATAGCTTCGCTGATACCTTTTGACTCTAATGATTTTGATTTCCAAAGAGCTTTTATAGATTCTTGAATATTGAAATATACGTCTCCTGATATTGAACGACTATAAACCTCATTTACATTCGTGTAATTTAACTCGTTGAATATTTCAGACTTCATATCGGTATAAGGAAGTTTGCCTGAGCGTTTAATGCATGAAGCTTTAGGGATTTCTCCTAGAGTTTCAATCATATCCTCATCTCTTCCGACAATACTAATTTTAGCGAAATTATCATTAACATACGCTACCCAAACAGCATGAATAGAAGAGTGGTTAGAGTTTTTTACATCTGTACTCAACGACACAACCATTTGAGCTAGTGAGTTCGGAAGGTCAATTCTGTAGTGATAACCCTTTGAGTCTTCATACATGCCTAGTTCGTAGTCAGCGCCCCCATAAGACATTAGCATTGAGAAGTATTCCCTACCTGTAATTTCAGCAGACTTATCGCCACTAAAAGTAACGCTATAAAGTTTTTCTGATTCAGAACTCTCAACCTCTTCAATAGATTCTACCTCTTCAATAGATTCTACTTCTTCAGCAGTATCATCTACTTTTCCTTTTCCTGCTATAATATCTTTTAATGACGGTGTAGATATTGGTTCTGTTGTTTCTTCAGATGCTTTTCCTTTTCCTGCTATAATGTCTTTTAATGTTATAGCTTTAACTTGAGGCATCTCCTCAATTACAACCTTCTCATCTAAAATAGAAGCTCCAATAACGCTAATGCCTTTCTTTGATGCTGTTTCTGAAAATTCACGAGAAAGAAGGTATCGTTCAACTTGATTGTAAATAGACTTATATGTGTCTTTTATATTTTGCGGTGTGTTTTTCAGGTCAATAAATGCGGACATTCTTTCCAATTTTTCAATTGAATCTAAAATTTGAGGAGATATTTTCTGCATATCCCCAACCGTTATTCCCAAAGATTTTAGCAATTCCATTTTTATTGTTTTTTTCTTATTCTTATAAGCTCTTGTGAGCTTTCCAACGTATCAACAAGGTCATCTAAATCACCTCCAAAAGACTCTTTTCTTTCTGCTAAAGCCTTAACCCAATTCTCTCTAAGACTTGCCTTAAATGATATAGGGTCATCAATCACAGCTTTATTATTATCGTATATTTCTTGAAACTCTTCAATAATAGAATCTATGTCTTCAATTGTTTTACCTTCATTTTTAACAAATGATTGGTATGTCTCAACTATTGATATTTTTTGAACATCATTGACAAATAAATTATTGTTACTGCTTAAATAAGCGGCAATATCTGAAATATCTGAAGCATCATAAAATGCTAAATAAATAATTTCGCCCGTAGACTTGTTTTCTTTATTTCTAATGTCATTCTGCTGTTCCTCTGACATTCTTCTCCAACTCGCCTCAAAATTTTCAGCAACATTTAAGTTAGCCTTTATCTTTTGAACAGCAATCTCAATTGTACTAAACGGAGTATCAATAGTTATTGGATTTAGTAATTTTGGTAGCGGATTTAAGTTTTTACCTTGTTTTTCTCGCTCCTTAGATTTTTCTTCAAATAAATCATTAACCTCCTTGTCTGAGACGTCATATTTTGACTTGTTTGCAGGAAGCTCAAGCCACTCTTTAACAGTGCCTTTAAATTTAGAAGTAGTCATATCATTCATGGCTGTTTTGTTTTTAGCCATTTTTATTTCTCTTCTTAAATCACCTTTTATTATAGTCTCTCTAGCATCACTTATAGCGTTATAAACACTGTTTAAATAAGGTAGAGCCTCGTTTAACTCTGCCTCAACAGAGGTATATCTATCTCTTACAAGTTTGAGTCTAAGAATCTTCTTTTCAAGAGTGCCTAATTCACTTGTTAATCTAGATTTTTCATCTTGAAATTCAATTTGAGTTAACTTATCAGGGTCGCTTTCAAGTTGGATAAGCATTTCTTTTGTGTCAATTACGAATTGTGTTGTGTTCATTTCGTAAACACCTAGCTCTAACATTCTCTTAATCATGCTAACCTTTCGGTTTATTTTAGAGTATATGAATGAGTCAATAGTGTTCATGGCAAGAACATATATAATTCTAACAACATCGTATGGATTTTTTTGTCTCCAAATACGTCCCTCAAGCTGCATAGCTACTTCAGGGCTAAATTCTGACTCGCAAATATACATAGTATGAGAGTTTCCCTGAAGGTCAATACCTTCTTTAATTGCTTTAGAGCCAATTAAAACCTTTATGTCTCCAAAATTAAACCCGTCCCTTAAAGACGTTTTCCCTCTCTTAATAACAACGTCTCCTTTAGTTGTGTCGTCATCTTTAACTCCACCTTCAATGATTCCTATCTCTTCGTACTCTCCGCTTTCGTGAGTGTCAGAAGATATTCCGTCTACATTGATTGCAATATATTCAGCTAGTAATTCAAATGCATTATATGACTTACCGCCATAATCAAAATTATGCCTGTCAAAATAGACAACTTGCCCACCTATCTTTTCAATTTCCCCTCTCTCTAATTGACCTTGTTGAAAAGCAATGGTTTTTCTAATCGCTTTAATAACATACATTAGCTTTGGGCTTGACTCAACAAAAACCTTTGAAGGATTAGGCTCTAGAGGCTCTAGATAAGGTGATGTATACGCCTTATTTCCTAAATTAACAAAATAAGGACTTATGACTAACGACTGTTGCGCTTGCTGACACCCAATAGCTTTACCCATTAATTTTTGAGTAGAAGTAAATTGTGCAACGTCAGCCTTCACAGCCTCTAAAGACTCTTCGTCAGGCTTTTCTACGGTCTCTTTAAGAATTTTTACTTTTATGTCATCAATACCCATCCCTAATATTGGATGTTGAGCGTACTTACCTTTATTATAAAGCGACTCCAAGAAAGATACAACCATATCTGCATTGTCAGGGTCAGACTTTGCTTCCTCCATTTGTTCTGCCACTAATAGCTCAATCTCTTCATTTAAACTGTCTTCTGATACATCCGTTATTCTGCTTTCATTAATTGGAAAAATATCTTTGACAGGTCTATTGTCATCATCGTTACTGAGGTAGTCCTTGATATCTTTCGCAAATTTGTCTTGAGCTTCACTCATTGTTACACGGCTATTAACATCCTCTAGCTCGCTAAACCAATCCCCCATTGAGGTTGTTTCAGCTACTTCGTTCTCCGTGTCTTTCGCTATTTTATTTTGAGGTATAATGGCTTTTTTCGGTCTATTTTTTTCAATTTCCTCATCCGTTATCTTAACGTTAGCAACATTCGTGATTAGGTTAGACAATGCCTTGTCATTATAGTAGCCATTAATATCAATAAATAAACCATAGCCTCCATCATGTCGTAAATCCCACTTATAAGCCTCATCAACATAGTTATTAAAGAAGTCCCAAGCAGAGCTTATTCCATTATCGGTAAGCATTTGGTAGTTAGCCATTCCTAAAACAGAAACAACTTGAAAGGGGCTATCCGTAAAAGGGGTTGCAGATAAAAGAATAACATTATTTTTTGTCCTGCTTCTATACTGAACATCAAAACACACCGCAGCAGCGCTGAGTTTTTTTCCTTGAGAGTCAGATGCGGCTGAGTTCTTTCCGTCATACCTCATGTCGTGCCTGTTCATGTTGAATCTACCTCCAACTTTGTCTAGGATATAGTATTCAGCTCCTGCCGTAGTACCTCTTTTTCCTCCTGAGTTTTGGGTTGGCGTTTCTTTAGAGAAAAACCACCCCTTTGAACCTGCACTTCTAACAACATTGTTAAAGTTATGTATTTCATCAATAACAACAGTGTCTATGTTTAACTTCTCTAATGATATAGGATTTCTAGTCAGAATGTTTATTGCCGACTTACATTTAGTCTCAGAAAGACCTGTTGCCAAAGCCCACTCACTAACGTTTAGTGACTTCACCATTGTTTCGGGTTCTCCTAAGCCTTCTTTAAACATGAGCGCCCGCATAATAGAGTCTGCTGACGGTCTTATTGACTCCAATGCTGAATGCATAGCAATAAGTATTGTTTTTTCAGCCATTACCTCGGGTTTATAATGCCCTAAATCATCAATAAGCGATACCGCAACAAAATTAATGTACTGTTTAAGCCTACTGTACAGCTTGTTGCTCATTACTGTAGCCTGTCTTTCAATCTCTTTTTTTGCTTTTTTTATTTCGGATTCAGTTGAGTCTTTATCAGTCCTATCTTCAATTATGTCCTCCCTTGGCTCGTAGTACTCCGACCACTCTAAAGCAATTTCACTGTATGTTTCCTCAAGGTATTTTAAGTGTCCCGTCAGAATGTCCATGCCTTCATAATTAGAAACGTACTCTTTAAGTTCGCTTTTAATTATAGCAAATGCTGAGTCCCATCCCGATTCAATATGAAATAAAGGGTCTCCAACAAGTGTAATCTTACCTCTTTTTAGGTTTTCTACTATTTTTTTAAATTCTTTATTGAACTTTTTAAAGCCTTCAATTGTCTCAAGCTCCTCGTCAGAATAAATTTTTATCCCATTTTTTTTATTCGTTAGAATTGGCTGTCTTAAATTGTCGAGTAACTGAACGTTTATATTTGGAAGAAGTCCATATAACGTGTTCTTTCCTTTTATCTCATCATAAAACTTGTCGTATACCGACTTTGGAACTATAAATAAAACCCTGCTCGACTCTCCTGTATTCATCATGCTAGATATAGCCGTAATAGAAGATGTGGTCTTACCAAAACCAACCTCGTGAAGCAGAAGCCCCGAGTTTTTCCTTGACAATAAATGACGTATACCTTCAGTTTGAGCTTCCATCAATCTAAACTGCCTAGCGTCTGATTTTTTTCCAAACAAATAGCTGTGTGAAGGGAAAATTGGAACTTTATCTAATACAGGCTTAGCGTAGTTATTAAACATTTTATTCCATCTTAGGTCAATCAACTGTCTGCTGTGAGAGTCAATACCCTTTCTTAAAAACACATTAAACAACCTTCTGCCTTCTCTTCTAGCGTCCCAAAATCTTTCTTTATATAGCTGAACAAAGTCTTTACGAATGTTTTCTACTTCATCGCTTGTTATATGGTTGTACGAAGATATTCTATTTAAAGATTTTAAAGCTATTTTAGTTTGCTCTGTAGCATTTTGTATTGTAGTTTTAAGGCTTGTTGTTGTGCCATCAACCTCAAATCCAACCGTATCTCCATTACCATCTTTAAAGTTAGGAAAAAGGTATAAAGAGCAATATTCAACCTGAGACTTTGGAAATACATACGCATCAACTATCTCAATCCAAGTATACCCACCTACTATTTCTGCTTGGTGTTTTATTAACCAATCCTTGAAAAGGTCAAAATGTCCAAATTCATAGTATTTAGAACTGTTATGAGAATAAACCATATTGATGGCATTCTCATTTTTTCCTGTTATTAAAGCAGACCTGTACATTTTCGGTGTGTCGCCTCCTAAATGCGCTGAAACAGTTCCGCTAAAAAACAATGGTGAATAAATGTCTATATTTAATTCTAATGACTTTGCCTCTTCTTCGTTTCTTACGTTTGGAACTAAAGAAGGAACAAACCTAGAAGATATTGCTTCTTCAATTGTTGACAAGGTTTTATCGTAAATATCAGAGCCTAGTTCCGCTCCAAAAAACACACCTAAATTTGAGTTGTAACTACCTCCGCTCTTATTTCCTTTTACATAGTCTTCTTTATCATAAATGTTTTCAGATATGAAACTATTTTTTGACTCATACTTAACTTCTGCCGTTACGTTTGCCTCGTCTAAATCTAGTTTAGATACAAAAATATCTTTTGTTTTAAGTAGTGCATTTATTATTGGTTGCTCAAATAAATGGTAATCAACACCGAGTATTTTTAAACATAAAACTCTATAATTAACATCATTTCCTTTAGAAATAAAGAAAGCCAATAATTCCTCGTTTGTTATGTTTGAGTTATACACCCAATAAGCTTCATGAACCTTTAAAACATAGTTTGGAGTAGTCCACTCTTCTGTTGGAATAGTTTCTCGGACAAGTTCTCCTTTGGCATCTGAAACAAGGCGTGTGTATGTGGATGTGTACTTATCTATTAAATTAGATGCGTAATCATACTTCTCGTCTCTGTCTTTTAGTGACAAGGCTACTTCTGTTTGTTGGCTATATGTCGCAGCTATCACAGGGTATTCATCCATAAACTCTTGAGGCAGGTCTATTGGAGCATTTCTTTTTGTGTTAAGAAGGTCGTACTTATCTCTAAAAGCAAGTTGCGGGTTAAAAAACTGAATATATTCTACAGGGGAGAACGCTGTTAAATCTTCTATTTTTTGCTCGTATATAATGGCAAATGTAGGTATCGTAACCTCTTCATCAACCATTTTGGTAAGCCTACTGTTTTCTTTTGTAACAGCCCTCTGAATCGTTGATGAGAAATCCTTTCCTCTAATTACTATTCTCTTTTTGAAGTTATCATAAAATAGACCGACATTTTCTGTACCCATCGCTTTCATGTAAAGCAATGATTGATACATGTCAGCCGAAGGAACTACAACTGATTGTTGCTCTTCAATGCTGAAAACTAATTTGTATGATATGCTTTTAGATGATACTTTAGACATTAAAGCGCTATTTATATTAGCTGCCGTGCGAAGCCTATCTAGCATAGTGTCTATATTGACATTTAATACAGCGTATCTTGATACAGTCTCAATCTCTAATGCATAAGCTTCAAGTGGCTCAATATTTTCAGAAAAAACTTCTCCATCTTCACTTGATTTTTTTGCGTCTCCGTAGTCTGTAAAGTAAATCAAATCATTAAGTAGGTTAACACTTCCTGTCATGTCACCATCGTTAATGAGGCTAGGGTTTCCTATTTGTGTGTATGAGTTTTGTGTTATCTGAATAGAAACATCCCCCATATCTTTAGGGAGTAAAAACCATCTTAAAAACTTATCCTTATCAACAAATGAAGACCAATCTCTAAGTTTTGAATAAAAAGAGCTATTTAAGTCAAAAGATTTAAAACCATACACGGTCTCTTTGTCTAACTCATAACTATTACTAGTCGTTGTTTTAAGAAAAGGCTCAGACAATGGAAGTGAGTCTAGGTCTTGCTCCCAATCAAGGTAGCTCTTCTCGTTTAAGCCTCTAGTGTCTAGTCCGCCTCTAAATATCGCTCCATTTACAGTCTTTGCTAAAAACAAACACGCCTTACTTATATCTGAACTTTGTTGTACCCATTCAAGAATACGTTTAGAATAAGCCCAATTACCGTTATACAATAAGGCTTCCCCAAACGTATAAGATGACGGATAGCTTTGATTAGCCACAACTTCTAACACTCTAGCTGAGCACAAGTTAGCATTGGTTGAATTAGCGCCAAGGACAAAGAAAGCCTCTATTTGCTCTGAAATGTTTAGGTCTGAGGGCATATTTTGTTCCGCCCATTTAAAAAGCTCTACCTCTTCTGAGAGAAGGTCAATATATTTTAACGTGTATGGTGATAACATATAATTCTATATATTGTCTTCTATAGCTAGAAGACTATTGTGTAAGTTAAAGTCTAATAAATACATTTGCTCAATAACCCTATTAAGCACGGCTACCTTTTTATTATTGCCACTCTTTATTTGAGCATAAATATTTGGAAACATTGATATGTCCAAGTTGGAAAATGCTGTAGCTATTTCAATAACTATAGCTTTTCTTGTTCTTGAGTCTTCTTTTTGAAATTGAATCGGTAGCATTATCTCTCTGTTGTAATTGTTCCGTCACTATTAAGCCACATAGACTTTAAACTGTCTAACTTACATAAAAGAAGCCTGTCTTTTTTTATTTTATCGGACACCATGATAGGATTTCCTCCTGTTTTTAGGTCTTCTATAGATAAATACCTGTCAACAATACCGTCATCGTTTAGTTGAGCGGTTACTATTTCACTGTCTTGGTCTGCAATAACCTCAAAGTTAGGACTTATAAACATACTACTTCTTTTTATAGATTAAACAACCGTACTCGTCAAATTTACGATTATTATGAATTTCTTGTACAAATTTAGCTTTATTATTTAGCTCAATATTATTTTTTAAGCTTTTAAATAAACTATGGTGGACTAATATACAAATATAACCCCCTTTTGTGAGAAAATCTAAACTTCTTAAAGAATAATACTCTAAAGAGTCATATCTTCCCAATGCAGTTGGGTCTATATCTCTATGGTAATTAGAGGCTGTAGGTTGCGTAAATATAATGTCATACTTTCTTGTATTGCCGTTGTCTCCATTTATAAAATAATGGCTTATGTCGGAAATTGAAGATTTATAACTGAAATCTAAAGATGACTTAGCGTTTAACAGGTCTGATATTTTTTTGCAAGTATAATCATTATTCATAGCATCAATAAACACGTTATCAGAAGGACAAGCCTCTAGTACTTTTCCTGTACCCGCATTGGTGTGAAGAATTGTTATCGGTATGGTGGATTTTGTAATTCTATTTAATCCGCTAAAGTTTTTCTTTAAAAACTCCCATATCCCACCTATTAATTTGGTGCTAACTTTGTAGTCGTCACAGGCGTCATAGGTTCTTAAAAGCGACTTTTCACTCTCGCTTGCGTAATACTTATCCCTGTCTGCTATTAGACTTAAAAAGTCTTCTACATGGTTATTATTTGTTCTACTTTTCATATCTAATCATTTTTTAATTTTGCGTCTGCGTATATTAACCTCCTATCTTCCCCGTCAATTAAATGCTCAACTTCTTTTCCCTTTCCTTTTACCGTAACAAACAAAACATTTTTGTTGTTAATTAATTCGGGGTAAGTTGTAAAGTCTGCCTCCATATCGCTAAAGAAAATCATCATTACTTTAGCATCTGTGTTTTTCTCTTGTGCTTCTCTGACTTTTTTATCAAAATACTTCCAAACACCCCAAAATTCAGTTCCTCCCGCTCCTCCAATAACAACGTCGTTCATTTCGTCAGAACGAAAATCTGATAAATCAACAACTCTCGATACAGGTTGAACGGCATCATAAGGAGAGTAGTCTGCAAACCAAACTTCTCCGCTATACTTCTTAGAGATTTCGGGAAAAAATGTAGCAAAAAGCTCCAATAAAGGCGTTCCGTATGCATCTACATAGCCCCACATTGAACCCGATGTGTCGATAAATACGTATAGGGCGTCATCCTTACGTCTCATCTTATCCTTTGGCTTTCTAATCACCCCTTTAATAAGCTCTTCGTAATCCATTCCCTTACGACCCTTTTTTCTAACATAGTAGCCTTTTAAGCTTGACTCGATTTCATTTAGCCAATCGGGAGATTCTACCTGTCTTAAAGGCACTCGACCAACATCGCTTCCTGCGTCTGAACCCCATTGTCCTTTTTCGCTAGAAGGAACTTGACCTTCTATTAGTGGAAAATCTCTTGGGTTTTCCATTATTGTTGTTATTGCTATGTCTACTAAGTTGTCTGCGTCTCGGATTTGTTCTTCCGTCATTGGCTCGTTACGATTTGTAATTCCGCACGGTGGAACATATTCATCCCAAGATGTAGGGCTTTTACTATCCATGTTTCTTTCGGACTTCTCTATAAGCCTGTCAAATATTGGCTTTAAGTCTTTTTGCATTGACTTATCAATATCTCTAAACTTCTTGTTTTTTTCTTCGTAATCCATTATAAAAGATTTTCAAGTTCGTCAATATAGCTTGTAATACTTTGTATCTCGCTAGATGTAAGCACATTAGTTTTAGATGCTGCCGATTTTAGCGCATTTATTTTTTTTCGTATCTCAATTTCTAAGAGCTTACTTTTCAGCATATCTTCTTTTGATTCTTTGTTAGCGTCTTTTTTGGGGTTCTTACCTCCGTCTCCGCCTTCTCCTTCTCCTTCTCCGTCTTCGTCTTCTCCATCGTCTTCTCCATCTTTGGATTTACCGTCTTTGGATTTACCATCCTCTCCGTCTCCGCCTTCTCCGTCTCCGTCTCCGTCATCTCCATCGTCATCTCCATCTTTGGATTTACCGTCTCCGTCTTCTCCATCGTCTTCTCCATCTTTGGAGTTACCGTCCTCTCCATCTTCGCTGTCTTTGGATTTTCCGTCTTCTCCGTCTTCTGATACACCTTCTTTAGGTTTATCGCTTATTCCTGCTCTTTTTAAATCTTCTATTATCTGATTAGCATCTTCAATCTGCTTATCTACACCGTCTTCTCCACCGTCTTCTCCACCGTCTTCTCCACCGTCTTCTCCACCGTCTTCTCCACCATCTTCTCCACCGTCTTCTCCACCGTCTTCTCCACCACTTTGAGGCGTAGGCTCATCGTTTGGGTCTCTCCAATCCTCTGTATTTTCTTCAGGAGTTGGCTCATCGGATGGTGGCGGTGGTGGTGTTTCACCTTTTGGCTGTGGAGGTGTAATTATAGTAACCTCTTCCGCTGTAAAGTCTCCTAGTAACTTATCTTTATCACTCATTATTCATAACTTTTATTGTGTGTGTAACAAATATAATATATATTTTATACAATATGAATTAAATTGAAGAATATGAACCCGTATCTTCTATTTCTTTAAAATGTTCCGAAACCTCTTCGACTGTCATTTTTTCAACAACTGCTTTTGCATCTTTCACATCTATAACCCTGCCGTAGTCAGAAGTTTTGTTGATTTTAACAATATCACCGACTTTTGGAAGGTTAAATACTTTCGGAGGTTTTGGAGGTTTTGGTTTTGGTTCTACCTTATCTTTGTCGTTTAAATGATAATACTTATGTATAACTTGATAACTGTAAGTACCATGTTTTCTTAGTGGAATACCGTATGAGGGTAAAACTTCTTCAGGAACAAGCATTGTAAACGACTCTACCTTAAAGTAGTATACTGCATTAAACAAGTCTCTTAATTCATCTCTGTCTATATGGTGGTTAATGCGAATATCCATACATCTATTTGCACAACCGCTATGACCTTTTTCAGTTATAACCTTATAATCTCTGTTGAGTATATGACCCATTTCATGCTGAATTGCAGCCCTAATTATTGGGTCGTATCTTAAATGGTAAAACACATACGTTGGCAAATAAATCTCTAATCTTTTCTTTCTTGCATTGTAACCCGATGCGTATGTATGAAGTTCTTTCTCATAAACAAGAAATACATCATTAGGAATGGCTATAGCCTCTCTAACTTTTTCAAAAACATATTCTACTTCGTCAGAAGTTAATGTTGGAAGCTTACTAGCTATTACCCTGTGATTGTCTACCCCTTGCATAGCGGCTTGAGGAGCATTAATAACTAGCTCTTTATAGTTTGGCACATACCCTTCTAGCGTTGGTAAGAACCAATCAAAAAACTCATCACTTGTATCAAACTTCTCCATAACAATTTTTATTTTAGTTGCCTAACATAATAGCTTTTATAAGCTGACTTGTCTCAAAGAAGTTGTTAGCTGAATCTTTCTTTCCTTCTTTATTTAATTTTTTGGATTGCGCTAAGAAATCATCTTCCATAACTTTAAGTTGAGGTTTTAAGTTGGCTTGTAAAAACTCTACTGCGCCATCATTTTCCACCAATTTTTCAGCGGTATCACCAAACCCAACCAACTTAACCATTAACGGGAAATATAATGATAGTCCGTTCTCCATTTGTGTAAGGGTTAACCTTCCACTAGCACTATTAACCCAATCACTGTCAGCGTTGCCGAATAAAGAGTCTTCTGCGCTTCCTTGTTCGTTATAAAGAGCTTCTAACGTTGTGTCTTCGTCACACTTTAAAGAGAAAGAAGGGTCAATATCATACACCTCCTTGAAGAAGGCTTGTAATGTTTCAGTTACACTTACAGCGTTATCTGAAATAGTTGACTTATCTTTCGCAATTTCCGTATAAAAAACATTAACTAACGAAGGAACTAAAAACTTAGAAACCTCAAGAGGATTTACGCTTGTTGGGGTGCTAAATATTGATGCTCTTAGGTAGTCAATTATATTGTCAGTCCAAAGTTTAAGTAAGTTTAACTTGTCCTTTCCTTTTGTTGATGCTTTTGGGTATTGGCTTCTAAGGTTGTTAGCTATCTCAAATGCGATTAGTGACGGCTCTAGCCCTTCACTTTCCTTTTGTTTCAGTATGGCTTGAACACCCTTTATCTCTTCTTCTTGAGTTTTAACAGAAACGCCTAACTCATTACCCGTGATAATCAAACTGCTTTCAAGGCAATTAAACAATCGTAATGGAGTATTAAACGGAACACCTCCCGACACCTTTTGCTCACTGAAATTGTCGCTTAGAACTTTATAGAATGAAGTAAGTTTTCGTTCTCCCCTCCAATTAAACTCTACATCTCCACCTCTTGCGTCTACATCATCGTATACTGATAGTGCGTTCAATTTGAAATAATTACCTAGAACATCATTATCATTTAACATCTTAGGAAAGAAGTTGTATTGCCATTGAAGGTTTATCTCTAAAAGCTTTTTAAATCTAAGACCGCTAACCAATGAACCCGAGTGAAGATTTGATGAGCGCATTTCATCTTTTACAGACGAGAGACATTTCTCAATATCTGTAGCGTCTTTTGGGAGGTCGCTCTCTCTCCAAATCAGAACCTCCTCTGCGATTAACTGAACAAACCTTCTAAAAAGTGCATCTTCAATATTTGCTGTTTGATTTGCTATAGCCATAACACGGGTATCTAACACGCTTTCTCCCGAGTCCAAGGAGTTGTTTACATTTTTTATTATAGATGCGTATCCACCTTCTTTAAAATCCTTACCTAAAGGAATGCCAAGACCATTGCCGTTGTTAATGTCAATCATCTTGAAGTTTTTAAGTGTTCTCTCTCGAACAATATGAAGTAGAGGTGCAAATTTATCCGTATCCATCTCCTCAACTTTATCAATCTCATCAAGAATAAGCCAAAAATTACCAAATCCTAAAACGGTTGTTAAGTATGCACACAAGTCCTTTAAATCATCTCTGTAGTATTCGTCAGCCACCTCTTCGTTTGATTGCCCCGATTTTTCTAATGGAAATGCTGAGCTGTTAAGTTTTCGCTCTTTTTTTCCGCCTGTTAATTCAATCCACTGATAATCAACAAGCTTGACACCTTTTACAAATTTCTTACCCGCCTTGTCTAGGTCTGAAGTTTCCCAAGAAACCTCTTCTAGCGCACTAAGGATAGACATTAAGTTAGTGTATGTTGGCGTAAACGCTTCATTTTTAACGTCCCAATAATCCTTAATGAAAAGTTCAAATTTAGCACGTCCATTTGAAACGGATTTAGTTATAACGTCTGCATTTGGAAACCAATATGGTTGCAAATACTCAAGTATCTCTTTTCCTTCCTTTCTGTCTGTAAGCTTTGGAACACCTTCTATGTTTTCTGATTTTTCAGAACCAATATAAAGCAAAGAGTGTGATATATTCCACTTCTCTGTTATCTTAATAAGGGTGTATGATTTTCCTATAGATGATTTTCCTAAAATTAAAACAGGAATGTCGTATCTAATAAGCTGAAGGGCAGTATTTATTGTTTGCTCTCCGCTAAATGAAACTTCTTTTTTATTAATTTCTTCAGACATATCTTTAATGAGTTACGTTGTTTATTATAAGTTTTGTTTTTCCTGTGTTGCTATTCATTCCTTCCTTAATCAACTCTACAATCTTTTTAAAATTTGCAGGAGTGTTGTACTTAGGCTCAATAATAAATTTGTGTAAAGTTAGTGTATTTATATCTTTTGAGTATGTTTCTTGGTAAGAATATCCAATTTCGATATTTTTTCCATTCTTTCCCTCTATGAAAAAATAAACTTTAGGGTACAAATAATTATTGTTAAAAATAATATTTATTTTGCTTACATCGGCTATTTCTCCTCCATTTTTAAGTGTAAAACCTTCCCTTTCATCTTCCCTAAGCTCTTCTAAGAAGTCTATTCTGTCTTTTAATTCAGAAATAAGCCCCTTATTTTTTTCTTCTTTAGCATCCTCTAATAAGTCGTTTAACACCTCTAATTCGGAGTCAATCTCCTGTAAAAGAATACTTGTGCCCTCTATTGAATCTTGCAACTCTAAAGCTTCAGGGTTATCGTCATAATGTATAAAGTCGTGACTAAACTTCTCTAATTTACTTCTCGCCCAAGCTTCTGCATCAGCATAGGACTCAAAATACTTTTTATCCTCCTTAAACCCCTTGTCTTTATTTAAAAAAGAAACGTAGACAATTTCTTTAGGCTTAGGCTCTTCCCTCGGGCTGCCTTTACTTTTTATGATAGCTTCTTTCAATTCTTTCCAAGTGTGTTTTATAATCCGAACATTTTCTCCGTTGGGTTTTGTAACGGAGGTTGATAGCTCTTTACCGTCCTTATGTACCAAGAACGTATTTTTACCATCTGAATATTCAAATGTGTTTTCAAATATTTCCTTCTTGGTGAATTTACGTTCATCTTTAGGTTTGGCAGGGGCTTCAGTAAACATATCATACTGTTGCATTTCAGCTTCCTCAGTAAATACCGCACCCCTTTCAAGTGCCTCATCGTAAATCTTAGGTAAATCTTCAGGATAAAACATCCAATTGAAGTTATACCAATTATCATCGTTCAATAAAACGTAATCCGTAATCCATTCTATGTCTTTGCCTCCGTGAGCTATTTCTAAAAGTTCGTCATCTGATTTTGTCTGTAAATCTTTCTCGGAAAAACCATAAGCATCCATTTTTTCCTTCAAGCTGCTAAACTCTTTTGAATTTAATAATTCGGTTGTTTTTTTGTTTAGCTTTTTAATATCCTCGATGTCTTCAAGCCTTTCATCTTCAAGTAGGTCTTCATATTCTCCCGATATTTCTTTTACATTATCACTGAATAAATACTCTAAAGTTGAATCTTCATTTAAGGCATAAACAACATCTTCTTCAAAAAACTCTCGGTCTTCCTTTGGCATTTTATCCCAATCAATTCTATTGGAGAAGTGCCAACCCATAAGTCTATAAATTTTAGACCTATCTTGTTTCATGCTATTAAATGAATCCCAATCAACAGCCTTCCACTTATTGTACTGCTCGATATCTCCGCCTCGATAAAGCTTTGGTATATCACCACCTTTTTTCATAATTATATCCTTTAATTCATCATCATTAAACGTTTTTGAATCTACAGGCACAAAGCCTTTAATTGTTTCTTGACCATTGTTAATTGCTTGAAGGACTCTGTTGCTTCCATCAATAACAGAGTTTTTACCACTGTACGGGTTGTGACCTATGACTATTGGTTGGTGTATTTCACGAATACTAACGATACTAGAAGTGTTGTTTTTCATTTCATTTACAAACTCCATTACATCAATATCCTCAGTGAGAATTTCATTTACTGATATGTCTTTTAAAAAATAATCTTTTGATATTATATCTTGCTCAAGATATTCAAGAGTATCATTATGCTCGCTACCTCCTTTTAGTGCAATATCCCAAACTTCCTGACCTGTAAACTCCTTTCCTACCTTTCCCCCATTATTAAATCTTATGTCAGGGTTGCCGCTATCGAAAGTAGTGTTGTTTCCGTCTGCTAGTTTTATTTGGTTAGAATCAAAAGCAACGTATAAACTACCTCTTGGTGATTTTATTATTATACCGTCATTACCGTTTTCATTTGCCTGTTTAAAATAAAGCCTTTCATCAAAATACTTGTTAAGTTAATTTATCTTTATCAATAAACGAGTTCAATTCTTTAACATATTTTTTTAAATCAGACAATATAGTGTCCATATAATCTCTTTGTTCTTTCGTTGAATAATCAGTATTGCTATTGTAGCCTAAATCAAATCCAAGCCTATATTTAAAATCAGAGGGAAAATTTATGTAATCATTTTCTTTTCTATCCATAGGCGACCAAGAGCTTATATGTTGTTCGCTAAAGGTTGTTCCGTTAGAATCATACTCTTTTTTTATAATAGACTTAACATCATTCAAAGTTATTTTTTCTTTTGTTTTTCTATCAGTTAAAATAGCGTTGTTTATGTCTCTCATAATAATTTTTTTTACCAATTTAAAAAACTTAATTCCCCATCAAAATAAGAACCATCTACAGTTCCGCCCTGCGCCATTATTCCGCCTTGTTCAATCTTAAAATTCTCTAGGTTAATAATATTACCTTTTTCAATCCAATTACCTTGTAGTTCAGGAATCATGTAGTGCTTTTTTAATGTTGCTCCACCGTGTCCAACTTTAGCTGCGACTTCCTTTACCACTTTATCAAACTGTTTTTTTCGTTTCTTATCCGTGTCTTCAGGTGTTAATCTCTTTAGCTTTGAAACTATCCATTTGTTTGCTGAATAACCTCGTATGTCTTTTGCGCTAACTCCAAATCCGTTAAGATACCTATTAATCCTATCGTTTTTAACATTAAACCCATCGGAAGTAGTAAATACCCTGTCGTTTGGACTATTCTTAATAGCCTTCGCTAGTCCGCTCGATAATCTTGAGT
>OCVQ010000911.1_pt1 | contig 24630 bp, 22 predicted proteins | sample 1539061 | NCBI WGS metagenome assembly OCVQ01 (sample SAMEA3355526, study PRJEB22509) | marine metagenome | biome: marine; feature: river plume; material: water | place: USA | collected 2010-08-08 | depth 0.5 m | reverse complement strand
ATATAAATAATTATTTTAGTCTTAATAATCTGTATCGTTTATTTAGGACTAGTCATGAAGTAAAGCTTATGCTTCTGCACCTTCTTCGGCTGGAGTTTCTGCCGTAGCTTCCCCTTCTGCTCCTTCTTCTTCTTCATCATCTTCTGCATCAGCAGCTGCACCTCTTGCCATTTTAATAGCAACAACAACGGCATTCGCTGGTTCTAAGAACTCAATACCTTCTGGATTAATGTCAGAAACACGAATAGATTGACCAATTCTTAATTTAGAAATTTCAATTGTAATTGCTTCTGGAAGATTTCCTGGCAATCCAATAACACGTAAGCTTCTATATGGTGTTCTTAATTTACCACCATTCATAACTCCAATTGGAGCTCCTACTGTACGTAATGGTAAACTTACTTTAACTGGTTTCTTAGGATCTAACTCCAAGAAATCAATGTGACGTGGAGAACCTTTTACAGGGTGCATTTGCTTAGCTTGAATAATAGCGTTTGCTTTTTTACCATCGATGTCTAACTCTATTTCGTAAACGTCAGGCGAAAAAATAATTTTCTCCATGTCTATTGACCTTACAGAAAAGTGAGTTTGCTCACCTGATCCATAAAGTACGCAAGGTACTCTTTCAGCATTTCTCAATGCCTTAGTATCCTTTTTCCCTACGTTCGCTCTTAACGAACCGCTCAATTGTACTTTTTTCATTGTTATTTGTTTTTATTATTTATTTATTTTTTTTTTGGCTCTCATGTGAGAGAACGCTATCAAAAGCTCTCGTTTTTTCTTATTTATGAAATTATAAAATGTGAACTAATGGATTGATTGTTAACCATTCTTCTGATTACATCAGCAAATAAATCTGCTGTGCTAATCACACGAATTTTTTCATGTGTTTGCTTCAAAGGAATTGTGTCTGTTACAATCAACTCTGTAATAGCTGAATTGGTGAGTCGCTCGTAAGCTGGACCAGATAAAACAGCATGCGTGCAAAATGCTCGAACACTCTTTGCTCCTTTCTCCATGAATAAATCTGCTGCTTTAGTCAATGTTCCAGCTGTGTCGCACATATCATCCACTAAAATAACGTCTTTACCTTTCACGTCTCCAATAACTGTCATTTCAGCCACTTCGTTTGCTTTTTTACGTTGTTTATGACATAAAGCCAAACCAACATCCAAACGTTTTGCATATGAATTTGATCTCTTCGCACCACCAGCATCTGGGGCAGCCATGATTAAATTTCCAGTATTTAACTTTTCTATTTCTGGGTAAAAGATCGTTGAACCGAATAAATGATCTACTGGAACTTCAAAGAACCCTTGAATCTGATCCGCGTGCAAATCCATCGTCATGATTCGGTCAATACCTGCAGCCATTAGCATGTTGGCAACAAGTTTTGCACCAATTGCCACTCTTGGCTTGTCTTTTCGATCTTGACGAGCAAACCCAAAATAAGGAAGAACAACAATAATTTTTCGCGCAGAAGCTCTACGCGCTGCATCCACCATCAATAAAAGTTCGAATAAATTGTCAGCTGGCGGCATTGTAGATTGAATGATAAAAACATCTTGCCCACGAACTGTTTCCTCAAATGATGGTTGAAATTCACCGTCACTAAAGTGCGTAACTTTCACGTCACCTAATTTTACACCATAAGCAGAAGCAATCTTTTCAGACAACTCCAATGAAGCACTACCAGAAAATATTTTTACACCTGTAGACATAATTCAATTATTCGAGGGCGCAAAGTTAGTGTTTTAATTGGGAAAAACAATAGATATACCGCTTGAACCCAGATTATTTTGTGATCAAAAAAAACCGCCAATTATAATGAGTGGAAATCAATTTTCCTCTACAGCCTCTACGACCTGTTCTTTTCCTTCTTCCAACAACACGTTCTTCAAGAATAAAGTACTTTCTTCAAAGGCCGGAATACAGTAAGAAACCGTTTTCTGAAAAGGGTAATAGAGCAATGATGCTTCTTTGGATTCTTGGGAAACGAAGTCATTTTTTTCATCATAGGATTCAGCCATGAGTAAAACAGCTCCTACAATAAAAATCATTTTAAGCACTGAAAAAAATATCCCGAACAGTTTGTTCACCAAACTCAATTGAACCACTTTAATTACCTTTTCAAGCGCCTTTCCACCAAAATAAATCATCGCACCAATTGCCAAAAAGACAATTGCAAAAGAAACAATCGGCAAATACGACGATGGCTCTAGGTCCATTTTTTCCATTAAAAATTCAGAAATTAAATCCGAAAAGTGAATTCCCGCATAGAGTCCAATAAAAAGTGCCAAAAAAGTAAACAACTCTATGATGAATCCTTTTTTAAATCCTTTCCAAGCTGCCCAGCCTAAAAGGCATACGATAAGAATGTCTAAGAAATTCATTCTATTGATTTAGTCACAATCTGAAGAAAGAGAAGTTGTAAATGAAAGAGCGACTTCAGACCACAATTTAGAAACACCGTCTTTGCCTTTATGCAAATCGTTGCACTCTGCATTTAATGCTTTAATTCCTTCAAGAGCATTCCATAAAGAAACATCAATCGTTGATGTAAAGGAGAAGTCTCCGCCTTCCAATGTGTAATCGCCTTTCACGTCTACATCAATGCCGTTCATCGTTACAGAAATCGTTGCTTTTCCGTCTTTTCCAATTGATTTAATCTTACCTTCAATCGTTGGTGTGTTAATTGTTTCAAAAAAGAATTTCGCAACTTTTCCGTTTCTGCCTTCATCGTTTGTCTCAACAGAAGAAGTTTTCATAGAAAATGTAATTGATTCTAAAACGGCAATTGGATCATCAAAAGCTTCGCTTTCAACCATGATTTCATTAAAGCCTCCCTTTACCCCTACTTTGTCATTTGTTTTAAATGCCGTCCATTCAAAGGTTGATGCTCCTTCGTTATACGAATAAAAACAGGCAGCTGGTGCATTTTCCGTTGGTTCAGCAGCCGTTTCAACCTCTCCTTTACACGCTGTCATTACTACACCAAGTGCGAAAATTGTTGCGATAGATATATTTCTTTTCATGAGAATTGTTTTTTTTCCGAAGGTACTAATACTGTATTAAAAAAGCGAACAAATTAGAATTGATTGGTTAATTTTGTTACATGGATTACGATGTAGAGTTGCGCTTTCAAAAAGTAAAAACTGAATTGGAAAAAAAGTTCGGTGAAGGAATGGATGTTCAGTCCATTTTGTTTTTGATAGGAGTCAATGAATTAGGTATGGGGTACAAGGAGTTTTCAAAACAAGAAAAAACTGATGTGTTACACGTGGCAATTTGCACACTATTAGAGCCCTATGGCTATTATAAATTCGAAAAACACGACAACGAAGGTTGGCCTCATTTCAATCTTGTTCAAGAATTACCGCCATTAAACGATAGAGAACAACAACATTTAATCAAAGAAGCAATGATTTATTACTTTATAGAAAATGACTATTTCAAGGAAGAAAACGCTTCTAACTAATTGGCTATATTTGCACATATTAAAAAAATAATTTATGGATTTTCTAATAAAAGCCGCACAGTTAATATTATCACTCGCATTCTTAGTTACGATACATGAATTTGGACACTATTTAGCTGCTCGCTTCTTTAAAATTCGAGTAGAGAAATTTTACCTGTTTTTCAACCCTTGGTTTTCTTTAGTAAAGAAAAAAATTGGAGATACTGAATGGGGAATTGGATGGTTGCCATTGGGTGGTTACGTAAAAATTGCTGGAATGGTAGATGAATCCATGGATAAAGAACAGATGGCTCAGCCAGTTCAACCGTGGGAGTTCAGAGCAAAACCAGCGTGGCAACGATTGATAGTAATGATTGGTGGGGTTGTTGTGAATTTAATTGCCGGAATTGTAATTTATATGTTCGTGGTTTTTGCTTGGGGAGAAGAGCAAATTCACACCAAAGATCTTTCAGCAGGACTTTCTATTCATCCGTATATGGAAAAATACGGCTTACATTCTGGAGATAACATTTTAGCCATTAATGGAAAAGAAATCACGCATGTTAATGATATCAATAATGGCATATTCCTGCGCGATGAGTACAAGTTAAAGGTACAACATCCAAATGGAAAAATTGAAAACATCACACTTCCAGATGGAGTTGAATATAAAATGTTTGAAAATGGTGCCTTTCCTGCTTTTAATTTACGAGCTACAGCAATAATCGATTCGGTTACTCCAGGTAAAAGTGGCGATAAAGCTGGTTTTCAAAAGGGAGACGTTTTTGTTTCAATTGCCGGAACAAAAGTGCTTTACGATGAAGTCCTTTCTACAATGCAACCACTTGCCAATAAAACAGTTGACATCATTATTCGAAGAGATGGAAAAAACATCACGCTTTCTCCAGAACTTTCTTCTAAAGGAACAATTGGAATTGTATTTACTGGTCACAAATTAATTGACAACTCAAAAATCAGACAAATCGATTACTCTTTCGGACAGAGTTTTAGCCGAGGAATTGTAAGAGGTTATACAACATTATCTGATTATGTTGGGCAAATGAAATTCTTGTTTACTAAAAAAGGCGCAAGTTCTATTGGTGGATTTGGAGCCATTGGAAATATGTTTCCTGCATCTTGGGATTGGGAAAAGTTTTGGTTAAACACCGCCCTAATTTCTATCATCTTGGCATTCATGAATATTTTACCTATCCCAGCTTTGGACGGGGGACATGTTGTTTTTTTAATCTATGAAATGGTAAGAGGAAAAGAAGCACCGCAAAAAGTTTTAGAAACGGCTCAGTACATTGGATTCTTTATCTTAATGGGCCTTCTACTTTATGCCAATGGAAATGATATTTACCGCTTGATAACCGGAGGTTAAAAGGTTAAAAGAGACTAAAAAAGGATAAGCGGTTAAATTAATTGGCGCACTATTTGTAATTTGCACCACGAAACAAAAATATATTAACGAAAACAAAACAATGAAAAAGATATTATTCTCAATGGCAATGGTTGTTTTATCAACTTTAAGCCTAACCGCTCAAGTAACAGAAGGAAGTGTTAAATATTCAATCGACATGTCTTCTACAAATCCAGAATTAGAAATGCAACTTGCTATGATGCAAGGTTCAACTTTCGAGCTTTTCTTTCAAGAAGATGTAACGCGTTCAGAAATGAACATGGGTACAATCATGAAAATCGTTACGATTACTAACGCAAAAAGTGAAGATGGTGTAATGTTGATGTCAGGAATGATGGGCAACACTGCTGTAAAAATGAACCCTGAAGACCTGAATGAAGCTAAAGAAGATGTTTCTGAAACAGAAGTTACTTTTACGGATGAAACAAAAGAAATTCAAGGCTTTAAATGTAAAAAAGCTGTTGTAACAGACGAGGAAGGAACAGAATCTATCATTTGGTATTCTGAAGAAATCACTGTAAATAAATTGGGACAAACTTATTTGAATAAAGAGGTTCCTGGTTTTCCATTAGAGTTTGAATTGAATCAAGGAGAAATGAAAATGACCATGACTTCAACGGAGTTCAATAAAAAATTGGATAAAAAAGCGGCTAAGACAATGTTCGACACTACAATTCCAGAAGGATACACAGAAATGTCTCCTGACGAATTAAGAGGTGGAATGGGTCAATAACCTTTCAAAAAATATTTATGAGGGCAACTGTCATGGACAGTTGCCCTTTTTTATTCAGAATCGCTGTTAATCAATCAACAATTCGTAATTTACACACTATATAAATAATCTAACCATGAAAAAATCACTGTTTTTGACTCTGCTTTTATTGACCTCAACAATAGGTCTCAACGCGCAGATTACTGAAGGGCATGTCAAGTATAAAGTTGAGGTAAGTTCAGATGAGCCCGATATGGCATTGGCTGTATCAATGATGAGCGATGCAACTTTAGATATCTATTTTCAAAAGGATAAATCCCGAACAGAAATGGATATGGGGGTTATGAATACCACCGTAATTGTTAATGCAGCTGCTGAAAACTCTATCATGTTAATGGATATGATGGGTTCAAAATTTGCTGTTCTAATGGAGAAAGAAGAATTAGACCAAGAGAACGACAGCCCAAAACCAGTCATTAAGTTAATCAATGAAACCAAAACTATTTTAGGTTATAAATGCAAAAAAGCCGTTATAACAATTAGCGAAGGAATAGAGGCAGTATACTGGTATACAGAAGAATTAAAAGTAAATACGTTCGGACAAAAAAGTTTTAATGAATCTGTCCCTGGTTTCCCTCTAGAGTTTAGTCAGTTTCAAGGTGGTCTCGATATGAAGTTAACCGCTACAGTTATTGAAAAAACTGTAGATTCGAAAAAATTTGATATCACCGTACCTGAAGGGTACACAGTGAAAACTATGGAAGAATTAGGTGGTATGGGGCAATAATCTCCGAAAAGCTTAAAACAAGAGGCATCCGTTTAATACGGATGCCTTTTTTATTTAGAATGATTTTAAATACCCTTTTTACGGTATTGCGTAAACTAGACTCTATTCCGAGATTTGTATTCTATAATTCAACACATATGAATACAAAAATATTTATACTCGCATTGGTTTCAGCAATTGCACTTTCATCCTGTAAAAAGGAAGGTTGTACAGATGAAGCAGCAACAAATTATAATAGCAAAGCAAAAAAAGATGATGGTTCTTGTGAATACCCATCTATTGATCCTGCATATACCATTCCCACAACATATTCCTTCAACGATGGGAACGGAAATTCAACGGTTTCTTTTTCTGGCCAAACAGAACGATTAAACCAATTAGATGAACTGATAACCAAGATAAAAACAGGTAGAACAGGTGTTTTAAGCGCACAGGATTTACAAGACATGTTTGCCAATACAGGTGGAAATGGGAATGGAAACTTTAGCTTTTCATCTACAAAACAATTAAGAGATAAAGCGTTTTCACTGGATGTAACGATGATTGAAACATTACTTAATGATGCCGCAACCGCTAGTCTTAGTAATGCATCAGCTGCTTCTGATGGACAAGCTGGTGTTTTAACTTCTGGAACGTCCTCTTATTTATTTGATGCAAATGGAAGAGACATGGCCGAAATGGTTGAAAAATCTGTCATGGGAGCTGTCTTCATGTACCAAGCATTGAACGTTTACTTCGGTGACGGAAAAATGAATGTCGATAACACAACAGCTGTAAATGCTGGCGCTGGCGAGTACTATACTGCAATGGAACATCATTGGGACGAAGCATTTGGATACTTTGGTGTGGACATCAACTTCCCAGCAGTTGCTGCTGATCGTTTTTGGGGTGAATACTGCCAGAAACAAAACGCAACGTTGAACTCAAACGCAGATATGATGAATAACTTTTTAAAAGGAAGAGCTGCAATTGGCGGAAACATAATTGCTGATCGTGATGCTGCAATTACTGCAATTAGAACTGAATGGGAAGACATTTCGGCAAACCAAGCAATTGCCTATTTAAACAGTGCAATTGGATACTTTGGAAACGATGATGCTAAATTCCTTCATGCGCTTACTGAAGTGTATGGTTTTGCTTGGAACTTGAGATACGCAGCAGATTCAACAAGAAGAATGAGTATTTCCGAACATGCAGATTTAATGAATTTATTTGGAACAAATTTTTGGTCTTTAACCGTCTCTGATTTGAACACGATTAAATCTACCATCCAAGCAAAATACTAATCATGAAGAAAAGATTTACAGTTGTTGGTTTTGTATGTGTATTGCTAATGTCAGCTTTGACCATTGTTGGATGCAAAAAAGACAAGGAGGACGATGACGCGGTTAATTTTGATAAAGCTTCTTTGCTTTCCAATTTAGCCGATAATGTTATTCTTCCTGCGTTGAACGATTTCTCTTCTAAAATTAACGATTTGGAGTCAAGTTATTCCGTATTTCAATTGGATCGTACTGCACCAAACTTAGAGGATGTTAGAACGAAGTGGAAAGCTGCATACCTGAGTTGGCAAGCTGTAAAAATATTCGATTTCGGTCCAATTAGAGATTATGGCTTTAAGGCTTCAACTGGAACCTATCCTACAGATACAGTAAAGATTGACAACAACGTTACAAACGGAGGTTACAACCTTGCAACAGCAGCAAACGTTGATGCAATTGGCTTATCAAGCTTAGATTACTTTCTTTATCGCATTGACGCCTTGAATTACTTTGTCGGAAACGATCCTTATACAACTTATGCAAATGATGTTATTCAAAAACTAAAATCTGAAACGACTGCTGTCGTATCTGCTTGGAATTCATACAGGTCTACATTTGTTAGTTCTACAGGAACCGAGTCAACATCAGCGTTTTCGTTGTTGGTGAATGAATTTTGCCGCGATTATGAATTGGCTAAGAATTCTAAACTCGGCATTCCATTGGGAAAACAAAGTCTTGGAATTCAGTTGCCAGAATACATTGAGGCACGTCGTTCAGGATTCTCACTTGAAATTCAAAAGGCAAGCGTCACAAGTCTCGCTAATGTTTTCAATGGCGGAAGTGGTGTTGGTTTTGATGATTATTTGGTGAATTTGGAGCGCTCCTCACTTGCATCAAGTATATCCACACGCTTTTCGGAGATTGGTTCAAAAATCAATTCGTTTTCAGGCACGTTAGAACAAGAAATGGAGAACAATACCACCGAGTTGGATAACCTGTATTTACTGTTTCAAGGACAAGTTGTTTCCCTTAAAACGGATATGTCATCAGCCTTTGGTGTATTAATTACCTACCAAGATAACGACGGTGATTGATGTAAAACGTTTAAAAAACTATTTTTCCTTTTACAAGGAAACCAACATTGCCCCATTAATTGTTTTTAGAATAATTTTCGGGGCTTTGATGTTGTTTGGCGTGTCCCGTTTTATACTCAAAGGATGGGTACAACAATTGTACATCGACCCAGATTTTTATTTCGGATACCTTGGATTTGAATGGGTAAAACCACTCGATGGAAACTTAATGTACATTCCTTTCATTTTAATGCTAATTGCCGCAATTGGAATTATACTTGGTTTATTCTATCGCTTTTCAGCCATACTTTTTTTTGTTTGTTTCACGTATGTTGAGTTACTCGATAAATCAAATTATTTAAATCATTATTACTTTGTGAGCTTAATGAGCTTCATTATGATTCTCGTTCCTGCTAATCGGCGCTTTTCGATTGACGCACATCTTTTTCCAAAAATCAGAACCAATCTAACGTATCAATGGCACATTGGTCTAATTAAATTTCAATTGGCCATGGTCTATGTTTTTGCTGGGATTGCAAAGCTGAATTCAGATTGGTTAATAAATGCTCAACCGCTAAGAACGTGGCTACAGGCACATCATAATTTACCAATAGTTGGTTCGTATTTACAAGAGTCGTGGTCGGCTTATTTGTTCAGTTGGTTTGGGTGCTTCTACGATTTATTCATCGTGTTCTTTCTATTAAGTAATCGTTTTAGGCCCTTCGCCTATTTTGCGGTTGTGTTCTTTCATGTTGTTACATGGTACTTGTTTCCAATCGGTGTTTTCCCTTGGGTGATGATATTCTCGACCTTGATTTTCTTCTCGGTTCATTTTCACGAGCGTATACTGAATTTCTTAACGCGACTTTTTCCAAAAAGTAAAGGCTCAACTGAGGCTTCATTTCAATTGAAAAGGAAGCCAATCCTTAACTATTTTCTGTTGGTATATATCACCCTTCAACTCCTTATTCCATTTCGTTACGTGTTGTATCCCGGAGACCTCTTTTGGAACGAAGAAGGCTTCCGTTTTTCTTGGCGTGTGATGTTGATGCATAAGGAGGGTCACGCAACATTTTACCTCCACGACAAAAAAACGGGCCGCGAATCTGAAATTGACAATTCTCAATTCTTGACGAAAACGCAAGAGGACCAAATGGCAACACAACCCGATATGATTCTTCAATATGCAAAATTACTTAAGCATCATTATGACGGAAAGACTTTGGTTTACGGGGAACATTCGTTTAAAATTGAAGACCCTGCAATTTACGCCCGAATTCATGTAAGCGTCAATGGTAGACCGTCACAACTATTTGTCGATAAAAAACAAGACCTGTCTTTGCTGCCTTATAATTTAGGCCATCGAGATTGGATAGAGCCATTTAAGAAATGAAAGGAATAATTACACTCTTTTTTCTAATCACATTTTCATCACTTGGTCAAGTGTTGAACGGAATTGTTGTGGACACAAAAAACGGTGGAATTCCCGGTGTTAAAATCAACAACAAAACACAAAACACCTTTTCAAGAACCGACAACGACGGCACGTTTTCAATTAATGCGAACACCGGCGACGTACTTCTATTTGCTTACCATGGATTTGATACGTCTTTATTGACGATTGAAAACCTCGGTTCTCCAAAAACCATTGTGCTTATTGAAACAGCTCAAAACATTGACGAAGTGAATGTAATTCGCAAACGAATGGAAGACTTTGACGTTGGGTTTCTTCCACCAGTAAAGGGTGTGCAAATTTATACTGGAACAAATGCTGTAATTGAATTAGCCAATTTGAATGGTGCAAAGTCATCTGCCAACCCTCGTGAAATATTTGCCAAAGTTCCTGGACTTAATATTTGGGAAAGTGATGGTGCTGGAATCCAAATGGGAATTGGGGGACGTGGATTAAGTCCCGACCGTACAGCCAATTTTAATACGCGACAAAATGGTTACGACATCAGTGCCGATGCCTTGGGTTATCCGGAAAGTTATTACACTCCTCCGTTGGAAGGGTTAAAGTCTATTGAAATCATTCGCGGTTCTGCATCTTTGCAGTTTGGGACGCAGTTCGGTGGATTATTAAACTTTATAATTAAAGATCCACCAACAAATACTCCATTCGAATTTACCACAAGAAATACGGGCGGAATGTATGGTTATTTCGGGACATTCAATCGTATTGCAGGAACACACAAACGATTTTCCTATCAGGCGTATTACCAATACAAACGTGGAGATGGATATCGCAAAAACAGCACATTCCAACAACATCAGGCATTTGCTCAATTGGGTTATTACATCACTGAAAACAGTCAAATAAAACTAGAATTTACACACATGAATTACTTGGCGCAACAGGCGGGTGGTTTAACGGATTTGCAATTTGAACAAGATGCAAAGCAAAGTCTACGGGAGCGCAATTGGTTTAATGTGAATTGGAACGTACTAGCTTTGCATTACGATTATGAAATTTCAGACAAGGCCCACTTTAATGTGCGCGCTTTTGGAATGCTATCCAGTCGTGAAACATTAGGTTTTTTAGGAAAAATAACCCAAGCAGATCCGGGAGGAACACGTGATATGATTTCCGGTGATTTCATGAATGCTGGAATTGAAACACGCTTTTTAAAGCGATACACTTTACAGAAAGACACAAGCAAAACATCTGTGAGAGGAGCATTTTTAGTTGGTACGAGATATTACAAAGGAAATACAACTGCACTACAGGGAAAGGCAACAGACGGAGATGATGCCGATTTTCACTATCAAAATCCTGATAACCTCGAAAGTTCTGAGTTCAGTTATCCTTCCAATAATCTCGCTGTGTTTGCCGAAAACATTTTCTTTATTGGAAAACGTTGGACAATAAACGCTGGTGCGCGTTACGAGCACATTAAAAGTGGATCACAGGGTTATTATAAGCAATATGCCATTCACCCTGTTAACAACGATACAATCGCTATTTACACGCACAACGACACCAATTCGGTAACACGTAATGTAATGCTGTTTGGTTTCGGAACCTCTTTCAAAACAACCACACGCTCATCGATTTACGTTAATTTTACGCAAAACTATAGAGCAATCAACTTTACAGACATTCGCGTCAACAATCCAAACGTACTAGTTGATATTTTAATCAAGGACGAACATGGTTATACAATGGAATTGGGATACCGAGGGCTGGTAAAGTCCTTTTTGATTTATGATTTAGCCGGATTCTATATTTTTTATGGGGATAAAATTGGATTGGCTCCAAAAGTTGGAACAACAGCAAAAGAAAGAACCAATATCGGCGACGCTCAAAATTACGGGGTTGAATTGTTCTCTGAAATAGACTTTCTTAAACTAGCGAATGAAAAGTCAGAACACAGTTTTTCTTTATTCATTAATGGCGCATACATCAATGCAAATTACATTCGTTCAAAGGAACCTAACTACGTTGGTAAGAAAGTAGAATATGTAAGTTCATTTATTTTGAAGTCAGGGATCAAATACCGTTACAAAGGTTGGAGTTTCCAAGTACAAGGTTCATACAATTCAGAACAATTCGCAGATGCTTCCAACGCAATTCTACCATCAGGCGATGCTGTAATTGGGCAAATTCCCGCTTATTATGTATTTGATTTTTCTGGGCGATACAGCTTTGAGAAGAATTTCCAAATTGAAATTGGGTTAAACAACTTCACCAATCAAAAGTACTTCACGCGAAGAGCAACAGGTTATCCAGGTCCTGGAATATTGCCTTCAGATGGAATTAATGCGTACATAACGTTGCAGTATAAGTTTGGATTGAAGAAGAAGTAAATCTTAAAGCCTTTTGTGTTTTTTTACCGCAAGGGCACAAAGATAAGGGAAGGGGAAAATTGCTGCTGAAATTTTAAGCACACTAAGCATTCATTTTATGAATGTCAGATTCGAAATTAAATTTTACACCGTCATAGAAAAATATCAATTCACGTCTGAAAACAAAAGAACGCTAGGAGCTCCATGAAATGTATGTTTTCTACTTTGTGTCCTTAAACTTTCAGCATTAGAAATCCCTTAACCTTTGCGATAAAAAACCCCTAAAACCGAAAAACGGCACCCAAAAAGAGCGCCGTTTATACGATATGCAAAATGTCTTAAGCTTCCAGTTCAACCTCAACCTTTGGCAAAAGAGCTTCTTTAATTTTACTTTCTAATTCTTCCATCAATTCAGGATTATCTCCGATAATTGCTTTAACCGCATCACGACCTTGACCTAAACGTGTTTCTCCATAAGAGAACCAAGAACCGCTTTTGTTGATGATATTCATCTCAACACCAAGATCTAAAATCTCACCTACCTTAGAAATTCCTTCTCCGTACATAATGTCGAATTCCGCTTTTCTAAATGGTGGAGCAACTTTGTTCTTCACCACTTTCACTTTTGTGCGGTTTCCAAGTACGTCATCACCCTCTTTAATTTGAGCGGAGCGACGAATATCTAAACGAACTGAAGCATAGAATTTTAATGCATTTCCACCCGTTGTTGTTTCAGGATTTCCGAACATTACACCAATTTTTTCACGCAATTGATTGATGAAAATACAACAGCAGTTTGCTTTATTGATTGAGCTTGTCAACTTACGCAATGCTTTTGACATTAAACGCGCTTGAAGTCCCATTTGAGAATCTCCCATTTCTCCTTCAATCTCCGCTTTTGGCGTTAATGCCGCAACAGAATCGATTACAACTAAATCAACAGCACCCGAACGAATAAGGTTATCCGCAATTTCCAATGCTTGCTCACCGTTGTCCGGTTGAGAAATAATCAATGCGTTAACATCTACGCCTAATTTTTGAGCGTAAAATTGATCGAATGCATGCTCAGCATCGATGAAGGCAGCGATTCCACCTTGTTTTTGCACTTCCGCAATGGCGTGAATTGCCAATGTTGTTTTACCTGAAGACTCAGGTCCATATATTTCAACTACTCTACCCTTTGGATATCCATTCACACCAAGTGCCAAATCCAAGGTTAAAGATCCCGAAGGAATCGTTTCTACTTTTACAATTGGGTTATCCCCTAAGCGCATTACAGACCCTTTTCCGTAAGTCTTGTCCAATTTATCCATTGTTAATTGGAGCGCTTTTAATTTTTCTGCATTTACTTCTTTTGACATATCGTTTGTTTTTAATTTTTGCACCGAGATGCAATGGTTGTTATTTGTTTAGCAAAGGTTGCACATAAACTACGTAAACTATTTACGTTGTAGAAATTAAAGTTTATAGGCTGCTAAAATTTCTGCTGCGTGGTCCTTAGTTTTTGGTTTTTCTATTATTTCAATAATGGTGTGTGACTCATCCAGAATAAAGGTTGTTCTGTGAATTCCATCGTAGGTTTTACCCATGAATTTCTTTTCTCCCCAAACACCATAGCTATTTAGTAATGTATGATCAACATCTGAAAGTAAAGGAAATGGCAAGTCAAATTTTGTAATGAATTTTTGGTGCATCTTTTCATCATCTGCACTTGCGCCCAAAATAACGATGTCATTTTTTCCTAACTCAGAATAATTATCACGTAGATTACATGCTTGCGCTGTACAACCCGGCGTATTGTCTTTTGGGTAGAAATAAAGAACTACTTTCTTTCCTTTATAATCTTCCAACTTAATCGCATTTCCGTTTTGGTCTTTACAACTAAACGCTGGTGCTATATCTCCTATTTTTATATGTTTCATTCAGACAGTTTATTAATCATTCTTTTGACGAATATTTAATCAAATATACTTTCATTTTTTAAATTGACAAGAAATTAATCAAAATAAAATTTAAAAAATATTCCATAAAACAAAAAAACGCCCCATTGCTGGAGCGTTTAAGTATTCTATATCTAGTTGATTCTTATTGAATTGCTCCGAATTTTTCAATCAACCCTTCGAAACCTTTGATTTTTGCTCGAGCCTGATCAGCGTAGGCAGCATCATTGTTTTCTTCGTGTTTTGTGATTTCAGCATTCAATTTATTGATAGATGAGTTAAAACTATCAATCAAGTATTTCACGTTTTGTGGTAAGAACATTTTCATGTACATTCCACCATCACCGTTCAACTTTGTATAAGTCGGAATTGCTTTTTCAATCACTTCTGGATTTTGACCCGTTAAGTAAACCGTGAACGAATTTAACATTCCCAATTTATCAAAGCCTTGAACAGTTGCTCCGTTTAATTCTTTAATAAAGAAGTCTACTTTGTTGCTTTCTGGGAAACTTGCGTACAATTGACCCAATCCACTGATCATTTTAGAAGATTTCTCTTTCTCTAATGGTTCAGCCAATTTAATCGCATCTTCTGGAGAAACCTTTCCGTAGTTTTTAAGCGCAGTTGAAACAACAGTATACGATTGGTCGTTTGAAATGCGGTCTTTATAAGTCGCGCTCAATTCCTCTCCCTTCAATTCTTTTGCCAATACATTTAATGCAGCCGCACGAACTGAAGCTTCCGTATCGTTCGCAACCATGTCTTTCAAAATAGCAATTCCTTTCGTTAGATTCTCGTCTTTCAAACGTGAAACTTTTCCCGTCGCTAACAAACGAATGTTCCAGAACGGATCTTTCAAGGCGTCTAAAATCAATTTCTGTCCAACTTCCGTTTTGTCTTTTGTTCCCAACAAGAAACCGTCTCTACGGGAGGCAAAACGTCCTCCATTATAGAATTGGAAAATTCCTTCTTCAATCGATTTGTCATCTTTAATTTTCGCTAATAACATCTGCTGATCGTCAAAATGAATTCCTTTTAACTCTCCAGAAATTGGGAAGTTAAACGATTGATTTACCTTATCGATAACCACTTTATGCACATGTTTTCCTGTCGCGTCAAATACCGCCATTTGAACAGGTAATTTAAAAATTGGATACTTGTCCAAATCTTGTTTTTGTTCAACCGTAACGTTCACAGATTTACCATCTTCAGCTACTTTGTGTCCAAAAGTCAATACTGGGTGACCCGAAGCCGTGTACCATTGGTTAAAGAACCAATTCAAGTCTTCTCCAGTTACATCTTCAAATGCCAAACGCAAGTGATGAAACTCTGCTGCTTTAAATTTGTTATCTGTCAAATAACGACGAATAGCTTCAAAGAACGCATCGTCACCGATGTAGTTGCGCAACATATGCAAGATTCGTCCACCTTTATTATAAGAGTGACCGTCAAACATTTGTTCTTTGTCGTCGTAGTCGAACCAAACTAAGTCGTGGTAGCCTTGTTGCTGTGCCGATTGATAGTAACCATCTGCTTCACCTTCCGCTTGGTAATCTGCTTCGTCTAAACCAAAACGGTGCTCATCCCATAAGTATTGAGAGTAATTAGCGAATGATTCGTTCAATGTTAAATTCGACCAAGATTCAGCCGTTACTAAATCACCAAACCAGTGGTGAAATAACTCATGAGCAATTGTAGATTGATCATTTCCGTCTAACAATTCACGTTTGTTTTTGTATGCAAAATCTCCGAAAATTACAGCTCCTGTATTTTCCATTGCTCCAGAAACGTAATCTCTGACAACAATTTGGTGGTATTTGTCCCATGGGTATTCCACTCCCAAACGTTGTGAAAAGAAACGAATCATTTCAGGTGTTTCACCGAAAATATCTTTCGCAAACTCTTCCCATTCTGGTTCAACATAATAATTCACTTCCATTTTGGTTCCATCCGGACGTGTATACGAATCCTTCACAACCTTAAATTCACCTATTCCCATCATGAATAAATAAGTAGAATGTGGAAGGTCTTGTTTCCAATGATCAGTTCTTTTCCCGTTTTCCGATTTGCTGCCTACGAATTTACCATTCGAAAGCGTTACATATTTATCTTCAACTGTGATGAAAATTTCTTGCTTTGTTTTTGCATTTGGAGAATCAATTGTTGGGAACCAAACTGAACTTGCCTCTGTTTCTCCTTGCGTCCAAATTTGCGGCATTTTTGATTTGTCTTCTCCCGTTGGATTGATGAAATAAAGTCCTTTTGCTCCTGATATAGCTGAACTTCCTTCTGCTTCAACTGTTTCCGGTTGCGCAACGTAATCAATTACTACCGTGTATTTTTGATCTTTTGCGTATTGCTTATTTAATTTGATTCGCAAGTAATTATCTTTATAACTATATGTTAAAGCAGAACCATCTAACTTTACGCTGTTTATTTTCATTCCCTTAGCATCCAGAATAAGACTATCTGTTGAATAAAAATGTGGTTTTGCTGTTATTGTCGCAACACCGTTCATTGTAGAATTCGTCCAATTGAAGTTTACCTCCAATTTTGTGTGAACCAAATCTGTTAAGATTGTTTCTGCTTCACGATATATTGGCCGCTCTGTTGGCGTTTCAGCAACTTTGATGTTCTCTTCACCAAAATTAACAGCGTCTTCTGCAATTGGTGTTGAATTGTTGTCGGCTTTTGTACCACACGCAGCTAATGTGAAAAGTAAAGCTCCTACTATTAATTTTTTCATTTGAAATCATTTTAATAAAAGACAAAACTGATAAATAAATTTAAATTCCTTGTCATAATCTACAGCATCGGAAAGCATTTCTGTTATTTTTGTATAAAATACATGATGAATGGCAAATCGAGTTTGGAAAATTGACGGTGAAGACATTACAGGAGCAGAAGGCGCTGTGTTGAATTGGGAAGGAAATGGTTTTTTTACCCTTTCGTTTAATGGAAACACTTTTTCTGGTGAAGTCTTAGAAGAAAATATTGAAAGTAATTTCTTGAAACTAAAAGTAAATCACCGTGTGTTTGAAATTCGTAAAAAGGGCGAATTAGATGACCTAATTTCAGCCATGGGATTAGATATTCCAAAAATCAAAAAGCTGAAAGAATTACAAGCGCCGATGCCAGGTCGAATTGTAAACATTGCTGTAACAATTGGCCAAGAATTGAACGTTGGTGATGATATCTTATCACTTGAAGCCATGAAAATGGAAAATGTCCTTAAAGCAGAAGGTGTTGGAATTGTAAAGTCAATCAACATCAACAACAACGATGTTGTAGAAAAAGGGTCGGTTCTTATTGAGTTTGAATAAGTTCACTTCTAAAACAGTTTAACAGTGTGATTATATTCTGTTAATACTAAATTAATATAAAAAATATTCTATATATTGTGGTTACTAAATACTACAATTATGAGGCTTTGGATTGTTTTCCTTTTCTCGCTATTTTTTATTCCAACAGACTCATTTGGTCAAGTTGACCATTGGGAAACGGTTGTTTATGAAGATGACACCTGGAAATATCTCATTCCAACTTCTCCTGTTTCAAATTCATGGAATACAATTGGTTTCAATGATGCCTCCTGGAATAGTGGATCTGGAGGATTTGGTTATGGAGATGGAGATGATAACACTGTAATTCCCGCGACAACAAGTTGTTTTCAACGAATTGTATTTAACATTATTGACATAAACGCTATTGACCAAGTCATTCTAAACATAGATTATGACGACGCCGTTGTTGCCTACTTAAACGGTGTAGAAATCTCTCGAGATAACATCACGAGTGCGGGTCAACCAGCATATAACCAAAGTTCGGATGGTCTACATGAGGCAGTTATGTACACTGGAGGCTACCCTTTGCAGGTTCAATTAACGCCTAGTTTTATAAGTGCAAATTTAGTTACTGGAAACAATGTACTTGCAATTCAAACACACAACGAATCTGTTGGATCAAGTGATTTTAGTTCGCGAGTTTGGCTTTCTTTGGGAATAAATAATGCATCAACTGATTATGGAACAGTTCCCGGTTGGTTTGTTCCCCCTTTCGTTTTTTCTGATTCTAATTTGCCTATCGTTATAATTAATACTGCAGGCGGAGCTCCTATTCCAAATGAACCAAAGTTGGACGCTACAATGGGTATTATTAATAATGGTTCAGGAAACAGAAACTATGTGACAGACCCTTTTAATGAATATCAAGGAGATATTGGAATAGAAATTAGAGGGTCTTCCTCGTCGGGTTTTCCAAAAAAGCAATGGGGCTTGGAAACAAGAGATCCAAGCGGCAACAATGTTGACGTTAGTATTTTTAATATGGCATATGATAATGATTGGGTTTTGTACGCTCCCTATTCTGATAAGTCGCTAATTCGAAATGTGTTGACATACCAAATGGGATGGGACACGCAACATTACGCTCCTAGAACGCAATTGTGCGAAGTTGTTTTAAATGGAGAATATCAGGGCGTCTATGTTTTCACAGAAAAAATAAAACGGAAAACTGGAAAAGTGGGAATTAACAGCGTTGAAACGAACGAAAATTCAGGTAATGAAATAACAGGTGATTATATATTAAAGGTGGATAAGTTTACTGCCGGTGGACAATTGGCATGGACATCACCATTTCCTCCATATACCGGAGCGACTGCCACCATAAAATATCAACTACATAGCCCAAGTCAAGATAGCATTACCCCTCAACAGCTTAGCTATATACAAACAAAAATAACAGATTTCGAAACAGCGCTTGCTGGTCCAAATTTTTCAGACCCTATTTTAGGATACGCCCCTTACATTGACATCAACTCATTTATCGATTTTTTCTTAGTCAATGAATTAGGGAGAAACGTAGACGGATATAGAATAAGCAGTTATTTTCATAAACGAAGAGACAGTGAAGGCGGAAAAATCGTAGCAGGACCGTTGTGGGATTTTAATCTTGCCTTTGGAAATGCCAATTATTGTAACGGGGGAAACACGTCAGGATGGGAACTCGATTTTTATACTTTTTGTGGGGGAGATGGTTTTCAAAACCCGTTTTGGTGGAAGAGGTTAACTGAAGATCCAAATTATGCCCATCAACTAAATTGTCGCTGGCAAGAAATGCGCTTAGGCGCTTGGCACACTGATTCCTTAATGGCATATATTGATTCCTTGGCAACACTTTTGGAAGAATCACAAACTAGAAATCACCAAAAATGGGGAACTTTAGGAAACTATGTTTGGCCGAATAACTTCGTGGGCAACACTTACGCTGAAGAAATTAACTATTTAAAAACTTGGATTACAACAAGAGCTGCATGGATGGATGCAAATATGTTCGGCTCGTGTCCAGACTTAGGAATTACAACACCTACAAAAAACAAATTGCTTGTGTATCCAAATCCGGCAAATAGTCGTGTTACTTTTCAGTTCGAAAATGCTATTGATGGAACCATTGAACTATATCAATCATCAGGGCGTTTAATTCATTCTCAAAAAGTAGCGTCTACAAATACATTAACCCTTGATATCTCTAACCTCTCCTCGGGGGTTTATTATTATAAAGTCGTCAAAGAAACGCAGGAAACAGAAATTGGAAAATTAAACATACAACATTAATACAAATGAAAAAGCAAATTATTCTCCTATCTAGTTTAGCTCTAATATCCTTCACCTTTGGGTGTAAAAAAGTAGCAGGGCCAGGAGGAACTTCTTCGATAAAAGGAAATGTGCAATGCACATTTATTGGCAATAATAATCCCGCTGAAAAAGAGGTGACTTCAATTATTTGCAATCATGCAAATGGTATTAGTGGTTCAATTTTAGATAATAGCGATTACTTTTTAATCAATACCCCAGGCAATTCAACCAATTACTATGTCTGGTATGAAAACACAAATTGGCTTGGCCAAGATCCCGCTTTACAAGGTCGCACAGCGATTAAAGTGACGTATAGCAATAACGAATCTAATGTGACTATTGCAACAAACACCGCAGCAGCTATTTTAGCAATTGCCGGGGCTGACTTTGACGTTTCACGTACCAATGATGTTATCACTTTAACAAATAAAATAGCTGGAGAGGTAGCTGATGCAAACGATGTAAATACTCCTTTTGTAATTGATGTTTTGAACCAAGGTAAAAATTCAGGCGGAGCTGGCGCAAATAGTTATTCCGGTCCCGCTGTTGACGAGCAAGTTTACATCATTTATGGAGACGAGGACTTCTATGGTGAAAATGTTAGAACAGATGCACAAGGAAACTATCAGTTTGTAGGCCTAGTAAAAGGAAATTACCGTGTTTTTACTTACTCCATTGACACACTGACCTCTAACTTCACATTGAAGCAAATTGAAACTTCAGTAGAAATTACCAAGAACAAAGAGGTTGTCACGGCTTCGGATTTAAAGGTTGTTTTATAGTTGTTGTTTCATGAATATTAAATCTCTTTTACTTCTTTGTGTCATCTTTTGCAGCTTTAAAACCCTTCAGGCTCAAAATGACTTTGGATTGTGGTTAAAACACGATTTAACTTATTCTATAAATAAAAAGTTGAAGTTTGAACTTGATTTCCAGTCCCGTTTTGACCGCAATGTAACACGTAATAAAGAACTATTTACAACACCTTCGGTTCAATGGGAAGTTCATAAATATATTCGTCTGGGTAGTGAATACAGGTTCACCTATTTTCCGTCTAATGCATTCGAAAATGGAAAACCAATTAGCCAGCGAATTACGTTAAATTTTGAATTTCAAAACATTGAAAAGCTTTGGAATAAAAAATCAGATTTAGGTCTGTCTTTGCGAATAGCGGGGACGAGTGAACACCAAAAATATGAACGCGCTGATAATTACATTCGAACTAGATTAAACGTTGACTATAACATTCCTAAAACAAAGTTAAAACCGGAGCTTTCAGCTGAGTTATTTTATCACTTCAACGATCGAGTTACCTATAGTTTTAGTGAAGTACGAACATACAATTCATTTAATAAAATACGATTCAGACTAGGATTTGAATATCCACTGGGAAAACAGCATAAAATTGCCGCTTTTGGGCAATATCAACGAGCGTTTTTATCAAAAAACAATGATGTAGTTGTGGGGATAGGCTACAGCTACGATATCAATAAAAAATCAAAAATTAAATAGTTATTGTCTTACCAGTTTAGCAGAAAACGCTTTTTGAATTATTAAAGGGTATTTACTTCCAAATTCTGTAATACACCACTCTTGAAATCGTCGAATTTCTTCGGCATCTGATATCCATTTAAGACCCTTATTCAATTCCTTCTGAAATAAATGAGCGTCAAAGCTTACTCCTCTTAGGATTTTTTTTGTTAAGTCTAACATAATGCGTTGGTTTGATTCCTCAATATAACGAATAAATCCATTGTTTGGTATTATGCAAATTGTTAAAAAATTAAAAAGCCCGTCTTCATTAAGAAAACGGGCTAATATTTAGTTATCAACAACCTTAGTTAATATTCTGTTTAACAACATGATAAACCTCATCCGTTACAGCGTCCCGAACATAAATTAACAGGTGCATGTTGTCTGGGTTATATTGTGCAGGCAGCGCAAAGCTATAATTGAAATAATATTTATCATCAATTTTATCCGACTCCGTCAGCTTTCTTCCTTTCCAATCTGTATTAATACAATCACGCATAATATCACGGTGAATATAGTTTTCTTCAACCGTATTGTTTGGCATTTTCTGTTTTGCTACTAATGAATCTTCAATTAAATAAACCACCGTGTACAAATCATTCGTTAATCCTGCATCTAAAACATCAACCTCTGTATGTAAGAAAACGCCCCTTGTTGTTGGGTAGTAATTCGTTTCTGACTGAATGTTCACCTTTAAAGCTGTTGGCAATGCAGCAACCAATGCTGGTCTCCAACCTGCCGTACTCATGGTATGCTGTCCTCCTGTTAATATGCGACTAATAGACCCGCGTGGATTTCCAGTAAAGCTCGATCCCGGCATATTTCCAAAGTAAACTCCGATTGCCAACCCGTCTGTATTTGTCCAATCGATTGGAAACTCCGTACTTGTTGCCTGAAAACCACTTATTCCTGTTGGAGAAGAGTGAATTGTAGCTGCAAAAGCTCTGCCTGGATAGTCGTAAACTAAAAGGTGAGCCGTATCTGCTGCTAGAGGACAATATGTGCAAAGGTGTCCTGTAAAATCTTCAATTAATATATTTCGAAGTGTGTTTCCATTTGGTGCAAAAACAGTCCATTCATTTGCCAAATAATCGGACCATAAACCTGGATAAAGGGTCGTGTCTAATTCTAAAACATTTCCCACAGGATAAGGATTGTCAACTTTATCACACGATGTAAGTCCTGCAAATCCCAATAATAGTACATAAATTATCTTTTTCATCTTTTAAAAACTTTGAGTGAATGAAAGTGTTAAACCATTTGAAGCAGGCACATATCTACAAACACCACCTACACAAAATAATCCTTCTCTTTGACGTCCATAGCCTATTGTAATTCTTGTTGCCTCACGAATGTAACCCACTGAAGCGTATGCATAGTGCAATCGCAAATCCGCATTTCTATTTCCATAGTTAAATTGATCCATCACACTAACAAACCAATGTGGTGCAAAAGTGTACTCAATTACTAAGGTCGCCCAATCTCCCTTATCATTAATCACTTTTTCAAATTGACCTGGCGCAGTTTCCTTTTCCACTTTATTTACAAACATGCCTTGTAATTCCATTCGTAACGAGTGTTTTTTACCCAGTTTAATTCCTGTTTCTATAACACCAATGTGCGATTGAATAATCCCATAAGCGTCATTAGAAATTTTCGCAACATCATTGTTTACACTTATATTAAAGTAACTCAAACGCAAATTGAATTTCGGGTTGAATTTCCTGTATATGTTTACGTTAATATCTCTCCACAACAAACTGTCGCTTTGGTCAAACACCTTTCCTTTATACGCAACTCGAGTTGAATCCGTTGGGCTGAAACCGCTGGTATGCTGCAATGGCTTAAATGCTGTTGAAAAATTAGCATTAATTGATGTGCCGTATTTTCCACCTATTTTCGTTCCCTTTTTAATTGTGTAAAGAACTTCAGCTTGGTACGCAATTTCTCCAGTTGGCTGAGTTGCATATGGATAAAGTGAAGCTACCAAATTATAAGTATGCGTTTTATTCAACGATGGTAAATAGTTGATAAAAGCATCTGTTAATTCTTTGGTTCTGTCTGAACGGTAACTCATATTATCAACTGATTTTGCCGATAATAAAATTCCCAACCCTTTTTGCGAATATGCAAAATTAATAAGTGCAGCGTGACCTGTGTTGTAGATGTAGCCATTGTCAACTGATGGGTCCTGACCCTTCATCATATATTCTCCATCCAAGCTAAACTTGCCGTATTTCAACTTTGCACGACCTCCATATACCCCAACATTTTCTGGTAGTATTAATGCGTCATTATCGTCTTTTTGATATTTGCTTACAAATGATCCCCCAATAGTGACGTTTAGTTTTTTGTCCTGCAGTTTTTTAAACGCTGCGTTTATGTTAAACTCTCCATCAAACCCACGAACAATTCCACCAGAATGTACAATTTTTCCATTGTCGAATGACAAACGTTGGTAACCGTATACTCCCTTAAACGTTAATCCACTTAAAGGACGAACGATTAATCGAACACCATCTAAGAAGTTGTCATAACCTAATGCACGGTCTTCATAAGCTCTTAAGGCCATTCCAGAGCCAAATTGCTCATAAAATGAACCAATAGTAACATCTACAAAGTCATTACCATAACCTATGTAACGCATTCCAATTCCTGTTCCATCAAAACGATTTGGATAACCTTGAATTCTTGGTAAGTAAGATTCAAAACGCATACCTGCTTTAAAGCCTTTGTAGGTGATAAAAGTATTCATATACGTATTCAACAAAGCTTTAGAGTCCGGCTGGGCTGCGCCAATCAGTGAATCTTGATTTAAGTATTGAAACGTCGTTTCAATATTGCCAGTAATATTTAATCCTTCAATTTGACTTTTTCCTGCCAGGGAAATGGAAGCCATAAGGACAACTAAGGAGATATTTTTCATAGAAGTGATTTCAATCTAAAAAATTATTTAGCTGCTAATTTCAAAAGCTCTTCGTATAACGCGTCTTCATCACCTGGAGCATAATTGTTGTGTGAATA
>OCVQ010000904.1_pt1 | contig 24776 bp, 19 predicted proteins | sample 1539061 | NCBI WGS metagenome assembly OCVQ01 (sample SAMEA3355526, study PRJEB22509) | marine metagenome | biome: marine; feature: river plume; material: water | place: USA | collected 2010-08-08 | depth 0.5 m | reverse complement strand
CTGTAGACGTGCCGGTGACACTCAAGACACGGCTAGGCTGGGATGAGGCACATGTGGCCGCCGATCTCGCGCATCGTGCCGAAGCGGCAGGCGTGCGGATGGTGGTCATTCATGGGCGCACGCGCTGTCAGTTCTACAAGGGAGAGGCCGATTGGGCGGCCATTCGCGCGGTGAAAGAGGCCGTTTCGATTCCGGTCATTGCCAATGGCGATATCGTGGATGCCAAGACCGCGTCCGAGGCGCAACGGCTCTCTGGGGCGGATGGGGTGATGATCGGGCGAGGCGCGCAAGGCGCACCTTGGGTCTTGGCGGAGATTGGTCATGCGCTGCATGGTGCTCCTGCGCCAATTGTTCCGCAGGGTGAGCAGCTTTCTGACATGATTTCAGAGCATTACGAAGCAATGCTAACGTTTTATGGAGCCGAGTTGGGGGCGCGTGTCGCGCGCAAGCATTTGGGGTGGTATATGGATCGCGCAGGCACATCGGCTGCGTTGCGGCGCAAAGTGTTGACGGCCAAGGCTGTTTGCGAGGTGCATCAAATGATCCGGGATTTTGGCGTGGATGTCGAAAGGGCGGCCGCATGAGCGGAATTGATGACACGGCACTTTGGTCTTCATTGCCGATCCCGGCCTTGGTGATCGACGGTGCAGATCAAATTTTGGACATAAACCCGACTGCAGAACTGTTCCTTAATGCGTCGCTGCGCTCGGTGACAGGCCAGCCGATTTGGGATCGGTTGCACGTGGATGCGCCCCTAGAAGAGGCCATGATGCGGGTGCGAAAGACGCGCACGCCGCTTTTTGTCAATGATGTGGATGTGGGCACAGGCGAGCGGGCACCTGTGCGCTGCACGTTACAAATTGCGCCTATTCACGGCCAAGACGAGCGTATTCTGGTCTTGGTGACGCCGCGCGAATTGGCAGGGCGGATTACCCAAAGCCAGACCGTCAAATCGGCGGCAAAGTCGGCGATTGGCATGGCGGAAATGCTGGCGCATGAGATCAAGAACCCCTTGGCGGGGATTACCGGCGCCGCGCAGCTTATTAGCATGAACTTACCACCAGAAGATCTTGAATTAACGGATCTTATTGTGGAGGAAAGTCGGCGGATTGTGAAGCTTTTGGAGCAGGTGGAGCAGTTTGGCAACCTCTCGCCGCCGGATCGGCGTGAGGTAAATATACACGATGTCTTGGATCGCGCGCGGCGCTCGGCGCTATTGGGGTACGGCGCGCATATGAAGATCTTGGAAAATTATGACCCGTCGCTGCCGATGGCATGGGGCGATGCGGATCAGCTTTTGCAGGTGGTGCTGAACCTGATCAAGAACGCATCGGAAGTTGCAGATGCCAAGGGCGGGAGTATCACGCTGCACACCTATTACGACCACTCATTCCGCATGCGCCGCTCGGATGGCTCGGGCCAATCGCTGCCTTTGCAGGTTGAAGTGGTCGATGATGGGCCGGGCATTCCGCCCCATATTGCGGATGATATCTTTGAGCCCTTTGTCTCGGGCCGCGAGAACGGCACGGGATTGGGCTTGGCGCTGACGGCGAAAATCATTTCGGACCATGACGGTTGGATTGGGGTGAATTCCGTGCCCGGACGCACGGTTTTTCGCATCTCGCTGCCGATGGCACCCAAACCCGCAAAACTAATCAAACGTGACAGAAAGGCAGGCTTGTGATGGATGGTACGGTTCTTGTTGCAGATGATGACCGCACGATCCGTACGGTCTTGACGCAGGCGCTGACGCGAGCGGGCTGCAAGGTGCATGCGACCTCGTCCCTGACGACATTGATGCGGTGGGTGGCCGAGGGAAAGGGAGATGTGGTGATTTCCGATGTCATGATGCCGGATGGCAATGGCTTGGAAATGTTGCCGAAAATTCATCAAGACCGTCCTGGATTGCCCGTGATCGTGATCTCGGCGCAAAACACGATCATGACCGCCATTCAGGCCACGGAAGCCGAAGCTTATGACTATTTGCCCAAGCCATTCGATCTGCCTGATTTGATGAAACGGACGGCGCGGGCCTTGGAAAGTCGGCGCGCGCGGGCGCCCTCAAAGCCGGTGACAGATGAGGTGGAGCGCCCTGATGATCTGCCTTTGGTGGGGCGGACACCTGCGATGCAGGCGCTTTATCGTTTGGTGGCGCGGGTGATGAACACTGATTTGCCAGTTTTGATTGCGGGCGAGAGTGGAACAGGCAAGTCCTTGATTGCACGCGCTATTCACGACTTTTCGGATCGGCGGACCTTGCCGTTTATCACGGTGACGGAAGCAGATTTGATGGACCTTGAGGGGCCGGCGCGGGTGCTAGCACGGGTCAAGGGCGGCACGCTTTTGATCGACGAGATCGGCGATGTATCGCTTGAGGTGCAGGCGCGTATCGTGCGGATGATGGACAGCCCCGGCGATTATGTACCGCGGTTCATGGCCGCGTCACAGGGCGATTTGGCTGTGGGGTTGGAAAAGGGCACAGTGCGCCCTGATTTATACTATCGACTGTCGGGAGCGGTGCTGGCGGTGCCTTCGCTGCGCGAACGCGTCGAGGATATTCCCTTGCTTGCAGAGCATTTCTTGACCCGCGCGGAGCGCGATGGTGCGCCGCGGCGTCGGTTTGCGCGGGACGCGCAAGAATTGATGCGGGTCTATAGTTGGCCCGGGAATGTGCGCCAGTTGGAAAACGCTATTCGTCGCCTCGTGCTGACCAGTCGCGCCGAAGAGATTGCGCGCAGTGAAGTCGAGGCTGTGTTGGGCAGTCAGCCGCAAATGGAGCCGATGCTGCAGGCAGGCGGCGAGAGTGAAAAACTCTCGGGGTCGGTGATGCGCCATCTGCGTCGATATTTCGATTTGCACGGCAATGCTTTGCCGCCGCCCGGCCTGCATGCCCGGATTTTACGCGAGGTAGAAGCGCCCCTCATCGAGATTGCCTTGGAAGCAAGCGCAGGAAATCAGGCAAAATGTGCCGATCTTCTCGGGATCAACCGCAATACGTTGAGAAAGAAGATCACCGAGTTGGATATTCGCGTGACACGCCGCCGCAAGTTGATGTAAAACCGCAACAGTTCGTGGCGGATGAGCGACTCTGGTCGCAAGAGATCACGGTATATGGCGGTTGGGTGATTTTGCACCCCAAGGTATGGATGAGGCGACGTGTCCTATTTGGCACGCCGAGGGGCAGGCTGGGATCGTCTCGGTCGTCTGCGGCGCATCAAGCGGCTTCAGAATATTGCAACCCTGAGCCTTGTGCTTTTGGGGCCTTTTCTGGCTATGCTCACCTTCCTTGTGTTGGGACCGCTCGATCAAGGAACGTCTTCGCTCTCGCTGCGGCTCGTGCTGTTGGCCGATATGGTGTATGTGCTGGTGGTCGCGGCACTGGTCATCCAGCGGGTGGCGGCCCTGATCTCGGCACGGCGGGCGCGTTCGGCAGGATCGCGGCTTCATCTTAGGCTGACAGGGGTTTTCGGGCTATTGGCGCTGATCCCCACCGTTTCGGTGGCGATCTTCGCGGGTCTGACTGTGAATATTGGGCTTGAGGGGTGGTTTTCAGACCGGGTTCGCAGTGTTGTCGGCTCGTCTCTTTCAGCGGCTCAAGCCTATGAAGAAGAGCATCACCGCGACTTGACGGCGGATACAGAAGCATTGGCTTCGTTGATTGAGGCAACGCGTCAAGCCACGATGTTCATGACGGATGGTGATATTCGCAACGTCTTGGCGCAGGGGCAGTCGCAAATTCAGCGTGGGCTGCGTGAAGCCTATGTCATTGATAGCGGTGGAACAATTCGGGCGCGCGGCGAACGGTCATATCTTTTTGACTTTGAACAACCCACTGCGGAACAGGTCACCGAGGCGCTGGAGCTGGGACTGGTTGTGATTGAGGATTGGTCCAACAACGAATTTCGTGCCTTGGTGCCGCTCGACGGGTTTGCGGACAGGTTTCTGTATGTCACCCGCGATGTGGATGGCTCGCTTTTGGCGCTGCTGGATGAAACGCAGGAAACGGCACGTTTCTATCAGCAATTAGAGAATGAGCGGGGCCGGGTGCTGTTTGAGTTTGGCTTGGTCTATCTTGGCTTTGCGGTGATCTTGGTGCTGGCTGCGGTGTGGCTGGGCCTATGGTTTGCGGAGCGCCTGTCACATCCTGTGGGGCTGCTTGCCGGGGCCGCGCAGCGCGTGGGCGCTGGCGATTTGGATGTGCGGGTTCCAGAGGAAGAGGGCGACGACGAAATCGCGCTCTTGGGCCGATTGTTCAACCAGATGACCCGGCAACTGAAGGGCCAGCGCGCGACGTTGCTCGAGAACACGGGCCAGATCGAACGGCGTCGGCGATTGTTCGATTCGGTGCTTTCATCGGTCACATCGGGGGTGGTGGGGCTTGATCCAGCCGGCCGGGTGACATTTGTGAACCGCTCAGCAGAGCGGTTACTGGATTGGCATGAGGAGCAAGCCAGTCTGGCGCTTACAGTGGCGGTGCCGGAATTTGGTGCGCTTTATGAGCGGCTCAGGGCCAGCAGTTCTGAGGCCATGCAAGAAGAGGTAAAGGTTTCGCGCGGCGGTCGGATGGAAAACATGCTGGTGCGGAAGGCGCGGCGACGCAATGCGGAAGGCCAGCCCGAGGGCTATGTGGTGGCCTTTGATGACGTGACGGAGTTGGTGAGCGCGCAACGAATGGCGGCTTGGGGCGATGTGGCGCGCCGGATCGCGCATGAGATCAAAAACCCCCTGACCCCGATCCAATTGTCTGCCGAGCGGATCAAGCGCAAGTTTGGCCGTCAGTTGACCGAGGATCAAGCGACAGACCTAGAAGCGCTGACGGGTGTGATCGTGCGGCAAACCAACGATCTGCGTCGCATCGTTGACGAGTTTTCCAAATTCGCCCGCATGCCCGAGCCTGTGACCCGCCGCGAAGACCTGACTTTGATGCTGCGCGAGGCTGTGATGTTGCAGCAAGCCGGGCAACCTTCGGTGCGGTTTGATGTATCTGTGCCTGATACGCCGCTATTGGCAGAGGTCGATGCAACAATGCTGCATCAGGCGTTGACCAACCTGATCAAGAATGCGGGTGAAGCGATTGAAAGCCGCATCAAGAGCGGCGTGCCGGATGGGTTTGCGCCTGAAATCCGGGTTTCGTTGACCAGTGCGGGCAATCGGGCAGAGGTGCGGATTGCCGACAATGGCATCGGCCTGCCCGAAGACCGCGCGCGGCTTTTTGAGCCTTATGTGACAACCCGCGACGAGGGCACCGGGCTTGGCCTGCCCATCGTCAAAAAGATTATCGAAGAACATGGCGGCACGCTCTCGCTTGAGGATGCGCCGCCCTTTGGTTCCGACCCACATTGCGGTGCAATGGCGGTGATCGGGCTGCAATTGGGGGACCTTTTGACCCCCTCTGAAACGGTAGCTGTGTGAGGTATGACTATGAGCGATATCCTGATCGTCGATGATGAACGCGACATTCGGCAACTGATCTCGGATATTTTGGAGGATGAGGGCTATCCCACGCGGCTGGCTGGCAATTCCGATGAAGCGATGCGGGCGGTCAGTGACGCGGCCCCCGCTTTAATGGTGCTCGATATCTGGTTGAAAGACAGCCGGATGGACGGGATCGATATTCTCAAAGCCGTCAAGCGAGACAATCCAGACGTGCCGATCATCATCATTTCCGGCCATGGAAATATCGAAATTGCCGTCGCAGCTATCAAACAAGGGGCCTATGATTTTATCGAAAAGCCCTTCAACATTGACCAGCTTCTGGTGGTGATCCGTCGCGCGATGGAGACCAGCCGTTTGCGACGCGAGAATATCGAGCTGCGCCGCCGGGATGTGACACAATCCGATATGGTCGGCACGTCGGCTGTGTTTCGCGCCATGATGGGGCAATTGGATAAAGTCACCAAATCCAACGGCCGGGTGATGCTGACCGGGCCTGCGGGCGTGGGCAAGGAAGTGGCCGCGCGCTACATTCACACCAAATCCAATCGAGCGTCTGCCCCGTTTGTGACGGTGGGCTGTGCAACGATAGAGCCAGAGCGCATGGAAGAGGTGCTGTTCGGGCGAGAAAGTGCTGCGCGAGGCATTGAGCCGGGACTGTTGGAGCAGGCCAATGGCGGGGTCATCTACTTCGACGAAGTGGCAGACATGCCTTCGGGAACCCAATCGAAAATCCTGCGCGTTCTGGTGGATCAGCAATTCACGCGCGTTGGCGGCACAGAAAAAGTGCGGGTAGATCTGCGGGTGGTTTCCTCGACAAGCAGGGATCTGGACGCCGAGATTGCCGCCGGGCGGTTTCGTCAGGAACTCTATCATCGGCTCAATGTGGTGCCAATTCCGGTGCCTTCGCTTGAGGAACGGCGAGAGGATATCCCGGTTCTGGCGCATCATTTCATCGAGATGTTCAACCGCACCCAAGGGCTGGCATTGCGCCCCTTGGCGGAAGATGCTGTGGCGTTGATGCAAACGATGACATGGCCCGGCAACGTTCGGCAGTTGCGGAACCTGATCGAGCGGGTTTTGATTTTGGGCGATGGGACTGGCACCATTCAGGCGGCTGAGCTGCCAATCGAAGAGAGCCGTGCGCCCGGCGACGATGGGCGGGTGGTATTGTCGGGGGCTTTGGCGGCTTTGCCGTTGCGCGAAGCGCGCGAGGCCTTCGAGCGCGAGTATTTGCTGACGCAAATCAACCGATTTGGCGGCAATATCTCGCGGACGGCGTCGTTTGTCGGTATGGAGCGCTCGGCGCTGCATCGCAAGCTGAAATCGCTCAACGTGGTGACCGGGTCTAAGGGTGGGGGCCGTGTGGCCTACCTTGAGGATGACGAAGAGGACGCCGCCGAGGCATAAGGTGTGCCAGTGTTGATCTTATGCGAAAGATCAACCCCGTGTGACGATCAACATACCTGTCGGGCGGGAGATGGCGCAGGATTTTGGCGTGAGGCGGGGCAGGGTAGTCGTCGCGCCCTCGGGGGCGTTGCGCGCGGTCGCAGGTGGACAGGCGGGGATGGAAACAGGGGTATAGCCTGCCGCATTCATGCATTGTGCCATGACGCGCCCGCGGAGGTCTGCGTTGATATCAACGGAATAGGCCTCGCCGCCGATCATCTCATAGCGCACCACGCAAACACCGGCAGCATCGCAGGTTTTCAGCGGCACAAAGCGCAGGGGCGTGAGCCGGGTTTCCAAAGCCCGTGGCGCGTCGCGCAAGGCGGTGACGTCACAGCGGGTTTCCACCTGATCGCGGGTGCTCACAGTTTCGCCGACGCGATACCACATCGAGACCGGGGCACAGGCACTCATCAAGACCGCGAAGCAAAGGGCGGGCAGGGCTTTCATCACTGAACTCGCGTGGCAACAGGTTTCAAAGACCTCCGGCCAACTCTCGATGCTTGGCGCGAGAATTACAATTGAATTGACCCGCTGGGCCGCATCTGCCAATCAGTGGCCGCTGGATACCCCGGAGGACGGCATATGAAGGTGATTATTTGCGGTGCGGGCCAAGTTGGCTGGCAAATCGCACGGCACCTTGCAGGTGAGAAAAACCACGTCACCGTGGTCGATAGCAACGCGGATCTGGTGCGGCGCGCGACGGAATCTCTCGACGTGTCAGGCGTTCATGGCTTTGCCAGCTACCCAGACGTGCTTGAACGGGCGGGTGCGCGCGATGCCGATATGATCATCGCGGCCACCCATTCCGACGAAGTGAATATGGTCACCTGTCAGGTGGCACATTCGGTGTTTTCCATTCCGCGCAAAATCGCGCGATTGCGCGCCCAAAGCTATCTTGATGCGATTTACTCCGATCTATACCGCCGCGATCACTTGCCCATTGATGTGGTGATCAGCCCGGAGCGCGAAGTCGCCGAGGCGGCCCTGCGCCGTTTGGCCTCGCCTGCTGCGTTTGATACTGAGACGTTCATGGGCGGGCGGGCGCAGCTTTTGGGGATCACAATCGAGGATGATTGCCCAGTGGTGAATACGCCGCTGCGTCAGTTGAGCGATCTTTTCTCGACCCTGCGTGCCGTGGTCGTTGGAGTGCGCCGCGAGGGTCGACTTTTTGCGCCCGAGCCCGGCGATCAGCTGTTTGTGGGCGATGATTGCTATGTCATCGCCGTAACGGATGACACGCCGCGCACCTTGGAGATTTTCGGCAAGACGTTGAAAAAGCAAGAGCGGGTGATCATCATCGGGGCTGGGAACGTGGGGCTGGCGGTGGCCAAGGCCCTTGAGGAGCGCGTGGATCGGATCCGCGCCAAGGTGATCGAAAAAGACCGTCGTGTCGCGGAATTCGCCGCTGACGCGTTAGAACGCACCATTGTGCTCAATGGCGATGGACTGGATTCGGCGCTTTTGGCCGAAGCCAATATCGACCGGGCCGATGCGGTGCTTTGCGTCACTGATGACGATAAGGTGAATATGCTCACCGCCGTGCGCGCCAAGGCTGAGGGCTGCCCAATGGCAATTGCCTTGGTCAATGACCCGACGCTGGTGCCGCTGATGGGGCCTTTGGGGGTGGATGCCTATATCAACCCACGGGCGACCACAGTGTCATCGATTTTGCGCCACATCCGCCACGGCCGCGTGCGCGGGGTCTATTCGATCGGGGATGCAGAGGCCGAAGTGATCGAAGCGGAAGTGCTGTCGACCTCTCCGATTTCCGGTCAGAAGATTCGCGATGTGAATTTCCCGGAAGGCGTCTTGGTCGGCGCGATCCAAAAGGGCAAAACGGTGGTGAAACCCACAGGTGAGACGCGGATCGACGAGGGCGACATTATCGCGCTCTTTTCGATGGCGAAGGATGTGCCGGAAGTCGAGCGCCTCTTGCAGGTCTCGATCGACTATTTCTAGACCGATGCGCGACCGACTTTCCGAACAACCCCTGTTCTTGCTGGTTTCTGGCATTGCGTCGGCTTCCATGTTTGTGCCTGCACTTCATGCGGCGGCCCTGCGCTCTCATGCAGAAGCGCGGGCGTTCTTTTATTCGGGTTTGCTTGGGTTGATCTTGCTCGGGTTCATCATGGTGGCCCGATCGAACCAACCGCGCCGCAAGAGTTTGATGCATAACCTGCTGGCATTGTTCGGAATTTTCGCAATATTGCCGCTGTGGCTCGCCGTGCCTTTCCGCGAGGCGCTGCAAACCGCCTCCTTTCTCAATGCGTGGCTCGAGATGGTGTCCTCGCTGACAACGACGGGAGCCAGTCTTTTTGCGCCGGAACGGTTGAGTGACACCTTGCATCTTTGGCGGGCGCAGGTGGGCTGGTTAGGCGGGTTGCTCATGTGGATCGCCGCAGCAGCGGTGCTCGCCCCTTTGAGCCTTGGTGGTTTTGAGGTGACGGCAAGTGCCGAGCCGGGGCGCGGTGATACGAAGGCCAGCAATGCCGACCGAATGGACCCTCAACGCCGTTTCATGCGCGTCGCGCTGACGCTGACGCCGATCTACCTTGGACTGACTGCTGCGCTTTGGATCATGCTTTTGATGCTGGGCGAGCGTGGGGTGGTTGCCTTGGCGCATGCAATGTCAACGCTTTCTACCTCGGGGATCTCGCCTGTGGGCGGCCTTCAAAATGGACAAGCGGGCTTTGCCGGAGAGGCTTTGGTTGCGCTTTTCTTGCTATTTGCCTTGTCGCGGCTGACGTTTTCTTCAGACACGCTCACCACGGCGCGCCCCGGAATTTTAAGCGATCCAGAATTTCGCCTTGGGCTATTGATTGTTGCAGGTGTCAGTGGGGTGTTGTTCTTGCGTCATTGGGGCGGGGCGACGGAATTACAGGCTGATATGGGCTTTGTTCCGACGCTGCGCGCACTGTGGGGCACTGCATTTACGGCCTTGTCGTTTCTAACGACGACAGGGTTTGAAAGTGCGGATTGGGAAGGGGCGCGCTTGTGGTCGGGCCTGCCGACACCGGGGTTGCTGCTTTTGGCTTTGGCACTGGTCGGAGGGGGCGTTGCGACCACAGCGGGTGGGGTCAAGCTTTTGCGAGTGTGGGCGCTTTATCTGAATGGAACCCGTGAGTTAGACCGTCTTATTCATCCAAATTTGGTGCGGCGCGACAGCGGTCAGGGGCGGCGTTTGCGGCGCAAGGGCGCGTTTATTGCCTGGGTGTTTTTCATGCTTTTCGCCATGGTCCTGACGGGGCTAATCGGGTTGTTTTCTGCGCTTGGGTCGAATTTCGAGCAATCCACCATTCTGGCGATTTCGGCGCTGTCCAACAGCGGCCCCCTCACTCAATTGGCTGGGGATCAGCCGATCCTTCTTGTCGAGTTGCGCCCGGCGGCGAAGCTGGTATTAGCCGCTGGAATGGTTCTGGGGCGGCTCGAAATGCTGGCCATTATTGCGCTCGCGACATCGGATGTCTGGCGCAGTTGGTGGCCTTCAAGATAACGGGCTGATTTTGGGGCTGGAATCTGCGGCGCGGCTATTTCATACTTGGTGCTATCCGAGCGACAGGGCGTTCGGGTCAAGCCCGCCAAACACAATAATACAAGGCTAGAGAACAATGGCTTCCGATAAGCAGAACCTTCAGGACGCGTTTCTGAATCATACGCGCAAGACGAAGATACCTGTGACGATCTTTCTGATTAATGGCGTCAAATTGCAGGGCGTCATCACTTGGTTTGACAATTTCTGCGTTTTGCTGCGTCGCGACGGTCAATCACAACTTGTTTACAAGCATGCGATTTCGACCATCATGCCGGCGCAACCGATCAACCTTTATGATGGTGAAGACGACAAGTGATGTCGCATGACCAGGTGCCGACGAGGGCCTGGGTAATTCATCCGGATGTGAAATCGGATCGCGGGCGTCGGGATGGCGCACTCGCGCTCGAAGAAGCCGTATCCTTGGCAGATGCTTTGCCGGGGCTTGAGGTGATTGGCTCCGAAGTGGCCCGCGTAGACCGCATTAATGCGGGCATGTTGTTTGGCTCTGGGAAAATAGCCGATCTGAAAGTGCGGCTAGAGGCCGCCGAAATTGAGTTGGTGCTGATCGATGGCACCGTAGGGCCCGTCCAACAACGCAATCTGGAAAAGGAATGGGGGGTCAAGATCCTCGACCGAACCGGATTGATCCTTGAAATTTTCTCCGACCGCGCGCGCACACGTGAAGGTGTGTTGCAGGTGGAAATGGCGGCGTTGAGTTACCAGCGCACGCGATTGGTGCGGGCATGGACACACCTTGAGCGCCAGCGCGGCGGCTTTGGTTTTGTCGGTGGTCCCGGTGAGACCCAGATTGAAGCCGACCGTCGGGCGATTGATGATCAGATCGTTCGGCTGAAACGCCAATTGGACAAAGTGGTGCGAACCCGTGAATTGCACCGTGCCGCGCGCGCGAAAATCCCATATCCGATCGTGGCTTTGGTGGGCTATACCAATGCTGGAAAATCTACGCTTTTCAACTTCTTGACTGGTGCGGATGTCTTGGCAAAAGACATGCTCTTTGCCACGCTCGACCCCACCATGCGGGGCGTGAAGCTTCCCGATGGTGGCCCGGAAGTTATATTGTCAGACACGGTAGGCTTTATCTCGGACCTGCCCACCGAATTGGTTGCGTCGTTTCGCGCCACTTTGGAAGAGGTTCTCTCGGCCAATCTTGTGCTGCATGTGCGCGATATCTCGCATCCCGAAAGCGCGGAGCAGGCCAAAGAGGTGCAAAACATCCTGACTTCTTTGGGTCTGAAGGAAGATGTGCCGCTCTTGGAAGTCTGGAACAAGATCGACCGGGTGGACCCGGAGGCACGCGAGGGCATGTTGGAGCGCGCACGGCGCGACGAAGCGGTGTTTGCGATATCCGCAATCACAGGGGAAGGCATGGCGCCCTTGCTCGACGGTATTGCCGAGAAATTGGGCGAGACCCGCTATAGCACAGAGATGCTTTTGCCCTTCGCAGATGGGAAACGCCGTGCATGGTTGCACGCGCAGGATGTGGTGGACTCCGAAGACGCCGAGGAAGACGGCTATCGCCTCCGCGTGCTCTGGACGGCCCGGCAGGAAAAGCGCTTTCGCGAAATGTGATCGCTTAGCGCGGCTCCAGACGGGTGGTGCCAACAGCCGCCGCGCGAGCAAGTCCGACATCGAGTGACATCGGAATATACTCGCCGCGCCGCCACAGCTCGCCCAGATCGTCATAATGGCGCGAAAGAAAATGACCGGATTGCCCTGTGGAGGTGATAAACACCGAGCTTGACGGGTCAGTCATGTCATAAACGCCGCGATACCCTGCGCCATGCACGTTGAGAAAGGGATTTGGCCCGCTGCCTTTGGTTTTGGCACGGTTGAGCGTGTGATCGCCCCCCGAAGTGGATTGGCGGATATTCACGAAATGACGCAGGATTGGCACTGTGCCCAAGACCTGATGGTCATGGGTGGCTTGGTGCACATCGCCCCAGCGCAGGGTCTCGATCTGGCGGCCATACCGCTCTGTGATCTCGATCAAGGCCGCGTCCAAGGCCATGCGGGCGATTTCGGTGCAGCTTTCTTCTTGGCTTGATTGGATGATGTTGCACCACGCCGCCGCGCCATCAATATTGCGATAGACCCGTTCGATGAACAGCGGATCGACATGGGAAAACTCATCGGCCAAGGGGCCCAGATCGTCGCGGATCAAGCGATCTTGCAGCGCCCGCATCCACGCCTGATAGATCAGCGGCTCGGGCATATGCTCGTTCATTTCGCCGCTCCAATTGGCCAAGAGCGTAAGCGCGCGCTGGCGCAACCGCTCGGGCGTGGCCTCAGGAGCGGGTTCTCCGGTGAACCACAGCTCTGCGCCGACCAAGGCCAACAAGGTCTGTGCCGAGACTGACGTGGTGTCGAGCTGTGCTTCGATAAAGCTGTCACGGGTGTGAACGCGGCGTTCCTGCATCAAGCGCTGCCAGCGCAAGATCCGCTGACTATCTCCCCAATCATAGGCAACATGTGACGGGAAGGGGCGGTCGACCAGTTTGTTATTGGTATTTCCGACGATGCCCCCGACAGGGTTCACGAACTCGGGGTTGGCCGCATAGGGAAACATGCCCTGCCAGCGATTTTCGGCCTGCCAGCCCAAAGAGGGCATACGCCCAAGGCTGGCGTGTTGCGCGTCGCGGCGCGGCATGTGCCCGAGAATTTTCAGGGCAATTTGCGATCTGTCGACCAAAGTCAGGTTCTGCGAGGGGGCAACGAACAATTCGCCTGCCGCCAATGCCTCCTGAACGTTTTGTGCCGCCATCAGACGCAGCGCCGAGGTGACAGTTGTGTCTTGCGGATCAAGCGCTGTCCAGCGGATTGCGGCCACATGGCCGGCGGGCGTGACCGTATCAAGATCGTAATGCGTTCCGGGCAAGACAGGGCCATTTTCGGTCCAGCGCAGGGTCAGCGTCACGGGTTCGCTGCCTTTGACTTGGATGATCGACGGGCGGCTTTCAAACCGCGCCCATCCGGTAGGCGTGCGGTATTCTTCCGGGTTCGCCGGGTTTATCTCTTCCATATAGACGTCCAGATCATCGAGATAGGACGACGTGACCCCCCAAGCGATTGCATCGGAGCGCCCGACAAGGATGGCGGGCAGCCCGGGGATCGTGCCGCCGATCACCCCGCCTGTCCCCAGCTCGAGCCGGGCGAGATACCAGATGGACGGTGCAGTCAGCCCCAGATGCGGGTCATTGGCCAAAAGTGTGCCGCCCGACGTCGAGCGCGATGGCGCTGCGGCCCACGCGTTTGAGGCTCCGGCCAACGGCGAAGGCCGGATGGGGGCCATGGGATCATCGCGAATGTCAGGGCGATTTTGGGCATAGCGCAAGCGAGCATTTGGCATGACCGCCGCATAGCTGGGCAGCGCAGCCACCCCGGCACCGGGCATGTCCGGCAAGATATCGGGCAAGCGCGCCGGGTCTGAAAGCGCCAGTGAAACCTGAGCGCGCAAGACCTCATCGCCAATCCCGCCTGAAAGTTGCAGGGCCATGGCCTTGAGAACTGCAATACTATCCGCGGGTGTCCAAGGGGCGATGGCTTGGTTGAACAAGAACATCTCCGGCGCTCCGCGCCCCAAGGCCTTCTCGCCCACTTCGATGATCCGCGCATTCACGCCCTCGGAATAGGCGCGCAGCAGGTCTTGGGTGCGGCTGTCTTGGGCGGGCACGGATTGCTGGGCAATCGTATAGAGATCAAGACGACGCAGCAGCTTGTCGATCTCCAATGTGCGGGCGCCAAACACCTCCGACAACTTGCCTTGTAGCGTGCGGCGCAGCATGACCATTTGCCACAAACGATCTTGAGCATGGACATATCCCAAGCCGAACATCACATCCGCGTCGGATTGGCCAAAGATATGCGGCACATTGGCGTGATCGCGCAAGATTTCCACAGGCGCGCCCAACCGATCGACATTCACAGTCGCGTTGTAGTCAGGCAAAGAGCGAGAGGCGAACCAGTAGATCAACAGCGCGCCAAGCACACCCAATACCACCATACCCGTCGCGATACGGATGCCCCAACGGAAAAGCGTCAGCATTGGCGACTCCCTTGCCCCTTGCCATTTGTCCCCTAGCTAGCGACAAACTGCTAAAGATTCAAATGACGCAGCGGGGAGAAACCATGACAAAGGCAGCATTTTTGGGTTTGGGGGTCATGGGCTTTCCAATGGCGGGCCATTTGGCCACCAAAGGGCATTCGGTAACGGTTTACAACCGAACGGCGGAAAAGTCGGCGGCTTGGGCGGCCAAACACGGTGGCGCGGCGGCCGCGACCCCGCGCGAAGCGGCACAGGGCGCGGAATTTGTCATGGCCTGCGTCGGCAATGACGATGATTTGCGCGCGGTGTGCCTTGGTCCAGACGGGGCCTTTGCCGGAATGGACGCGGGATCGGTCTTTGTCGATCACACGACGGTCTCTGCCAAAGTGACCCGCGAATTGCAGGCAGCGGCAGCCGAGAAAGGTATTTCCTTTGTCGATGCGCCTGTGTCGGGCGGGCAGGCCGGGGCGGAAAACGGAGTGCTTTCCGTCATGTGCGGCGGCGACGAAGCGGCTTACGCGCGCGCCGAGCCCGTGATTGCGGCCTACGCACGTATTTGCCGCCGCATTGGCGAGAGTGGCGCAGGCCAAATGACCAAGATGTGCAACCAGATCGCGATCGCCGGGCTGGTGCAAGGCTTGGCCGAAGCGTTGCATTTCGCGCAGAAATCCGGGCTTGATGGTGAAAAGGTCGTGGAAGTGATCAGCCAAGGGGCGGCGGGAAGCTGGCAGATGGCAAATCGGTCATCCACGATGCTGGCGGACAAGTTCGACTTCGGTTTTGCCGTGGATTGGATGCGGAAAGACTTGGGCATTTGTCTTGAGGCAGCCGACGAGGCCGGGGCGTCGCTGCCTGTGACGGCGCTGGTCGATCAATTCTACAAAGATGTGCAAAAATTGGGTGGCGGGCGTTGGGACACGTCTTCGCTTCTTAAACGTCTGAAATAAGGATCAAGCTTCGCCACTTTTGCGGTGGCGGAGCTTTGCCGCCCCCGGTGGCCTACGCGCGCGCCCCCTTTTACAAGGCCAGCGTCTTGGGTATGCTTTTGTTTAGACAATTCGGATAAAACCCGGACATCAACAGCGTTACAGGCAAAATCATGTGCAGATGGGCCGCCTATCGAGGAGAGCCGATTTTCCTCTCGGAGATCGTGACAGATCCGTCACATTCCCTGATCGCACAAAGCCATGCGGCCACACATTGCCACACACCCACCAATGCCGACGGCTTTGGTGTGGCGTGGTATGACCATCGCCCGGAACCCGGCCTGTACCGCGATGTCTATCCGGCTTGGTCCGACCCAAACCTGCGCTCCTTGGCGGCGCAAGTGCGGTCTGGTCTTTTCATGGCCCATGTGCGGGCCTCAACAGGGACCGCGACCTCGCGCAACAATTGCCATCCCTTCGTCTGTGGACGTTGGAGTTTCATGCATAATGGCCAGATCGGCGGATTTGAACAATTCCGCAAAGACGCCGATATGATGATCCCTGATGCGCTCTACAGCAGCCGAAAAGGGGCCACAGACAGCGAAGCCTTGTTTCTGGTGGCGATGGGCTTTGGTCTGGATGCCTGCCCGAGGACAGCGTTGCAGCGGGCGGCAGCAATCTTTGAAAAGCGGGCCCGCACGGCTGGGGCCTCGCCACAAATGCGCCTGACAGCCGCGCTATCGGATGGTGAACGGCTTTATGCGGTGCGCTATGCGTCCGACGATCACGCCCCAACCCTCTATTACCGCTGGAGTGACACGCGCCGGGGCTGGGCCGTGGTGTCAGAGCCGCTCGATGATGGCGAGGGGGATTGGAACGCAGTCGCGTCTGGCAGTTTTGTCGTCTTTGACGCCGAGACGCTTGAAATTCACCCCTTTGCACCGCTGCTTGAGCAGGCGGCCTAACCCTCTTTCCTTCGGGCAACTGCGGGTCCGGAATGCAAAACGGGGCGCCGATTGGCACCCCGTTTCCAAATCTAGGCGCGAAGGGATCAGCCCGCGAGCGCTTTGTTGAGGTATTCATCCACCTTTTCAAGGTAGCCCATCGTCGAGAGCCACTTCTGATCGGGACCGACGAGCAGCGCGAGGTCTTTGGTCATGAACCCGTCTTCCACTGTCTGAACGCAGACCTTTTCCAGCGTCGTTGCAAACCGCATCAGCGCGTCATTGCCATCGAGCTTGGCGCGATGCTTGAGGCCGCCGGACCACGCGTAGATCGACGCGATGGAGTTGGTGGACGTCTCTTTGCCCTGCTGGTGCTGGCGATAGTGGCGCGTGACGGTGCCATGCGCGGCTTCGGCTTCCACAGTCTTGCCATCGGGGGTCATCAAGACAGAGGTCATCAAGCCAAGCGAGCCGAAGCCCTGTGCCACGGTGTCAGACTGCACGTCGCCATCGTAGTTCTTGCAGGCCCAGACATAACCACCCGAACACTTGAGCGCAGAGGCGACCATGTCATCAATCAGGCGGTGCTCATAGGTGATGCCAGCCGCTTTGAACTTGTCGGCGAATTCTTGTTCAAAGACTTGCTGGAACAGATCCTTGAACCGGCCATCATAGGCCTTGAGGATGGTGTTCTTGGTCGACAGGTAGACGGGCCAGCCCTTGACCAAACCGTAGTTCATTGACGCCCGAGCAAAATCAAGGATCGATTCATCAAGGTTATACATGCCCATCGCCACACCGGATGCGGGCGCGTCGAACACTTCCTTTTCAATCACGGTGCCATCTTCGCCCACGAACTTCATCGTCAGCTTGCCCTTGCCGGGGAAGCGGAAGTCGGTGGCGCGGTATTGGTCGCCAAAGGCGTGACGGCCAACCACGATTGGCTGGGTCCAGCCCGGCACAAGGCGTGGCACGTTTTGGCAGATGATTGGCTCGCGGAAAATCACGCCGCCAAGGATGTTGCGGATCGTGCCATTGGGCGAGCGCCACATCTGCTTGAGGCCGAATTCTTCCACGCGCTGTTCATCCGGCGTGATGGTGGCACATTTGACGGCCACACCGACTTCTTTGGTTTTATTAGCAGAATCGATGGTGATCTGGTCATTGGTGCGATCCCGCTCTTCGATGCCGAGATCGTAATAGAGCAGGTCAATGTCGAGATAGGGCAGGATCAGCTTTTTCTTGATGAAATCCCAGATGATCCGGGTCATCTCATCTCCGTCCATTTCGACGATCGGGTTTGCGACTTTAATCTTGGTCATGAGCGGGCTCCGTTCTGGGATTCGCGATATGGCGCTTCTCTAGCCTATCAGAGGCGTTGTGGAAAGAGATGTATGCAATTGCATACAGTTTGCCGCAGGCAGGGAATTTGACCTATCCAAAGCGTGTCATGTCTGTGTCGCGCGCAGGCGTTCAAGATGGCTCAACGTCACAAATGCGGCGCAGGCGGCAAAGAGCGCGCCCATCAAAAGGGGGCCGAGCGTGCCATCAAACGTCTGACCAAAGGGAACGGCCATCAAGGCCCCGCATATCGTAGCTACAGAGCCAATCACCGAAGCGGCGATGCCAGCAATATGACCAAGCGGCTCCATCGCCAAAGCGTTGAGATTGCCCAAAGTAAGTGCGGTTTGGAAAAACATCGACGTCTGCCACGCCAGATAAACCCAAAACAGCACCGAGACCGGCACACCACTGAACCACACCGCACTTAAGGCGAGCGCCAAAAGGACCTGCGCGCCGAATGACAAACGCGCGAGCTTCAACATTCCAAAGCGCATCACAAGACGCGAATTCATCAGCGCCCCAGCCCCGGACACCAATGCCATGCCTGCAAACCACCAAGGAAATTCCGCCGAACGCGCAAAGACCCGATCAAACACCGGCTGGATCAGGTTGATCGTGTTAAAGAGCATCATGTAGCAAAACGTTTGCGCCAGAATGGCCAGTCGCACATCGCGATGGCGCGCGATTTCCACACAAGCCGCCCAGATCAACACCCATCGCAAAGGGCGGCGGGCGTCTCGTGGCAGGGTCTCGCGCTGGCGAAATGCCAGCCACGCCGATGAAATTGTTGCAAAAACAATGAAAGCTACAAAGATCAGGCGCCAGCTTCCCAAGGCGGTCAATCCCGCACCCGCCAATGGTGCCACCGCAGGCACAAGCGTGAAAACCATCATGACAAAAGACATGATCCGCACCATCCCGCGCCCGGCATAAAGGTCGCGCACAATTGCTGTGGCAACCACACGTGGCCCGGAGGCACCGATCCCCTGAACGAAACGCGCCACAATCATCGCTGTCAAATCCGTGCTGGTCGCGGCCACGGCAGATGCGATGATATAAAGAAGCGCACCACCGATCAGCACTGATTTTCGGCCAAAAGCATCCGCCAAGGGGCCAACAAAAAGCGTGCCACCGCCCATTCCCAGCAAAAACGCAGTAATGACCAGCTGCACTCGGTTCGGAGCGTCTGGTGAAATGTCCATTGCCATCGCGCCAAGAGCGGGCAGCATTGAATCGATAGAAAAAGCCACCGTCGCATGAAGCATGGCAATCAAGGCTATGAATTCGGCGCGGGAAAGAGAGTACGACATGCTACCCAGAGACTATTTCTCAAGCCCCTAACACAGCCTATAGGCGTTGACCAGCCATGCGACGCGAAGGCGCGTCACCGCTTCGGCGCGCTCTCCGGCTCTGGGCGGTCATCTTCGTTTGCCGCTTTTGGCGCATGATGAGGATCGGGGGTGTGCTTGTGATGCCCAAGCCGGGCAATCAGCCATTCGGTGTGCTCTTCGCGTTTGCGCCCGGCATAAGAACCGATCTGCTGCACCACGACGGCAAAAATCCCCAGCCCTACGAAAATGAAAACAGTCGTGCCAATTTTACCCGCCACAGTTACAGGCACGATATTGCCATAGCCAACTGTCGACAGCGTCACGACTGTGAAGAAATATGCATCCAGCCACGACCACCCTTCGGCATGTGCGAAAAACACCGTGCCCACCAGCACGAGTATCGCGAGGGTCACCAGCAAAGTGAGGAGGCGCAGCAGATCAGACATCGGCGGTCAGTTTTCTGCGCCGTCCGCCGCGGCTGCACCGATCAATTCATCAATGACATTCAGCCAGGTTTCCGTTGGCTGTGCGCCGGGAACCGCATGTTGGCTTGCCACAATAAATGTCGGCACGCCGGAGACGCCCATATCCCGCGCGGCCCGGTCACGGTCGCGAATGTCGGTTTGATCGGCGTCAGTGCCCAATAGCCGCCGCACAAGCGCGGCGTCCATGCCAATACTGTCAGCAATATCGGCAAGTGTGTCGCGGTCGCCAATATCGCGACCCTCAACAAAATAGGCTTCAAACAGCACGGAAACGGCGCGGGTTTGCCGCCCCTCCAGCCCCGCCCAATGGATCAGCCGATGCGCGTCAAGCGTATTGGGCGTGCGCGCGATCTTGTCGAAATTGATCTTGAGCCCTGCGGCTTCCGCATGTTGCTGCACTGGCAGATAGGCTTTGACCGCGCCTTGTTGCCCGCCGAACTTGCTTTCCATATAGCTGCGCCGATCCATGCCACCGACAGGCATTTCGGGGTTAAGCTGGAACGGGTGCCATTCAATAACAAAGGGATTTCCCGGCCGCTGCTCCATGGCCCGATCAAGCCGGGCCTTGCCGATATAGCACCAAGGGCAAATCGGGTCGCTGAGGATATCGAGTTTTACAGGTTGCATCGCGGCCTCCTTTGGCGTCTTGCGGCTCTCTTACTTCAGACCTTCGCAAAAGGCGAGATCACTGCGGCTGTGGGGGCGGATAGAGCGGCTTCAAGGCCCTCCGCGAGAGTTTCCCATTCGCATTCTGGGGCAGGGCGGGCAGTTGCACCCAGACCCGAGGCTGTTTGTAACGTGCCAACCGCGCCTTTGCCCATTGGTCCAAAGCCTGGGTGTCGAGGGGGGCGTCGGCGACGCAGAAGGCCGCGATAATCGCCGCATCTTCCTTGACGGCAATATCCGTCACCCCGATGTCCCGCAGGCCGGGGAAGTCGTGCATGGCCGCTTCCACTTCTAATGGTGACACGCGAAAACCACCCGCATTCATCATGTCGTCATGACGCCCGCAATAGGTCATATGTCCGTCGCGATCCATCACGCCGCGATCGCCAGTCAGAAACCATCCGTTGATCAATCGCGCCGCGGTTTCTGCCTCGGCTCCGAGATACCCCAGCATCAAACCGGGGTCGCGCGCATCGATTGCAATGATGCCTTCCTCTCCTTGTGGGACCAGCGTGCCAGCCTCATCGACCAGCCCAACGCGGCGGCCCTTTTGCGGCCGTCCCAGCGTTTCGTCATGAGCAGGCTCGTCGGGATTGCCGGAAATAAAGGTGGAACATTCCGACATGCCAAAAGCTTCAAACACAGGCCGCCCAGTGGCAGTTTCCCACTCCGTGCGAATACGTGCCGACAGCTTCTCACCTGCTGCCAGACCATGGCGCAGCTTGGGCAGATCAAGCGTGGCATGTGACATGAGGAGCTTGCGATAAACCCCCGGAGCAGCGGCGAAAATCGTGGCATCATGCCGCTTGAGCAAGAGCGGCAACGCCTCAGGCTCCAGCCCCGCTGCCGGAATGATCGCCGTTGCCCCTCGGCTCCACGGGTCCATCAACCCAGTGCCCAAAGTGAAGGTCCAGTTGAAGGCGCCTGCATGACAAAGGCGGTCATCTTCGCCCAGCCCATACCAGCCCTGATGCATCATCCCACGGGCCCAAATGGCCCGGTGTGCATGTTGGACAGCGCGCGATTTTCCCGAGGTTCCAGAGGTATAGATGATATAGGCGCGCCGATCAGGATCCCCCATCACGAACTCCGCCGGAGGAAGTGCCCGCATCGCCGCCAATTCTGCGGTATCGATCACGGGGCAATCGGTGTCGGCGCAAGCCACTTCTGGGGCTTTCAGAACGCCCGCCGGGGCCAATTCAACCAGCATGCGCGCTGTTTCGGAGGCTGTGAGTTGCGAAGAGGTGGGCACTGGCACCATTCCAGCCGCAATTGCCCCTAGATAGGCGACAGGGAAATCCACTGTGTTTCCCAATCGCATCAGAAGGATATCGCCCTCTTTGAATCCCGCGCGCTGCAGCCCTGTCGCCGTGCCCAGCACCGCAGCCTTGAGACGGGCAAAGCTCCACCGATCCGCCTTGGCAGGCGAAACCACCGCAAGTGCTACCTTATCGGCCAATCGGTCCGCTGGGGCCAAAACATGGGCCGCCATATTGAACGGGGTGGGGCATGCGGGCCATGGGCCGCGATCAACAAGGGACAGCATGGCGCCTGTGGTAAAAGGGGTGGTGCGGTCTTGCAAGTCCCCGTGGATGTCACCGTGCAAGTCCCGTTTGTATGTCGCTGTGATCCGCCCCGTTGCATGGGCGTGGCCTGCACGCTAGAAGAGCGCATGTCCACGACCGACCCAAAAGCGCTGATCCGTATTGCCCGTGAAAACGGCTCCGAACCCCATGTCGAACCACTCGATTTGGGGCAACGCGTGCGCGCGCTCCGCAAGGAACGGCAATGGACCTTGGAACAAGCCGCTCAGCAGGCTGGCTTGGCCCGCTCGACATTGTCGAAAATCGAAAACGGCCAGATGAGCCCGACCTATGATGCGCTCAAGAAGCTGGCTGCAGGTCTTAGCCTCTCGGTGCCGCAACTGTTCACCCAGCCGCAAGCCGATCAAGTGACCGGGCGCATGGTGTTGACGCGGGCAGGGTCGGGCACAGCGCATCCCACCACGACTTATGAGCATGAGTTGCTGGCCGAGAGCCTGACGAAAAAGCGAATGCTGCCGTATCGCGCGCGCATCCGCGCCCGCCGGATGGAAGAGTTCGACGGCTGGGTCCGTCACGATGGCGAAGAGTTTCTATATGTTTTGACCGGGGTCGTGCGGCTTTACACCGAATTCTACGAACCCGTCGAAATGCGCCGCGGCGATAGCGCCTATTACGACGCATCCATGGGCCATAATGTGATCTCCGTCAGCGACGAAGACGCAACGATCCTGTGGGTCACGACACTCGGCTAGGGTCAAACATCGGCACGCGAAACCACGCCCCTGAGCGTGGCTCATAGGGCGTGCTGGTGAAATAGCCGTCCGGCGTGGAAGCGTTTAGAACCAGCCTCGCACGGTGCGCGCACCCGCAGAGATATCCGATCCAACACCTTCAATCGTGCCACATGCCGAAAGTCCGGCCAGCACGGCCACCAAAAGTATAACTGCGCGTATCATTGCCTGTCTCATTCTTGTGTCACCGCATGCCTGCGGTCAGGTTGCTCGTTTGAGGCCAAGATCTGTGTCCGGTCCTCGGTTTTGGTATGGTTTACTCGTCAAACCACCACACGTCTGGAAGCCAGCCAATGCGGTCGCCGTACAGCGGTACATTGTCAGGATACTTCAAACGCGCATCATGTGCAACGCGGTCAACGCGCGTCGTCCAAACCGGGATGACATAGCGCCCCGCCATCAACACCCGATCAAGCGCTTGCACCGCCGCAGTGAAGGTCTCTTGGTCTTTGGTGTTGAGCATGACATCGATCATCGCATCAATGGCAGGCTCCTTTGCCCCCATGACATTGCGTGTGCCGGGCTGGTCCGCTGCGCCAGAGCCCCAATAGAGCCGTTGCTCATTTCCGGGGCTGAGCGAGAGGTCGCGTCGAAACACCGTAAGGTCAAAGTCTGCCTTGCCTTCGCGCTCGACAAATTGTGCATTGTCGACGCCCCGCACCACCATATTGATCCCGAGCCGCTCCAAAGAGGCGCGCCATATGCCCAAGATGGCCATGTTTCCGCTGTCACCCTGACGCACCAAAGCTTCAAAGTTAAAGGGCTGGCCTGCATCATTGACCAATTGTCCCCCCTCTACTTTCCACCCCGCTTGGGCCAAAAGCGCCATCGCCGCGCGCAAGTCCTTGCGATTGCGCTCTGACGCATCCCCCTGTGGCAGAATATATCCCTCAAGCACACCGGGAGGGAGCGTCGTGGCATAGAGTTGCAGCAATTCCTGCACCTCCGGTCGCGCCGGGCCCTGTCCACCTGCAAGAGTGGAATTGTCGAAATAAGACAAGATGCGCGGCTGCCGCCCCCCGGTCACAGTGCCATTGATATAGGGGAAATTGAACGACAGCAGCAGCGCCTCGCGCACGCGCCAATCATCAAAAGGCGCCCGCCTTGTGTTCATGACAAACCCCGTCATGCCGGTGGGTCGTTGATGGGGGATCTCATCCTTGACCATCCGCCCCTCGCGTATTGCCGGAAAATCATACAGCCGTTCCCAGTCCTCTGCGTTGTCCTCGCGCATGACGGAAACCACCCCCGCCTTGAAGGCCTCAAACATCACAGATTTGTCTCCGAAGAATTCCAGCCGGATTTCATCCAGATTGCCCTGGCCCGCGCGCAGGGCCAAATCGCGCCCCCAATAGTCCGGATTGCGGAGGAGCGAGACAAACCGCCCCTGTTCATAGGCTCCGATCACATAAGGCGCGGTGCCAATGGGAATCTCGTGGAGGTTGCTTTCCGCAAAGTCAGTTTGCGCCCATTGTGCCTTCTTCAGGATTGGCCGAAGCCCCGCCAACAGCGCCAACTCCCGGTCTGGGGTGGCAAAGCTGATCTTGAGGCTGCGCGGTCCGGTTTTCTCCATCTTGGCCACCTGTGCCTGAAAGCCCAAATAGCGTGGATGCCCCTTGGTGCCGAGCGTTTCAAAGGACCACAGCACATCGTCCACGGTCACAGCGGACCCATCCGAAAACCGAGCCTCTGGCCGGAGTGTAAACGCCACCCAGGATCGGTCCTCGGGCACCTCAACCGATTCGCACAGCAGGCAATACAGCGTGAATGGCTCGTCCCAAGACCGTAACATCAAGCTTTCAAAGGCTAAATGCCGAAGCTGCCACGGCGCAGTGCCCTTCAAGATGAACGGATTGAGCGAATCGAATCCTCCGGTATTTCCCTCGACCAGAGTGCCCCCCTTGCGAGCCATAGGGTCTGCATAGGGCAAAGACACCATATCCGGTGGTAAAGCCGGTTCACCATACATCGCCAAACCATGCGAAGGCCCGCCAAGGGCCGGGAGAGAGGAAAAACAAACGCCAAAAGCCACGCAAAAGAGGGTGAATATCCCCCTGACAGGTTGGAAAATATCGTTCATCATTTCAGCAACAATCCCGCTCGGGCCTTATCTGGCCTTGTTTTCTTGTCTCTTGAGAATACCCATGAGCATCAGGCATTTCAAACTTTTAGCTTGGCGGGCACAAGCATAAGGTTTATAAAGACCTTACTGCTCGATAGGTTTCTTGCCTGTATGAAACCTGCCTCAATGACTTGACGCCGGCC